>CDZT01017471.1_pt1 | contig 84186 bp, 78 predicted proteins | sample 557531 | NCBI WGS metagenome assembly CDZT01 (sample SAMEA3182066, study PRJEB8094) | gut metagenome | biome: human; feature: gut; material: Stool; isolation source: human stools | place: Canada | collected 2013-03-05
TGTTAATCAGTTAGATACCGCCAGACGGTTTATTTAGAACGAGGTTACAAGAGCAAAGAAGTCTGTGGTCCTGAACAGCATCGAAATAAATACGCCGGAGGTATCAAAATGGTTTGTGTTGGAATTGACGTTGCCAAGGATAAGCACGACTGCTGTATTCTCGACTCGGACGGAACGATTCGTGCCGACTGCATTACCATCCCCAATAACATGGATGGCTTCAAGCAGCTGCTTCAGACGATTCGAGACTGTACCAAAAAGTCAGACAAAATAAAAGTAGGACTTGAGGCTACCGGACATTACAGCTACAACATTCTTGGATTTCTTCTTGACAATGACCTGGCCGTCTATGTCATGAATCCTTTGCACACCAACCTGTACCGAAAAAGTCTCAGCCTTCGCAAAACCAAAACCGATCGTGTGGATGCAAGAACGATTGCAACTATGCTATTGTCCGATGTAGACCTCAAGTCCTACACGGATACAGCATACCATAACGAAGAGTTAAAGTCACTAACAAGATACCGATTCGATAAGGTTCGTGAAAGAGCCAAGCTGAAGCAGTCAGTGTCCAGACTGGTCACGATTCTGTTTCCAGAACTGGAGAAGCTCGTTCCCTCTCTCCATATTGCTTCGGTTTATGCGCTCCTCAGTGAATATCCCGGTGCAAAACAGATTTCAGAAATTCATCTCACCAAGCTGACAAACCTTCTTGCGACAGCATCCAAGGGTCGTTATGGCAAAGATAAGGCTATCCAGATTCGAGATGCTGCCAGAACTTCCATTGGTTCCGTTATGCCTGCTAAATTTCTGGAACTGAAGCATACCATTAAACTCATTCGGGAACTCACCTCCGAGATTGATGAAATTGAAGTTTCTATTCAGAAAATCATGGATGAACTGAATCCACCGATTCTTTCTATTCCCGGTGTCGGTATCCAGTCAGCAGCCATGATTCTTGCTGAAATCGGTGATTTTTCCAACTTTGAATCTCCTGACAAAATCCTTGCTTACGCTGGCTGCTCTCCATCTACATACCAGTCCGGAAAACTTACAAACTGTTACGCTCACATGGAGAAGCGTGGTTCTCGTTATTTGCGATATGCCCTCTACAACGCAACCAAGTACGTCTGCCACTGGAATCCCGTCTTTGCTGAATATCTTGCCAAGAAACGTGCTGAAGGAAAGCACTACAATGTTGCCTTATCCCATGCCACGAAGAAACTTGTGCGGCTAATCTATGCCTTGCAGAAATCTGGCAAAGCATATCTTGTAGCTGCCTGATTCTCTCCAGAGCCTGAGCCAAATCCAAGAACAACTTAGCTGGCGCAGCGAACCCTTGACAAACCGAAGCATTCAAATGCTATTCTGTTTCTGCGAGGGTTGGCCGGGCTTGCTTTGCTATTCTCTCCGTCGCCCTCGCTGCATTGATTATGGCATTTGAATGCTGTTTGTCAGGGGCAGCGGTCGGCAGACGGATTTTTTCATTTTGGGGCTTGACTTTTAATAGTTAGTCTCCTTAGATTTCAATGATAAAAGCTCTGAATTTCTCTTTGTAGAAATCCATTGCACTCTGCGGCAGTGAAGTCAGATTCCCTTCGTTGTCACATCCGGCCAGAAATCCCGGCCCAGCAAGAACATCGGCTCCATCCCACAGCGGACGATTGAGCGGTAAGCCAAGCAGCTTGCCCTCATCATTGCAGACCAGTGTGACCTCTGAACCGGTGTCACTTAAGGTGATGCATTCGATCAGCCCGCCTACAAATTTCTGCATGGCTTCAAGGGTGTTGTCCAGTTCGATCTCCTCTGGTAACTCCATTGGCAGGAGCGCAAGGACTTTGATTTTTTCTTCTTTCATCGTAAAATCTCCTTCTCCTTATGCTACGTTTAGCCTTGTAGCCTTATAGCAGTCAGCGCACATTCCCTCATGGGTGGCGGCAAACTCTGCCGCCTGCATGATGGAGCCATCCTTCAGCTTGACCCTCTTGATGGGCTGGTTGCACCGGGCACAGATGCATGGAATAGGCGGCTGTTCCTGCTTCTGGCTGGTGGATTTCGGTTTCGGCTGCTTTTGCGGTTCTGCCTCCGGCTGCGGTGCGGCATCTTCCGGCAAATCCTCTCCGGCATAAACGTACAGGCCCAGACCAAACATAGCAAGGTTCTTCACTAAGCACCGCATGATAGCCTTATTCACATCGAACATGGATGCTGCTTCTACGGTGCGCTCTTCCATGCCGATCTTTTCACGGCGGCGGGTCTGCGGATTGTAGTCCCATTTCGGGGTGGTGTAGGTGTAAGGCACAGCTTTCATGGCTTTGTTTGCGCCATCCAGTACAGGCAGCCACATTTCATGCGAAACGCCCTCAATCGTGACTGAGGTGTACACCATGAAGCCGGTTATGGGGTCATAAACATAGGGCAGGCCGTTGAATTTCTTGACCTCATAGCTGGCAGCGGGATACAGCTTTTTCACCTCTGCCCAGGCATACGCCCAGCTTACATATTTCAGTTCCGTGCTGCCGGACTTTTTGACTTCCAGATGATCTTTGAAGTCGATAGCAAATAATTTTACGAATGGATTTTCCATAAGAATGCCTCCAATTCTGATAAAGAAAAAAGGGCACAACAGCGTCAACTGTTGTGCCCCATGATGTGAAAATTACGGATTGAGCAGAAAATCAATGATGTTTCGATGAATGATTCCGTTTCGGCTTAAATTCATCAAATCACCACTGATAACATACTTAGGATAGTTGTCGTGCAGCCGCTCAAGATTACCGAACTCCCGTTCTTCATCGGCGGGAGTGATCAGGTAAGCAACCTGAATATAGAGCTTTTCATCTCCACGGTAGCAGATAAAATCAATTTCGGTGTCGTCCAGCTTGCCGACCTGAACTTCATAGCCACGGCTCCGCATTTCCAGATATACGATGTTCTCATACAGCTTGTTGCTGTCAAGCTCTTCGCTTTTCTTGATAACGTTCCGCAGGCCAAGATCGACTGCATAGTACTTTTCTGTGCTGGACAGGAGCGCTTTTCCTTTGATATCATAGCGGCGTGCATTCAGAAGGATAAAGGCTTCCTTGAAATAATCAACGTAGTTCAGTACGGTAGCAGTGGTTGTCTTGATTCCTTCCGAAACCATGCGTCCACTGATATTACGGGCAGAAAACGGATTGCCGATATTGTCCAGCAGGAATGCAAGGACATTACGTAATGCGGTCTGTTCGCGAATATTGTGGCGCAGCATGATGTCACGGACAATGATAGCCTCGTAAAGATCGTCCAGATAGGTGGTGATTGAATGATCGTCAGGGAGGAAGAAACGCTGCGGAAAACCGCCGTACTTCAAATAGTCTGCGAAGAGCTTTTCATCCGAAGTGTAGGTTCCGTTTTCAATGCATTGCTGTTTTGCTTCGGCCAGCGAAAAGGGGAAAACCTGAATCTGGATGTATCGTCCGGAAAGATAGGTTGCCAGTTCGCCGGAAAGCAGCTTGGAATTGGAGCCGGTCAGGTAAATATCACAATCGAAATCGACACGAAGAGAATTGATTGCAATCTGCCAGCGCTCCACTTCCTGAATCTCATCCAGAAGAATATAGATTTTGCCGGTGCAGCCTTCCGCTTTTTCTGCGATGTAGTCGTAAAGCGTTTCTGCAGTACGGGTGTTGCGGAAGCGCATGGACTCAAAATTGGCCTGAATAATGTTCTGTGCGGGAATGTTGCGCTGGAGGAGTACGTCCTTGATCTGACCGAGAAGGACTGTTTTTCCACAGCGCCGGATTCCAACCAGAATTTTGATCAGATCCTGATCGATAAAAGGAATGATCTTATCCAAATAACTTTTGCGCAGAACCATCGTGCATCACCTCATATTCTTATCTTAGCATACAATTATTGTTGTGTAAACAGTATTGTGCTTTTCTATTAAATAAAAATAGCTTAAGCGCGAATTTTGTGTGCCTATAGGCGTACAAAAATTATGCTGCATGGATAATGGTAAACCTGCGGCTGCTTACATTCTTGCTGTACCGATTGAAAATATCGGGCTGTTCTTTCTTCAAACGCTGGGAGTCTACCCGTTTACTTTCGGAGGATACCCAGGACACCTTGTAGCCCGGTGCTGTACCATAGGCGGCGTCCTGCATCTCCAACTTCACCTGCTGTTCAATAGAGGCTTTTTCCTGCTCCAGCTGTTCGATCTGATCAGAAAGCTCCTGCCGCTTATCCAACAGGTCGCGGATGGGATTCAGATCGGCAGTTTTGTTTCGATCATCTGCAGAGTACAGCTGATTGATCTGCTGTGTATCCCCCTCGCTTCCGGTAGGTACAGGCGGAATTTCGGGCATCACGTTGTATTTCCAGAAGTGCTCTTCCTTGGCAATGAGGTTGTTCAGAACTTCTTTGTCAGTTGTGATCTTGTGAATCACCAGTTCCTTCCCGAAAATCAGAGCAGCAATGTACCAGCAGTCAAAACCGCTGACAGCCAGATAGTGATTGACCTGAGCCATGTAATGTGCAGGGATTTTGCCATCTGCCCACTTATCCGCAGAAAACGGCGAGACTGTCTTGCACTCCAGCCCGGCCTTCTGTCCAACGATCAGGCGGTCAAAATCTGCCAGAAGCAGCGGATGTTCCTCGCTCTGGTAGATGGCATTTGCCCGGCGTACCTTCAGACCGGTTGTTTCGGTGAAGCGTTGTGCGACATAATCTTCCAGATCGCGTCCCTGGCGCATGGCCTCATTATCGATGTTCTCAATAGTTTCGCTGTTTTTGTCGCAGTAAACCTGAAAAGCAGAACGATAGGGATTTAGACCAAGAATAGCCCCGGCATCCGTGCCGGTAATACCGCACTTGCGGTAGCGGAGCCAATCCTCTTTGGACAGGTTCAAAGTTGAAATCAATCTTTTCATGCGCTTTGCATCCTTTCTTTCATAATAGATTCGGCAAGAATGAAGTCATATTCCACCAAGTCTTTCATGATCGTGGAAAAGTCGCTGGCCAATGAATGGCAAGAGCCAACCCACAGGTCGTAAAGAAAATCCAGAATATTATTTTGCACCCTGAGATGGTTCCAGTAGCGCTCCTCCAGTCGGCCCTCGGATTCCAAAACAATAATGGCGGTGCTGATGGTACTTTTCATCGTGATCTCATAAGCCATGGTAACGCTGATTTCAGAAGCACTCTTCTCAACGTTGTCAAAAAATTCCGTGAATTCCCTGAAAATGCGGTTATTTACATCATTCATGGCTTGCTCCTTTATGCTGCTGCCAGCACCATCTTGTAAGCCTTGTCGATCATGGGGTTGCCCTCTGCGGTGCGCAGGAACAGGTTCTCGTTGTAGTTTTTGGTCTTGCGGAGAGGATCTGCGTGGGTAGCAAAATCGGAGACTGCGTTGATAAAGCGCCAACCGTTCTTGCCGACCCATTCCAGATCCGGCGCATTATAATAGCGAGCCTTCAGATCTTCCTGCAAGCGCAGGTTATTCTTCCTCTGGCAATCGGACAGGTCCTCAGAAATCGGGAAAAACTCATTGATGAACTCCTGCACCTTGTGATCGGATAAATCGATGCGAGCCAGCTCTTCGCCACGGTTGCCGAGTTCAACCATATAGTTGCTGGCCAGCTGCAGGGTCTCACGGGCATCCTGCACGCGGAGCAGAACATTTTCGGTGTGGCGTGCAGTCCAGCTACGCTTTGCAGTATTCAGCGCGAGGTTCAGCGTGTTCTGGCAGACTACACGGATCGGAGTCATGGCCACTTTCACACCAGAACTTCCGTCATGACTGTTGAAGATCACAAGATATGGTACTACTTGATCTCCAGCAATAAGATATTTCCTCGGAAGCCTTGCCAGCATCCAAACCTTCTTGCCGCCCTGCAAAGAACCGGCAGTTTCGTAAGTAACGCCCTCACCCAGCAGGTCATCCGTGAACTGAAATGCTTCTTCGTTCTGCACAATGCGGTAGCGGTCGGATACCACACCCAGAACAGCATCATCGGTGCTGCGGACATTTGCGCGATAGCCGGGGATCATAGCACCCGTGCTGGAATAGATATTGCGGCTCTCCACCTGCCAATCCAGACCGGCCAGTTCCAAGGCTTCACGGCTTGCAGGGGCATCCATGATGATACGGCCAAGGCCGTGCCAAGGGGTCTCACGGACAGAGAACATCGTTTCAACATTTGCGGGCATAGTAAAATCTCCTTTTCAGTGTACTGTGATCAATTGTTGTTTTCCATTTCTTCAGCGATGCGGACGAGGACTTCCACCAGGACGGTGCCAACCTCTTTGACGATTTCGGACCAAAAGTTCATAAGGCTTTCTCCTTTCTGCGCAGCTGCGCTTTAAAATACGATGGTAATAATGATAGTGATGGTGCGGAATAACAAAATGCTCACCTCCAGACATAAAAAAGCCCCTGAGTCTTTCGACTCAGAGGCTTTGAATCATGATTATTATATCTGGGTGAAAAATGGGAATTTGAGAAAGTTATAGATTGAAATTTTACTACATACAGTAGAAAATAATGTGTTAGTCGAATAATTAGATTTGGGTAAGATTATCATCGACAGTTGCAGCCGTTGCAACACCATTGGTAGATACAGATGCCGTATCAGGTAATGCAGGGATTGCCGGAACCGGGAGCGTTCCCATTGCAGGAGTATCATGTGTCTGCTGCGGAACAAGTACTTCTGGATAAGTAGGCATGCTCTTAAAATCGCAAACTATGCGCTCACCTTTTGGGATACACTACCTCCGTTCAACAATGAAGAAGAAACCAGGCTGCTTCTTAAAATGCAATCCAGAGCAAATGAGCGGATCACTGCGACTACAACAGCGTTGCGGAACGGTCTAATTGCACTGGCTGACCAAACATTTCCCGGGGTAGCGTAGCCCATAAAACGTTCAATGCGGGATTTATCGATCGTAAAAATCTGTTCCAGAAGAATCATGGACGGTTCTTCAAAAGCTGGGTTGAAATCCACCAGCACATGGGTGGGCTGGTTTTTCTTCTTTTCCGTCCGGGTTGTAACGGTTGCTACGATCAATGTAGGCGAATGACGGTTTCCAATGTTGTTCTGCAGAACCACCACAGGACGTTTTCCTCCCTGTTCCGAGCCGATATGCGGCTCCATGTCTGCATACCGGCTGTCCACCGATATCTTCAACCGTGCCACAGAGCCGCCAAAAACGCAACGTATTTTCTTCTTTGAAATACCAAACGAACATTGCCGGCATATCCAAGATACGTTTTACCCGCCCTGCAATTTCCCTTATAATAGCACCGCAGTCTTGAAACGGCTGCAACATTCCCATATCACAAAGGAGGCTTTCCGGTATGGGACAACGGCAAAGTGAAATCATCAAAAATCACATGGAAGTCTACTGGCACGACTATGCGTCGGCCAGCAAGGGCGTCCCCATTACCGAGGCGGGGCTTGTGGAAAAAGCCTCCGTCATTGGACGCACCGGGCTGATGCTGTTGGAATGCGGCACCGGCGCATGGCGTGTCCGAAGCTCCATGAACACCCTTTCGCGGGAGCTGGGAGTCACAACAACAGCGGACATCGGCCTGTTGTCCATTGAGTTCACCTGCTTTGACGGTGACCAGTGTTATACCCAGTCACTCTGTCTGACAAATACGGGCGTGAATACCTCCCGGCTGAACCGACTGGAGCATTTCGTCAACGACTTCGACCGGGAAGGAAAATTTATGACCGGCGAAGAACTGCACAGCCACCTCGATGAGATCGAGCGCATCCACGGCTTGTATTCGCCCATCGCACTGGGCTTTGCAGCTGCACTGGCCTGCAGCTGCTTCACCTTTCTGCTGGGCGGCGGCATTGTGGAAATGCTGTGTGCCTTCTGCGGTGCAGGCATCGGCAACTTTGTACGGTGCAAGCTGACAAAGCACCATTTCACCCTGTTTCTGGGCATTACAGCGTCGGTCTGTTCAGCAAGCCTCGTGTATGCCATCCTGCTGAAGCTGGCAGAGGTGCTGTTTGCCGTATCGGCGCAGCACGAGGCGGGGTATATCTGCTCCATGCTCTTCATCATTCCGGGCTTTCCGTTCATTACCAGCGGCATCGACCTTGCCAAGCTGGATATGCGCTCCGGGCTGGAACGTCTGGCCTACGCCGTCCTCATCATTCTGGTGGCAACCATGACGGCTTGGATCATGGCACTGCTGCTGCATTTGCAGCCGGTGCAGTTCCCTGCCCTGAGCCTGACACTCCCGGAAGAGATCGTGTTCCGGCTGCTGGCAAGTTTTGGCGGTGTGTTCGGCTTTTCGCTCATGTTCAACAGTCCCCGGAACCTGGCAGTCTGCGCCGCCCTTATCGGTGCGGTAACGAACACGTTCCGGCTGGAGCTGGTGAGCCTTGCGGGCTTTCCGCCCGCTGTTGCAGCGTTTCTGGGCGCACTGCTGTCCGGACTGCTGGCCTCCTGCCTGAAGAGCGCCGCCGGTTATCCCCGCATCTCCGTCACCGTGCCGTCCATCGTTATCATGGTACCGGGACTGTATTTCTACCGTGCCATCTATAATCTGGGCATCCTGTCTCTGATGGACTCCGCCACATGGTTTGCAGATGCCATTCTCATCATCGTGGCACTGCCGTTAGGGCTGATCTTCGCCCGTATTGTCACTGACAAGACTTTCCGTTATTGCACCTGATGTACAGCATTTCCATTCTCCCATATAAGGCAAAACGCAGCGAATCTTTTAACAGTTCGCTGCGTTTTGTTTTGCTGTGATGCACTTATAAAGGGAGTTCGTTTACAGGGCGTTTACTCGCCGTAAACGATCTTGGTAGCAGTTTCCACATGGCGTTCCAGCCGGTCGGCAAAGTGTTCCAGCGGCAGAAAAACGCCAAGTTCATCGTAGCGGGTTCCGCCGTCCTTGAGCGTATCCTGTCCATAGTAGACCACGGAACGGGGCAGTGCGTGCTGCAGCTTCATCTGGATATCCCAGACGGTGGAGTAGGCCTCCGCTTCCGTTACCTTCTGCTTCACGGTGTCCGGCAGTTCGTAGATCAGCAGCAGCCCCAAATGCTGGTTGTAGTGGTACTCCACCACATCCATCGAGCCTTCGTCGTAGCCGTGATACTTGCAGTAGCCGCTGGCAAGGTACATTTTTACCTTTTCCTGCTTCTGGAACACCCGGATGAACCGGTCGTATACTTTGCTGCTCACGGCAACTTTGTTGTTCGGCAAAAGAACGCCGGCATCATCCGTCAGGATCACCGGGTTCGGCTGACCATCGGCGTTGAATTTGAACGGGATCAGGGCAGCGTTCCGTAGCAGGTCAAACATACTGTGCTGGCAGATCGCCATCAGAAAGGCAGACAGATCCTTGTTCTCGTAGGCATTGAACAGTGCTGCGGCAAACTGCTGTGCACTCACGGCCGGCGCATCCAGTACGTCTGCCATGTCCAGCGAGTCGTTGAAGGTATCCATCAGGCGGTGGCAGGCTTCTGGATTTTTCAGGATCTCCCCGAACAGTGCCTCTGCCTTTTCTTCTCTTGGAAATATCGTTGCCATCAAAAAGACCCTCTTTCTGTTTATTTCCAGCTACCTATTATAGATTCATAATGCCCGGCTGTGAAATACTGCTTTCATATTGCTGCTATATGCAGAACACTTTTTACACATTTTCCAAGTGCCCGGATAATGGACACTGCAATCATGAAATTGCACGAGGGAAATGCTGATCACGCAGGCTTGTAAAAGCCTGAATGCCGTTTGCGAGGCCAAGCAAAGCACCCAGCTTGAAATTCAGCGGTTGGCTGCAATGCTCCCCGAATACGAGGTTGTGATGCGGATGGAAGGAGCCGGACCCGTTACCGGGCCTGCTCTTATGGCCGAAATTGGTGATGTTCGGCGCTTCAAAAACAAGAAAGCGTTGGTAGCCTTTGCGGGTATTGATGCACCACCGTTCCAGTCTGGTGCATTTGAATCCAAGTCACGCCATGTTTCTAAACGAGGTTCACCGCATCTGAGGCGAACTATTTTTATTGTATCGAATATTATTTTAGCACGCTCAAACCCGGAAAATGCTGTTTACTGTTTTATGGACAAAAAGCGTTCCGAAGGAAAGCATTATTACGTTTATACCGTCGCAGGAAGTGCGAAGTTCCTGCGGGTCTATTACGCTCGTGTTACTGAATTTCTGCGTTTCCAACCATCTTCTGATGCCTGTTGATGATTTCTGATGAACCATTACGATGATTTTCAGCCGACAAGTTATACTGTCGGCTTATTAAAGTTGCCGGATGCTCAACTGCACCCGGCAATAAATTTTTGATGATTTTTTTGTTCAGGCTATTGACACTCGTTACTAGGAAATCCCAAGTCGTATGACGTGGAATTTTTTGTTTCGATCAAGGACTCGAATGGCATCCACGTAAAAAGTCCATAGCAAATGAGCCGGGAGCCTTCTGTAGATCAGAGGCTTCCGGCTCACTGCATATTCATGATAAAAGCAAAATTCCTGCCACCAGTACCATGTTGCAGGCAAAAAACAGCGCGGGCAGTGCATCCACAAGGGCCGGCGAAAGAGTGAAATCGTCCGGGACAGGATCGTTTTGATTCACGTGATCGACCTTTGCATTTCTCCACGCAGCGCCGGAGAGACCTTTCTTGCTGAATTTCTGAAAAAGAGCAGCGCTTTTACGCAAGATCGTCAATGCATTCTGCGGCAGGTCACGGGTCAATATCCAGCTCACGCAGAAGCAGCTGGAGGGCGGGCGAGATGTTCTCGCGGTTCCATACGGCCCAAGCGGGAACGGTATCGTTTTCCAGCGGGATAAAAGTGAGGTTTTTGTTGGCGGGCAGTTGAGCCAGCACCGGCTCGGCAAGGATGGTATAGCCGCCGTAGAAAGCCAGCTGCAGCATCAACTCCTCCATGGAATACGCAAATTTGATGTTCTGCGGGTCGCTGCCGTGGCGGGTAAGGACCTGCGCAAACTGGTTCCACAGCTCCCGGTCCATGGCGGGTACATAATATTGTTCGCTGGCAAGCTGGCTGCGGTGCAGGGACGCATATGTAAATACAGTAGGCGGCAACGAAGCCAAAATCCGCAAGTACATTCGAGATCAGGAAGCTGATGACCAGATGTGTGATCAGCTGAGTTTCAAGGAATATGAAGATCCGTTCAAGAATGTAGCTGACTTCGATGATGACGATTTGCCAGAAGTGCCTACAGATAGTATGAGAAAGTAAGAGCGACGTCAGTGTGCGGTTGACGTCGCTCATTGTGCGCCTTTAGGCGCAGCTGGTATTGTGGCCCCTATGGGGCCGTTTTGCAAACCCCGCGTTTTCACGCGGGGTTATGATTTGTGTGATGGCATCGCCGCCGCCTACTCCGTCCTGCTTCCGCTCGCCAGACCATCCAGCGTGAGAAGCCCTCGCACTTCCCGTAAAGGCAGATCATCGATTTTAATTGCGGCCTACTCTTTAGACCATGGCTTCGCGTCATCCTGCCGGAGCAGTCGGTGTCGATGCCGTTCTGCTTTGTCTGCTGCATGAACCACTTTCACTCCTGAAATGAACTGCATGAAAAATCAGAAGGCCTCATTCTATTGACTTTGCCTTTGCAGGGGAGTATACTCCATGTCACCAAGAATATTACGGCAATGACGAGAAAAAGTACCCGGAAGGAATGCTGCAGAGAGCTGCCGGTTGGTGCAAGGCAGTGCAGGGCATCCGTGGGAAGATCCTCTCCGAGCTTTTCGGCTGAATGGGCGGTGTGCGCCCCAGTAGGCAGGAACGGCAGGCCCCCGTTATCACGGGCCGCGCGTTGTTGGACGTGCACTGAGTGGTCAGCGTTGTGCTGGCAATAAGAGTGGTACCGCAGAGGATATTACACGCCTTTGTCTCTTACAGACCGTAGGGGACAAGGGCGTTTTATTTTGCGGATGCTTTTGTCCCAAAGCATGTCAGAAGGAAAAGGAGAAACAATTATGAAAACACTGGAAAAAGTAAGCGACTTTGTGGGCAAGTACATGGCCGCCATCGTTATTGTGGTGGCCGCGGGTGCCCTGTTCTTCCCCGGCCCGTTCAGCGTGGTAAAGACGGCGTGGGTCAATAACCTGCTGGGCATCGTGATGTTCGGCATGGGCCTTACCCTGAAGCCGGAGGACTTCAAGGTGGTGTTCAGCCGCCCGAAGGATGTGATCGTGGGCTGCGTTGCACAGTTCACCCTCATGCCGTTTCTGGCATGGGCGCTCACGCAGGTGTTCCACCTGCCCACCGAGCTGGCCATTGGCGTGATCCTGGTTGGCACCTGCCCCGGCGGCACCTCTTCCAACGTGATGACCTACCTTTCCAAGGGCGACGTTGCACTGTCCGTTGGCATGACCGCTGTTTCCACCGTGCTGGCTCCGTTCCTCACCCCGCTGCTCACCCTGCTGTATGCTGGCCAGCGTGTTGACGTGAACCCCATGAGCATGTTCATGTCCATCGTCAAGGTGGTGCTGGTGCCCATCGCACTGGGCTTTGTGGTCAATCACTTCTTCCATAAGTTCACCGAGGAAGCCGTCCGTGTGCTGCCTTTGGTCTCCACTACCGCCATCGTGCTGATCATCTGCGCTGTGGTCTCCGCCAACAGCGCCAAGATCATGACCAGCGGTCTGCTGATCCTTGTAGTGGTCATCCTGCACAATGTGCTGGGCTACCTCACCGGCTTTGGCGTGGGCAAGCTGCTCAAGCTGGACTCCACCAAGTGCCGCGCGATCTCTATCGAGGTGGGCATGCAGAACTCCGGCCTTGCAACCAGTCTGGCCGCCGCACACTTTGCACAGTATCCGCTGGCTACCATCCCCGGCGCTGTGTTCTCCGTGTGGCATAACATTTCCGGTGCGATCCTCGCCAACTTCTTTGCCCGCACAGCAGAGAAGAAGGATTGATCTTTCATAACATAGTAAAGCCCCCGGCAGACGAAGACCTGCCGGGGGCTTTGCTGTGCCTGCGGGCCGGGCAAGTGCAACAAAACCGGCACAAATCGTGCTTTTCACGCTGCTTTTAGGGCGATTCACGCAGGTTTGCTTCCAAAATCCGGTAAAGTGTGAAATAATCAAGATACTGTAATATATACCCCCCCCCGTAAAAATGCGAGGGGAAAAAGGAGGTTGTACCATGAAACAAGGCAAACTTATCCGGCGTGCAGTATCGGCGGCGCTGGCCGGATGCATGATGTTCACCCTTTCCGTTCCGGCGCTGGCCGAGAGCACCGATGCGCTGATGCAGCTGAGAATGACTCGCCGCAGCGCCGTGAGCGTGCTGGACGCGGAGAACAGCGGAACGGATGCTAATGCGTCTGTTGCTACGAAGTATGGCATTACCATTGAAATCTATGGCAGAGGTAAGGTGGAAGTTGACAGCGATAATTGCAACAACATTCTTGGCTTCCTGAAGTATGATCCTGATAAGCAAAAGTTGACCCTGCTGAATCCGAGTGCCAGCACAGTCAATTATCTGACCATCGATGCACCGAACACGGACGTGGTGCTGGAATCCACAAATATGATTGTGAATTTTAATCTGTTGATCGAAAACGCTCGTTCCGTGAAAGTTTCCAGCACTGGTAGTTGGGCACCGGTTTATGGAAAAGTGTTCATCTACTGTGCTTGCCCTGTTACCCTTGAGCACACGGGAGCAGGCATAAATCATGGAGTTGCAATTAGCGGAATTGAGTTTGCCGCTCCGGTAAGTGCGAGCGATTTTGTCTACTATACCAGCGATGCGCCTGATGCAACGCCGACGGATGCGGGCACTGGGACGATTCCGGCCAATACGGTAAATTACCTGCGCATTGTGCCGAAAGTTTCCTATACGATTACCACGGCAGACGATGCCACCATCACCGTGGATGGTAAGGCAGTGACCTCGGTCCACGAGGGCGAAAAGGTCACCGTGACCGCTGCAGGCAAAGAAAACGCTGAGTTTACCGGCTGGACTGCTGAGGGCATCACGCTTACAAATGAGCAGAAGGCGAAACCCACAGTCACCTTTACTATGCCGGGCAATAACGTGACTCTGATCCCGAATTACAATGTTGTACAGGATTATGGCATTGCGGTGGGCAGCGAGAACACTACACCAACCCGCGTTACCAGCAAAAACTCTAAAGACATTTTAGGAAATGGTGTGCTGAGTTACGACCCGACCACCCAAACGTTGAAGTCGAATGGCCAAATAAGGCGCTCGTCTCTGAAAATCAACGCACCCGGCAAGGATATAAATCTGGATGGTAAAGATCAGATTGCTGTGGCTGCAAAGTTGATTGTGGAGAATGCACATAATGTGAAGGTCAACAGCGATAAAATGGCTGCGATTTTCGCCAGAGATGATACCAGCACAATCGACTGCACCGGCGAGGTGGATATCAGCGGCGGATTCATGGCCGTGAACGGAAGCCTGAATATTATAAATTCCAGCAAAGTAAACATTTATACAAACTGTGCAGCTGCGGTGAATTACGATGCGACTATCACCAGCAACGGTGACGTGACCATTGAGAGTACCGATGGTAGAGCGGCGAAAAACCTGACGATCGACAAGGCTGATAATGTTACTGTTATAATCAAGGACACACAAGCGATTTCCGAAAACACCAAGATCACGGCTTCCGGCACTGTGATCCTGAAGAATACCGCAGAGGGTGGCCCTGTGGGCACTGTTGACTTTACACAGGCAGACGGCAAAAAATACGTCTACTATACCAGCGAAGCCGAGGATGCAAAGCTGATCGACCCGCGCATTCATCCGCTTGCAGAAGCGGCAGGAAGCAGCTACCTGCGCATTGAGCCGAGGGAGACTTACTACAGCATTACCGTTGCGAACGGCACCGCGCAGGTGGGCGACGACACCACCGGCCTGAATACCGCCTTTGAGGGCGAAACGGTCACCGTCAAGGCCAAAGCACCCACCGATGAGGATGCCGCCAAGGGCGTGAAGTTCCACCACTGGAAGGTGGAAGAGGGAAGCGCCAGCTTTGCCCCGACCGAGGGCAAGCTTGGCTCCAAAGAGGAAGCAGGCACCGAGGAAATCAGCTTTGATATGCCCAATGGCAATGTGAAGCTGACCGCCGTTTACAGCATCCCCGCTTCCGTGCTGAGGAGTACCGTTACTGTTGAGGGCGGCACGGCAAAGTCCACTCTGGGCGAGGGCAGCGATATCCCCGCAGAGATCGGCACCGAGGTGGAGATCACAGCTACCCCGTATGATGCCGAGAAATACCCCGGCATGGAGTTCGTGGAATGGGAGATCAAGTACCCCGATAGCTTCTACGAGAAATTCCCCGATGGCATTCCGGAAAATCTGCAGCTCAAGCTGGACAATGCCAAGAGCGCGACCACGACGTTTAAGATGCCCGTTTACCCGGTCAAACTGATCGCCCACTGGTCGGCCAGCGCGGTGGCCGGACCGGACGAACCTATTGATGAAGACTTCGGCGTAGAACCTGCACCCATGGATACCACGGGCGGTGCAATTGCCGCCGTGGCCGTGGGCGGTGCAGCCATCTGGGGCGGCTACGAGATCGCCACCCGCGTCATCCTGAACGACCTGCTGCCCGAGGGCGCGGCCATCCCCGCAAACCGCGGCCAGCTGGCCCTGCTGGTGTGGAACACCGCAGGCAGACCCGAACCCGCAGGCGCACCCGCCTTTGCGGATGTGGCCGACCCCGATATGGCAAAGGCCGCACAGTGGTGCACCGAGCAGGGCACCATGGATGCCAAGGGCGACCGCTTTGAGCCCGAAGGCTGGACCCCGAAGTTCAAGGTGATCGAAGTGTGGAATAAGGCGTTCCCCAAGCAGTAAAACAGCAAACAGCCCCCGGCAGGCGCAAACCTGCCGGGGGCTTTGCTGTGCCTGCGGGCCGGGCATCTGCAACAGAACCGGCACAAATCATGCTTTTCACGCTGCTTTTAGGGCGATTCACGCAGGTTTGCTTCCAAAATGCGGTAAAGTGTGGGATAATCAAGGTACAGTAATACATACCCCCCCCCGTAAAAATGCGAGGGGGAAAAAAAGGAGGTTATACCATGAAACAAGGCAAACTTATCCGGCGTGCAGTATCGGCGGCGCTGGCCGGATGCATGATGTTCAGCCTTTCCGCCCCGGCTCTGGCTGAGAGCACCGATGCCCTGCTCCAGCAGAGCACCGCCGCCAAAAGCGCGGTGAGCGTGCTGGACGAAGAGAACGATATGATGACTGTGTATCAGATGAATCTCAAGTACGGCAGCATCAGAGTCTATATTGGGGATGATGGCAAACAGTATGCCAAGCAGGGCGATAATGAAGCCCAGCAAAGTGGTAATCTGTATATCACAACGGACGGCAGCACGACGACCAACACCCTGACCATCGAAGGCGGCACCATTGGTGCAAAAGTCACACTGTCTAATGTCAATATCGAGACTACTTCCGATGCGGCAGTCTCGGTCAGCGGCAATGTGGAGCTGGTCATTACAGGCACGAATACCCTGCGCAGCGGCACGGACCACGCCGGTGTGGAAAAGGCCGACGACAACGGGACCCTGACCATCAGCGGCTCCGGTACGCTGAACGCTTACGGCGGCGAGAGTGGTGCGGGCATTGGCAGTGTAAAAGATGTAGATGTTAGCAATATTGTCATTGAAAGCGGCACCATTAACGCTTATGGTGGAAGCACCGGAGAAGGCTGGGGTGCAGGCATTGGCGGCGGTAACAATGGCGACGCCAGCAATATTACCATCAACGGCGGTATTATATTAGCTGTTGGCGGCAGTGAAGCAGCAGGCATCGGTGGTGGTATTGCTGCCGATGCTAGTGGAATCACGATCACCGGCGGTGAGGTCACTGCGATCGGTGGCGGCGGTGCAGCCGCTATTGGTGGTGGACGTGCCATTACCAGCGGTGGCGGCAAAGGCGAAAACATCCAGATCACCGGCGGCAATGTTACCGTAAAATCCGGTACTGGTGTCTGGATCGGCGGCACGAATGGCGAAATCAGCAAAGACAGCCTGACCGGTGCCGTTACCTATGTGAACCAAAACGGCAATGTGGAGAATACCGCAAACTGGGATATTATGGTCAATGAGACAGCTGTTAACGGTGTAAACTATAAAGATATCTTAAGCGACGGTGCCCTCTGCTATGACATTGAGGAAAAGACCCTGACGGCAAAAGAGAGGATCAATTATGTGCTGAAGGTCAGAGCGCCGGAGACGGATGTCATTTTGAACGGCGGCATCGGCGCAAGAAGTAGTTTGACGATCGGACAGCAAGGCGATTCGAGTGCTGTAGGTGCACACGATGTGACCGTTACCAGTGACCGGTATGATGCAATTCAGGGCGAGGCTGACATCAAACTGCACCGGTAAGGTGAATATCCGCAGCGACAAAAGTATGGCTGTGAACGGAAGCCTGAACATTTATGATTCCAGCGAAGTGACGCTTTCTGCAGGCAGCAACGTTGTGAATGGCAGCGCAAATATCACCAGCAATGGTAACGTGGCCATTTACAGCACCGTTGGCAGAGCGGCGGAAAAACTGACCATCAACAACGCCGAGAATGTCACCATTTCCATCAGAGATGCCGCAGGAGCAGTCTCCGGAGATACCAAGATCACCGCTTCCGGTACTGTGACCCTGAAAAACAACGCACAGGGCGGCCGTGTGGGCACTGTTGCCTTTACACAGGCAGGCGGCAAAAACTACGTCTACTATACCAGCGAAGAGCCGGATGCAAAGCTGATCGACCCGCGCATTCATCCGCTTGCAGAAGCGGCAGGAAGCAGATACCTGCGCATTGAGCCGAGGGAGACTTACAGCATTACCGTGAAAAACGGCACCGCACAGGTGGGCGACGACACCACCGGCCTGACCAGCGCCTTTGAGGGCGAAAAGGTCACGGTGAGCGGTAACAACAAAAACCCGGGTGTTACAAAGTTCGGCGGCTGGAAAGTGATCAGCCCGGAAAGCTTTGAACTGACCGAAGCGCAGAAAAATACCGAAAAAAATATGACCTTCACCATGCCGGCCAGCCCGGTGGAGCTGAAAGCTTCTTATAGCTTCCCGGCACCTGTATTAGATATGCAGGTCACAGTGAAGGGCGGCACGATCCGCGTCGGAGAGGGCGAAAGACAGACGGGCACGGTGTTCGTACAGCCGGGCCAGACCGTCACGATCGAAGCCGATGAGCCTGCCAAGGAGAATGAGTCGTTCCATCACTGGAAGGTGGAAAATGGCACCAGCACCGCCTTTGCCCCGACTGAGGGCAAGCTGGGCTCCGAAACGGAAAAGGGCACGGAAAAGATCGTCTTTACCATGCCGCAGGAAGGCGTGAAGCTGACCGCCGTTTACAGCATCCCCGCTTCCGTGCTGAGGAGTACCGTTACTGTTACGGGCGGCAAGGCAAAGTCCACTCTGGGCGAGGGCAGCGATATCCCCGCAGAGATCGGCACCACGGTGGAGATCACAGCTACCCCGTATGATGCCGAGAAATACCCCGGCATGGAGTTCGTGGAATGGGAGATCAAGTACCCCGATAGCTTCTACGAGAAATTCCCCGGTGGCATTCCGGAAAATCTGCAGCTCAAGCTGGACAATGCCAAGAGCGCGGCCACGACGTTTGAGATGCCCGCTTACCCGGTCAAACTGATCGCCCACTGGTCGGCCAGCGCGGTGGTCAAACCTGACCCGGACGAACCTTTTGATGAAGACTTCGGCGTAGAACCCGCACCCATGGATACCACGGGCGGCACCATTGCCGCCGTGGCCGTGGGCGGTGCAGCCATCTGGGGCGGCTACGAGATCGCCACCCGCGTGATCCTGAACGACCTCCTGCCCGAGGGCGCAGCCATCCCCGCAAACCGCGGCCAGCTGGCACTGCTCATCTGGACTGAGAAGGGCAAGCCCGAACCCGCCGCACAGCCCGCCTTTGCAGACATCATCGATGCCGAGCAGGCCAAGGCCGCTCAGTGGTGCGTGGAGCAGGGTCTGCTGGATGCACGGGAAGGCAAGTTTGAATCGGACGGCTGGATGCCCAAGTTCAAGACCATTGAGATCTGGAACAAGGCGTTCCCCAAAAAGTAACCTCTGAGCGCTTCCTCCGTAAAGCCTCAGAATGACAGATCCCCCCGATACCGGATACCTGGTATCGGGGGGATTTTTTGCGCAGGCACGCGTGGCATTGGCGGTGGCAATCATCTCCGACATTTCAATGATCCAGTGACCTTGCAGTTTGCGCGAAACAAAAATACTCCGGCAACTTTCCAACCAAGAGAAAGTTACCGGAGTATTCCGCTTTACTTATTTGTTTTTACCAGCAGTGCCTGATACGGCTCCAGTTCCACATCCGCCAGCCAGACGGAAGTGCCCTCCGGGGTGTGATACTCGCCGCCCAGAGCGTCCAGACTTGCCCCTGCCGGGTACTCGGTAAAGTTGAACAGTCCCACCAGCGTTTCCTCGCCGCGCTTGCGTACCAGCGCCAGCACGCCGGGGTTGTGGCTGTCCCAAGTTGTTACCCACGCATCCGGGGCAAAGCAGGGGTCTGCACGCATCTGGCGCAGCTGCTCCATGCCCTGCCACAACTTGTTTTGCAGCGTGCCCTTCCGGGTGCGCTGCTTTGCGTCCTCCCAGTTGAATTTGCTGCGGTGCAGATTGCGGCTGTCCTCCACACGGTCGGGGTCGTTTTTATAATCCCAGCCATTGAGTTGTGCGATCTCATCGCCGCAGTTCAGCATGGGGAAACCCTGCAAAAACGCCATAGCAGTGTGCAGCAGCAGGTCACGCTTTACGGCGTAGTCCAGTGCGGTTTTATCGTCCTTTTCCAGTGCCTGTTCGATACCGCACAGGCTGGCGGTGGTGCCGCAGCTCCGGGCATCGCCGGTGGCAGGGTCGTAGTTGTACAGCTCGCCCTTTGCCCAGCTGCCGGGGAAATTGCCCTCGTAGAAGTGATACAGATATTCCTTGTGCTTTTGCGGGTCAATGCCGAGTCGCTTCTCCACCACCTCATCCAGACCCCAGCCGATATCATCGTGGCAGCGCAGATAGTTCACGAACCAGCAGTTGTCCGGCAGGGCGTGGAGGGCATCCAGCTGCGCCTTCAGCAGCCGGGTATCCCGGCTGGCAAGGGCACCCCACAGGTTGACCATGGTGGACACGTTGTAGAGCATGTGGCATTCCGGTTTTTCCGGGGTGCCGAAATAGGCGGCCAGCTCCTTGGGAGCCATGACCACCTCGCCCTTGAGGATGACCGCCGGGCAGACGCATTCCAATACCATGCGGAGCATCCGCACGATGGTGTGCACCTGCGGCAGATTGCGGCAGGTAGTGCCCAGCTGCTTCCAGATATAGGGTACGGCATCAATGCGGAACACCTCTACGCCCAGATTTGCCAGATGCAGAATGCTCTTGGTCATGTCCACAAACACCGCCGGGTTTGCGTAGTTCAGGTCCCACTGGTAGTCGTGGAAGGTGGTCAGCACCCACTTGTGCATCTCCTCACACCATGTAAAGTTGCCGGGCGCGGTGTTGGGGAACACCTGAGGCACCGTCTGCTCGTACTGGTCGGGGATGGTGCGGTCCTCGTAGAGGTGGTAATAGGCCTGAAACCACGGGTCGCCAGCTTTTGCCGCCATGGCCCAGCGGTGGGTGCTGGCGGTGTGGTTCATGACAAAATCCAGACACAGGCTGATGCCGGCTTTCCGCAGCTCCCGGGTCAGGTTTTCCAGATCTTTGTTGGTGCCAAGGGCCGGGTCTACGGTGTCAAAATCCTCCACCGCATAGCCGCCATCGTTGTGAGGGTGGGGCATCTGCAGCAGGGGCATCAGGTGCAGATAGGTCAGCTTCTGCTCCTTGAGGTAGGGCAGCTTCTTTGCCAGTTCTTTCAGGTTTCCGGCAAAGAGGTCGGTGTACATGGTCATGCCGAACATATTGCCCCGCTTGTACCACTCCGGGTCAGCAGAGCGCGCTTTGTCCAGCGCTTTCAGCTCGGCGCTGCGGGCGTTGTAGGCTTCTGCCATCTCCCGCTCCAGAACTTCCAGCCCTTCCCGGTTGTGGTACAGCTCCATGAACAGCCATTCCAGCTCGTCCTTGTGCTTGGCAAACCGGGATGCAAATTCCTGTTTTGCTGCCATGGTTCAGCCCTCCACTTCTGCAAGGGTGGGCATGGCGGGGATAGCGCCGTGGCGGCTGGTGGTGATGCTGGCCGCTTTGTTGGCAAAAGCCAGAATGCCTTCCAGCTTGTCCACCGTCAGGGTGTCCAGCTCCTCCTTGCAGAGCTTGGACAGGGCAGCCCCAAAGAAGGTATCGCCTGCGCCGTTGGTGTCGCCTACCTTGCAGGGAACGCCTGCCACATGGCCGGTCTTGTCCCCAAAGCGGTAGAATACGCCGTTTGCACCCAAGGTGACGAAAATCAGCCGGATGCCGTTCTGTGCCAGTTGTGCCGTGCCGCTTTCGCAGTCAGTGGTTCCGGTGAGCAGGGGCAGTTCTTCATCGGACACCTTCAGGATATCCACCAACGGCAGGGGAGCTTTCATCTGGGCAATGGCATCCTCTTTGTTCTTCCAGAGGTTTGCACGGTAGTTGGGGTCGTAGGTGATGGTAGCACCCAGCTTTTTGGCGCGGGCGGCAGCATCCAGCGTGGCAGTGCGGGAGGGGTCAGCGGTCAGGCTGACAGAGCCGAAGTGGACGATTTTGGCAGCTTTCAGAGCCTCGTCCGAAATGTCCTCCTTGCACAGCATCACGTCAGCGTTGGCACTGCGGTAGAAGCTGAAATCCCGCTCGCCGGTGGCATCCACCGAGACCACCGCCATGGTGGTGGGGTGGTCTGCATCCACCGCCATGCCGGAAACGTCTACCTTGTTTTCTGCCAGAACCTCTTTCAGGTAGCGGCCAAAAGCATCTGCGCCCACCTTGCCGATAAAGGCGGTCTGTGCGCCCAGCCGGGCAGCTGCCACAGCCAGATTGGCCGGGGCACCGCCGGGGTTTGCGGCAAACTGAGGAATGCCGCGCGCATCCTTGCCGGTCTGGGTCAGGTCGATCAAAACTTCACCAATCGTTAAAATGTCCATGCGTTTTCTCCTTATCTTTATCCTATAAGCTAAAACCCAACGGTCACCGCTGGAACAGATAATGAATGTAAGCGGCTGCACGCTCCGGGTGCGGTGCATTCTGCACCACCCCAAGATAGACCTTGCCAGAAAAACCTGCCTGCCTGACAAACGGCGTGTCCGAAATATCCAGCGCAGTCCCACCGGTGTTCAGACCCGACAGTGCATGGAAAGACGCATCCAGCGTCCGCAGATCGAGAAAATAATCCTCTGCCAACAGTCGATCCCGTGCATATTCGTCCATCAGAACAACATCTAACCGCTGGGCACTGACTGCACCCAGCAGCTTCATCTCCGAAGCATATACATACTGCTCCTCTGCGTGTTCGCTTTCGCTGAGCAGCAAGCCGGACAGCAGATCGACCTGTTGCTTTTTGGTCAGACCCTGCGCCTCGGCAAAGCCGGTGGTAAGCTGTTCCGTCAGATCAGACCCGGCAGTGATATTTACCAGACCAAGGTAAAGCACATCCTCTTTTTTCGTCACATGACGGTAGGCTGCATACCCGAGGATATAGACGACGATGAGCACGATCGCAATGGGCAGCTTGTAATATGCCCAGATGTGCTCCCACTTTTTGCGCCCATGGAGGGAACGGAGCGTATCCCGGTCAGTTTTTGTCATGGTCGGATTCCTCATGTACTGCATCAGGGTCTCCACCGATCAGATAGAGGATCCGAAGCATCAGAAAGGAGCAGAGCATGGCACAGAAGCCCATGCCCAGCAGGAATGCAGGCGTGAACACAAACACTATGACGTACCCCATGATGCCATAGATCACCGCCATCAGCAGGGTGCAAAACAGATACCGGACACCCACGAGAAACGCTGTTTTCAGGATGCCGAAGGTGGTGTTTTCAAACCGTGCCAGCAGAGGAAAGGCATACAGCAGAACGATGCCGTACAGAATTGCCGCACCAATAAGCACTGCAGTGAGCAGCGTCCAGAAAATGTTTTCGCTCCACATTCGGCGCAGCACAAAGCCATCCGCAACCAGGAAACTGCCGACTGCCAGCAGGATCAGCCAGAGTTTTGTGGCGGGCTTAAAATTTTCCCGGAACGCCTTAAAAAACATCCGGGTCAGACCATCGTCCCGATCTTCCGCCATTTTGAGCGTGACGTAGAACAATGCGGTCGTAGAAGCTCCTATGGTAACGATGGGCAGGCTGCACACGAGCCATAAGATGTTCAGGTAAGCACTGTAAGTCAATTTCGTCAGCACAGCAAACAGCGGCTTGTCCGTATTGCACAGGTCACGCATGGGGGTTCTCCTTTCGCTCAATCTCCTGTGGATTCGCGCAGGATCAGGTTGGTTTCCGTATAGACGGTGCGATAGTTCAGCGATGGCTCTTCGATGCGGGTCATAAGCAGATTGGCAGCGGTGTAGCCCATGATCTGTCCATGGATATGGATCGAAGTCAGATGGGGGGCAAAGTAAGAAGCCTCCTGGCTGTCATCGAAGCCGCAGACCCAGATATCATCGGGAACCGAATACCCCAGTTCATTCAATGCCTTGACCAGATCCATGGCAACAAAGTCATTGGCGCAGACAAAGGCATCCGGCATCGTTTTGAACCGACGTATGGTTTCGTACAGGGATACCGGATAGTTCTGCTGTCCAGATGGCATCGCACAGGTGCTCAGGCCTTCTGTCAGACCAAAGTACTCCACTGCATCCTTATAAGCCATATAACGCTCAAAAAAGGACTGACAGTGGTTTTTATCCCCCGCAAAGCTGATGCGTTTTTTGCCGCGCTGGACCATGTGGGCCACCGCATTCTGGACCTCAATGCGATTTTCCATATAAAGGCGGTCGGCTTTAAGGGGAGGACGCATATCCATCACAGGGGTGTCTACAAACAGCAGCGGAACATCCAGATCGCACAGCATCTGTGCGTAGTCATAGTCGAATACTTCAATGCAGATGATGCCGGCTGTGCGCTGGATGTTGAGAGAAGATGGAAGCTTTTTCTCTTTCAGCTCTATGGGAGAAATGCGATGAATGGTCGTGCAGCTATGCAGATGCTCGATTTCCGACTGGAAACGATCCAGCATCATGGAGGAAAAGTGAGAGCTGCTCAGAAACTGGGCCGTCAGCATGGCGATCTCCCGTTTGTCACTCGGCAGAATGGAATGCTCTGCTGCTTTTGCAGTGTCTTCCTGAAACAGCGGCAGATAGGCAAACTGCTTATAGCCCATTTCGGCGGCTTTGCGCAGGATCTTCTCCCGTGTGGCATCTGCCAGCACACCGGTGTTGTTGATGGCCTTTGAAACTGTGTTGCGGGAAAGCTGCAGTTCGTTTGCAATATCCTGAATGGTGACTTTGGTTGCCATAAGTCATCCTCTTTCTTTATAAATAGGAGCGGGTGTTCTTTCTTTTATAGATAAAGTCTGGTGACGGATCTTATTCTTTGCGACTCCAGTATAGTGCAAATGCACAAATTAGTCAAATGCAAAAATGCAAATCATCATTTTGCATATTTGCGCACTTTTGGATTTGTGCATCTGTACAAATCCACAATAATTTTTGATGTATACCATGAATTATCGTTGACATTCGCTTGCGTGAGTGGTATAAATAAATCAAAGGATTTTACATTTGCACAATAGAAGTGAAAAACGTAAAATTCAAAGGTGCAAATGTAAAGTGCGAATCAAACGGCAAGCAAATCAAAAAGGAGGAGAATGATTCATGAAAGCAAAGACGGCCTCGCCGGAAACGGCTGTGCTGACAGCAGAACGCAAGCTGCACAACACATGGGTCTACATCAAACGGCATTGGCAGCTTTACCTGTTATTCCTGCTGCCTGCCGTGGCGCTGACGCTGGTGTTCAAGTACGCTCCCATGGGCGGTGTGCTGATCGCGTTCCAGAAGTACAATCCCTTCAAGGGCATCTGGGGCAGCGAGTGGGTAGGCTTCAAAAACTTTACCCGCTTCATGTCCTCGCCGGACTTCCAGCGCTATCTGATCAACACCCTGAAGCTGAGCGTCTACGGTCTGCTGTGGGGCTTCCCGATCCCCATCCTGCTGGCATTCCTGCTCAACCGCATCGAGAGCAAGAAGATCAAGCAGAAGGTGCAGCTGGTGCTGTATATGCCCAACTTCATCTCGGTCATCGTGCTGTGCGGCATCGTCCGGGTGCTGCTGAGTGTCACTGGTCCGGTGAACGGCCTGCTTCACACCAGCATCAACTTCATGACGCTGCCGGAAGCGTTCCGCCCCATCTACATCATCAGCGGCATCTGGCAGGGGGCCGGCTGGGCGTCCATCATGTACACCGCATCCCTTTCTAACGCCAGCAAAGATCTGAAGGAAGCTGCGATGATCGACGGCGCAAACCTGATCCAGCAGATCATGACGGTGGAGTGGCCCGCCATTAAGGATATGGTCGTGATTCAGTTTATCCTGCAGGCAGGCAACATCATGAGCATCGGTTTTGAAAAAGCCTATGCCCTGCAAACTGACCTGAACCTGAACACTGCCGAGATCATTGCAACGTACGTTTATAAAAAGGGCCTGTTGGACGGCGATTACAGCTTTTCCACGGCAGTCGGTCTGTTCAACACCGTTGTCAACGTCATCCTGCTGATCGCAGTGAACAAGATCGTTGCCAAAATGAACGATGGCAAGGGCTTGTAAGGAGGGGTTTACCATGGCAAAACAGAAAAAATCAAAAATGGCCCTCTACACCAGACAAGATAAGATCATCCTGTACTGCGGCTACGCACTTCTGGGCTTGTTCCTGCTGGCGATCATCGTTCCGATGATCTACATCGTCATCGCGTCCTTTATGGACCCGGTCACGCTGCAAAACAAGGGCATCTCCTTTGATTTCAGCAAGTGGAGTCTGGATGCTTACCAGCGTGTCGTTTCGGACAAGCAGATCTGGGTCGGCTTCAGGAACGCGGTGCTTTACTCGATCATCTTCACCATCATCTCGGTAGCTGTGACGATGCTTGCCGCTTATCCCATGTCGCTGCCGGACTTCAAAGGCAAAAAGATCTTCAACACCTTGTTTGTGATCACGATGTTTTTCAGCGGCGGTCTGATCCCCACCTACCTGCTCATCAACAATCTGGGTCTGCTGGATTCCATGTGGGCGGTCATTCTGCCGGGAGCATTCAGCGTGTGGAACATGATCATTGCCCGTACCTATTATCAAGGCGTCCCGCGTGAGCTGCGCGAAGCTGCGGATGTGGATGGAGCCAGCGAGATGCTTTACTTCTTCAAGATCCTGCTGCCCGTCTGTATGCCGGTGGTGGCAGTTCTGGCCCTGTGGCAGTTCGTGGCAATGTGGAACAGCTACTTTGACGCCATGATCTACCTGAACAGCGCATCGAAGCAGCCGCTGCAGCTGGTGCTGCGTTCCATCCTGATCCAGAGCCAGCCGGAATCCGGCATGATCGCAGATATCCAGAGTACTGCCGAACGTGCCAAGATGGCAGAGCTGCTCAAATATGCAACCATTATTATTTCCAGTCTGCCGCTGCTGGTGATGTATCCCTTCTTCCAGAAGTATTTTGATGCCGGCATCATGGCTGGTTCCATTAAGGGCTGAGGATATTCCAGAATTTTATAAGCAGGTACGCTCATCTGTTACACGAAAAAAGAAACACGAAAAAGGAGAAAATACCATGAAAAAGCTGATCTCTCGCCGCAACTTCCTCAAGGTCTGCGCTCTGGCGGGCTCTGCCGCTGCTCTGTCTGCCTGTGGCGGCAAATCCACCGGCAGCGGCGATTCTGCTGCCGCAGCTGTGGACGTGACCGGTGCCGTTACATTTCCGCTGTCCGAAAAGGTCACCTTTACCGGTATGACCAGCTTCCCTGTGGGCAGCGAACCCGAACCGAACAACCGCACCATCTTCAAGCGTCTGGAAGAGCAGACCAATGTGCACATCGACTGGACCGCCATCCAGTCCGACCAGTGGAGCGATAAGATCACCCTGAATATGTCCAACCCCAACACCCTGACGGATTTTGTTTTTACTGCTGATTTTACCGACAGCAATCTGCTGCGCTACGCAGATCAGGGTGTCATCCTCAATCTGGAAGACTACATTGACAACAATATGCCTTATCTCCAGAAGGTCTTTGAGCAGTACCCGGAGTACCGCACCATGTGCACCGACAGCGATGGCCACATCTGGGCACTGCCCTGGATCGAGCAGCTCGGCTCGGAAAAGACCGCCATCCAGACCATTGGCAACATGAGCTTCATCAATACCAAGTGGCTGAACTTCCTCGGTCTGTCGATGCCCACCACGGTGGACGAGTTTGAGCAGGTGCTGATTGCATTCCGTGATAACGCCGCTTCTATCAAGGCAGAGTATGGCATTGACGGTGACATCATCCCCATGTCCTGCATCGTCAACAACGGCGATCAGGACCCCAGCATCCTCATCAATGGCTTTGGCGAAGGCTACGGCGATGCTGACAAGGACCGCCATATTGCCGTTACCAACGACCGGAAGGTCATCTGTGCCGCCACCCAGCAGGGCTACCGTGATGGTCTGGACTGGCTGCACAAGCTGTATGCCGAGAAGCTCATCGACCCGGAGTGCTTCACGCAGGAGTGGTCCACCTATGTTTCCAAGGGCAAGGCTGGCCGCTATGGTGTCTGCTTCAGCTGGGATGTTGCCAACATTGACAACCTGACCGACTGGGAGCCGCTGCCCGCCCTGACCGCCGATACCCGGAATATCACTCCGCAGAACGGTTCTTTCACCAGCGGCTTTGCCCGCGGCAGATGCGTTGTCACCGCAAAGGCGGATAATCCTGCACTGGTTTGCGCATGGCTGGATCAGATGTACGCACCCCTCCAGTCTCCGCAGAACAACTGGGGTACTTACGGCGATGCGGAAGGCTTTAACATCTTTGAACTGTCCACCAACGATAAGGGCGAGCCCATGCTGAAGCACGCTCCTCTGGGCGATGCTTCTCCCGTGGAAGTCCGTGAAGCGCAGTGTGTCAGTGGACCTCTGGCGGTTCTGGATGATTACTATGGTGTATACGTTACCTGCCCGGACGATGCACAGTATCGTCTGGACTGGATCAAGGAGATCTACACCCCGGATATGAACAACGATTATGTCTATCCCAATGTCTTTATGAGCAGCGAGGACACCGAGCAGGTCTCTAACCTGCAGGCAGATCTGCAGACCTACATGAATACGCAGAAGGCCAACTGGATCATGAACGGCACGAAGGATGCAGAGTGGAACGAATATCTGAGCAAGCTGGAAGACTACGGTCTGTCCGACTATCTGGGCATTATGCAGAAATATCTGGATGCTTACTACGCATAAGAATTCTTTCCTTTGGAGGATTCCATGAACGATTTGACTTTACAAAAAGCCCGTGCCTACGAGGCCGAGCACGGCGCAGCGATCTCCCCGGAAGAACGCCCTGCTTACCACATGACTCCCTATGTGGGTTGGCTCAACGACCCCAACGGTTTCTCTTATTATAAAGGGAAGTATCACCAGTTCTATCAGTATAACCCCTACGATGTGCGGTGGGCGCCCATGCACTGGGGTCACGCGGTCAGCACCGACCTGCTGCACTGGGAGTATCTGCCCTGTGCACTCGCCCCGGATTCCCCGGCGGACAACGGCCCCGGCTGCTTCTCCGGTTCTGCTACCGAGATGGATGACGGCAAGCAGCTGCTGATGTACACCAGCGTGGTGGCAGAAAAGCAGCCCAATGGGGAGATGCGGGACATCCAGACCCAGAGCATTGCCATTGGTGACGGTCTCGACTACGAAAAGCCTGCCTGCAACCCGGTGCTGACCCAGAAAGACCTGCCGGAAGGCTTCAGCAAGTTTGATTTCCGGGACCCCAAGATCTGGCGTGAAGCCGACGGCACCTACTCCGCCGTCACCGTCTGCCTGGCCGAGGACGGCAGCGGCGCAGCAGCACTGTTCCAGAGCAAGGACGGCTTCGACTGGCACTTTGTCACGGTGCTGGAACGCTGCAACAATCAGTACGGCAAAATGTGGGAGTGCCCGGACTTCTTCCCGCTGGACGGCAAGCAGGTCTTGATGCTCGGCCCCATGGAGATGCTGCCCAAGGGCGAGTTCCACAACGGTCACAACGTGATTGCCTTCATTGGCAGCTACGACCAAGCCACCCATACCTTCACCAAGGAAAACGTGCAGCTGATGGACGGCGGCATCGACTTCTACGCCACCCAGACCACCCTTGCCCCGGACGGCCGCCGCATCATGACCGCATGGCTGCAGACATGGTCGGACACCGAGGATAAGCCCCAGGGCTGCAAGTGGTTCGGGCAGACCATCTGCCCCCGCGAGCTGCACATCAAGGATGGACGTATTGTTCAGGCCCCGGTGCGGGAGCTGGACGCCGTCCACGGCAAGCGCACCCTGCACGAAAATGTGACGGTGCAAAGCGAAACTTCTCTGGAAGGCATCAAGGGCCGTGTGGCGGATCTGACCGTTACGGTGCAGCCCGGCGAGTACCGCTCCTTTACCCTGAAGCTGGCCGCCGATGCAGACCATCACACCAGCCTGACCTACGACCCCTACACCTCCGAGCTGACGCTGGATCGCAGCTATGCCGGTTCCCGTGCCGACATTGTTCACCGCCGCAGCTGCAAGGTGCGCAGCCAGAACGGTGCGCTCAAACTCCGCATCCTGCTGGATAAAAACAGCATCGAAGTTTTCGCCAACGACGGTGAGCAGACCATGACCGCATGGATCTACACCCCCCAGTCTGCCGATGGCATCACCTTTGCCGCAGACGGCAAAGCAACTGTTACGGTGGAACAGTTTGAGCTGAATCTGTAACCTGATATTCCTTTCATTTCTCCTTCATTGAATACAGCCCCGCTTTGGCTTCTCCTTCGCCAAAGCGGGGCTGTATTTGTTATGTCATTGATCTTCCAGCCTGCCATGGTCGCAACCAAGCGAGAGATAATGTCCAATCTCCCCACCCAGCACAAGCTGGGCATACTCCAAGGGCTTGTTGTAGAGCAGCCAGTCCAGTTCTGCCCGCTGTGCCGGGGTGTTGCCGTATTCGTCCTCCACGTTTGGCGTATGGTGCAGTTTTCGCTGGAAATTCATCAAAAGAAAAAGCCTGAAACTTCTCGGTACATCAAGAAGTTTCGGGCTTTGTTTTGCTTAAATTGGAACTTGTCGGGACTTGGTCCCTCCATCTTGCTGATGCAAGACCGTTCCGTCGCTTAAAAGCCCCACTGGGGCTTTCATTGCTCCGCTCCACTGCGCAAACGCGAACTTGTCGGGGCAAGGCCCCTCCATCTTGCTACGCAAGACCGTTCTGTCGCTTAAAAGCCCCACTGGGGCTTTCATTGCTGCGCTACGCTTCGCAAACGCGAACTTTTGAAAACACGCTGATTTCGGCAGCTTGCAAGAAAAAACAAGGAAAACTTTAGCAAAAAGAGAGAGGGCCGGACGGTGCCGGCCCTCTTGACAGAATTATGAGATGCTCAAAAATTTCTGCTGCTTTTATTGCGGTTTTCAAAAATAGCGCCGAACAGAACGGCATATTTACGATATGCAGTTTGCGCATACTACTGCGGTGGGAAAATAGAATCAGGCAAAAGGATAAAGTGTCGGCAGGAAAAATACGGACACGACAATGAGGATGAGCGCCAGCGGGGTACCACACTTGAGATAATCCTTCAAGGTGTATCCGCCCGGCTCGATGATCATGATCTGGCAGGGAGCTGCCATGGGGGTCATGATGGACACACAGCTGGCTGTGATCACGCCGACCACGGCAGCACGGGGGTCTACGCCCATGCGGATACAGGCGGAAGTGACCAGTGGGATGAAGATGGTCAGGGTAGCCAGATTGGACATGACCTGTGTCAGAATGAAGGGAACAAGGAAGAACACCAGCATAATGATGTACGGATTGGTGGTATCGCCCAGCAGGCGGATCATCCAGTCTGCCACCACATCGCCCGCACCGGTGGTCTGGATGGCGTCCGACAGAGCCAGCACACCGGCAAACAGGAAAATGGTCGGCTGGTGGATGGAGTTGAGGGCTTCCTTCTCGGTCAGCACACCCGTCAGCACCAGAGCGGCAGCGCCGATGCAGGAAGTGAGATACATCTTGACACCAATGACATTTTCCAGCAGCATCATTGCAATGGAGACCAGAACGATCAGGACAGCCAGTTTGCGCTTGAAGGGGCTGAGTTTTTCGCTCTCAGAAGCCGTATGTGCTGCATCTGAAAACTGCTCGTTGGGAATATCCGGCATCAGCTTATAGCCAACAAAGGTCATGTACAGGATGGCAATGGTCAGCATCGGAATGCGTGCGATGGTGAAATCCCAGATGTGCAGCGGTGTCGGTGCGCCGGCCTGCATCATGACATCGTTCCATGCCATGTTGGAAGCACCCTGACCGAGAAAGGTCATCTGGGTGGCAATGTTGGCACAGGCCATAGAAGGATACAGCAGCTTGCTGCGGCTCACGCCGATGTCGTTCGCAATGCCTACCAGCAGAGGGATCATGATAGCGGCAGTTGCGGTGGCACTGGTGATGGCGCCCAGAAACGCACCTGCCACACAGGAAAGAAAAATCAGCATCCGCATATTGTCCTTGTAGCGGATGACCAGACTCTGGGCTTTGTCAATCAGGGGCGTTTTGGTCAGCCCTGCACCGATGACGAACATGGCTACGAACATGACCACGTTCGTGTTGATGAAGCCGCCAAAGGCCTCGGCAGGGGTCTTGATGCCGGTGAGGATCAGCGCCAGAATGATGCCGGTAGAAATGACCGAGAACGGGACTTTACCGGATACAAAGGCGATGATCGTTACAAGCAGGATGACCAGTGTGATCTCCAATGGGCTCATTTGGGTTGTCCTCCTGTGGATTACTTCCACCTTGCAGATGCAAAGCAGTGGCAAAGGTGTGTAGAACAAAAAGAACGGTCAAGATCTTCTTTGTCTGCATTTTTTCCGTGCACATATTTGACCGCAAATAGCAACACCCAGGATGCCGATATTACAGACAGCATCCGGGGTGTTTTGCGGAGAAGCAGGATAAACAGGGTAATGAAGATAGGAGTAAATGATAAGAAGTCTGTTGGATCTGTGAAAGCAAATATGGTTGTTAGAATTAACGTGATAGTGAGTTCATTTTAGGAGAAGAAGCTTTTGATGGATGGTTGCTCTCCGCAGGGTATAGGCAACGCTGGCTTCGCAGTTGGATCTTATTTGATGAAGCCAACGTGCTTGCAAATTTCCTCGACGGCCTTATCCTTGCGCTGATTGAAGATGACCTTGTTCTCTTCGAACAGGTTGCGACCCTCAGCGTCGATGGAAACGATCAGGGGGCCAAACTCGTTAACATGGCAGTGCCACAGAGTTTCCGGCATACCGAGGTCACGCCACTGGGCCTCGACGATCTCCTCCACCTCGGTGGCAGCCACAACGGCGTTACCGGCAGGGAAAACACAGTGGATGGCACCGAACTCCTTGCAGGCGCGCTCGGTGTTGGGGCCCATGCCGCCCTTGCCCACGATGACGCGGACACCGGACTTCTGCACGAACTCATACTCGAACTTCTCCATACGCATGGAGGTGGTGGGGCCCACAGACACCATCTCGAATTTGTCGTCCTCCAGAGGGCGAATGATGGGGCCGGCGTGGAAGATGGCAGCGTCCTTGACGTCCACAGGCAGCGGACGGCCCTCTTCCACGAGGCGGCGGTGCGCCACGTCACGGCAGGTGGTCAGGTCGCCGTTCAGGTAAACGACATCACCGATATGGATGTCCTTCAGATCTTCTGCGGAAACCGGAGTAGTAAGGATCTTCTTTCCGTCTTTAATGGTCAGCATTACAAAGTCACCCCCGAATGAGTATCAATGGTGTAGTTCAGATCTTTATCAAAAATGATGTGGCCGCGGCGATGGCTCCAGCAGCCCACGTTGACGGCAACGCCGATGGCAGAAGGATGGCGGGCAGTGTTCTCAATGTGCACGCCCATGACGGAGTACTTGCCGCCCATGCCCTGAGGACCAAGGCCGATGGAGTTGATGCCGTCCTCCAGCAGCTTCTCCATATAGGCTGCGCGCTCGTTCTCATTGTGGCTGCCCAGAGGACGCATCAGAGCCTTCTTGGACAGCAGAGCGGCAGTCTCAACAGAGGTGGCAACGCCCACGCCCACCAGCAGCGGAGGGCAGGCATTGATGCCGTAGCTGGTCATGACATCCATGACGAACTTAGTCACACCTTCGTAACCTGCACCGGGCATCAGAACCATGGCCTTGCCCGGCAGGGTGCAGCCGCCGCCTGCCATATAAGCGTAGATTTCACACTTGTCGCTGTTCGGGATGATATCCCACCACACGGTGGGAGTGCCCTTGCCCACGTTCAAACCGGTGTTGAACTCATCGAAGGTCTCAACACTGTTGTGGCGCAGAGGTGCTTCAAAGGTAGACTTGACCACAGCCTCCTTCAGCAGTCCCTCCACCTCACCGATGAGGGGGAAGTCCACGCCGCACTTTACCCAGAACTGCAGCACACCGGTGTCTTGGCAGCTGGGGCGGTTCAGCTCCTTGGCCAGCTTCTGGTTGCGCTTCATGGTCTCGTAGATGACCTTGGACAGAGGAGCATCCTCCTGTGCGCCCAGCTCATCCAGCTTTTTGATGATGTCGTCCGGCAGCACCTTGGCGATATGGCTCACAAAGTTGGCCATATAGGTCGTCATCTGCTGCACCTGTTCCTGTTTGTTCATTCCAATGCCTCCTTAGCTTTGGTACATTTTGCGCGTTGGTTCACTCATATTCAACGTTCCTGTCCGCTTTACTGCGGGAAGAACGGAAATGCGATGGGAAGGATCACCATGCTGACGACGGTTGCGATGAGGATGAGGGGCAGGCCAGCCTTGGCATAATCCTTGAAGGTGTAACCGCCGGCGGAAACCACCATGGTGTTGGCGGGCATACCGATGGGCGTTGCGTAAGCGCAGGAGCCGCCGATGACACAAGCCATCAGGACTGCGCGAGGGTCGGCACCCATGCCCTGTGCGATGCTCAGGCAGATGGGAACCATCAGAGCGGTGGTTGCGGTGTTGGACATGAAGTTGGTCATGACGCAGCAGAGCAGAAAGACCACCAGAGTCAGGACGTAGGGAGAGGGATTCTCGCCCAGAGCACCAATGACGATGTTTGCAATCTCTGCGCCTGCCCCGGTCTTATCCAGTGCAGAGGCCAGAGACAGCGTACCACCGAAGAGGAAGATGGTCTTGAGGTCGATGGACTTCAGGGCATCTTTCTCGGAGATGACACCGGTGAGGATCAGAGCCAGCGCACCGATACAGCCGATGATGTTGAGCTTGATGCCGATCTGCTTTTCAAAGATCATGCCCAGCAGGGTGAGCACGAGGATGACAAGGGAGAGCACCTGTTTCCACTTGGGAACATTGCTGAAGTCCTGCTCGCCGCCGAAGGAGTCATCATCGGAAACGGGATGGTTGGGCAGTAACTTCATGCCAAGGGTGGCGTAGAAGAGGATGCCGACGGCGAGGATGGGCAGGCCCACGATGGCATACTCAAAGAAGCCGAAGGACATCCCGATCTCACCCAGAGCGCTCTGGGCGATGAGGTTGCCCGGTGCGCCGATGAGGGAAAGGTTGCCGCCCATGGCAGCTGCAAACACCAGCGGCATCAGCAGCTTGGAGCGGGCATAGCCGGACTTTGCCGCAATGCCGATGACCACGGGGATCAGGACGGCAGCGGTGCCGGTGTTGGAAAGGAAGCCGCTCATCAGGCCAACGATGACCATGATGGCCACGATGAGGCTGCGTTCGGATTTGGCAAAGTGGGTAACAATGCCGCCGATCTTGTTGGCCATACCTGTTTCAAACAGGGCACCGCCGACGATGAACATGGCGACGAAGAGGATGACGTTGCTGTCGATGAAGCCCGCAAAAGCGGTCTTGATGTCCAGCACGCCGGTGACGACCAGACCGATACAGACGATCATGGACGTTACGCCGAGGGGGATCTTCTCAAACACGAACATGACGACTGCGAAGAGAAGAAAGAGTAGGGTGATAGTTGCTGCTGACATACCGGGGAGTCCTCCTTTAATGAAATATAATGTATCCATTTCATCAGAGCAAAACAGCCCTGACTTTCGGAACGCCCCAGCTGCACCTCGTTGTGCAGAGTCTTTGCCGCCGTGCTGTGCCCTCACAGCCCTTTTTCGTTCTGGAAGGATCTGCCCGGAACCTTAGAATTCCGGGAATCTCGGCAGCGTCTTTTTTTAATTTTTATATTTAATCTGTGATAATGTATCCACTTGACGACACGAGAATACACCCGAAACAGAGATTTGTCAATCCCTTTTTTCGAGTTTTGTCGCATTGCACGGATTATGTACCAATTTTTGTGCACGCCAGACAAACAGTAGGATACAAGAAAATCTCCCTCCGCCGCCTTCTGCAAAAAACGTGCGATCTCCATCTGCTTTGGAGATCGCACGTTTTTTCCTTCTTTTATTCCAGCCGCTTTTTGAAATACCCCTCGGCACAGTAAATGGCACCACAGGGATTATGCGCCAGAACGCGATCCTTGGCCACCAGCGTTGTGACCATGGCGTCCGAATACTTATAAAACATCGAGTCGTGTCCCACACAAAGTCCGACCTCAATGTTGAACTCGGTGTGCTGTTCGTTCAGAAGCTTTGCCTGTGCGATGGGGTTGCACATGGCCTCAAATTCGCCGGGGTGGATCTTGACCTCTTCCGGGATGCCCACTTCTTCTTTGGAGATGCCGCCGGTCTTGCAGATGACCGACACCACCTCAAACCCCTGCGCACGGAGTAGGTCGGCCACGATGCGGGCTTCCTTCCGCAGACCTTTGCAGAATGCAAGACCCAGCTTGTGGTAGCCCATCCGCTTGTAGAACTCCACCGTCTCCTTCAGGCGGGGCCATTGACAGTAGCCAAGCCCCTCAATGGCCGAACAGTTGACGTAGAAATCGTGATTCTCGGGCAGATCGTAGCCGGCGCGGGCGGCCTCCATCACCGAAGCATTCCGCATAGGGCAGTTTTTGGGCATCTTTTCCGGCTCGTTGTTGGCGCAGGCCAGAACCGTACAGTTCGCACAGGTATACACTGTCTTTTCCTCCCTGATCTTATAAATAATAGGTCAGCGCATCGTCCATGCTGCGCAGGATGTGCTTTTCCATTTCAGCCCGTGCGGCCATCGCATCCCGTGCTTCCAGCGCTGCATAGATCTTTTTATGCTCGCTCTGGGAGTTGAGGGCATAGTCCAACTCGCTCATCTCCACGCCAATGGACAGACCGTTCCACAGTTCCGAGAGAAGATTGCGCATTTTTTCATTGCCGGAAGCTTCCCAGATCTCAAAATGGAAGGACTGGTTGTAGTCAGTATAATTTCCGGCCTGCTGATGAGAAAGAGCCTCCTCAGCAGTATCCACGCAGTTTTTGATCTTGGACAGGTCGGCGTTGTTCTGGCAGCAGAGCATACATGCCGTCCCTTCCAAGGCAGCGCGCAGCTGGTAGTGCTCCCGAATCGTTTTTTCCGTTACGCCCAGCACAATGGCGCACTTGTTTTGCTTGACTTCCAGCAGACCGTCACGGGCAAGGATCTGAAAGGCCTCCCGCACCGGCGTGACCGACACGCCCAGTTCCTGTGCGGTGTTTTCCAGCGTGAGTTCTGCGCCCTCCGGGATGCTTTTTGAGATAATGGCTTTCCGCAAAGCGGAAGCTACCCGCTCGCGGGCAGGCAGCAGCTTAATGGGTTTCAGTCCCAGCATATTGACTCCTTATCGTTAAAATCAGATGCAGCAGTTCTTCTTCATAGGCGTTCCATGCATCCGGCACATCAGGGGAGCCCTGACGGTCCAGCATCAGCAGGCGGGCAAGCCGGTCGTTCACCGGCGTAGGACGTGCGCTCACGGCAAAGGCAATGTAGGTCTCCTGGATGCTCTCCAGCAGCTTGCGGTGCAGCGGATAGGGCAGGACGGTCCGCAGGGTACGGTGCTGCAGCATCTCGCCGCCTGCCAACATTGCATCCTGCGGCAGCGCACGCATAGCCTGCCGTTCCAACTGAGCCCCCAATGCCAGAATTTGGCGCAGTGTCTCTTCGGTCAAATCTGCCGCTTTTATCCGATTGTTGGGCAGGCGGATGATAAGACCCTGATATTCAAGGATCATCAAGGCCTCCCGCACCGGCATCCGAGAGACACCGAGACTCTCTGCCAGTTCGTTCTGGGTCATTTCAGTGCCCGCCGGGATCTGCCCAGATAAAATGGCCTGCTGCAGGGCTTCCACCACACCGCCGTTTTTCTTCTGGATGCCGATATATTCCATAGAACCCTCCGTGCAAATGTCTTTTTTATATTGTATCCAATTTTACAATAAAAAGCAAGACTTCCTTTATGACAAACAAAAATACTCGGCAGATTCTTTATGAAAAATCTGCCGGGTATAGACCGGATGCCCTTGGGGCGTTCCATTCTGAAAAATTGCAGGGTAAATGCAAGCTGTGTTAACTGTTATGGAACCTTGTCAATCAATCTTCCATTCTTCCATGGTCACAGCCAAGTGACAGGTAGTGCTCAATCTCCCCTCTCAGCACAAGCTGAGCATACTCCAGCGGCTTATTGTACAGCAGCCAGTCCAGTTCTGCCCGCTGTGCCGGGGTGTTGCCGTACTCGTCCTCCACGTTTGGCGTATGGTGTAGTTTTTACTGGAAATTCACCAAAAGAAAAAGCCTGAAACTTCTCGGTACATCAAGAAGTTTCAGGCTTTATTTTGCTTAAATTGGAAATTTACTGGTCGATCGGCTTCATCGTTGGGACAGGTCAAGGAAAGCTCACACAGGGCTTTATTTTCCTTTATAAGCCTACTCATGCGGCTTCCTTTTTCCTGCTCCCGTACGTCACCCTACGCAACTCTCCACAACTTACCGGCAATTTGGTGTAAAAGTGGTGTAGTAGTTGGTGTAGTGGATTTCAGACCGAAATGCCCAATTTGCCGTTCAGATTTGCAAAGGAATGGGCTTTGGCTTCCTTGGTGGCTTCTGCGTAAATCTCCATCGTGGTGCTGATGTCCTTGTGGCCCATGATGTCCTGAATAATCTTCAGGTTGGTCTCATTTTCGCACAGCCGGGTGCAGAACGTGTGCCGGAGATTATGGCAGGAGAAAGGCGGCAGCAACTGCGGTTCCCGCTTTTCCTTTTCGGCCTTTTCCAGTTCGGCTTCGTTGTATGCCACGCTGATGCGCTTGATGGCACGATTGACCGTCTGCGGGTTCTGCGGCTGGCCGAAGCGGTTCAGGAATACGAAGTCCGAGATTCCGTCGATCTCGTATTCGCATACCAGTTCCAGCTCCTGCTGGTTGGCGCGCTCCTGCTCCAGTGCCTTCTGCACTTCAGGCAAGATCGGAATTGTCCGCTTACCTGCGGCAGTCTTGGGCGTGGACATGGTGAAGTAGCAGCCGCCAACCTCGTGGTCATGGTACACCAAATTGTGCCGGATGGTGATAAACCCACTCTCAAAGTCGATGTCGCTCCAGCACAGGCCAACCGTTTCCGAGATGCGGCATCCGGTGCCCAGCATGAAGGTGAACATCGGAAGCCAGTGCTGGAACTTCGGCGTTTTCTTGATGAAGTTCAGGAACGCCTGCTGCTGGGGCAGGGTCAAAGCGTGGCGTTTGGGCGTTTCGTACTGGTGGGCGGCTTTAATGGCCGTCAGAACACCATCCGTGGGATTCACACGGATGTACTCATCGTCCACCGCCACCGCAAAGACCTGATGAAGAACATTCTGGATGGTTTCCAGCGTGTTCAACGCCATCTTGCCATTGCGGACGATGCCATTGTAGTAGCTGCGGATATACGACTTGCGAATGTCCTTGAGCTTCATCATGCCGATCTCATCCCGGACGAACCGATTGTACATATAAACGTAATTGGCGAAGGTATGCTCTTTCAAGCCCACCTTGTTCTTACGCCACAGTTCAAACAGGTCGTTCAGGGTCAAGCTGCACTCCGGGATGCGGAGGCCATCTGCCAAATCGTGCTGGATCTTCTCTTCCTTTTCGCGCAGCCCCTCCAAAGTTGCATCATAGATGGTGTGGCGTTTTCCGTTTTTCGCAGTCCAACGGTACATATACAGCCCGTCGCTCTTGCGGTAGACCTCGCCATCCTTCAAAACACGGCCTTTATTATCTTTACGTCTTTGCATATAAACTCTCCTTTTCATTCACAGAATGTTGAAAAGGAGCCTTACGCCATGAGTATACCATGACGCAAGACTCCCTGCAACATCAAACGGTCAATTTTTGAACCGCATCAGATCGAGAATGCCTTGTCCAGATATTCGTCCAGCTTACGGCGTTTGATCAGCCGTTTGGTTCCGTTCCAAAGAACGAACTTGCATTCATCGCTATCGGTCATTGACCGCAGTTTATTGATACCAATCCCAGAGTAAGCAGCCGCTTCCTCTAGGGTCAGATTGCTTTTTTGCCAAATCGGAACTTCCTTCACTTGCACCTCCACTTCCTTGTAACCGGGTGCCGGGGCAGATAGTGCCAGCTTTCTGCCCCGGACGTTCCCGATGAGGTTCAGATTTCCGAGTGCCCCTCTTGTGTGTGGGGTTGTGCCGATGGTTTGTTTTGCGCCTGTTCTGCCTGCAAGCGGCTCAGCAGTTGCAGAACGGAATCCCGTGCTTTCTCCTTGACCTGTTCCTTGCCTTTCTGCCGGGCCTCCGGCTTCAGGAGCTTCTCCTGCAAGCGGGCAGCGGTGGTCTGCATGGTCTTGAGGAACTTGTCCAGCACGGTGTCCAAACGGTGGGCGGCATATTCCCTCGTGGCTTTGGGAGCCTTGCGTTCCGGGGACAGCACCCACTTCTTCGTGTCCTCGATCATCCGCATATCTTCCTTGCGGGTCTCGGTGCGCACCACATCGGTCACGACCTCCACCGCCTTTTCATAGGCCGCAGCCGAAACATCTTTCAGCAGGGTCTCCATGTCCGAAACTTTCAGGGTCAACTCGTCCAGCTTATTTTGCTGGGCGGCAAGCTGTTCCTTTTGCTTGGCAAGGATGAAGTCCTGCTTTTCCAGATATTTGCGGTTGCCGTATTCTGCTTCTTCCTCCAATTCCAGCCCGTGCCGCTTGGCGATCTCAAACAGCATCTTTCGGCAGGCGGCATCAAAGGTGATCTTGCGGTTGTTGCGGCGGCTGAGGGGCTTGTCCGGGTCGGGCAGGTTGAAGCCTAACGCTCCCAACGCCTTTTCCTGCTGGGGAGCCACCTCACCATATTTGTTCTCGCAGTCGAACACGTGGCGCTCATGGATGTGGGGCGTGCTTTCGTCCAGATGCAGTGCCCAGTCCAAAACATGAACATGGTCACCATACTTGGCTTTGAACTCCTCGATGAACTCGGTGACGATGTTCATCAAGTCCTCTGCCGAAGCGTGTTCATCCAGCGTTCCAAGTTGGTAGATGGTCTCTTCCGGGCAGGTCTTGCGGCTGGACAGCAGGTCGGGAATGGAGCGGTTGCGTTCCGTGTGCCGGATCTTGGCGTTGCGCTCGTTCTGGCTTTCCACAAAGTTGGAATAGCGGCTCTCATAGAATTGCCGTTCCACATCCGAGAAGGTCGCCGCCAGATCATCTGGGTCGGGTGGAGCGAGAGCCGAGCGGAAGCCGTGAAAGCAGTCCCAGTAGATGTTGCCCTTGGCTCGTTCAGGGTCGATGTGCTCACTGTTGGCAAGGTTGAAACTGCGGTCATTGTGCCTGGAGTTATAGGTGCCGTGGGTTCCGGCTCGTCCGTTGTGTCGTGTCAGTTTCAGATCAGCTCTCCGAGTTTGGGCTGGAGATCTCCGAGCGCGTACCCATTCAGATGACGGCGACCCCGTATGACCTATTTTACCTGAAAACGAAGCAGGCACGGATGGGGCATCTTCTGGAATATTAACAACGAAAGAGGTATTTAAAAATGAAAACATTTGAAGGTAAGCTGGTTTCTCAGAACATCAAGGTCGGTATCGTAGCTGCCCGCTTCAACGAATTTATCACGTCCAAACTTCTGAGCGGAGCAATGGATGGTCTGCTCCGGCACGATGTGCAGGACGCTGATATTCATGTTGCATGGGTTCCGGGTGCTTTTGAGATCCCACTGGTTGCCTCTAAAATGGCAAAAAGCGGAAAGTATGATGCTGTGATCTGCCTTGGTGCCGTGATTCGCGGTTCTACCAGCCATTACGACTATGTGTGCAATGAGGTTTCCAAAGGCATTGCCACGGTCTCGCTGGAAAGCGGGGTTCCCGTCCTCTTTGGTGTACTGACCACCGAAAACATCGAACAGGCCATCGAGCGGGCAGGCACCAAAGCAGGTAATAAAGGCTATGACTGTGCAGTCAGTGCCATCGAGATGGTAAACCTGCTCCGGGAAATGGATACCGCCGCAGAGTAAAATACACGCAGGAGTTTGCCATGATCGTTATAAAGACCCGACAGCCTGACCCGGAACTGGAGCAGAAGATCCGGATGCTTCTGGAACGAGAGCACATCGAGGCAGAGCAAATATCCATTGATTCATGGGAGAAGTTGGTTCTTCCGGGGCTTACACTGGATGGAATGACCCACGAAGTGTCGTGCAACGGCAGAAAAGTCTCCCTTACACGACTGGAGTTCGATTTGCTGCTGATGCTTGCCTCCCACGAAGGACAAATCTTCTCAAAAGAAGAGCTTTTCCGTGCTGTGTGGGGACAAAACTGTGACGACACCTTAAAGGTCGTGGCAAATACCGTTTCCAATCTGCGAAAGAAGCTGGCCGGCTGCGGTAGCTTTATCCGCACTATCCACGGCGGCTATGCTTTTGTAAGCCAAAAGGAGAACGACCCGGCATGACCAGGATCTTATTTATTTGTCTCGGAAATATCTGCCGAAGCCCGATGGCGGAGTATGTGATGAAAGACCTTACGTCCAAGGCAGGACTATCCGAGCAATTTGAAATCGCATCAGCCGCCACCAGTGCATGGGAAATCGGAAATCCGGTCTATCCTCCTGCACGGCAGAAGCTGGCAGAACATGGCATCGACTGCAACGGCAAGACCGCCCGGCAGATGACCCGGCTGGATTATGCACGGTATGATCATCTGATTGGCATGGACGAAAGTAATCTGTGCGACATCCTGCGGCTTGTCGGCGGAGACCCACAGCATAAAGTCTCGCTGCTGATGGCGCATACGGATCATCCCCGTGAAGTGGCAGACCCATGGTTCACAGGAGATTTTGAAGCCACATGGCAGGATATACTGGAAGGCTGCACGGCATTGCTTGAGGAACTGCGCTAAATTGGCGTAAATTTGGGCGTATGCCAAATCAGGAGTGTTTGACACTTGCCAACGACAAATTGATTTAACCACAGGAGAAGTTGCCTGTCAGCATAAAATCTCTATACGAAACAAAAAGCGGCAGCTACGTTGTATTTTCACAACATAGCTGCCGCATTTTTGCGTTTGGGGTTCGGTGTACCTACTACACCAATCCGTCTATTCGATTCTTACACCACACCGCTTTGTAAGGCTCCTTTTCGGGAAAACATCCCAAAATTGGTGTAGTTGTGGTGTAGTACCGCAGATGCCGCTTGAAATTCGTTCAAAATTTCATCGCATCTGCGTTTTAATTTCGCGTTTTACTGCTCAATCGGCTTCATCGTGGGGAACAGCAGCACATCGCGGATGGAGGCGCTGTCGGTAAGCAGCATCACCAGACGGTCCACGCCGAAGCCCAAACCGCCCGTGGGGGGCAGGCCGTACTCCAGTGCGTTCACGTAGTCGTAGTCCACCTGTGCCTTGCAGTCGGGCTCGATGGCCTTGCGCTCGGCCACCTGACGCTCGAAGCGGCCCTTCTGGTCGATGGGGTCGTTCAGCTCGCTGAAGGCGTTGCCGTACTCGGTGCAGTCAATGAAATACTCAAAGCGCTCGGTGAAGGCGGGGTCGTCCGGCTTGCGCTTTGCCAGCGGGCTGATCTCTACGGGGTAGTCGTAGATGAAGGTGGGCTGGATGAGCTTGTCCTCCACGAAGGCATCAAAGAACTCGGCCAGAATGGCACCCTTGGTGGGCACCTCGGGCAGCTCCACGTGGTGCTCCTTGGCGGCGGCGATGGCATCCTCGTCGGACTTCCAGTCGTTGAAGTCTACGCCGGAGTACTTCTTGACCGCTTCCACCATGGTCAGGCGCTCCCAGTGACTCATGTCGATCTGCTTGCCCTGATAGGGGATGACCATGCTGCCGCAGATCTTCTGGGCAAGGCGCTTGTACAGCTCCTCCACCAGGTCCATCATGCCGTGGAAGTCGGTGAAGGCCTGATACAGCTCGATGCTGGTGAACTCCGGGTTGTGCTTGGGGTCCATGCCCTCGTTGCGGAAGATGCGGCCCACCTCGTACACGCGGTCCATGCCGCCCACAATCAGGCGCTTGAGGTACAGCTCGGTCTCGATGCGCAGCACCATGTCCATGTTCAGGCTGTTGTGATGGGTGTAGAAGGGGCGGGCAGAGGCACCGATCTCGAAGGGGGTCAGGATGGGGGTGTCCACCTCCAAAAAGCCTTTCTCGTCCAGATAGGCGCGGATCTCCTTCAGGATCTGGCTGCGCTTCACGAAGGTGTCCTTCACCTCGGGGTTTGCAATCAGGTCCACGTAGCGCTGACGGTAACGCATCTCGGTGTCGGTCAGGCCGTGGAACTTCTCGGGCAGGGGACGCAGGCTCTTGGCCAGCAGGGTCAGCTCGGTGGCGCGCACGCTCAGTTCGCCGGTCTTGGTGCGGAACACCTCGCCCTTCACGCCGATGATATCGCCCACGTCCAGCTTCTTGAAGGCGGCGTAAGGCTCTTCGCCCAGCTCATCGCGGCGGACGTACAGCTGAATGTCGCCCTTATCGTCCCGCAGGTGGGCAAAGCTTGCCTTGCCCATTACGCGCTTGGACATCATACGGCCAGCCAGCGCCACGGTCTTGCCGCTGTCGGTCTCGTTGGGCAGGTCGGCAAACTCGGCTTTCAGGTCGGCAGAGTAGGCATCCTGCGGGTACTTGGTCAGGGTGAAGGGGTCGTGGCCTGCAGCCTGCAGGTCGGCCAGCTTCTGGCGGCGCACCTGCACCTGCTCGCTCTCGGACAGGCCCTGCGCCGGGTTCTTCTTTTGTTCTTCCATGGTTTCTCCTATTCGTTTGGCCTGCTCAGCCTGCAGCGTGGGTAATGTTCAGCACGGTGTACTCCACAGTGTGGCCGGTGGGCAGCAGCACTTCGGCCTTGTCGCCCACAGCCTTGCCCAGCAGAGCGTGGCCCACGGGGCTTTCGTCGCTGATCTTGCCGTTCAGGGGGTCGGCTTCGGTGCGGCCCACAATGTCGTACTCCTCGTTCTCGTCCTCGCCGGTCATGAGGATGGTGACGTGGGTGCCCACAGAGACATTGTCCACGCTCAGCTCGCTCTCATCAATGATGACGGCGTTCTTGATCATCTGCTCCAGTTCGGTGATGCGGTTCTCCACCAGACCCTGCGTATTCTTGGCCTCGTCGTACTCGCTGTTCTCGGAAAGGTCGCCGTGGCTGCGTGCTTCCTTGATCTCTTCGGCCAGCTCCTTGCGGCGCACCGTTTTGAGGTATTCCAGTTCCTCCTGCATTGCCTTCAGACCGGCAGCGGACATCTTGATCTCTTGTGCCATTTGAGAATCTCTCCTTGTCTATTTGTTTTGCACAGCCGCAAAGCCGCACAATAATGCCATTTTGACTACATTATTATAATAGCAAGCCGGGGCTTTGTCAATAAAAAAGGTGCTGGCTTTTGCGTGCCAGCAGACAGGTCTCCCTTCATTCACGCATTTTTTAGGGCGATTCACGCAGGTTTGCTTCCAAAATCCGGTAAAGTGTGAGATAATCAAGGTACTGTAATACATACCCCCACCCCGTAAAATACGAGGGGAAAAAGGAGGCATTCTACATGAAACTACGCAAACTTGCAAGACAGCTGGCCGCAGCGGCGGTGGCGGGGGCCATGGCCCTGAGCCTGTGCATGCCCGCACTGGCCCAAACGTGGAACATCAGCAATCAGCCGGGCTTCAGCGAGGTCTATTCCATCACAGTGACGGGCACCACAGGCGGGCGCACCGTGGAGCTGTTTGGCGTAGATGCAAGCAACGAAGGCTCTTCGTCCAAGTACACGGAGACCGACGAGACCATCCTCTCCGGCAGCGGTGCCACCTACACCAGCCTGAATGGGTACGGTGCGCCGGTGAGCGTGGCGCTGGACGGGCTGGGCGTCATGTTGGAGGATATTTCCGGCAGCGGTGCCTGCATCCGCACCTACGGTGACGCGTCGGTGGACCTGCGCGGCACAAACATTCTCACCATCCCGGGTAATTACGGCATCTGCTCGGATGACGGCAGCCTTACCCTTGGCGGCACCGGCACGCTGAACATCCGTAGCGGCCACGGCATCCGGATGGGTGACAGCTTTACCCTGAACAGCGGCATCGTGGACATCGCCGAAACCGAAACGTCCACGAAGGCCCTGCGAAGCGGCATCACGGCGGACACCATCACCCTGAACGGCGGCCGCATCCATGTCTCGATCGCGCCACCCACTTCGGAAGATTACTACAACGATGCGCTTTCTGCTCGCAAAGGCATTTTCATCCACGGCGGCAGTGTGGAAGTGAAGACTGCTGCCAGCACCGTCTCCGGTGCCGATACCGTCCAGCATCGCGCCCTTTGCAGCAACAATGGTGACATTGTTATTTCCGGCGGCAGCGTGCAGGCAGAGGACGGCGAACTCTTCGCGGGCGGCAGCATCCGCATCAGCGGCGGCGAAGTAATCGCGGATGTGCTGTGCAGCAATAAGGGCCTGACCATTTCCGGCGGCACCGTGACCACCAAGGGCTTCAATGTGCCGGATCCCATCGTGTTGTCCGGCGACGCGAAAGTGACTTTTGATGGCTATCTGGGCGATCTGAGCCGGTTCGACCTTTCCGGCCTGACCACCGATGGCTACCTGCGCTACAAGCCGGACCCGCTTGACAGCGAGGACTACGTTGTTGTTCCCGGCACGCTGGAACCCCAGCCCGGCGGCGACGCGGGCAATGCTTCCGGTGACGCAGGCGGTGCCATTGCCGCCGTAGTCCTTGGCAGCGCAGCCGTGTGGGGCGGCTACGAGGTGGTGACGCGGGTGATCCTGAATGAACTGCTGCCCGAGGGTGCAGCCATCCCCGCAAACCGCGGCCAGCTGGCATTGCTGGTATGGAACAATGCAGGCAGGCCCGAACCCGCCGCACAGCCCGCGTTTGCGGATGTGGCCGACGCTGACATGGCAAAGGCTGCACAGTGGTGCGCGGAGCAGGGCATCATGGAAGCCAAGAGCGCAGACACCTTCAAGCCCGAAGGCTGGACACCGAAGTTCAACGTGATCGAAACCTGGAATAAGGCATTCCCTAAGGCAGCGTAAATTGTAAATTTTCTCGTATATCCTTGACTTTTGCGCCAAGGTGCATATACTAGAAGTAGGCAAAATGTTGGTTAAGATAATTGCCATCAGCTCACAAAAAACAACCCCCTCGGAGCGGCTACTCCGAGGGGGTTTGTGCTTACTTGCCCTTGCGATAGCTGTCAAGCCACTTGCACAGGCGGTCGGCTATCACCTGCGCTACGACAGCCACGATAATGTTGGTTAAAATTGGGGCCATGCAGCTCACCTCCTTCTGCTCCCAGAATGGAGAAGGGCAGCGCCACCAGTATAACACAGGTTTTGGCACAATACAACAAAAAAGCCCTCCCGGAGCTCCTACTCCGAGGGGGCTTTTTGCCCGCAAAAACCCCCGCTGACAGAGGGAAAAGTGTCAACGGGGGTCGGGGTGATGTCGTATTTCGGTGGGAACTCCTTCAGTCAGAACCTGACGGTTCTGCCAACTCCCTCGGTGAGGGGGGGCTGTCTGCGCAGCAGACTGGGGAAGTTGACGTTTGCCGTTTAATCGTCTGCGCTCTCGTCCAGATTGCCCAGCTTCTTGGCCTGCTCCACAACGGCAGGCACCAGCATCTCGGGCAGAACCTCGTAGCGGGCAAACTCGGTGGTGAACCAGCCGCGGCCCTGCGTGGTCTGCCGGATGAAGGTGGTAAAGTTTGCAAGCTCTGCCAGCGGCACTTCAGCGATGATGGTCTGCAGGCCGTCCTCGTCCGGCTCCATGCCCAGCACGCGGCCGCGGCGCTTGGTCACATCGCCCATGATATCGCCGGTGTTGTCGTTCGGCACATGAGCCTTCAGGGTGTGGATGGGTTCCAGAATGACCGGGCCGGCCTCCGGCATAGCGGCCTTGTAAGCCAGCTTTGCGGCCATAATAAAGGCCATCTCGGAGCTGTCCACGGGGTGGTAGCTGCCGTCCAGCAGGGTGGCTTTCAGGCCCACCACGGGGTAGCCTGCCAGCACGCCCTTTTCGGCGGCAAGGCGCACGCCCTTTTCAACAGCCGGGAAGAAGTTCTTGGGCACGCTACCGCCGAACACCTTCTCCTCAAACACGACCTGCTCGCTGTCGCAGGGCTCGAAGTTGATGATAACGTCACCGAACTGGCCGTGACCGCCGGTCTGCTTCTTATGACGGCCCTGCTTCTGGCAGGCCTTGCGGATGGACTCGCGGTAGGCGATGCGGGGTGCTTCCAGCCCGATCTCCACGCCGAACTTGTTCTTGAGTTTGGCCTTCACCACGTCCAGATGCTGCTCACCCAGACCGCCGATCACCTGCTGATGGGTCTCGGCGTTGTTCTCGTAGCTCAGGGTGGGGTCTTCTTCCATCAGGCGGGCCAGCGCGCTGCTGATCTTGCCCTCGTCGCCCTTCTTGGCCACAGTGACGGCCATGAACAGGCTGGGCTTGGGGAACACGGGGGCGGGCAGCTTGACCACGCGCTCAGCGTCGCACAGGGTGTCGCCGGTCTTGGCGCTCACCAGTTTTGCCACTGCGCCGATGTCACCGGCAATGATGCCGTCGGAGTCCACCTGCTTTTTGCCAATGACGGTGAGGGGCTTGGAGATCTTCTCCACATCGCCGGTGCGGGCGTTGGTGAGGGGTTCGCCTGCAGTCACCTTGCCGCTGACCACGCGCAGGTAGCTCAGCTTGCCCACGAACGGGTCGGCCACGGTCTTGAACACGTAGGCGGCGGTAGGCTCGTCCACGGTGCAGTGCAGTTCCACCGGCTCGCCGGCGGCATCCTCGGCCAGCGTGCTGGCTTCGTGCTCCGGACTGGGCAGCAGCTTGTGCATGTTGAACAGCAGCATATCCAGCGCCTGCTGGTTCACGGCGCTGCCGCAGAACACGGGGGTGATCAGGCCGTCCTTGACGCCCTTGCGCATGCCCTCCACGATCTCTTCGGTGGTGAAGGCTTCGCCGCCGAAGAACTTTTCCATCAGCTCATCGTCGGTCTCGGCAATGGCTTCGCTCATGGCCTCGATCAGGCCCTGAAAACGGTGGCCGATGTCCGGCAGGTCCACCTGGATCTGCTTGCCGCCCTCGTACTTGAAGGCCTTCTGGCTGAACAGGTTGATGTACACGGGGGTGCCGTCGTCCAACTTGGCGGGCACCACGCAGGGGCAGACGGTGGAGCCGAACTTGATCTTCATATCCTCAAGGATCTTGAAGTAGTTGGCATTCTCCAGATCGCACTTGGAGACGAACACCATGGTAGCCTTGCCATTCTTGCGGGCCAGCTGGAACGCCTTCTCGGCACCCACAGTCACGCCGCTGCGGCCGGACACCACCACCAGCACGCTCTCGGCTGCGCGGATGCCCTCGTACTCACCGGCCTCGAAGTCGAACAGGCCCGGCGCATCGATCAGGTTGTACTTGATGCCCTCGTACTCCACGGGGACGACCGATGCCGACAGGCTGGCCTTGCGCTTTGCTTCCTCGGGGTCAAAGTCCGAAACAGTAGTGCCGTCCTCGACCCGGCCCATACGCTCGGCAGCGCCCGAAAAATAGACCAGCGCCTCGGTGAGCGTGGTCTTGCCGCTGCCGGCATGACCGGCAATCAGGATATTGCGGATGTTGTTGCTTGCGTATTTCATATCGGTTTTTCCCTCATTTCCGCCGCACGGAGCATTCTCTCCGCTTTTGTGGCATATTTTACAAAGATAATACCACACTCAAAATGATTTTTAAATATTTCGTTTGAAAATTCTGACGAATCAAGCGCCAAACTTCGGGGCAAGGTTTTGTGCAAGTTGCACGGCAGTGCCAAAGTTTATTGTAAAATCCACAGCGATACGCTATAATAAAAGGCAGAATAAAGGCACAAGGAGCATACCAAAATGAAACGCACGGATTACATCAACTGGGATGAATATTTCATGGGCATTGCGCTGCTCACGGCCATGCGCTCCAAGGACCCCAACAGTCAGGTGGGCGCGTGCATCGTCAGCTCGGAAAACAAAATTCTGTCCTTGGGCTACAACGGTATGCCCATTGGCTGCAGCGACGACGAGATGCCCTGGGAGCGGGAGGGCGCACCGCTGGACACCAAGTATATGTACGTGTGCCACGCCGAGCTGAACGCCATCCTCAACAGCGCCCACAATAACCTGAAAGGTGCGCGGGTGTACGTGACGCTGTTCCCCTGCAACGAGTGCACCAAGGCCATCATCCAGTCGGGCATTGCCGAGGTGGTGTACTACGGCGACAAGTACCACGACAGCGATTCCAGCGTGGCGGCGCGGTTCATGTTCAAAAAGGCCGGCGTGAAGCTGACTGCCTATCAGTCCACCGGACGGAAGGCCGAGCTGGAGCTGTGAACTTTTTTCATAGCATCTTGACTTTTGTGTGGGATTGCATATACTAAGGGTAGGAAGTTGGTTAGAACATTCCATTGTATCCACGCACAAAAAAGAGCCCTCTCAGAGTTGCAGCTCCGAGAGGGTTCTTTTTGTGCTTACTTGCCCTTGCGGTGACTCTCAAGCCACTTGCACAGGAAGTGTGCAGCTACCTGTGCTGCGACAGCCACCAGAAAATTGGTTAGAATGGTGTCCATGATATCCACCCCCTTCTGTTGCCAGAATGGAGAAGGGCAGCACAGCCAGTATAGCATATCCGACAGGGTATTGCAATTTTTTCAGAATCCCAGTATAATATGTAATATAAGTATAAATATACAATGAAATTTGCATAGAGAGGAAAATATACAATGAGCCTGAAGAACCGCAGCTTTTTGAAGCTATTGGACTACACCCCTGCCGAGATCGAAGAACTGCTGGACCTTGCCGCAGACCTGAAGGCAAAAAAGAAGGCCGGCATCCGCCACAATGACCAGCTGGCAGGCAAGAACATCGCCCTGATCTTTGAAAAGACCTCCACCCGCACCCGTTGCAGCTTCGAGGTCGCTGCCCACGATCTGGGCATGGAAGTGACCTACCTTGACCCGTCCGGCAGCCAGATCGGCAAGAAGGAGTCCATCGCCGACACTGCCCGTGTGCTGGGCCGCATGTTCGACGGCATCGAGTACCGCGGCTATGGCCAGCAGATCGTGGAAGACCTTGCCCACTACGCCGGTGTGCCGGTGTGGAACGGCCTGACCAACGAGTTCCATCCCACCCAGATCCTGGCCGACTTCCTCACCATCCGGGAGCACTTTGGTCACCTGAAGGGCATCAACTTCGTTTACTTCGGCGATGCCCGCTACAACATGGGCAACAGCCTGATGGTGGGCTGCGCCAAGATGGGCCTGAACTTCACCGCCTGTGCACCCAAGAAGTACCAGCCGGACGCTGCCCTCGTGGCCGAGTGCCAGAAGATCGCTGCCGAGACCGGTGCCACCCTCACCTTTGAGGAGGATTCCGCCAAGGCCGCCAAGGGTGCCGACGTGCTGTACACCGATGTGTGGGTGTCCATGGGTGAGCCGGTGGAGGTGTGGGCTGAGCGCATCAACGACCTTGCCGCCTACCAGATCAACCAGCAGCTGATGGACATTGCAGGCCCGCACGCTGTGTTCATGCACTGCCTGCCCGCCTTCCACGACCACAAGACCACCGTGGGCAAGGAGATGGGCGAGCGCTTTGGCCGCGATGCCATGGAAGTGACCGATGAAGTGTTTGAAGGCCCTCAGAGCATCGTGTTCGACGAAGCCGAGAACCGGATGCACACCATCAAGGCCGTGATGGCTGCGACCCTTGGCTATGTAAAATAACGGATCACAAATAAAAAAGGGAGGCTGCGTTTGCAGTCTCCCTTTTGCTTTGCCTGTTAGGCTTCCTTCAGCTTCAGCACGCCAGCCTGTACCAGACGCTTGCGCAGCAGTGCACCCACGATGCAGCTCACCACGATCTTGGCGAGGTCCAGCGCAATGAACGGGTACACGCACACCGAAAGCGCATAGCCCAGCTCGCACTGCATCTGGAACACGAACCATGCGGTGCCCAGCACGTAGCAGGCGGCATCGCCCAGCACAAGGCCGATGCCGGAGATCACCGGCTGGCCCTTGCTCTTTTCGATGAACAGACCGCCGATAAAGGCCAGCAGCAGGTAGCCCACCAGATAGCCGCCGGTGGGGCCTGCCAGCTTGGCAATGCCCGCGCCGTAGCCGGAGAACACCGGCACGCCCACAAGGCCGATGAGCAGGTACACCGCCACGCTCAGGGTGCCGAACTTGGGCCCCAGCAGCCATGCGGTCAGGCAGATGACAAAGTTTGACAGCGAAATGGGAATGGCCCCGATGGGCACGCTCAGCGGGCCAAGCACGCACAGCGCGGCGGCCATCAGCGCAGTGACAGCCATCTGATAGGTGGTCAGTTTTTTGTTTTTCATAGAATAGAATTCCCCTCTGTTAAAAATTTACAAGGCATCTGTGCCCGAGTATAACGCGGCAGCGGGAAGACGGTCAACAATGAAGTTGCAGCAGGGTTTACAATAGGGCGTGTTGTAATGCATCGTAGAATATGGTAAGATGATAACAAAAAAAGATTGACCGCCCTGCTTCCAAACTGTGCGGTCAATCTTTTTGACAAACGGGATGGAAAGCTGACCCTTGCAGTCAGCGCCCCTTCTATGTTTAGAATACCGCATCAGCGTTATTTATCAAGGAGGTTCCCCATGGGTGGAGGACATGTTTCGCGGCCGGACTTCGGGATGCCGCAGCCGGACCCGGCCTACCCACTGACCGAGTTCTACCTGCTTTTGCAGCACGCACTGGACAAAGCGGGCCGCTTTGCGCTGCCTGCGCTGTATGCCCGCGTGCAGGCACCGGCCCGGCACATCTATCTGGACGAGGCGCGGGAATATTTGAGCCTTTCGCCTACCGGGCGGGAGGGGGATATCCGCCTGCTGGCCGAGGGCAGTCTGCAGCTGCTGTACAGCACCCTGCACGTCCAGCCGGACGGCACGCCTGCAGCCCTGCTGCTCACCGAGGAGTGCACCCGCGCCACGGTGGCGGTGCAGCTGCTGCCGCCCTTTGTGTGGGAGGACCCGCTGCCGCCGCTGCCGGACACTCCTGCGGCGCTGACGCTGCAGCTGACCATGCAGGATGTGATGCAGGCCGATACCGACCCGGAAGCGCTGGGCAGAAAGCTGGCTGGCACAGCGGCGAACAAGCGCTGGCTGCACCATCCGAAGGCCGAGACCTTCCTTGCAGAACGGGTGGCCCTGCTGCAGAGAGTATATAAAAGGTGATTTTCATAAATTTTTCCAGCAATGCAATCTTCGGGGGCGTTCAGCCGTGTATAGGGTGAATGTCCCCCGTGGAACACGAATTCCACCAGCCCTGTACAGGCGGTAAAGGAGAGCTTGAAACTATGGGACAGCTGACCAGAAACGAAGTATTTACGCTGGCAGTGCAGAAATACAGCGATGCTGTTTACCGCGCTGCCATACACAACAGCCGATGCACAGCCGATGCCGAGGACGTGGTGCAGGATGTCTACGAGAAGCTCCTGCATTATAATGGTACGTTTGAGAGTGAGGAGCACCTCAAGGCGTGGCTGCTGCGGGTGGCCATCAACCGCTGCCGGGACCTGACCCGCGCAGCCCATCAGAAGGACACCGAGCTGGACGAGAACCTGCCCGCGCCCGATGCGTTTGAGGACGGCAGTGTGCTGGACGCAGTGCGCGCCCTGCCGGAAAACTACCGCAATGCCATCTATCTGCATTACTACGAGGGGTACACGGCGGCGGAGATCGGCCGGATGATGGGCGCACCGTCCAACACGGTGCTGAGCTGGCTGCGGCGTGCCCGGGCGCAGTTACATACGATGCTGAAGGAGGAGATCGAAGATGAGGTGGTATGAGTACAAGATGGAGACGGACGACCTCTACGCCCCGGACGATCTGAAGGCAAAGCTGCTGGCCATGACCGACCAGTTGACCGAAGAAGAAAAGGCCCAGCCCATGATGAAAATCGACGTACCGGTACCGGCCCAGTCCGCCCCGGTGCAGCCGAAGAAGAAACTGATCCGCTTCCCCGCAAAGCGGGTGGGCGCACTGGCGGCCTGCCTTGCTGTGTGCGTGGTAGGCTATGGTGCTTTTGCCACCGGACAAATCGGCCTTGGCGCAAAGAGCAGCAGCCCGGCGGTCTATTATTCTGCGGACAGCACTGCGGCGGCGATGGCGGCAGGCGGCGCGGACCGCGCCGCTGTGGACAGCCCCATGGCAGCCGATTACAGTCTGAACACCATGGCGCTGGAAAGCGGCGCAGACAACGGCACCGCTGTTTATTCGGAGGACGACGCGGCAGCAGCGGCCCACAGCACCGACCACGCAAAGATCATCTACACCGCGAACCTCAGCCTGGAAAGCAAGGACTACGACGCAGCCCGCGCTGCGCTGGATGCTGCCCTTGCTGAAGCGGGCGGCTATCTGGAATCCAGCAGTGAATACTCGGATGCCGGTGACAGCCGCAGCGTCAGCCTGACCTACCGGGTGCCGCAGCAGAACTACGAGAACTTTCTTGCCGCCGTGGCCGAAGCAGGCAACGTGACCTACAAAAACCAGCAGGCCGACGACGTGACCGCCCAGTACATGGACGTGGAGACCCGGCTTGAGAATCTCAAGAACCAGAGAACCCGCCTGCAGCAGCTGCAGCAGCAGGCCGACAACCTCTCCGACCTGCTTGAGATCGAGTCCAGCCTGACGGATGTGCAGAGCCAGATCGAGAGCTGGCAGAGCCAGATGGACTGGTACAACGATCAGGTGGAAGAGTGCACCGTGTACGTGAGCCTGAGCGAGGTGAGCACCTACTCGCCGCCCAGCGAGGGCTTCGGCAGCCGCTTCGTCAGCGCCCTTTCCGCTGGCTGGCAGAACTTTGTGGATGGCCTGCAGCAGGTCATCGTTGCCCTTGCCGGTGCATGGCCGGTGGTGGTGATCGCAGCCGCCGCCTGCGCAGGGTTCGTGGTTTGGAAAAAGAAGAAAAAATAAATCAAAAAAATACTTGACATCCGCCCGCCCTTGTGGTATTATACTTGAGCAGTCAGCGAGAACCGCTGAGAGCACAAAGTAAATATCGCGGGGTGGAGCAGTCTGGTAGCTCGTCGGGCTCATAACCCGAAGGTCGTTGGTTCAAATCCGGCCCCCGCAACCACCAAGCGTTCTGAGATCTCTCAGAACGCTTTTTTGTTGTCTGTATGGAGACCACCAACACCGGTGACCTGAGCGTTTATCTTGCACACAGTGCGGATTATGAGCAGATCACTGTGTCCACCGTCCCGGCAGAAAAAACCGAATAACAGCTGCAAAGCACAGCTTTTCCCAGCCAATGGGAAGGGCTGTGCTTTTTGTTCCGATGGGTGGAAAGTTCTTCCGCTTTCTTGTGATCGTGAAGATTTTTGCCGGATTTTGTTTACGTACCCGGAAAAAGATGGTATGATAAACTAGGTATAATCGGGTGATATGGTAGCCGGAACGTCCTGCTGCGTAAGCGCCCTCAGGGGAGAAAATCGATGAAAAAATATCTCAAAGCGGTCGTGTCCGGGCTGTGCGCCGCGGCGCTGGCCCTTGGCTGCGTGAGCTGCGGCAGCAGTATCGCCCAGAATGAAAAGCCCACGCAGGTGACCAACATTACGGTGTGGACTTATTATAACGGCGACCAGCTGGAAAGCTTTACCGATCTTGTGGACAAGTTCAACGAGACCGTGGGTGCCGAGAAGGGCATCGTGGTGTCCACCGAGAGTCTGGGCAGCGTGAACGATCTGGAACAGAGCGTGATGGATGCTGCCGAAGGCAAGGTGGGTGCGCCCGCCATGCCCAACGTGTTCTCGGCTTATGCCGATACGGTCTATGCGCTGGATCAGATGGGTATGGTGGTGGATCTTGCACCCTACCTGACCGATGACGAGAAGGCCAAGTTCATTGACGGCTACCTCTCTGAGGGCGACTTTGACGACAACGGCAGCGTAAAGATCTTCCCGGTGGCAAAATCCACCGAGGTGATGCTCTTCAACGACACCGACTGGCAGCCCTTTGCCGAGGCCACCGGTACCAGCTATGACGACCTTGCCACCGTGGAAGGTCTGGTAGACACCGCTGAAAAATACTACAACTGGACCGATGCCCAGACCGCTGCCCCGGACGACGGCAAGGCCCTGTTCGGCCGCGATGCCATGGCAAACTACATGCTGATGGGCGCACAGCAGCTGGGCGGCACCATCTTTGAGGTGAAGAACGGCAAAATGACCGTCAACTTTGAGCACGATGCGGCCCGCAAGCTGTGGGATAACTACTACGTGCCCTTCGTCAAGGGCTGGTTTGCCGCCAGCGGCCGCTTCCGCAGTGACGATATCAAGGCCGGCAACGTGCTGGGCTATGTTGGCTCCTGCTCCAGCGCTACCTTCTTCCCCACGCAGGTGACCAACGATGCCAACGAGAGCCACGATATCAGCATGAAGGTGCTGGCCAGCCCGGAGTTTGCAGACGGCGAAAAGGTTGCCGTGCAGCAGGGGGCCGGCATGGTGGTGACTGCTGGCAAGGAGGAAGAGATCGAAGCTTCGGTGGAGTTCCTCAAGTGGTTCGTCCAGCCGGAAAACAACATTGCCTTTGCGGTGGGTTCCGGCTACCTGCCTGTTACCAAGGAAGCCAACAGCATGGATGCGATCACCTCCAGCGGCCTGACCCTGAACGACAGCATGGAGCAGATCCTGACCGCTGCCGTAGATACCGTGAACGGCAACCGCCTGTACACGCCCCACGCCTTTGCAGGCGGCAGCAGCGCCCGCAAGGTGCTGGAATACGGCCTGAGTGACCTTGCCGCTACGGACCGCGAGACCGTGGAGCAGCGCATCGCCGAGGGTCAGAGCGCTGCGGACGCAGAAGCCGAGTTCCTGACCGACGATCACTTTGAGGCATGGTATCAGGATATCTGCAGTCAGCTCAAACAGTACGAGGGCTGAGCCGACGGAACACGCTGAGGAAGAGAGATGATGGCGATGCTGCGCAGACAGAAGGATACGGATGCCGCCCGGCGCAAAAAAACGGGCAGGCCTATCTTCCGCACCATTTTTAACGCCATGATGCTGGTGATGCTGGTGGAGGTGGTGCTGCTGGCAGTCAGCATTGCCATTACCAATGTGGACGGCAGGCTGAACCAGAACGCCAAGGACATGCTCAACATGCAGGTGCGCAACCGCGTCAGCTACGTGCAGGACCTGATGCAGGATGCACAGGACCTGACCGATCTGTCGGAGCACATCAACAATACCGTTCTTGCCATGCAGGAAGAAGGCCAGCTCGATCTGGCCGAACTGAACACGAGCCGTGAGAAGAGCGACGCACTGCTCACGGCCATTGCGCCGGAGTTGGTGAGCACCCTGCGAGCAAAACCGGTCAGCGGCATCTTTGTGATACTGAACACCGTGAATCTGCACAACCTTGATGTGGGCTGCGGCCTGCCCGGCATCTACCTGCGGGATCTGGACCCGGGTGCCCGCCCTTCGGAGGACAACGCCGATCTGATGATCGAGCGCGGCAGCTCGGCGGTGGTCAAAAAGCTTGGCATCACCACCGATAAAAGCTGGCAGCCCACCTTGCGCTACTACGGCCTGAAGGACAACGGCTTTCTCAAGACTCCCTTCCAGACCGCGTGGGAGGACGGCGCAAGGCTGAACGCCGAGGATTACGGCCGCTGGACCACCAGTGCCTATAAGGTAGGCAACGACAACCGCACCGCCATTGCCTACTCCCAGCCGCTGATCCTGCCGGACGGCACGATCTACGGTGTGGTGGGTGTGGAGCTGCTTGCCAGCTACCTGCAGACAAAGCTGCCTTACAGTGAACTGCAGGACGGCAATACCGGCACCTACTTCTTAGTCTCCACCACTGCTGATGAGGAAGATACCTCCTTTATCGTCAGCAAGGCGGTCACGTCCAGCGAGGATGTGATCGCTTCGGAAGCACCGGCCGGCATGATGAACTGCGAACTCCGGGCGGACGAGTGCTGGCTGACGCTACGGGATAAAGACTATTATGCCGTGGCCCTGCCCATTACCCTGTACAGCCGCAACGCGCCATTTTCCAATGAGCGCTGGCTGCTGATCGGCACCGTGAAAAGCAAGGTGCTGTTTGCCTTTGCAGACAATGTGCGCAACGTGATCGTCATTGCCATTGCGTTTACGCTGGCGCTGGGCGTGCTGGGCAGTCTGGTCGTTGCCCGCAATCTGGCCTATCCGGTGGAGCTGCTGTATCACGAAGTGGTGGACGGGCAGGAGAAAAAGCAGTTCCCGCAGCTGTCCCATACCAACATCCGGGAGCTGGACCGTCTGGCCGATGCACTGACCAGCTTGAACAGCGAGCTGCTGAACAACTCCACAAAGTTTTTGCGCATCATGGACATGGCCAGTGTGGAGCTGGGCGGCTATGAGCTGAGGTTCGACACTGGCAGTGTGTATGTTACCGATAACTTTTTTGCGTTGCTGGGTGCCCCCAGCCCAAGGATCACTTCCTGAGTGTGCGCCGCTTTGAGGAAAAGCTGAGCAACATCCAGCTTTCCCATCCCTGCACCACCACGGCAGAGGGAGACAAGATACTCACCATCCGCAAGGAGGGCGAGACCCGCTACATCATGCTGCGCGTCACCAACGACCAGACCACGCAGGTGGGGCTGGCTGAGGACGTTACCGCCCCCACGCTGGAGCGCATGCGTATTGAGCACGAACGCGATTACGATATCTTGACCGGCCTGTATAACCGTCAGGCCTTCCACCGCGTGAGCGAAGAGCTGTTCCGCGATCCGCACCAGCTGGGCGTTGCAGCTCTGATGATGATGGATCTGGACAACCTCAAGCACATCAACGATACCTACGGCCACGACTGGGGCGACCAGTACATCCACCGCACTGGCCGCTGCCTTGCGGAGAACACACCCAACGGCACTGTGGTGTCCCGCCTTTCCGGCGATGAGTTCGTGCTGCTGTTCTACGGCTATTCCAGTCAGGATCAGATCCGTGAGAAGATCCGCATCCTGAGCAGCGCTATGCAGAAGAGCGTTGCCATCCTGCCCAGCGGCAATGAGCTGCGTATCAGCATTTCCGGCGGTGTGGCGTGGTACCCGGCCAGCGGCACCGATATGGACACCCTGAAAAAGTATGCCGACTTTGCCCTCTATCAGGTCAAGCGCACCAACAAGGGACATCTGGAAGAGTTCAGCATGGAGATCTACCAGCAGGAAGCACAGGCCGCACAGCTGAGACGCGACTTCCAGCAGCTGCTTACCGAAGAGCGGGTGTACTATGTGTTCCAGCCCATCTTCTCGGCCCGCACCGGCAAGGTGATGGCCTACGAAGCCCTGATGCGCTCCGATATGGAAGCGCTGCGCTCACCCGCTACCATCATGAAGCTGGCGCGGGAGCAGGGCGCACTGTATGAGATCGAGCGGCTGACCTTCTTCAAATCGCTGGAGACCTTCGACCACCTGCGCAGCGAGGGCCTTGTGCGCAGGGACACGATGCTGTTCATCAACTCCATTGCAAGCGTCTGCCTGCCCAGAGAGGACAGCGAGTATATGGATAGCCGCTGGCATGAGCTGCGCCGTCAGATGGTCATTGAGATCACCGAGGAAGAGGAGATTAACCACGAAGCGCTGGAGGCCAAGCGCCATGCGCCGGGCTTCTCCGGCATGTTCGCGCTGGACGATTACGGCAGCGGCTTTGCCAACGAGAACAGCCTGCTGGAGCTTTCGCCCCGGTTCATCAAGGTGGATATCGCCATCATCCGCGGTATCGATACCGACCCGGACAAGCAGCAGATCGTGCAGAACATCGTGGCCTATGCCCACCCGCGCAACATGCAGATCATTGCCGAGGGCGTGGAGACCGCCGCCGAGCTGCGCAAGGTCATCGAGCTGGGCGCGGATGCGCTGCAGGGCTACTTCCTTGCAAAACCTGCCGCCGTACCGGCCAAAATGGCACCTGCCGCCCGCAAGGTCATTGCCGAGTACAGCTCTGCATCCGACAGCGGCTGAATACGAACATAAAAAGTCCCGCAGAAATGCGGGGCTTTTTGCATCTGCCACTGGCGTATTGCAGTTTGCTGCGGTATACTGGAACCGGGCAAACAACAGCACAGGAGGTGCTTTTTATTATGGTACAGGTAGACCTTATCACCGGCTTTCTGGGCGCAGGCAAAACCACCTTTCTGCGTCGGTATGTCCGGTATCTGGTGGCACAGGGCCACAATGTCTGCATTCTGGAAAACGACTTCGGCGCAGTGAACGTGGATGCCATGCTGGTGCAGGACCTTCTTGGCCCGAACTGCGACCTTGAGACCATCAGCGGCGGATGCGACTGCGACACCCACCAGCGCCGGATGCGCACCAAGCTCATTGCCATGGCCATGCGCGGGTTCGACCGGGTGGTGGTGGAACCCAGCGGCATCTTTGATGTGGACGAGTTTTTTGATGTGCTGCGGGACGACCCGCTGGACCGCTGGTATCACATCGGCAATGTGATCGCCATAGTGGATGCCATGCTGCCGGAAACGTTTTCGCCGCAGGCTGAGTACGTGCTGGCATCCGAGACGGCCAACGCGGGCCGGGTGCTGGTCAGCCGTACCCAGCTGGCCGGGCAGCAGCAGACCGCTGCCGCCGTGGCCCACCTGACCCGTGCGCTGGAGGGCTGCAAGTGCTCCCGCCGCTTTGCGCCGGAAGAGATCATCACCAAGGACTGGGCACGGCTTACCGATGCCGACCTTGCCGCCATTGCGGCCTGCGGCTGCAGGCAGGCCAGCTGCGAAAAGCTGCATTTTGATGAGCACGAAGCCTTCAGCTCTCTGTGCTTTCTGGAGCAGCACCTGACGCTGCAGCAGCTGCAGGCCGCTGCCGACCACCTGTTTGCGGATGCCGCCTGCGGCCATGTGCTGCGGGTGAAGGGCTTTGCACCGGACCCGCAGGGCACCACCGGCTGGCTGGAGCTGAACGCCACCGCTGCCGGCAGAACGCTGGAACCCATCCCGCAGGGGCAGGATGTGCTCATCGTCATTGGCGAAGGACTGGACAAAGCGGCCATTGAAGCCCGGCTCAAGGCCTGAATTTTCAACACAAAAACAACAGAATGGTGAAAAACAGAAGGAAAAAGAGAAGGAAGTCATGAACAAGACCCGGCAGGCTCCCTCGGCACGGCGCATCATCGGCATGGTGATGGGTGTTATCATCATCGCCCTTGGCCCCTTCATCCAGTTCTTCGATGGACATTTCGCCCAGAAGGTGCTGAAATATAAACAAGAAAAGGAATAACAAAAAAGGCGTGGGCCTCCGAATGGAAGCTCACGCCTTTTACGATTACGATCAGAACTTGAACAGCGGGGTGCCTGCCAGCACATCGCCCTCGGCCAGCATCTTCAGCTCGCCCATGTCATCGCCGTTGGTCACGATGATGGCGGTAGCGGTGGGATGGCCTGCGGCGCGGATGGCGTCCAGATCCACCTTCAGCAGCGGGGTGCCGGCCTTGACCTTATCGCCCACCTTGACCAGTGCCTTGAAGCCCTTGCCCTGCATCTCCACAGTGTCCATGCCAACATGGATCAGGATCTCGATGCCGTCCTCGCTGGTCAGGCCCACGGCGTGCAGGGTGGAAGCCACCTGTTCCACGGTGCCGTCAAACGGAGCATACACGGTCTTGCCGGTGGGCTCGATGCCGCAGCCGGGGCCAAGGATGCCCTGTGCAAAGGTCTCGTCGGGGATGTCGGCCTGTGCCAGCACCTTGCCGCGGATGGGGGTAAGAACGGTCTTGCGCTGACCGAAGAATTTGGCAGTCTCTTCCTGCTCGGTCTTGCCGCCGAACAGCTTATCAAAAAAGCCCATGTTAAAATACCTTCTTTCTAATCACTTTACAGGAAGCGGCGGCGCAGTGCAACCGGCCGTCTCCGAACCCAATGTGGTATACCCAAAAGATACCACATTGTGAAAGAAATTGCAATTGGTATCCCGCATAAAACCGCCAAAAATCTTTGGCGGCATCACATCAGGTCGATCAGCTGCTCGATCTCCTCCATGCGGGTGGCCCAGCTGGTGGCAATGCGCATCACGGTGTGGGTGTCGTCGTACTTCTCCCAGAAGCCGAACTTCGCCTTGCCTTCCAGCGCTTCCAGCTGGCTGTTTTCCAGAATGGGGAACACCTGATTGGTGGGCGACTCCATATAGAAGCGGTAGCCCTTGGCAGCAAGGCCCTCCTTCAGACGGTCTGCGGTCTCGATGGCGTTCCGGCTGATGCGGGTGTACAGATCATCGGTGAACAGCACATCGAACTGCAGGCCCATCAGACGGCCCTTGGCAAGCAGCGCGCCCTGTTGTTTGACCATGGTCATAAAGTGGGCCGGTGCGCCGTGAGGGAACACCACGGCCTCGCCGCACAGCGCGCCCACCTTGGTGCCGCCGATGTAGAACACATCGGTCAGGCGGGCGATATCCTGCAGGGTAACATCGGTGCCCTTGGCCATCAGACCGTAGCCCAGGCGTGCGCCGTCCATGAACAGGGGCATGTGGTACTCCTGACACACAGCGTGCAGCTCTTCCAGTTCAGCCTTGGTGTACAGGGTGCCGTACTCGGATGGGTGAGAGATATATACCATGCCGGGGAACACCATGTGGTCGTGGTTGGCATCGGCATAGAAGGTGGCGCACCAGTCGCGCACATCGGCGGCGCTCACCTTGCCCTCGTGGGCGGGCAGGGCGATGACCTTGTGGCCGGTATACTCAATGGCACCGGCTTCGTGTGCAGCCACATGGCCGGTGGCAGCAGCCATCACGCCCTGCCAGCGCTGCAGCATGGACGCAATGACGATGGCGTTGGTCTGGGTGCCGCCGGAGATGAAGGTCACGTCTGCATCCGGGCAGCCGCAGGCAGCGCAGATCTTTGCTTTGGCGCTGGCGCAGTAGGGGTCGGTGCCATAGCCGGGCACCTTTTCAAAGTTGGTCTCGGCCAGCTTTTGCAGGATCGCGGGGTGTGCACCCTCACAGTAGTCGTTCTCGAAATACAGCATATCGTTACTCCTGATCCAGTGAGATAAAGTGTTGATAGGGCTATTCTACTACGGGGGAGAGGGAGTGTCAAATCACGTCCCTCTTTACGGCAAAGGATTTTTACTGTATCTTTAGTTTTTCTATGGTATAATGCGGGAAACGGAATATATTATTTGGGAAGGGGAATGCGCATGAAAAAACAGACGCTTGTGCGGGATGCCACCGTAATGCTGCTGGCTCTGTTCGCCGCCTATGCCATGGTGATGCTTACACAGGCCGTTATGGGCCGCATTGAGGGCGTAGCAATGCTTATCTTTATGCTGGCGGTATTCGTCACCTCTATGTATACAGAAGGTTATGCGTGGGGCGTGGCGGCTTCGCTCATCAGCGTGCTGGCTGTGAACTTTGCCTTCCTCTCACCGTATTTCGCCTTCAACTTTACCCTGTCGGAAAACCTGTTCTCCGGCCTTGTGATGCTGGTGGTGTCCATCATGACCAGCACTCTCACCACCCGCATCAAAAAGCAGGAACAGCTGCGTATGGAGAGTGAAAAGGAAAAAATGCGCGCGAACCTCTTGCGCGCGGTTTCTCACGATCTGCGCACCCCGCTCACCTCCATCTACGGTGCCTGCTCCACTGTGATCGAAAATTATGACTCGCTGGATAAGGAAAAGACCATTAAGCTGCTTGGCGAAGCCTGCAGTGATGCCCAGTGGCTGACCCGCATGGTGGAGAATCTGCTTTCCGTCACCCGCATCGACAGCGAGAAGGTGACGGTGCAAAAGACCCCCACTGTGCTGGACGAACTGCTGGATACGGTGCTGGTCAAGTTCCGCAAGCGCTACCCGGAGATCCCGGTGGAGCTGGAAACGCCGGATGCCTTTATCGTGATCCCCATGGATTCCATGCTGGTCCAGCAGGTGCTGATGAACCTGCTGGAAAATGCTGCTCTGCACGCCGAGGGCATGACAAAACTGACCTTGAAGGTGTTCACGGTGGGCAATCGTGCGGTGTTCGAGGTGACGGACAATGGCTGCGGCATCCCCAGAGAACGGCTGAAAACGCTGTTCTCCGGCACCGGCGGCACCGACCCGGATGTACCGGCAGACAGCCGCAAGCACGGCATGGGCATCGGCCTTTCGGTGTGTGCGGCCATCATCAAGGCGCACGGCGGCGAGATCAAGGCCGAGAGCCGTCTGGGTGAGGGAACGACCATCCGCTTCTGGCTGGAGACCGAAGAAATTGAAATGGAGGATGCAGAAGATGAGCAATAACAAATTCAAGGTCCTGATCGTAGAGGATGAGGCAAATATCTGCAGCTTTATCGAAACGCTGCTCACCACCAACGATTATCAGGCTCTGGTGGCTCATACCTGTACCATGGGCCTGACCCTGTTCGCCTCCCACAACCCGGATCTGGTCATTCTGGATCTGGGCCTGCCGGACCGGGACGGGCTGGAATTCATCCGCACCGTGCGGCAGAAGTATATGACCCCCATCGTGGTGCTCTCGGCCCGCACCGACGAGATGGATAAGATCGAAGCGCTGGATCTGGGTGCCAATGATTACATCACCAAGCCCTTCAGCACCGGCGAACTGCTGGCCCGCGTGCGCGCTGCCCTGCGGCTGAACCGCTACAGTGCCATGCACGGCGGCAATGCCCCGGCGGGTGAGTTCCGCGCACAGGGAATGCGCATCAACTATGACCGCCGTAAGGTGTTCGTGGACGAGCAGGAGATCAAGCTGACCCAGACCGAATACAACATCGTGGCGTTCCTTTCCCAGCACGCGGGCCGCGTGATGACCTATGCGGCCATCGTCAAGGCCATCTGGGGCGATACCGACATCGGCAGCACCAAAAAGCTGCAGGTGAACATGGCCAATATCCGCAAAAAGCTGGGCAGCCGTCCGGGCAGCAATGCCTATATCCTCAATGAGCTGGGCGTGGGCTACCGCATGATCGACGAGGATGCCCGCAGCGGGGAGATCAACGAATGATACTTGCACTGATCCTGTTTGCTGTTACCTATGTATTGATGCTGCGGCTGCAGCAGTACCGCCCGTGGGTGGCACTGTGCAGTGCGGTGCTCTTTATTGTGCTGGGCGAGGCAGGAGTCTACGAGTTTTCACTCCGCGCCGCGCTGCAGGCCGTGGATTATAATGTGCTGCTCATGATGGCGGGCACCATGGGTACGGTGGCACTGTTCATCGAGAGCAAAATGCCTGCCCGCCTGGCGGAAATGCTTATCGTCCGTGTGCCGGATGTCAAGTGGGCGGTGTGTATGCTGGCGCTGTTCGCCGGTGTCATCAGTGCTTTTGTGGACAATGTGGCCACGGTGCTCATGGTGGCCCCGGTGGGCCTTGCCATTGCCCGCAAGCTGAAGATCTCGCCGGTGCCGGTGCTCATTGCCATTGCGGTGTCCTCTAACCTGCAGGGCGCGGCCACGCTGGTGGGCGACACCACCAGCATCCTGCTGGGCAGCTTTGCCGACATGAATTTCTTCGATTTCTTCTGGATGCGGGGCCGTCCGGGCATCTTCTGGGGCGTAGAGCTGGGCGCACTTGCTTCGCTGGCAGTGCTGCTGTGGCTGTTCCGCCGCGAGACCCAGCCTATCGCCGCAAAGGTGGAGACTGAGGTGGAGGACGATGTGCCCACTGCCCTGATGCTGCTCACGGTGGGGCTGCTCATTGCGGCATCCTTCCTGCCGGAGCCTGCAGCCGGGCCGCTGCACACGGTGTACGAGCTGCGCAGCGGCCTTGTGTGCATGGGGCTGTGCCTGTTTGGCGTGGCGCGCGCCTGCCTGCGGGCAGGGTCAGCAAAGCCGCTGGCGCATGTGCTGGGCGAGCTGGACTGCGATACCCTGCTGCTGTTGTTTGGCTTGTTCATCGTGATTGCGGGCATCCACGCGGCGGGTGTTATCGACGCAGCAGCCCGGCTGTTCCATGCCGTGGCAGGGGAAAGCCCTTTCCGGCTGTTCACCCTGCTGGTGGTGGTGTCGGTGGTGCTTTCGGCCTTCATCGATAACATCCCTTACGTGGCCGCCATGCTGCCGGTGGTGCAAAGCATCGCCGCCCTGATGAACGATGGCGTGGGCGTGGAACCCTATGTGTTTTACTTCGGCCTGCTCACCGGTGCAACGTTGGGCGGCAACCTGACCCCCATCGGTGCTTCGGCCAATATCGCAGCCATTGGCATTCTGCGCAAAAACGGCGAGACCGTCACCACCCGCGACTTCCTGCGCATCGGCGTGCCCTTTACGCTGGCCGCCGTGCTGGCAGGCTATGCGTACCTGTGGCTGGTGTGGGGCAAAGTCTGATCTTCTGAAGAAAATGAAGAAAAAACAAAGAAACTCCGACCCTCTGCACCGCCGGAAAATCGGCCTGCAGAGGGCTTTTTTCGCGAAAGTATGACGCTTTGTAGTGAGGAAAAAGTTTTTTTGAAAAAATGCTTGACAATTCTGCCATATCTGGTATAATAACTATCGTTCCGAGCAACACAGCTCGCAAACAAAACAGAATATGCGGATATGGCGGAATTGGCAGACGCGTTAGATTCAGGTTCTAATCGGGGCAACTCGGTGGAGGTTCAAGTCCTCTTATCCGCACCACAAGGAAGACAGCTTTTGATAGCTGTCTTTTTTGTTTTACACGGCAGTTTCCCTTTAGCAGTAACCGCGGATAAGAGGACTTGAACAGCACGGCCCCACCGCAGGCGGGGCAACAAAAGCCCCAGTGGGGCTTTTGTTAGTGCGCGGTTCCCAACCTGTAGGAATGTCTACCGGGAGGCTGCCGCTAATTTTGCTTCACCCAATAATTCCCCTTTCGTAGTAACAGCGGATAACATGGATATCGGCTGCGTGGAGCTGCTGCTCCGGGATGGGAGTAAAATTTCCATTGACTGCACCGGGGTCGAGGATGCGCTGAATGTGACCATGGCGCAGAGATCAGAGTTGGATTACCTCATCTACAACGACCCGCTGGGCTATGCCGATTTGATTCTGAACGGTGACCCGGAGGAATATTTGAAGAATGCGGCCGGGAGCCATGGGTTAGAAATCTGAATGAATGCTGGACATTACCGCTTTTTTGAGCTGGTGATGTCCAGCATTTATTATTTGGTGTTGATCGATCCATTTTAATGGAATCTTTATACTTCTACAATTTTCTTTACGGCTCTTTTATCTATTCCATGCTAATCTTTATGCACACGGATAGGTAAAGGAGCTTTTATGATTCAATATCCTCGTTACAAGCGGCACCGTTTTTCTTCTTTTCAGGTTATTATTGCAGGTTTTGCGGCAGTCGATCTGGTGGGCGCATTGCTTCTGATGCTCCCGATCGCTGCACAGCAGCGGTGCGTCACACCGTTCCATGAGGCACTGTTTACCTCCACCTCTGCCCTTTGTGTGACCGGACTTGTGGTTCAGGATACCGGCAGCTACTGGTCGGCTTTTGGGCAAAGCGTGATCCTTCTTCTGATCCAGATCGGAGGATTGGGCGTCATTACAGTGGGCGCTGCCTTTGCGCTGCTTTCCGGGCGAAAGATCTCCCTCAAGCAGCGCAGCACGATGCAGGAAGCTACTGCTGCCCCGCAGATGGGCGGCATCGTGCGGCTGACAGGCTTTATTCTGCGGATCACCGCCTTGTTTGAATTGGTCGGTGCTGCACTGCTGCTGCCGACGTTCTGCGCCGATTATGGTTTGCGCGGGATCTGGTACGCGTTGTTTCATTCCATTTCGGCGTTCTGCAATGCCGGCTTTGACCTGCTGGGAACAGAGGGGGCAAAATTTGTTTCGCTGACACGGTATGCAGGAAACCCATTGCTTACCACAGTGATCGCGGCCCTGATCGTCTTTGGCGGACTTGGCTTTCTGACATGGGAGGATATTTGTACATATCGCCTTGATTTTCACCGCTATCGGATGCAGAGCAAGGTGATCCTTGTCACAACGGCATTTCTTCTGGTACTGCCGACGCTGTACTTTTATTGCTTCGAGTTCACGGCAGGCTCTGCCCGGCAGCGCATTTTATTGTCGATGTTTCAATCCGTTACCCCCCGTACTGCCGGTTTTAACACTGCTGATCTTGCTGCGATGGGCAGCACTTCACAGGCATTGATGGTGGTTCTGATGCTGTTAGGCGGTTCGCCCGGCTCTACGGCAGGCGGCATGAAAACCACAACATTTGCCGTTCTGCTGGCCAATATGTGGGCGACCTTCCGCCGCAGAGAAGATGCCGAATTTTTCGGGCGGCGCATAGATGGTTCTGCGGTCAAGAATGCTGCCACGATCGCAGGGATGTATTTGACGCTGTTCTTCCTCGGAGCCTTTGTCATTGCTGCGGCCGAGCAGCTGCCGATGTCAGTCTGTCTGTATGAGACTGCTTCGGCTGTGGCAACGGTGGGTCTGACATTGGGCATCACGCCGCAGTTGGGCATCCTTTCGCAGGGGGTGCTGATCGCACTGATGTTTTTGGGACGTGTTGGCGGATTGACGTTGATCTATGCGGCATTTGGCAGCAGCCCTGCCCACTCTCGTCTGCCGCAGGAGAAGATCGCAATCGGATAAAGGAGACAAGTATGAAATCGATTCTTTTGATTGGGCTTGGCCGTTTTGGCCGCCATATTGCGCAGGAACTGAATGAGCTGGGTCATCAGGTCATGGCGATCGACAGCAACGAAGACCGTGTGAACGCCGTGCTTTCCTATGTGACGAATGCACAGATCGGTGACAGCACCAGCGAATACTTTCTGCGCTCCCTTGGTGTTGGCAATTTTGATGTGTGTATCGTAACCATCGGCGGCAATTTTCAAAGCTCGTTGGAAACAACATCACTGCTCAAGGAGCTGGGAGCAAAGCTTGTGGTCTCGCGTGCAGAGCGGGATGTACAAGCCAAGTTCCTGCTGCGCAACGGTGCGGATGAAGTGGTCTACCCGGAAAAGCAGCTGGCAAAGTGGGCGGCGATCCGATACAGCTCCGAACACATTCTGGATTATATCGAGCTGCAGGACGACCACGCCATCATGGAAGTGACCATTCCGCCGGAATGGGTGGATCGCACGATTGGTGAGATCAATATCCGAAAAAAGTATAACATCAATATTCTTGCGCTGAAAAAAGACGGAAAGCTCGATATGAGCATTACGCCGGATACGCGGCTGTGCCGGGATGAAAGTATGCTGGTTTTGGGAAAATACGCATCGATCCAGAAGTGTTTCCGGCTCTGAAAAGATAGGACGGATCATATGGATGTCGTTTTGTTACTGATGGTTCTTGGAGTCATGTTGAGTGGTTTTTGGGCAGCAGATGCGCTGGATCACATGCGGAAGGAGATCCTTCAACAGGAAGGAAAAAGACGTGGCTGGTGGTCGTGACCATCAAATTGTGCTATACTGTGGGCAAGGCAGGTGATTTTTATGAATCAGAACGACCCACCCACTGAACATATTCTGGCATGTCTGTCGTCCTCTCCCTCCAATGCAAAGATCGTGCGGACGGCAGCAACGATGGCAAAGGCGTTTGGAGGGACCTTTACAGCTCTGTATGTCAGGACGCCGGATTCGGATCAGATGGGACAAGAAGATCGTCGGCGTTTGCAGCAGCACATTCGTATGGCAGAGCAGGCAGGTGCCGACATCTCTACGATCTATGGGGATGACATTCCGCAGCAGATCGCAGAGTTTGCCCGCATCTCCGGCATTACAAAAATCGTACTGGGGAGCTCCAGCGTACATCGCCGCCATTTCTGGAGTGGACCGTCACTGACTGAAAAATTGACGATGACTGCGCCTAATCTGGATATTTACATCATCCCGGATGCTTCTGCAGAGAACGGCTACGGTTCAGGACGGAAGCTGTTCACCCGTCCGCTTCTGCCGTCTGTCCGTGATCTTCTGATTACCGCAGGCATCCTGAGCTGCATCACGCTCATCGGCTTCTTTTTCCTGCAGCTGGACTTTGCGCGTTATAACATTATTATGCTCTATATGCTGGGGATGCTGTTCACCGCATTGTGTACCAGCGGTTACACCTGCGGTGTGCTGGGGTCCGTTGCCAGTGTAGCACTGTACAATTTTTTTCTGACGGAACCGCGCCTGACATTCCATGCGTATGACCCCGGTTATCAGGTCACATTTGCCCTGATGCTGACCTCCGCAATTATTACCTGTACGTTGACAACACGGTTGAAAGACCATGCAAAAATGTCTGCGCAGGCAGCATTCCGGACAAAAGTACTATTTGATACGAATCAGCTTTTACAGAAAGCCAAAAGTGAAGAAGAAATCTTTTCACTGACGGCATCCCAGCTGATGAAGCTGCTGAACCGGAGTCTGATCGTCTACCTGGAACAAAACGGAGGTCTTGGGGCAGAACAGGTTTTTGGAGTTGACGGGGAAACGGCGCAAAACATCTTTTCTGCACCGGAAGAACGGGATGCAGCAAATTGGACGTTTGCCAACAAAAAGCGTTCCGGTGCAGGCACGGATAGCTACCCGGATGCAAAGGGACTTTATCTTGCACTTCGGACCGGAGGCGGCGTGTTTGGAGTGATCGGGATCGATCTGTCCGAAAAACCGCTGGATGCCTTTGAAAACAGTGTGCTGCTTTCCATTCTGGGCGAAGGTGCGCTGGCCATCGAAAACCGCAGAAATGCGCTGGAAAAAGAGCAGGCAACAGTGCAGGCAAAAAATGAAGAGCTGCGGGCAAACCTGCTGCGCACGATCTCCCATGACCTGCGCACCCCGCTGACCTCCATTTCCGGCAATGCCAGCAATCTGCTTTCCAACGGAGAAACGCTGGATACAGAGACCCGGAACAAGATCTGCACCGATATTTTTGACGATGCACAATGGCTGATTGGTTTAGTGGAAAATCTGCTTTCCATCACCCGCATTGAGGATGGGCGGATGAATCTGCAGATCTCGCCGCAGCTGATGGACGAAATGATCGAAGAAGCACTGCACCATGTCAACCGGAAAAGCTGCGAACACACCATCACAACACAGTATGGGGACGAGATCCTTCTGGTCAATGTGGATGCACGGCTGATCATGCAGGTCGTTGTCAATCTGGTGGATAACGCCATCAAATACACCCCCGTGGGCTCGGTCATTCAGATTTCGGCTTACCGGAAAGACCATCAGGTCGTAGTGGACGTTGCAGATAACGGTCCCGGCATTCCGGATTGTGCAAAAGCACAGGTGTTCGAGATGTTTTATACCGGGCAGAGCCGCATCGCAGACAGCCACCGCAGCCTTGGACTGGGCTTGCCCCTCTGCCGTGCAATCTTGACGGCTCACGGCGGAACATTGACCCTGCGTGACAACATTCCCAATGGCAGTGTCTTTTCCTTTGCATTGCCGCAAAGCGAGGTGAACATTCATGAATAAGCCGTCCATTCTGGTCGTAGAGGATGATGTTCCTGTACGGTGTCTGATCACAACGACCCTGAAGACCCACGGCTATAAATATCTGACTGCTTCTAATGGGGAAACGGCGATCATGATGACTACCAGCCACAATCCGGACATCATGCTGCTGGATCTTGGGCTGCCCGATATAGACGGCATCGAGGTCATCCGCAGCGTCCGCACATGGTCGAACCTGCCCATCATCGTCCTGAGTGCCCGGAGCGAAGATTCTGATAAGATCGAGGCACTGGACAACGGCGCAGACGATTATCTGACAAAGCCGTTTTCCGTGGACGAGCTGCTGGCAAGACTGCGTGTAACGCAGCGCCGATTGAATCTGCTGGCTTCTGACGGCATAAACAGTCCGGTTTTTGTCAATGGTCCTTTGAAGATCGACTTCTCGGCCGGGTGCGTCTGGCTGGGTGAGAATGAAGTGCATCTGACCCCCATCGAGTACAAACTACTGTGTGTGCTGGCGCATAATGTGGGCAAGGTGCTGACACATACCTCCCTCACGCAGAAAGTATGGGGCAGTACGCAGGAAAATGACATTGCTTCCTTGCGAGTTTACATGGCATCCCTGCGCAAAAAATTGGAACGATACCCGGATGCGCCGCATCTGATTCAGACCCATGTTGGTGTCGGATACCGGATGCTGCGCGCAGAAAATGATGAAGCATAGTAAAAAAAAACAGGGTGCGCCCTGCGGACGCACCCTGCAAAAGACCACAGACAAACGATATGTACAACAGAGCGTTCCCCGTCGGGAACGCCCTGTTTTTCTTTGTTGGTAGTGTGATGAGCCTGTTCCGCCTGCCATACTGAGGCATTTTTATGCGTTATTTTTTCATGGAGCTGTTTTGCAGCAGCCCCTCTCTGCCGTTAGCGGTTCTTATAAAGTTTCAGGTGCGGTCAACGCGCTTTTTGCCGAGGTATGCGGCCTTGACCTGTTCATTGGTCAGCAGTTCAGCACCCGTGCCGGAAAGGGTCAGGGTACCGGTCTCCAGCACATAGGCGTAATCGGCCACCTTCAGGGCCATGTTGGCGTTCTGTTCGTTCAGCAGCACGGTGATGCCCTGCTGGTTCACGGTGCGGATGATATCAAAAATCTCCCGCACCACGATGGGCGCAAGGCCGAGGCTTGGCTCGTCCAGCATGAGCAGCTTCGGCTTGCTCATCAGGGCGCGGCCCACGGCCAGCATCTGCTGTTCGCCGCCGGAAAGGGTGCCGGCGCTCTGCCAGCTGCGCTCCTTCAGGCGGGGGAACAGACTGTACACCCACTCAAGGTCTTTCTCGGTTTCGGCCTTATCCTTGCGCAGGTATGCGCCGATCTTCAGATTTTCCAGCACAGTCAGGTCGGCAAACACCCGGCGGCCCTCCGGCGACATGGCAATGCCGCTGGCCACGATCTGGTCGATGGGCTTGCCCAGCAGTTCCTGCCCGTTCCACAAAATGGAGCCGCTCTGTGCCTTTACAAGGCCGGAAATGGTGCGCATCAGGGTGGACTTGCCTGCGCCGTTGGCACCGATCAGGGTAACGATCTTGCCGTCCGGCACGTTCAGCGACACACCGCGCAAGGCCTGAATGCCGCCGTAGGAAACATGTAAATCCTTGATCTCAAGCATCTTCGTCCACCCCCAGATAAGCGTCGATCACCCGCGGGTCGTTCTGCACCTCGGCGGGCGTACCCTCGGCGATCAAGCGGCCAAAGTCCAGCACATAGACCCGGTCGGAAATATCCATCACCAGATCCATGTGGTGCTCGATCATGAACACAGTCAGTCTGAAATCAGTGCGGATGCGGTCAATAAAGGCGGTCAGTTCTTCGGTCTCCTGCGGGTTCATACCGGCAGCAGGCTCATCCAACAGCAGCAGCTTCGGCTCGGTGGCAAGCGCGCGCGCGATCTCCACCCGGCGCTGCAGGCCGTAGGGCAGGCCAGTAGCCAGTTCATTGCGCACATCCTCAAGTCCCAGCACATGCAGCAGTTTTTCGCACTCCTCGCGCTGGCGCTTTTCCTCGTCTGCATTCAGCCGGAAGGTAGCGCTCAGCAGGTTGGCCGAGCGGCGGCAGTGCTTGGCGATGAGCACGTTCTCAAACACGGTCTGGCTCTTCCATAGACGGATATTCTGGAAGGTGCGGGCAATACCCATCTGGGTGATCTTATCGGGCGTGGGGGCGATCATGTGGGAATACCTGCTCGCGTTCTGGCCCTTATAGAGCTTTTTCATCTTGCCATGGGGCGTGTTCTCAATGATCTTGCGTCCCTCGAACCACACCGCGCCGTTGGTGGGCGCATACACTCCGGTGACAACGTTGAACGCGGTGGTCTTGCCGGCACCGTTGGGGCCGATGAGGGAGACGATCTGATCTTTATCCACCTTCAGGTTCAGATTATCCACAGCCACCACGCCGCCAAACTGCATCGTGGCGTTTTCAATGGTCAATACGTTTTCACTCATTTGGAACGCGCCTCCTTTTTGGCAGCTTTTGCAGTGGATGCGGGCTTTTTCTGGAACAATTCACGGTCGCCCATGATGCCCTTGCGGAAGAACAGCACCACCGCCATAATGATGATGCTGAACACCACCATGCGGAAGCCGGAACGCAGCAGCGGCACACGGAAGCCGCCGATCCAGGTCTCATTGTCGAGGAAGCGCAGCAGCCATTCGGAGCTGGCGATGAACAGGAAGGACGCGATGATGGAACCGGACACCGAGCCAATGCCGCCAATGACCACGATCAGCAGGATCTCGTAGGTCATGCTGGATTTGAAGGTGGTGGCCTGCACGCTGGCCTGATACATGGCAAGCATTGCGCCGGAGATACCGGCAAAGAAGCTGCTGATGATAAAGCTCATGCGCTTGTGGCTGGCAAGGTTGATGCCCATGGCTTCGGCAGCGATCTCGTCATCACGGATGGCTTTGAAGGCACGGCCATAGGTGGAGTTGATGAGCAGCAGAATGATGGCGATGCAGATGCCGGAGAAGAGGAAGGGCATCACGGTTTCCAGATGCAGGGTCGTGCCGCCCAGCGAAAGGTTGAAGCTGGCAAAGCTGGTAAAGCCGTACAGAAGGTTGGAGCCGTTGGTCAGCGGGCCAAAGCCCTCGTAAACCACGGCGGCACGGATGATCTCGGCAAAGCCCAGTGTAGCAATGGCAAGATAGTCGCTCTTGAGCTTCAGCACCGGCAGGCCGATGAGGAAGGCGAACAGCGCTGCGATAAAACCGGCCAGGATCAGGCAGAACACAACACCCAGCAGCAGGCCGAAGCCGCCCAGAGGTTTGGAGAGCAGTTCCGGGATGGAGAAGCCGATGCCGCCGTTTGCATAGCGCTGATAGATGGACTTCTGCGAAGCGGCGGGAATGGTGAGGATGGCGTAGGTGTAGGCACCCAGCAGCATAAAACCTGCCTGACCCAGACTGAACAGGCCGGTAAAGCCGTTCAGCAGGTTCATGGAGACAGCCACCAGTGCATAGATGGCACCTTTGCGCAGCACGGTGAGCAGCATGGAGGGCACAAAGCTCAGGTTATCCAGTGCCAGCAACACCACCAGCAGAGCGGCCAGCGCCAGTGCGGCCCGGAGATAGATGCGTTTTTTCTCTTGTTTCATGGTCATCACACTTTCTCGGTCAGGTTTTCACTGAACAGGCCGGTAGGCTTGACGGCCAGCACCACGATCAGCAGTGCAAAGGTGAACGCATCACTGAAGGTGGTGGCACCGGCACCCTTGATCAGGCTCTCGCAGATGCCGATGATGAAGCCGCCGATGACAGCACCGGGAATGGAGCCGATGCCGCCGAACACCGCAGCCACAAAGGCTTTCAGGCCGGGCATGGCACCCACAGTGGGGGTGACTGCCGTGTAGTTGGAAAAATACATCATGGAGCCGATGGCCGCAAGAAAGCTGCCCACCGCAAAGGTAAAGGAGATGACATTGTTGATCTTGATGCCCATCAGCTGGGCGGTCTCAAAATCGCGGGAAGCGGCGCGCATGGCCATGCCGATCTTGGTCTTCTGGATCAGGGTAACAAGTGCTGCCACCAGCACAATGACGAGGAACGGCGTTACCACCGTCACCCGCTTGGTCTGGCAGCCCAGCACCGTGACGGTGTCGCTGATCCACGGCAGGGCAGGGTACTGCTTGGCCAGACCGCCGGTGACATACCACATCGAGTTCTGCAAAAGGTAGGACATACCGATCGCGGAGATCATTACCGACATGCGCGGCGCAGTGCGCAGGGGCTTGTAGGCGATCTTTTCCACTGCGATGCCCAGCAGTACCGTTGCCACCACCACCAACGGGATGGAAATGGTCAGCGGAAGGGAGGCAGTAGCGTACACCATCAGAAAACCGGCTACGGTAAAGATATCGCCGTGGGCAAAGTTGATCAGGCGCAGGATGCCGTACACCATCGTGTAGCCAATGGCGATCAATGCATACTGGCCGCCCACCGAGATACCTGCCAGCAAATAGGGCAGAAACTTTGCAGCCATAAGGGGGACCCTCCATTTCTTACGACTTTTAATAAAATAAACTCCTCCAGTCACCTCCGGTGACAGCCCCCTCAGGGAGGGAGCCAAACCTGCCGGAAAGCTACAAAAAGGCTCCCTCGTTGAGGGAGCTGGCAACGCCGCTAGGCGTTGACTGAGGGAGTTTGAAATGATTCATCAGCCTTCCACGCTCTGAGTCTTGACGAACTCAAATGCGCCGTCGGCAGCCTTCTTGATGTAAGCCATATCCTTGTTGGCATCACCGGTGGTCTGGTCAAAGGTGATGTTGCCGGTCACGCCGTCGTAGTTTACGCCGTACAGAGCATCGCGGATGGCGGTGCCGTCGGTGCTGCCTGCTGCCTTGATGGCTTCCAGAGCCACCATGTAGCCGTCGTAGCCCAGTGCAGAAACAGCTGCCACGATGTCATTGCCGCCGTTATTGGTCAGCTTCTGGCTGTCGGCGTTCAGCCACTCCTTGAAGCCGGTCACGAACTCCTTGGCTGCGCCGGAATCATCGTTCTCATCAAAGAAGGTGGAGCAATACACCTGCACGCTGGTGCCCTTCTGGGCATCCAGAATAACGCTGGACTCCCATGTGTCGCCTGCGGTAATGGGCTTATCGAAGCCTGCAGAAGCAGCCTGTGTGATGATCTGGGCTGCGTAGGTGGTGGCGCAGGGAGCAAAGATCACATCTGCACCGGCGTTGATGGCGTTCTGGATGTAGGCGGAGAAGTCCGAGGTGCCCTCGGGAAACTGCTCGCTGGTAACAGTACCGCCCAGATCCTCAAAAGCGTTGACGAAGTAGGTGGCCAGACCGGAGCCGTAGTCCTCGCCCAGCATGCTCAGCACGTAGGCGTTGGCAGCACTGAATTCATCCTTTGCAAAGTTTGCCATGACCGAGCCCTGGAACGGGTCAAGGAAGCAGACACGGAAGTAGTAGGGGTTGGCCTCAGTCACGGCGGGGTTGGTGCAGGAGCAGCCAATGGCCGGGATGGAAGCGGACTGGAAGGTGGGAGCGGCTGCAATGGAAACACCGGAGCCGTAGCTGCCCAGCACGATAGAGACTTTCTTGGAGACCAGCTCCTGTGCAGCGGTCACGGCCTTATCGGTGCTGGACTGGTTATCCACTTCCACCAGCTCCACGTTATAGGTCTCACCGCCGATCTCCACGGTGGGAGCAAGGCTGTTGGCATACTCGACACCCAGCACTTCCTGCTTGCCGCCTGCGCCGTTATCACCGGAAGCCGGTTCAAACACGCCGATCTTAATGGTCTTGCCGCCTGCAGAAGAGCCGCTTGCGGAACCGCCAGAAGAAGAGCAGCCTGCCAAAGCTGCTGCTGCGGCGGTGATGTCTGCCGCTTTCAGGAAATCACGACGCGAAATGAATGCTTTCATAAGAATTGCCTCCTCTATTATTTCTTGACACTTTCCCAGATAAAACAAGAAAAACCCGCAACGGCGCAGTGATCCTCAGATCCTGCATCGTTGCGGGTTTCTTAGCATTGTTTTAGCACATGAAAAGGAACTTGTCTAGGCTGAATATGAATTTTTTTAAATTTTCGTCAGATGATAAAAAGAAACTGTATTTGAATAGCGTGCATTTTGGGCGGTTTTGATACAGGCTGTCTTTTGATTAAATACAGATTTGCCGTAAGGGTCATACTTTAATCCGCTGCACGTCCCAGCCGCATCTTGAAATCGCTGTAGCCGAACTTCACCAGCTCCCGGCAGGTGCCGTTTTCGTCCATTGCCCAGATGGGCGGCAGCGGCATCCCGTTGAAGGTATTGTTCTTGCAGGTGGTGTAGATGGCCATATCGCCGAAAATGAGCCTTTGCCCCTCGGTGAGCGGGGAGGCAAAGCTGTAGTCGCCCACCACATCCCCGGCAAGGCAGGTGGGGCCGCCAAGGCGGATGAGGTACGGCTTTTCGCCGGGGTCCCCGGCATCCAGCAGCGGCGGGCGGTAGGGCATCTCGATCACATCCGGGGTGTGGCAGGCCGCAGACATGTCCAGAATGGCAAGGCTCGTCTCGCCATTTTGCAAAGTATCCAGCACAGTGGTAACAAGATACCCGGCGTTCAGCGCCCATGCTTCGCCCGGCTCCAGATACACCTGCACGCCGTACTTTTTCTGTGTTTCGGTAATGCACTGTTCCAGCGTGGCAAGGCGGTAGCCGGGGCGGGTGATATGGTGCCCGCCGCCAAAGTTGAGCCACTTCATCCGGGGCAGAAGACCCCCGAACTTTGCTTCCACCGCCGCCAGCGTCAGGGCCAGTGCATCGGCATCCTGCTCGCACAGGGTGTGGAAGTGCAGTCCGTCCAGTAATTCGGGCAGGGCCGGGTCTGCCTGCACGGCGGCATCCCACTGGGCGCGGGTGGTGCCAAGGCGGCTGCCCGGGGCGCAGGGGTCGTAAATTGCATGGCCTTCCTGCGTGGAGCACTCCGGGTTCAGCCGCAGGCCCACGCTCTTGCCCGCCGCCTTTGCTGCCGGGCCGAACTTTGCCAGCTGGCTGGGCGAATTGAACACGATGTGGTCGGCGTACTGCAGCAGCTCCGCGAACTCGTCTGCCCGGTAGGCCGCGCAGAACACATGGTTCTCTTTTTCCGGCAGCTCTTCTTTGCCAAGGCGGCTCTCGTACAGGCCGCTGGCCTCGGTGCCCGCCAGATAAGGAGCCAGCACCGGGTAAACATTAAAGTTGGAAAAAGCCTTCTGCGCCAGCAGAATTTTGCAGCCGGTGCGCTGCTGCACCCCCAGCAGAAGTTCGCCGTTGCGGCGCAGCTGCCCTTCGTCCAGCAGGTAGCAGGGGGTGGGCAGAGAGGCAAGCGCTTCCCAAGAAAGGTTTGCAAGGCCCGCAAAGGGCGGGCGGGTATCGGCCAGCCGCATCAGTCCACCAGCGCCGGGCTGTGGCTCTCGGAACGGGGCAGGCCGTACTTGTCCAGAGCGTCCAGATACGGGTCCGGATCAAACTCTTCCACAGTGTGCACGCCCTTGGTGGTCCACTTGCCGGTGAGCAGCATCAGTGCGCCGCACATGGCCGGTACGCCGGTGGTGTAGCTGATGGCCTGAGAGCCGACCTCCTTGTAGCACTCCTGATGGTCGCAGACGTTGTAGATGTAGTAGGTCTTTTCCTTGCCGTCCTTCTTGCCGGTAAAGATGCAGCCGATGTTGGTCTTGCCCTTGGTGCGGGGGCCAAGGCTGGCGGGGTCCGGCAGCAGAGCCTTGAGGAACTGGATGGGCACGATCTCCTGCCCGTTGAAGTTGACCGGGGTGGTGGACAGCATGCCCACATCCTCCAGACAGCGCATGTGATCGAGATAGCTCTGGCCAAAGGTCATGAAGAAGCGGATGCGCTTTGCCTCCGGGATGTTCTTGGCAAGGGACTCGATCTCCTCGTGGTGTAGCAGGTACATATCCTTGTCGCCCACCTGATCGAAGTTGTATTCCCGCTTGATGCTCATAGCCGGGATCTCCACCCAGTGGCCGTTCTCCCAGTAGCTGCCGGGAGCAGACACCTCGCGCAGGTTGATCTCGGGGTTGAAGTTGGTGGCAAAGGCATAGCCGTGGTCGCCGCCGTTGCAGTCCAGAATATCAATGGTGTCAATGGTGTCGAACTCGTGCTTTTTGGCGTAGGCGCAGTAAGCCTGGGTCACGCCCGGGTCGAAGCCGCTGCCCAGTAGGGCGGTCAGGCCGGCTTCCTCAAACTTCTTTGCGTAGGCCCACTGCCAGCTGTAATCAAAGTAGGCGGAGAAGCCTGCTTCCTTGCAGCGCTTCTCGTAGATGGCACGCCACTCCGGGTCGTCGGTGTTCTCCGGCTCGTAGTTGGCGGTATCCATATAGTTTACGCCGCAGGCAAGGCAGGCATCCATGATGGTCAGGTCCTGATAGGGCAGGGCAATGTTCATCACGAGGTCGGGCTGATAAGCCTTGATGAGGGCGATCACTTCGTCCACCTTGTCGGCATCCACCTGTGCGGTGGTGATCTTGGTAGCGGTTTTGGGGGCCAGCTCTGCAGCCAGCTTGTCGCACTTGGACTTGGTACGGCTGGCGATGCAGATCTCGGTGAACACCTCGGGTACCTGACAGCACTTGTGGATGGCAACGGAGGCCACGCCGCCGCAGCCGATGATCAGAACTTTGCTCATGATTTTTCTCCTTTATGTCAATGTGTGCAAATTCGGTCAGACCTGAAAGCCGGGCCAGCCCTTGTCCAGCGCGATCAGCGTTTCGCGCAGCACCTTGCAGGCGGTGGCGGTGGAAACGCCGGTGGTATCCAGCGTGGGAGCCAGCTCGTTGAGGTCTGCGGCTACGATGTTGGCTTTCGTCACGGTGCGGATGGCATCCAGCAGCTGCAAAAAGCTCACGCCGCCGGCTTCGGGCGTGCCGGTGCCGGGGAAGCAGGAGGGGTCCAGACAGTCGAGGTCGATGGTCAGGTAGACGGGCACCTTGCTCTCGCACAGCTGTTCCGTCAGCTCGGCAAGGCCGGTAAAATCGAATTTGTGCATCTCGGTGTGCTGGGCTGCAAACTCGAACTCGGCGCGGTCGCCGCTGCGGATGCAGAACTGATGGATGCGGCCGTCGCCCACCAGCTCATGGCAGCGGCGCAGCACGCAGGCGTGGCTCAGCTTTGCACCAAGGTAGTCGTCCCGCAGGTCGGCGTGGGCATCAAAGTGCACGATGTGCAGATCCGGATATTTCTTCACAGCAGCCCGCACGGCACCCAGCGTCACCAGATGTTCACCGCCCAGCAGCAACGGGAACTTGCCGTCCTGCAGGATCTCCTCTGCGCGGGCTTCGATGTCCGCAAGGGCGCTCTCGCTGGAGCCGAAGCACAGCTCCAGATCGCCGCTGTCGAAGATGTCAAAATCGGTCAGGTCGGCATTCTGGTAGGGGCTGTAGGTCTCCAGACCATAGCTTTCGTGTCGGATGGCCGCCGGGCCGAACCGTGCGCCCGGGCGGTAGCTGGTGGTGGAATCGTAGGGCGCACCGTACAGCACGATGCTGGCGGCGCGGTAGCTGCTGTCACAGCCGATGAAGTTTTCAATGTTGGGTTGCATCAGTGTTCCTCCACTTCCCGCAGCATTTCCTCAAGGAATGCCGGCAGGTAAAATGCGCCGACATGCAGCCGGGCGGTGTAATAGCGGGTGCGCATGTTCAGCGCCTTCCATGCGTCTGCATCCAGATCATCGATGGGATGATACTTTTTGCTGGCAAAGCCGAACAGCCAGTACCCAGCCGCAAAGGTGGGAATGTGTGCCTGATACACTCGGCTGATGGGGAAGGTGGACGCAATGCGCTTGTGGCTGCGCTGCATGGCGCTGGCATCCTCGGCATAGAAGGGGCTGCCCTGCTGGTTCACCATGATGCCGTCCGCTTTCAGGGCATTGAAGCAGCTGCCGTAGAACTCGCGGGTGAACAGACCCTCGGATGGGCCGAAGGGATCGGAGGAGTCCACAATGATGAGGTCGTACTCCTCCTCGCAGCGGCGGATATACTTGAGGGCGTTCTCAAAATAGATGTGCACCCGGCGGTCATCCATGCGGCAGGCGTTGCTGGGCAGGAAGGCGCGGCAGGCTTCCACCACCTGCGGGTCCATCTCCACAAGGTCGATGCGCTCCACCCGGTCGTAGCGGGTCAGCTCCCGCACCACGCCGCCGTCACCGGCACCGATGACAAGGATGTCTTTTGCCTGCTTGTGCACCGCCATGGGCACATGCACGATCATCTCGTCATAGATGAATTCGTCGCGCTCGGTCAGCATCACATTGCCGTCCAATGTGAGCACCCGGCCAAACTCCGGCGTTTCAAAAATATCGATGCGCTGGTAATCGCTCTGCTTGGAGTAGAGCTGTTTGTTCACCCGGATGCTGTGCTTCACGTCCGGGGTGTGAAACTCAGAAAACCAAAATTCCATCTGCATTCCCTCCTTATGCCAGAACGTTCAGCCGCTCGATGTCCGGGTCCTCGGGGCCGGTCATGCTGCAGCCCTTGGCCTTGGCGTACTCGATGTAGTTCAAAATTTCCTTGGTGATGCGCTCGCCCGGGGCCAGAATGGGAATGCCCGGCGGGTAGCACATGACGAACTCGCTGCACACCATGCCCTCGGTCTCCCGGAGCGGCAGGCTCTTTTTGGGCGCATAGAATGCTTCCTGCGGGCTGGCGGCCACAACGGGGTCGATGTATTCCTGGCTCAGCAGGCCGGAGCCATCGGTCTGGTAGCGGCGCTTGATCTCGGCCAGCGCGCTGACCAGACGCTCCACCTCCTGCGGGCGGTCGCCGATGGAAAGATAGGCCAGAATGTTGCCAATGTCGCCGAACTCGATCTGGATGTCGTACTCATCGCGCAGGATGTCGTACACCTCAATGCCTGCAAGGCCGATATCCAGCGTGTGGACGCTGAGCTTGGTGGTATCAAAGTCAAAAACGGAGTCGCCGTTGCACAGCTCCTTGCCAAAGGCGTAGTAGCCGCCCACGGCGTTGATCTCCTCGCGGGCATACTCGGCCATGTCGGCCACTTGGTGGAATACCTGCCGCCCGCGCTGCGCAAGGTTGCGGCGGGAGATATCCAGACTGGACATGAGCAGGTAGCTGCCGGAGGTGGTCTGGGTCAGGTTGATGATCTGCCGCACATAGCCCGGGTGCACATTGGGGCCGATGAGCAGCAGGCTGGACTGCGTTAAACTGCCGCCGCTCTTGTGCATGGAGACGGATGCCATATCAGCCCCTGCCGCCATGGCAGACACCGGCAGGCCGCCGCCAAAGTAGAAGTGGGTGCCGTGGGCTTCGTCCGCAAGGCAGAGCATCCCGGCATCGTGGGCCATTTTTACGATGGCGCGCAGGTCAGAGCAGATGCCGTAGTAGGTGGGGTTATTCACCAGCACAGCCACAGCATTCGGATGCTCTTTAATGGCCTTTTCCACCTGTTCCCGCTTCATGCCCAGCGAGATGCCAAGGCGCTTGTCCACCTCGGGGTTCACATACACCGGCACCGCGCCGCACAGTACCAGTGCGTTCAGCACACTGCGGTGCACATTGCGGGGCAGAATGATCTCATCGCCGCGCTTGCAGGCGGTAAGCACCATGCTCTGCACACTGCTGGTGGTGCCGCCCACCATGAGGAACGCGTGGGCAGCGCCAAAGGCATCTGCGGCCAGCTCCTCTGCTTCCCGGATGACCGATACCGGGTGGCAGAGATTATCCAGCGGCTTCATGCTGTTCACATCCACGCCCACGCACTGCTGGCCCAGAAAGGCGGTCAGCTCCGGGTTGCCGCGGCCTCGCTTGTGGCCGGGCACATCAAAGGGCACCACCCGCATTTTGCGGAACTGTTCCAGCGCTTCATAGATGGGCGCACGGTTCTGGTTCAGCCGGAACCGTGTTCGGTTCTCACTCATGTTTTTTCCTCCGTCCCTGATCCCGATGCAAACAAAAAGCGCAAGTACCGCACAAAAAGTGCAGACTTGCGCTTTGAAAAGCATTTGAATGCGCCGCCAAAGACCCCCGGAAGAAACACCAGAGTACAAAGGCCGCTTCGCATGATTCAAAAAAGACGGGATTATGAGAGTCTATATAGCAATTCTGCTTTTACTGCTCTTTATTGACCGTTTCACAAGTCTGCACACTGACTGCGCAATTTCATGGTTGTAAAGGAACCAACTTATAAAATTTGAGCTGCTACGCTCAATCAATAATGGCGGCTGTGCCGCCGGTCGGCAGTGGACCCGGCTGTCCGTATGGCCTTAGCCCCGCTGGGCGGTCCATGGTAAATTGCTTTGAAAAGACTCTGCCATGCTTTGTCTCTCAAAATCAAATGTGATTTTATCATGCACAGAAAGCGTTGTCAATGATTTTTTTGAAGAAAAATTTAAAAAATCAATGTACAGAGTACCAACCTGAATACCGTTGCAAAATATTATGATGCACGGTACACGATGGTTACTACGGTTCTTATTGTTCTGCTGATCCTTGCACTGCTGGAGATCGTCCTGCTGAACGGTGCCGAAGCTGTTCGAATCCACCCTCGAGAGTGAGACTTAAGATGCCGGGCAAAACAAGAACCAGCGTAATTTCTACGCTGGTTCTTTTGGTGGGCGCGGGTGGATGTCGCGAGCCGCGCATCTAAAAAAGCCCCGCAGGGGCTTTTTTGCCCTCCGGACTATTCGGCGGGCCGATGCTGTTCGAATCCACCCGCCCGATGAGTTTAGCCTTGTCGCAAAACAAAAACCTCAGCGTACTTGCATACGTTGAGGTTTTTTGGTGGGCGCGGGTGGATGTCGCGAGCCGCGCTGCTAAAAACAGACCACCGGGCTGTTTTTGCGCCATCTTCAGCGATGTCGCCGCAGCTGTTCGAATCCACCCTCGAGAGTGAGACTTAAGATGCCGGGCAAAACAAGAACCAGCGTAATTTCTACGCTGGTTCTTTTGGTGGGCGCGGGTGGATGTCGCGAGCCGCGCATCTAAAAAAGCCCCGCAGGGGCTTTTTTGCCCTCCGGACTATTCGGCGGGCCGATGCTGTTCGAATCCACCCGCCCGATGAGTTTAGCCTTGTCGCAAAACAAAAACCTCAGCGTACTTGCATACGTTGAGGTTTTTTGGTGGGCGCGGGTGGATGTCGCGAGCCGCGCTGCTAAAAACAGACCACCGGGCTGTTTTTGCGCCATCTTCAGCGATGTCGCCGCAGCTGTTCGAATCCACCCTCGAGAGTGAGACTTAAGATGCCGGGCAAAACAAGAACCAGCGTAATTTCTACGCTGGTTCTTTTGGTGG
>CDZT01019048.1_pt1 | contig 83518 bp, 83 predicted proteins | sample 557531 | NCBI WGS metagenome assembly CDZT01 (sample SAMEA3182066, study PRJEB8094) | gut metagenome | biome: human; feature: gut; material: Stool; isolation source: human stools | place: Canada | collected 2013-03-05
GCCCCTCCCGATGGTCGGTACTTGACGGGCTAGAAAGGCTTTGGGACGGCCCCTACGGTATCGCATGTAGGCGATGGGGAATAACGCTGGCAGTCTGCCGCAAAAAATACACGGCCATTGGCCGAATTGTAGGGGCTTCCCGTGGGAAGCCCGCCAGAGATATTCGACTACAGCCCATTCGGGGATAATAACAGGATTTTACGATGGATACGAAAATGGCGATGTCATCAGCTTGAGTCTGTAGCCGTATTTGAATTTCTTGTATTATGGGAATATCGGTTTATATTCTATTCACTCTGTTTCATGATATAATAAAAAATATAAGGATATCACGGAGCGATTATTGTGAGGCAGATTTTTTAGGACAATCAATTCCAAGTAAGATAATAAAAGAGATGAAACGGTATGAATATTTTTAGAAAAACTTTTTTCTTAATATTTGTGGTCTTTACTTGGTTGATACTATCAGGATTGATGCAGCCAACCGTACAAGCTGCTTCTCCTGCCACCAGTCACGAACAGAATATGACTTATGATCCAGGAGGATTCTGCGATTTGCACTGGGGTGAACCGCTGAATCAGATTAAGCAGGAATATCGGATGAAACTGCTTGGTTATTCATATGGTATGGCGAGGTATTGGGTGCTTATTCCCGATGCTCACGGTGAAATGTATCTACAGGGACCTGTCATGGCAAAGGCCTGTTTCTATGAAGGTCGTCTGTTAAGCATTACGATTTTCATGAATGGCGGTTTTGAAGAACGGGTTCGACACATTTCGCACCGTTATGGTACGCCCAGACGGTTTGAAGGGCTATATGTTTGGGAAGGCCCGTATACAACGATGTTACTCGGACAGGATGATAAAGGGATTACGCTGATGATGCTGAGCAATGTGTTGAAAAAAATTAGGATGTGAACTGCTTTTATATCGAAAAAATGTAAAATCATCCAGAAAAATAAGAAAGCGGCGTCCATTTCATTGTGAGTGGATGCCGCTTTTCTGTATCACATCAGTCATACGGCCCAGCCACTTCATCCGAACTGTCCTCTCCCATTGTCAGCGGCCTGTACGGGCCGGATAAAAAGAAAACAGGGACGCGCATTGCCAGGAATGACAATGGCAAGACGTATTATGTGCCGGCTGACATGACCTATGAGGACTGGGAGAACATCTTTGTTACAAACATTATCATTAGATAAATGGAAAACTGCTCGTGAAGATGATATAATCAAATTACAAAAAGTGCCTAATAATTGGAAACTAATTTTAGGTAAGCACACCTTAGCTGATGACATAAAAGCCGCTAACACTAAGTATTCACAAGGAACTGAATATCAAATTAATTGTCAAAGGTGTGTGTAAATTTATGAATTACACCAACGAGGGTTTGATGTTGAGGCAGTGCCTAATATGGGCTCCAAAGATATTGTTTTGGGGAGTGAATGCTTCGCGGCACCGGAAGCGAACGAGGCTTATGCAGATGCCTCAGCTCGAATGTTTACTTTTAATGTAAATGAAGAAACAATAAGAATTAGACAATGCTCCTGATGGCTCACGTTACGTAATTTACATAGTGTGGAAGCAAACAGACTCCGCACATGTTTTCATTGCACAAAAAGATAACGGGATAATTAAGTATCTTGATTCACAGACTGGTATATTAGATGTTGGCTATTATTTTGCCCATGGTAAGCCTAGTAACTTTGGGTTTTATAGGATTGACGATAAGCCATTGGCAACGAATAAAAAAGTACTCGTTGCTACTGCAAAAGGAAAGTGATTTGCTATGAACGAAGCAAAAAAAATAGCTATACAAAAAGGGTATAATACAGCGGAACGTATTGGAACATGGAAGGATTATATTGTGTATTCACCAGTGATACTACCAATTAACGGAATTGTTCCGCCAACCGGTTTACCTTGTTTTATTGTTGAGAAAGATAATGAGTACAGCTGGGTCTCTGGGCAAAAAGCCTTTCAGATTATGAATGAGCTAGTACGATAACAGAAAAAATCACATTCTTTTTAACACTCATAAGTGGGTGCTTTTTTTCATGCCCAGATCAGGAAGTCATCATGCATTTAGACTGGTACAATAAGCTTCCACGGAAGGCGGGGCCGCTTAAACAAGTTCATCATTTCAACGTCTGAATAATCAGGTGCTTTTTTTATCACATCGGCCTGCCATCAAAAATTCATCAAAAATACGCGGCCAGCGGCCGTATGCGTTGGGCCAGCCCGGGCAGCCTTTTTGGCCCGTCAGGTGCCGACCGACGGAAGGTGCAGGACGGCTGCCAAAACGGACAGCTGTGGCTGGCGGCCCGCTGCGAGATTCGATTACAGCCCATTCGGGTGTAATGGCAGGTCTTTACGAACCATGAATCACTAACCACGAGCCACTGCTTTTTTCGGACTCAGATGCGGCTACGCCGCGACAGACTCAAACTAACAACGACGCTTTGGGAAGCCCTCAGCGCGTAGCGGGCCGCCCGCCGCCGCTATTCGTTCTGGAAACGGTCTTGGCCCCTCCCGATGGTCGGTACTTGACGGGCTAGAAAGGCTTTGGGACGGCCCCTACGGTATCGCATGTAGGCTATGGGGAATAACGCTGGCAGTCTGCCATAAAAAATACACGGACATTGGCCGAATTGTAGGGGCTTCCTGTGGGAAGCCCGCCAGAGATATTCGACCACAGCCCGTTCGGGTATAATAACAGAATTTTACGATGGATACGAAAATGGCGATGTCGTCAGTTTGAGTGTCTGCCGCCGCGTTGCGGCATCGGAGTCCGGGCGGCCTGTGAACTGTGCTCTGTGTCCTCATTTTCCTAAATCTACTGGAAACAGTTGCAAAATAGGCGCTAATCACGGTATAATGTGGTATTGAAGGCATTTATACATATATGAAAGGGAGATACATCGATGGATAACGAAACGACCAAAAATTTTATTGAAACTATTATCGATGAAGACAACGAAAAGAATACATATGGCAAGCGGGTCCATACCCGTTTCCCGCCGGAACCGAATGGCTATCTCCACATCGGCCACGCCAAGTCGATCTGCCTGAATTTCGGCATTGCCAAGAAATATGGCGGAATAACGAATCTCCGCTTTGATGACACGAATCCGTCGAAAGAAAATACGGAATATGTAGAATCGATTAAACGCGATGTCAAATGGCTCGGTTTTGACTGGGACGACCGCATGTTCTATGCGTCGGACTATTTCGATAGACTCTATGAATACGCCAAGAAATTGATCCGCCTGGGCAAGGCTTATGTCGACGATTTGTCGAGTGATGAAATCCGCGAATACCGCGGCACGTTCAATACGCCGGGGAAGGAAAGCCCGTACCGTAACCGCAGCGTCGAAGAAAACCTCCAGCTCTTTGAAGATATGAAAGCCGGCAAGTTCGCCGATGGCGAAAAGGTACTGCGCGCCAAGATCGATATGGCCAGCCCGAACCTCAACATGCGCGATCCGGTCCTTTACCGTATCGTCCATGCTTCGCACCATCGGACAGGCGACAAATGGTGCATCTATCCGATGTACGACTTCGCCCATCCCGTATCGGACGCCATCGAACGCATTACTCATTCTATCTGCACCTTGGAATTTGAAGCTCACCGTCCGCTGTACAACTGGGTCCTCGAAGACTGGGACGATCCGGAAGGCCAGAAACCGCGGCAGATCGAATTCGCCCGCCTGAATGTCACTAACATGATCACGAGCAAGCGTAAACTGCGCCTCCTCGTCGAAAAGGGCATCGTCAGCGGCTGGGATGATCCCCGTATGCCGACGGTTTCCGGCATCCGCCGCCGCGGCTATACGCCGGAATCAATCCGCGACTTCTGCGAACGCATCGGCGTCGCCAAGGCAGACAGCATGGTCGATATTTCCCTCCTGGAATACTGCATCCGCGAAGACCTGAAGATGAAAGCACCGCGCTTGATGACGGTCATCGACCCGATCAAGGTCGTCCTCACCAATTATCCAGACGGCAAGACGGAAACGATGACGGCCGACAACAATCAGGAAAATGAAGCCATGGGCACGCGCGAAATGACGTTCAGCAAGAACCTTTATATCGAACGCAACGACTTCATGGAAGAACCGGTCAAGAAGTTCTTCCGCCTGGCTCCGGGCAAGGAAGTCCGCCTCAAGTATGCATACATTATCAAATGCGAAGAAGTCATCAAAGACGAAGATGGCAACATCGTCGAACTGCACTGCACGTATGACCCGGAAAGCAAGAGCGGCAGCGGTGCCAACGCCAACCGCAAGGTCAAAGGGACGTTGCACTGGGTCAATGCCGAAGATGCTGTCGACGTCGAAACCCGCGTCTATGACTATCTCTTGAAGGACGACGGCAGCGAGGAAGAAGGGGAAAGCAAGAATTTCCTCGACCAGATCAATCCCCACAGCCTCGACGTATACCACAGCAAGGCCGAAAAGGCATTGGCAACGTATCATGTCGGTGATAAGTTCCAGTTCCTGCGCCAGGGGTATTTCGTCATTGATCCCGATACGACGGCAGACCACCTGGTCGTCAACCGCATCGTCGGCCTCCGCGACACCTGGGCTAAGATGCAGAAAAAGAAAAAACAATAAGCGATTATTAAAAAAGGGGCTGCCTTTCTCAGAATGGATTAGAATTTCATGAGAAAGGGCGGCCCTTTCGTATCTTGCGTGTATAATGGAGGTAGGCCATGAAAACCCCTGGCTCACACAGTCTGTTGTTCTTCTTTATTTTCCTCATCGTCGGCGGTATCCTCGGTGGCATCGTCGGAGAGGCCCTGTATGCTGTTCCGGCCTTGAAGGGTATCCTGCCGGCCCTGACGCAGCATTATGAAATCTTGAATATCCAGAATATTCACCTCAATCTCTATCTCATGGAATTGCAGTTTGGCATCCATCTGGCACCGAATATGCTCAGCATCATCGGCGTCATCCTGGCAGCCATTCTCTTTCGTCATCTTCAATAATTTAGGAGGGATTATTACATGCTCATCTTAGCTTCTGGTTCGCCTCGTCGCCGCGAACTGCTGACGCAGATCGGCGTCGCCTATATGGTCAATCCGAGTACGTACAGTGAAGAATCACCGAAGAAAAAGAATCCGGAAAAATACGTCCAGGCCCAGGCGTTGGGCAAGGCCCGCGATGTAGCTGAAAAATTCCCGGGACAGTGGGTCCTCGGCGCCGATACGATTGTCGCCATCGATGGGGAAATGCTGGGCAAGCCCCGCAATGAAGCCGCTGCCGTCGAGATGCTACGGGAATTGTCCGGAAAGAAACACTCCGTCTATACGGGCATCGCTTTGATCAATGGCCATAAGGAATACACGAAGGTCGTCGAAACGAAAGTCTGGTTCCGACGACTGAGTGAAAAGGAAATCAAAGCCTATGTCGCTTCTGGGGAACCGCTGGACAAAGCCGGTGCCTATGGCATACAGGGCCGGGCTGCGGCTTTCGTCGATAAGATCAATGGTTCCTATACCAACGTCGTCGGCCTGCCCTTGTCCCAGGTATGCAAGTTGTTCCACAAAGCCAAGGTCCATGTATGAGCGACCCTTTCCGCAGCCTCGCTGTTTGTGAGAAACCGCGGGAAAAATTCCTCCGTCACGGTCCTTCGGCTGTGACCGACCAGGATTTGCTGGCGATTCTATTGCGGACGGGTACGAAGGGACAATCCGTCCTCGATGTGTCGCGGCAGGTCCTTCATTCCCTGCCAGGGGAAAATATTTGTTATCTCAGTGATACCAGCATCGGCGACCTCTGTCAGATTCCCGGCATCGGGACGGATAAGGCCGTCACGGTCTGTGCCGCCGTCGAGCTGGGACGGCGTATTTCCCGGCAGCACGTAAAGGAAGCGGCGCCTGACTTCAGTACGCCCCAGGCCATTGCCGGCTATGTCATGGAAGATCTGCGCTTTTTGCCGCAAGAGCAGTTCGGCGCCGTCTATTTATCGACGAAGAACCAGCTCATCGCCTATCGCACGCTGACCATCGGCACGATCAATGCCAGCCTGGCCAAGTCGCGGGAAGTCTTCCGCTATGCCCTGCGCTACAATGCCGCAGCTGTCGTCCTGGTCCATAACCATCCGTCAGGCAACCCCGAACCGAGCCACGAGGATATCGTCGTGACCCAGCGCATTGCCGACGCCGGCCAGATCATGGAAATACCCGTCCTCGACCACATCATCATCGGCGACGGGACCTTCGTCAGCCTTTGCGAGCGCGGTTACGTGTAAAGACAAATGTATCAAGACAAATGACAGGGTTTCATGATATAATGGATGTAAAATACCGTCCGCCTGCAAGCGGGAAACTGGCAGTGCGGTCTCTGAGGTGAGCCTTATGATTCTTTACTTTTCAGGAACGGGAAATTCATTATATGTGGCCAAGAAGCTGGCTGAACTGACTGGTGATACGGCCGTGCCGATTTCGGCTATCCATGAACGGTGCCAGCGTATCCAGGATCGCATCATCGGCTTTGTCTTTCCCGTCTATTTCGGGGATCTTCCCGAACCCATACAGGATTTCATCAGACAGGTCCGTTTCCAGAAATCGACCTATTTTTATGGCATTGCTACTTGCGGCAGTGCGCCTGGCCGGTCGCTCAGGACGATGGACCGGATCCTCCGGCGTCAACATTGTTCTTTGTCCTACGGGGCTGTCCTGCCGATGATCGCCAACAGTACTATCGCGTCGCGGCGCCATATCCGCTACGATATGAACCGCCTGGACCACGCCGATGAACTGGTCGCTGCCGCAGCCGATAAGATACGCGGGCAGGTCCGGGATACGACGGCCATCCATTCGTCGCTGTCGGCCTGGCTCATGAACCTGGGCCTGATCCGCCATGCTGGGGAACGCTGGCTGACGCCAGCTGTCGATGGGGGACGCTGCGTTGCCTGCGGCCTCTGTGCCCGCATCTGTCCGGTGAGCAATATCATCTGTACGGCGAAAGGGGCCGTCATCGGCTCTCATTGCAGCCATTGCCTGGCCTGTGTCCACTGGTGTCCCCAGCAAGCCGTCACCGTCCATGGTAAACAGATCCTCTCTGAAGACCAGTACCACCATCCCGACGTCACGGCTGAAGACATGATGCGGCGATAAGAGTAAAAAGGGGCTGTCGCATGTGCGACAGCCCCTTTTTTTATCCGGACCCTTACTTCCAGACGAGGAGCAGGGAAGCGCCGAATTCTTTTTTGAATTGTTTGCTCAGTTGTTTCATTTCGTAGTCAGCGGCGTTGTACGTCGAGCCCGGCGCCGTCGTGATGATCATGACGGCGACGTTTTCGGCCAGTGTGACTTCGACGTCGGTGACGATTTGTTCATACGTCAGGTCCGAGGCTTCGGCCAGGGCCAGGATGGTCGAGAGTTTGCGGATCATGATCCAGTCTTCGGCAGAGGCCATGTTGGCGTAACGGTAGGCCCGGATGATCTTGCGGCTGATGCCGTGATGGAAGCCGGCGATGAAGCCCGTAATGATTTGTTCGACCTGGGTCAGGCCGTAGAGCGGGGCATGAGCGATCATGAAGGCCGAATGGCGGGCGTGGTTGTAGAAGTTGATGATCTTGCCGACATCGTGCATGCGGGCGGCTGTCTGCAGCAGGAGGCGTTCCCGCGGGCCGTAGCCGTGGAGCGGCTGGAGCTGGTCGAAGAGCTGGGTGGCAATGCGCGTGACCTGGTCGTAGTGAGCCTGGTTGATGATGATGCCGCTCAGCGTACCGATGAAGTTCTTGACGCTGAAATCGAGGATGTCGTCGAAACGCGGTGACGGCAGCTGGCAGTACGAAGCGTAGTATTCAAAGAATAAACCTTCGCGGAGGCCACAGCCGCTGACGACCATTTCCGGGCTGCCCGTCATGTCGAAGATGGTCTTGATGACGGCTGCACCGGCGACGATGAGGTCAGAGCGTTCACTGGACAGGCCGTCGATTTTCTTGCGGTTGGCACTGGTCCGCGTCGTGATTTCATGATAGAGATTTTCAAAATGTTCCAGGGGCATGATGTAATTATGGAGCTTCGACAGTTCATAATTCGTCGCCCGCTGGTCCATTTTGGCGAAGTTACGGGCTGTACCGCCGATGCCGACGATGGGCAGCTGGATGTCCTCTATCCAGGGGACGGCGGCCATCTTTTTGCGGACGAATTTCATCAGGCTGGCAATGGCTTCGGAATCAGGATTGCCCTGGGTGCCGAATTTTTCCGTCAGTGTGACGGCGCCGATGGGGACCGACAGGGAATGGACGGCTTCTCCGTCGCGGACTAAGGTCATTTCGACGCTGGCACCGCCCAGGTCGAAGATGAGGAAGTCCTTCATGGCGATGGTGTTGATGACGCCGAGATAGCCTAAGTACGCTTCCCGTTCACCGGTGATGACGTTCATGGTGATGCCCGTTTCGGCATTGATGCGCTTCAGGAAAGCTTCGCCGTTGCTGGCATTGCGGACGGCTGCCGTCGCGACGGCCCGGCATTCATGGATGTCCATGACTTCCATGATGTGCTTATAGACATGCAGGCAGGTCAGGGCCCGCTGCATCCCTTCTTCACTGATGACGCCGGTCTGGCTCAGGCCGTGGCCCAGGCGGATGGCTTCTTTTTCCTGATAGAGCAGGGAATAAGACTGGTTGTCGGCAATCTGCATGACGACAAAACGGATGGAGTTAGAGCCCATGTCGATGATGGCTAATTTTTCCATGGTATACCTCGTTTCTGCGGATGTTTATCAAGTTTATCGTTTACCTTTTCCATTATACTACAGAATAGAGAGGCATGCCGAAAATTTTTACAAAAAATATACATACATACGGTGACTTTCATGTATAATAAGAAGAGTATCAGCTAGACAGCAACTATACCGTCAAGAAAAGTGGGGAGAGTAATGGAAAAACAAACCCGGAATGTTTTCGGTATCATCCATATCGGGACGGTCAATATGACCTTGAAGGTCATTGCTTACTCGTCTTTGGATGATATGGAAATCATCGAAAATGTATCCCGAGAAGTAAAATATGGGGAAACGGTATTCCAGCGCCATCACGTCAGTTTTCAGTCCCTGAACGAAATCTGTCAGGTCCTGCTGGGATTCCGCCAGCTCCTTTGCGACTATGATGTCAAAGATGTCCGCGTCCTGTCGACGACAGTCATCAGCGAAGCCGACAACTTGATCAGTGTCCTTGACCAGATCCATATCCGTACGGGCTTCGACGTCGAAGTCATCCACATGACCAAGGAAATCTATTATAAGTTCTTTGGTCTTTATTATAATGTATTGAAAGGCAAATTCAATTTTGCCGATAAAGCCGTCATGCTCCTGGACATCACGTCTGGCGGCGTCGGCCTGACCTGCTGGAAATCGGACCGCCTCTTATTCCAGCAGAATATCCACATCGGCTCCCTGCGCATCCTGGAAAATTTTACGGAAAAACAGCGTGACGAGCTGACGTTCCCGACGGCTGTGCGCGAATATATCTACGGCACCCTTTATCCGCTCTGGAAAGGCGTCCAGCAGTATGATATCAAGTATATCGTCCTGTCTGGCCGCGGAGCCAACTTGGTGGCACGCCTCATGGGCAAGACCAGTGAAAACGGCCTCTTCCTGATCACGCCGGATGAACTGCGCCAGTTCGTCTATTCCTTCCACGGCGTCACGCCGTTCAAGCTCATGAAGCGCTTCGGCCTGTCCCAGAACCTGGCCAATGTCATCATGCCGACGATTCTCTTGTATTATGAACTGCTGCGCATCGTCGATATCGACATGCTGGTCGTCATGCCGACGACCTTTACTGAAGGCTATACCATGTATTATGTGGCCGAAAAGACCCATAACGATTATATGGCCCATGTCCAGGGCCTGCTCCTGGACATGATGCGCCGCCTGGCCAAGAAGTACTTGTCCGATTCCATCCATTCCGCCCGCATCGAAGAATACTGCAACGTCCTCTTCCAGGCGCTGTACCAGTTCATCGGCCTCGATTACAGCTATAATTATCTGCTCCGCCTGGCCGCGATTTTCCACGAAACGGGGAAATTCATCAATATCCGCAAACACAACCTCTGCACGTATAACCTCATCAGGGAAACGGACCTCTTCGGCCTGGCCGACGATGAAAAGGAAATCCTGGCCGCCGTCCTCTACTATGCCTTTGACGGTACCTTGCAGGAAGCGTCGCCAGTCTACCATTCCCTGACGCCACGGCAGAAGGTCATTACGGCTAAGCTGACGGCGATTTTCCGCCTGGCCGATTCCCTGGACAAGAGCCATTTAGGGAAAATCAGCGCCATCCGGGCGGAACTCAGGGAAGACGAGCTCGTCGTCCATTATACGGCCGATGCCGATATTTCTCTGGAACGCTGGACATACCTGAAAATGGCCGTCGACTTTGCCGAAGTCTTTGGCATTTCGACGAAATTAGTGAAAGGATAAGATAATCATGGCAGATTTTACGGATGCTCAATATTTTTTAAATCGTGAATGTACATGGGTCAAATTCAATGAACGGGTCCTGCGCGAAGCCATCGTCCCGTCCAACCCGCTGCTGGAACAGCTGAATTTCATCGCCATCGCAGCGTCGAACCTGGATGAATTCTTCATGATCCGCGTCGCCGGTGTCAAGCACCTCGTCGAAAGCGGGGTCAAGCACATCGACATCGCCGGCATGACGCCGCAGGAACAGTTTGAAGCCATCCAGTCCATGGTCCATAAGCTGGTCGGCGACCAGTACCGCTACTATGGAGATATCCAGCAGAAGCTGCAAGCTCACGGCCTGCACTTCATCGGCGTCGATGCCCTTGACGATGACCAGCGGCTGTGGCTGGAAAGCTTCTTTGAACGGGAAATCTACCCGGTCGTCACGCCCATGGCCGTCGATTCCAGCCATCCCTTCCCATTCCTGTCCAGCCTGAACCTGAACCTGGCCGTCCTCTTGCGCCGCAAACAGGGGGACCGCTCGGTCAAGACGGCTATCCTGCCGGTCCCGATGTCAGTCATCGACCGCATCATCAAGGTCCCGGACAGTGTTTCGCCGGCTGGCAAGCAGCATGAAGGTCATCAGTTCCTCTTCCTGGAAGACGTCATCGCCGCTTATGCGGAACGCTTCTTCCTGGGCTGCGACATCCTGGAAGTCGAACCGTTCCGCGTCACCCGAGACGCCGACCTGGATATCGACGACGATGCCGAAGACCTCCTGATGGAAGTCGAAAAGAGCCTGAAGAAACGCCGCAAAGGGGCGGCTGTCCGCCTGGAACTGGCTGCTTCGTCGTCGCGCATGATCCGCGACTTCCTGCGCGATGAACTGCAGCTCGAAGAACGGGACATCTATTCGATTCCGGGTCCCCTGGACTGCAAGGTCTTCTTCTCCTTCGTCGGCATCGACGGCTACGATGACCTGCGCTATCCGCCGGTGACGCCGCAGCCGTCGTCGGAACTGGCCGCCATCGACGCGCCTGATTTCTGGTCGGCCATTGCCGAACGGGACATCATAGTCCATCATCCCTATGAAACCTTTGAAACGGTAGAACACTTCATCCAGCTGGCTGCGACGGACCCCCATGTCCTGGCCATCAAACAGACGCTCTACCGCGTCAGCAGCAAGTCGCCCATCATCGTCGCCCTGGCCCAGGCCGCCGAAAACGGCAAACAGGTCACGGTCCTCATGGAAGTCAAGGCCCGTTTCGATGAAGAAAATAATATCCACATGGCCCGCAAGCTGGAAAAAGCCGGCTGCCATGTCATTTACGGCATCATGGGCCTCAAGACCCATTCTAAGATCACCCTCGTCGTCCGCCGCGAAGAAGACGGCATCCGCCGCTATGTCCACTTGGCGACGGGCAACTACAACGGCAAGACGGCCCGCATCTATACGGACGTCGGCATCCTGACGGCCAATACCCTCATCGGCGTCGACGCATCGGCTTTCTTCAACCTCTTGTCGGGCTACTCCGATCCTCCTCAGTGGAATAAGCTGGCCGTTGCGCCGCTCAACCTGCGGGAAACGATTTATCAGGAAATCAATCAGGAAATCGCTCAGGCCAAGGCCGGCAAGAAAGCCGTCATCGTGGCCAAGATGAATTCGCTCCTCGATAAGTACGTCATCGCCAAGCTCTATGAAGCGTCGGCAGCCGGCGTCAAGATCCGCCTCATCGTCCGCGGCATCTGCGTCATCCGCCCTGGCCTGCCTGGCATCAGCGAAAACATCGAAGTCCACAGCATCGTCGGCCGCTTCCTGGAACACAGCCGCCTGTTCTACTTCTACAACGGCGGCAAGGAAGACGTCTTCATTTCTTCGGCAGACTGGATGCCGCGCAACCTCAACGAACGCGTCGAATTGATGACACCTGTCGAATTCCCGCCGCATAAAGAACGGATCAAGCGCATCCTGAAAGTATACTTCGACGACAACGTCAAGGCCTATGCCATGAACAGCGACGGCTCGTACCGCTACCTGGCAGACGAACGCAAGGGCAAGTCTGTCAACGCCCAGGATACATGCCAGCGCGAAGCTGAACGGCTGACATCGGAACGGAAGAAGGCAGCCCGCCAGTTCCGCAACGTCGTCCTGCGCCCGCGTCCTGCTGAAGAAGACAAGTAAATTGACAAGCCTGCCGGTCTTTGCTACAATGAAAAGAAAAGCATTAGGAGGCATGGCATGGACTGGAAACGATTCAGCATGACTGGATTCAAGAATAAACGACCGATTACACGCATGTACGCGACGATGATCGCCTTATTGGTCATCGTGTCCCTGACAGGGTTCATCGACAGGGGGAAATCAGTGACCCTCGTCGCCGATGGCGAAACCCGCCAGGTATATACCCACGCTGTCAATGAAAAGGCATTGATGCGGGAAAACAATATCGACATCGGTGATTACGATGAAATCGATGTTTCGACGCAGAAACTCGACGACGGCAGCTACGTCAAGGTGCGCCGGGCCATCCCGGTCACCCTGGAGTACCGCGGACAGACCCAGGAAGTCTACACGGCCAAGCACAATTCCCAGGAAGTCGCCGAACAGTACGGCTATAATAAGGAAAAGTACCGCCCTTATGGCGACGTCCAGAAACCGCTCCAGGCGGGGCAGCACATCGTCATCGGCCACATATCGCGCAAGACCATCACGGAAGATGAAGTCGTGCCCTATGCCATCGAAAGCATCCCTGATGAAACCTTGGGCCAGGGCGAAGAGAAAGTCATCCAGAAAGGGCAGAACGGCCGCAAGCGGGTCAAGCTGAACATCGTCAGCGTCGACGGCCAGGTCGCCGACAAGGAAACGCTGTCGACGGAGCTCATTTCGGAAATGCAGCCTCTGGTCCGCAAAGTCGGCACTAAGGAAACCGTTGAAATCAATACCAGCACAGGTGATGTATCCCACTACCAGAAGATCATCACCATGGAAGCGACGGCCTATCTGCCGACGGACGGCGACGGCCAGTGCATCACCCGCATGGGGACGCGGGCCCGTTATGGCGTCGTCGCTGTCGACCCCAACGTCATTCCCCTGGGCTCGACGGTCTTCATTCCCGGCTATGGCGTAGCCCGGGCCGAAGATACAGGCGGAGCCATCCTCGGCAACCGCATCGACCTCTGCATGGAAGACTACGATGCCTGCATGAACTTCGGCCGCCACACCGTACCGGTCTATGTCCTGAATTAAATTTTTCATTATCCGCTACGAACTGCAAACTTACAACTCAAAGCAAGGGCAGGCATTTGAAAAAATGCTTGCCCTTGTTTGTCATATATGCTATAATACCAAAGGTTTGAATACCAAACCCTAAAATACACACGCTTGGCGAGCTCAGCACTGTGTCCGTTCCCCGTGGGGAAGGGTGAAGATGAGCGATGACCGGGCGGAGGAAAAAACAGGAGGAATTACAATTATGGCAGTAGTATCTATGAAACAATTATTGGAAGCCGGCGTTCATTTCGGTCATCAGACCCGCCGTTGGAACCCGAAGATGGCTCGTTTCATCTTCACCGAACGTAACGGTATCTACATCATCGACTTGCAGAAAACCGTTAAGAAAATGGACGAAGCTTACAATTTTGTCCGCGACCTGGCTGCTGAAGGCGGCAAAGTCCTCTTCGTAGGCACGAAAAAACAGGCCCAGGAATCCATTAAAAACGAAGCAGAACGCTGCAACCAGTACTTCGTCAACGAACGCTGGCTCGGCGGTATGCTCACCAACTTCCAGACCATCGAAAAGCGTGTAAAACGCTTGAAGACATTGGAAAAACAGGCCGAAGATGGCACGTTCGAACTCTTGCCGAAGAAAGAAGTTACGCTCCTCAAACATGAAATGGAAAAACTTCAGAAATACCTCGGCGGCATCAAAGACATGAAGAAACTCCCGGACGCTCTCTTCATCATCGACCCGAAAAAAGAAGAAATCGCTGTTTCTGAAGCCCGCAAACTTCACATCCCCATCATCGCTACGGTTGACACCAACTGCGACCCCGATGTCATCGACTATCCGATCCCGGCTAACGATGACGCTATCCGCGCCGTCAAACTCTTGACCGGCAAGATCGCTGACGCTGTCCTCGAAGGCAACCAGGGCGAACAGACTGAAGAAGGCGCCGCTGAAGGTGCTGAAGCCGCTGAAGAAAAAGCAGCAGAATAAGATTACTCGTTCTTTGAGAACTGAATGGTTATTATAGAAAGGTAAGGAGCCTTTGCTTCTTACCTTTCTTCAAACTGTATAATTCACATTACTTTTAGGAGGAATACTCATGGCTATTACAGCAGCAATGGTAAAAGAATTAAGAACAAAAACCGGTGCAGGCATGATGGACTGCAAAAAAGCATTGACCGAAAGCAACGGCGACATGGAAAAAGCCGTCGACTTGCTTCGCGAACACGGCTTGGCTGCAGCAGCTAAGAAAGCAGACCGCATCGCTGCTGAAGGTTTGGTTTATTCTTACATCCATGGCAACGGCCGTATCGGCGTTCTCGTCGAAGTCAACTGCGAAACGGACTTCGTCGCTCAGACAGATAACTTCAAAGCACTCTGCAAAGACATTGCAATGCAGATCGCTGCTGCAAAACCGGCATACCTCAAACGCGAAGAAGTTCCGGCTGACGTATTGGAACACGAAAAAGAAGTTCTCCGCCAGCAGGCCCTGAACGAAGGCAAACCGGAAAAGATCGTCGAAAAGATGATTGTCGGCCGTATCGAAAAATTCTACAAAGAAAACTGCCTCCTCAATCAGGAATTCATCAAAGATTCTGACAAGACGGTCCAGCAGGTCGTTACGGAAGCCATCGCTAAGATCGGTGAAAAAATCGACATCCGCCGTTATACGCGTTATGAATTGGGTGAAGGCCTGGAAAAACGGAACGATGATTTTGTTTCCGAAGTAATGGCACAAGCTAAATAAGATTGCATAAGAGAACACCCAACCCGTGTTCTCTTATTTTCTAATTGGACTTGTATACCGACAGAGGAGGCACTTCTTTTATGGAATCGAAAAAGTATCATCGCATCGTATTGAAATTGAGCGGCGAAGCACTGGCTGGCAAACAGGGTTACGGCATCGACCCGGAAACGGTCGAAACCATTGCCAAGCAGGTCGTCGAAGTCAATAAGCTCGGCGTCCAGGTCGCCATCGTCGTCGGCGGCGGCAACATCTGGCGCGGCCTGTCCGGCTCGGCTAAAGGCATGGACCGCGTCTCGGCAGACTACATGGGCATGCTGGCTACGGTCATGAATTCCCTGGCCCTCCAGGACGCTATGGAAAAGAACGGCGTCGCTACCCGCGTCCAGACGGCTATCAACATGCAGCAGGTCGCTGAACCGTATATCCGCCGCCGGGCTATCCGCCATATGGAAAAAGGCCGCGTCGTCATCTTCGGTGCCGGTACGGGCAACCCTTACTTCTCGACGGATACGACAGCCGCACTGCGGGCTGCTGAAATCGAAGCCGATGCCATCCTCATGGCCAAGAACGGCGTCGACGGCGTCTATGACAGCGATCCCAAACTCAATCCGGATGCCAAGATGTTCAAGCATCTGACCTATCTCGACGTCATCAACAAAGACCTGAAGGTCATGGATGCTACGGCTACGACGCTCTGCCGCAACAACAACATCCCCATCGTCGTCTTCAACATCGACCAGCCGGGGAACATCGTCAAAGCCGCCAGTGGAGAAGATTTAGGCACTGTAGTCGACAAAGAAGACTAAAAGCTGTATGATATACTTATAAAAATAAAATAAGGAAGTGATTGACATGGAAGTAAAAGAAATCATTGCCCAGCACGAAGAAAAGATGGACAAGACCATCGAAGCCCTGAAACGGGAATTGTCGTCGATCCGCACGGGCCGCGCCAGCACGTCGCTGCTGGACCGGATCACCGTCGACTACTATGGTACGCCGACGCCGGTCAAACAGGTCGCCAATGTGGCTGCTCCGGAACCGCGCATGATCACCATCGCCCCGTGGGAACCGAAGATGCTCGGTGAAATCGAAAAGGCCATCCTCAAGTCCGACTTGGGCCTGAACCCGAACAACGACGGCAAGATCATCCGCCTGGAAATCCCCCAGCTGACGGAAGAACGCCGTAAGGAACTGAGCAAGAAAGTCAGCAAGATTGCCGAAGACTCGAAAGTCGTCATCCGCAATATCCGCCGCGACGCCAACGAAACCATCAAGAAGATGGAAAAGAAGAAGGAAGTCACGGAAGATGACAGCAAAGAAGGTCAGGAAAACATCCAGAAGCTGACGGATAAAAAAATCAAGGTCATCGACGAAATCAAAGCGAAAAAAGAAAAAGAAGTCATGGCCGTATGATGGATATACGGATTTTTATTGGCATGCCGTTACGGTATGCCAAATCTGTATTACAGGAAAAAAATATTCCTTTTGTCATAGAGCGGACGCTGTCGCGGAGCCACTTTTTCCACTGCGACCCTGAGCAGACCTATGTCATCCGCGCCCAGCGGCGGGATGACGGCACAGTCTGCCTCTTGGTCAACGACAGCCTGGAGATGAGCGGATCCGTAGCGGCAGCCCTGCGAAATGGAGACGTACAGCATGATTAACTTTTTTGGCAAAAAGAAGGAAACAGCAGGCTCCGTGTCCGAAGCCATGCTGGATCCGAACAACATTCCCCGCCACGTAGCCATCATCATGGACGGCAATGGCCGCTGGGCCAAGCGCAAGGGCCTGCCCCGCAGTTACGGCCATCGCGCCGGTGCCGATACGCTCAAGCGCATCGTCGTCGCTGCCGACGACCTGGGCATCAAGGTCCTGACGGTCTATGCCTTTTCTACGGAAAATTGGAAGCGCCCTGATGAAGAAGTGTCGTACATCATGAAGCTCATGAAGAGTTACCTGAGCAAGAATCTCCTGGAACTCAAGGAACACAACGTGCAGCTCCACGTCATCGGCGATATGAAGCGGCTCCATCCGGACCTGCAGGATACCTTTTCTCAGGCCGAAGCCGAAATGGCCGCCAATACGGGCCTTATCCTCAACGTCGCCGTCAATTACGGCGGCCGCCTGGAAATCACCCAGGCTGCCCGCAAAGTGGCAGAAGCCGTCCGGGACGGCCAGATCCGCCCCGAAGACATTAGCGAAGCGACGCTGGCCCAGTATCTCTATACGGAGCCGGAAAATGACGTCGATCTGCTCATCCGCCCCGGTGCGGACAAGCGGGTCAGCAATTTCCTCCTCTGGCAGATGGCCTACGCCGAATTCTGGTACACCCAGCTCTGCTGGCCCGATTTCAGCAAAGATACCCTGGTCGAAGCTATTTTGTCCTTCCAGGGCCGGGAACGGCGCTTTGGCGGCTTAAAATAAATCAGGGAAGGTATATGATATGTTGGCAAAACGAATACTGACAGGCATCGTCGGTGGTGCCTTTACGATTTTTGTGATTTACGAAGGGAACTGGCTGTTTTTCCTCATGATGGCCCTGTTATCCCTCGTCGCCTGGTATGAATACGGCAACCTGGTCCACAAGCTCCACGCCGTGACGGCCGACAAGTGCGGTGCCGTATGGCTCGTCGCCATGCTGGCCGCCTATTGGTTCGGCAGCACCAAGGTCATGCTCGTCCTGGCCTTGGGCCTCCTTTTCTGGCTCATGCTGCGGACCGTCTTTTTCCACAACAAGATTAAGCCCGTAGACAGTGCCTATACCTTGTACGGCCTGCTCTATATCGGCTGTGGCTTTCTGGCCATGCTGGCCCTGCGCAGCGGCTCTGTGGCTTCCTTCATGGGCAGCAGCTTCGGCGCCGTCATGTTGGAACCGGCGCGGTTCTTCGTCTTTCTCCTCATCTTTTCGACCTGGGCCAGCGATACTTTTGCCTTTGCCGTCGGCAAGATGATGGGCAAAGTCAAGCTCTGCCCGGCCATCAGCCCCGGCAAGACCCGCGAAGGTGCTATCGGCGGTTTCGTCGGTACCCTGGCCGTGGCCATCATCTTTTCGCTCATCTTTAAATTCTCCGTCCTCCACGCCCTGGCCATTGGCGTCATCATCGGCATCATGGCTCCTTTAGGCGATCTGGTCGAATCCATCTTGAAGCGCGTCTGCGGCGTCAAGGATTCGGGGAACATCATCCCTGGCCACGGCGGCGTCCTCGACCGCTTCGACAGCCTGCTCTTTGCAGCGCCGGCTATGTACGTCTATTTGATGCTGGTCATTTAAAGGAGGGCAGGGAATGAAGGATATTTTGATTTTAGGCAGTACCGGCTCTATCGGGACCCAGGCCGTCGACGTCATCGACGCCCATCCCGAGGCCTTCCGCCTGGCCGGCGTCGCCGCTTATTCCCATTGGCAGGAAGTGGCCCGCCAGGTCCGGGACCATCAGGTGAAATGGGCCTGCATGGTCGACAAAAAGGCGGCTGATGAACTGCGCCGTGCCGTCGGTCCGGCGTGTACTGTCTTTTCCGGCAGTGACGGCCTCTTGAAACTCATCGATGAATGCGACGCCCAGATCGTCCTGACGTCCCTCGTCGGCGCCGCCGGTATCGAACCGACGCTCCACGCCATCGAGAAGGGGATGGACATCGCCCTGGCCAACAAGGAAACCCTCGTCGCTGCCGGTGAACTGGTCATGAAGGAAGCCGCAGCCCGCGGCGTCCGCATCCTGCCCGTCGACAGCGAGCACGGGGCCATCTTCCAGTGCCTCCAGGGGCGCCGCCCGGAAGAAGTGGCCAAACTGCTGGTCACGGCTTCCGGCGGACCCCATTTCCGCCGGCCTGCGTCGGAATTTTCGTCGATTACGGTCGAACAGTGCCTCAAGCATCCGACGTGGAACATGGGTGGCAAGATCACCATCGATTCGGCGACGATGTTCAATAAGGGCCTGGAAGTCATCGAAGCCCACTGGCTCTTCCACATGCCCTTCGACAAGATCGAAGTCGTCATCCAGCCGCAGAGCATCATCCATTCCATGATCGAGTTCATCGACGGTTCTGTCCTGGCTCAGCTGGGCATGCCCGATATGCGCCTGCCCATCCAGTACGCCTTTACCTATCCGGAACGGATGACCGTCCGCGGCGCCCGGCCCATCGACTGGAAGACGCTGGGGACGCTGGAATTCTTCCCGCCTGACGACGAGAAGTTCCCATCCATCGGCCTGGCCTATGAAGCCGGCCGCATCGGCGGTACCATGCCCTGTGTCCTCAACGGGGCCAATGAAGTCGCCGTCTATGCTTTTCTGCGTAAAGAGATTTCCTTTACGCGTATTTTTGATATTGTCCGTACAGTCATGGAACGGTACACGGTCTCGCATGACGTCACCCTGGCGTCTATCCGCCAGGCCGATGCCTGGGCCCGCCGCTGTGCTGCTTCCTTGCTGTAGAAAGGGGATTTCCCGTGGGTCTTACTATTTTAGCGACGATCTTCGTCTTCAGTGTCATCGTCTTCGTCCACGAACTGGGCCATTTCGCGACGGCCAAGTGGGCGGGGATGCAGGTCGATGAGTTCGCACTCGGCTTTGGTCCCAAAGTGTACAGTGTACGCCGCGGAGATACAGAATATTCCCTGCGGGCCATTCCTCTTGGCGGATTCAACCGCATCGCCGGCATGACGGAAGAGGAAGACTTGAACGATAAATCTTTCCTGAGCAAACCTGTCTGGAAGCGCATGATCGTCATCGCTGCCGGCGGTATCATGAACTTCGTCCTGGCCATCGTCCTCTTGTGGGGCCTGTTCTTCGTCGTCGGTACGGTGACCGTTTCGCCGGAAGCCGTCGTCGGCTCGACCATCGCCGGCTCACCGGCCGAACAGTCGGGCCTTGCAGCCGGCGACCGCATCGTCCGCATCGGCAACCAGGAAATTTCCAAATGGTCTGATATTTCTCAGGCCGTCGCGCCATACAGCCACGCCGTCGTTACCGTGGAAATCGAACGGGACGGCCAGATCCAGGGCGTCGAAATGGTGCCTGACGTAGACAGCGCCTCGAAGAAAGCCATGCTCGGCGTCATGCCCATGACGACCAAAGAAGCTCATGGCTTCTTTGAATCGGCGGGCATGGCCGTCCAACGGACAGGCAAGCTCTGCCAGCTCATGATCGTCGGCCTCTATGATATGGTGACGGGCCGGGAAAAGGCCGAAGTCGCCGGTCCTATCGGCGTCGCTCAGCTGGCCGGTCAGGTCGCTGCATCGGGCTTTGCCAATTTGCTCATGTTCACGGCCTTCCTCAGCCTCAACCTGGGCATCTTGAATCTCCTGCCCGTACCGCTCCTCGATGGGGGCTATATTATTTTATTGATTCTCGAAGGTATTACGCGCCGGCGGATGCCGAAACGGGCGTTGTACTACATCCAGGTCACAGGGGCCGTCCTCTTGGGCTCCCTGTTCCTCTTCGCCATGTTTCAGGATATCAGCCGCTTTTAGAAAGGCAGGCCTTGCATGAAACGTAGAAAATCTCTTCCCGTCCAGGCGGGCAGCGTCACCATCGGCGGCGATGCACCCGTATCGGTCCAGACCATGTCGACGGTCAACCCGGCCCATATGGCCGAAGCCGTCGTCGATGCCCGCCGCCTGGCATCGTATGGCGCTGAAATCTTGCGCTTCGCCGTTCCCGATATGGAAGCGGCCAAAGGCCTGGCCGCCGTCGTTCAGGCCGTGGATATCCCCATTGTCGCCGATATCCACTTCGATTACCGCCTGGCCCTGGCCGCCGTCGACAGCGGCGTCCAGGCCCTGCGCATCAATCCGGGCAATATCGGATCTGACGACAATGTCGTCAAAGTCGTCGAAAAAGTACGTCCTAAGGGAATCCCCATCCGTATCGGCATCAATACAGGTTCCCTGCCGGAAGATATCCTGGCTCAGAGCGGCGGCCATCCGACGGCAGAAGGCATGGTCGAAGGGGCCCTGCGCCATATCCGCATCCTGGAACGCATGGATTACCGCAACATGGTCATTTCCCTCAAGTCCTCCGACGTGCCCTTGATGATCGAAGCCTATGAAGCCCTGGCCGATAAGGTGCCTTATGCCCTGCACTTGGGCGTAACTGAAGCCGGCCTGGTCCGTGAAGGGAGCATCAAGTCGGCCATCGGTATCGGTACGCTGCTCCACGAAGGCATCGGCGATACGATCCGCGTATCCCTGACGGGCGATCCCGTCGAAGAAATCAAGGCCGGCCAGACCATCCTCAGTGCCCTTGGCCTGCGCCGTTTCGGGCCGACCCTCATTTCCTGTCCGACTTGCGGCCGGACCCAGGTCCACCTCATCGACCTGGCCCAGGAAGTGGAAGAGGCCATTTCTCATCTGACTGTGCCCATCAAGGTCGCCGTCATGGGTTGTGTCGTCAACGGTCCCGGTGAAGCCAGGGAAGCCGATTTCGGCATTGCCGGCGGTAAGGGGAAGGGCATCGTCTTTTCTCATGGCCAGGTCCTGCGCACCGTGCCGGAAGACCGGCTCGTGTCCAGCCTGCTGGAAGAAATTGAAAAAACCATTGCAAAGGAGTCTTAACTCATGTTAGCATCGAAATTGTATAGTCCGACGCTGCGGGAAATCCCGGCAGACGCCGAAATCGCCAGCCATCAGTATATGTTGAAAGCCGGGATGATCCGCAAGAACGGCGGCGGCTTGTATTCTTTCCTGCCTTTAGGCCGCCGGGTCGAACTCAAGATCGAAGCCATCGTCCGCGAAGAAATGAACAACATCGGCGCCCAGGAAATCATGATGCCCATTATGCAGCCGGCTGAAATCTGGCATGAATCGGGCCGCTGGAATGCCTATGGCCCGGAAATGTTCAAACTCGAAGACCGCCATGGCAATCATTTCTGCCTCGGGCCGACACACGAAGAATTGATTACGACCCTGGTCCGCAATGAACTGCGCTCGTACAAGCAGATGCCCGTCACGCTGTGGCAGATGCAGAATAAATACCGCGACGAAATCCGCCCGCGTTTCGGCCTCATGCGCAGCCGTGAGTTCGTCATGAAAGATGCTTATTCCTTCGACGTCGACGAAGAAGGCCTGCACAAGAGCTATCAGGATGAATACGATGCCTATACGCGCATATTCACGCGCTGCGGCCTGAATTTCAAGCCCGTCGAAGCCGACAGCGGCCAGATCGGCGGCAATCACACCCATGAATTCATGGCCCTGGCCCAGGCCGGCGAAGCCGAAATCGTATCGTGCTCGAAGTGCGATTATGCAGCAGATATTGAAAAAGCCGTTCCTCAGGCCATCGAAATGCCGGCAGAAGACGCCAAAGATGTAGAACTCATCGAAACGCCGAACTGCTCGACCATTGAAGACCTGGCCCAGTTCCTCCACATTCCCGTCGAAAAGACGATCAAAGCCGTCGCTTTCACTATCGACGGCGAAAAGACGGTCCTCTGCATGGTCCGCGGCGACCATGAAGTCAATGACGTCGCCGTCCAGAATTTCGTCGGCGGCAATGTCATCGAACCGGCGACGGAAGACGAATTGAAGGCCCACGGCCTCCAGCCGGGCTACATGAGCCCCATGGGTGCCGATAAACCGGATAATGAAACGTTCTTCGTCCTCGTCGATCCGTCGGCCATGAACGTCCCCAATGGCGTAACCGGTGCCAATAAGGCCGGCTATCACTATCAGAACGTCAATCCGTCGCGGGACTTCAAAGACGTGACGGTCACGACCATCCGCAACATGGTCGCCGGCGACAAATGCCCGCACTGCGGTGCACCCATCGAAATCGTCCGCGGCATCGAAGTCGGCCAGGTCTTTGAACTGGGCACGAAGTATTCCGAAGCCCTCCATGCGACCTTCCTTGACCAGAACGGCAAGGCCAAACCCTACGTCATGGGCTGCTACGGCATTGGCGTCACCCGTACTATTGCCGCTGCCATCGAACAGTTCCACGACGAACACGGCATCATGTGGCCTGTCGCCATCGCGCCTTTTGAAGTGGCCATCGTCCCGGTCAGCAGCAAAGATCAGGATCAGGTCCGCATCGCCGGTGACCTCTATCAGGCCCTGCAGGCTGCCAAGGCCGACGTCCTCCTCGACGACCGTAATGAACGGGCTGGCGTCAAGTTCAACGACGCCGACCTCATCGGCTATCCCGTCCGGGTCACGGTCGGCAAGAAGAGCGCTGCCGAAGGCACTGTCGAAATCAAGATCCGCCGGACTGGCGAACAGGAAGTCGTTCCTATCGACCAGGCCGTCGCCCGCGTCCAGGAAATCTTAGCTGACCTGCGTAGCAAGAATATGTAAATCGAACGCATATGTTATAAAAATATTTCCGTAAAACGAGGAAAAATGCTTGTATTTTTCCTCGTTTTATCTTATAATTTTAATTAGCAAGCTAATCAAAAGAGGGGAAGACGTATGAGATTTGAAGCATTCCCGACGCGGGAAAAATTGGAAAAACACGCCCGGATCATTCCGGAAATCGAACCGTCGGCGGTCCTGGCCATGCTGCGCATCTCCCAGGCCGCTGAAATCATCCGCTCGTCCATCAACGACGTCCTGGCCAAGCAATACCACTTGTCCCAGGGGAAACTGCGGGTCATGATCGTCCTGCACCAGAGCCCGGAAGGTATTGCACCGTCACAGCTGGCTGAGAAGACCGGCGTGACCCGGGCGACGATTACGACCATGGTCAAGCGCATGGTCCGCGACGGATTGACGACGGTCGTCATCGATCAGGAAGACAAGCGGGGCAAAAAGGTCAGCCTCACGGCCCAGGGCCGCCAGTTCATGGACCAAGTACTGCCCGGCCATTATCTGCGCATTTCGACGCTCATGAACCGCCTCAGTGAGGACGAACAGGCCGAACTCATCCGCCTGCTGACGAAACTGAGCCAGAAATGATTTTCTCAGCAAATTTTAACCTGAAAAGCACTGCTTTTCAGGTTTTTTTCATTTTTCCCTGTTACACTGGGGGCAAATGGAAAAAGAAAGAAGGTTTGCCCATGTATCCGACTCATCACTTCCGCCAGGACTTCCATTACTTGTCCCTGCGCTCATCTCTGTTGGAAGAAATCTCTCTGCTCTATGGCCTGCCCCTGGGGCAGGCGAAGGGCCAGGCCGGCCGGATCTGCCGCTGCCGCCGTATGGTCCGGGAACTGCTCGCGGCCTGCCGACAGCAGCCGGACCAGCCGGTATATCCCTATCTTCTGGGCGTCCTCCTGGAACGGGTCGGTCAATGGCCGCTGACCAGCCGCCCCCGATGGGCCTATGACCAGGCCGAGGGCTATTACGACCGGGCCCGGCAGCTCCAGCAGCGGCAGCCTCCCGGCACGTATGACCGCCAGCACTATCTGCGCCCGTCTGTGGCCCTGCTGCGCCTGAGCCTGCGCCGCAGACAGGAGGAGCGGTTCTATGACTGGTGGGACCGCTGCGGCGGCCTGCGCCGCTTTCACCGCGATGTACAGGCCCTGTTCCAGGTGCGCTGGCTCATCGTCAAGGAAGACTATGAACGGGCGGCCTTTACCCTCCGGAATCTGCATGGATTGGCCGGCAGGCATAGCGCTTTTTCAGCTGCCCAGGCCCGAATCCTATCAGATATCGTCACGGCGGCCTGTCAGGGGCCGGGGGCGATACTCAAGGGAACCTATGGCCCGTATGTCCGCCAGGCCCTGTGGGACGCCCTTTTTCCTGCCAGGCCGCGACAAATGACGGACTCCGTGTTATAATGACAGGCATAGGCATATTTGCCGGGAAATGAGGAACTGCTATGGAAATCAAGATCATCCCGCTGGGGAGCGACGACAAGCCCCTGGATTCGTATGGCCAGGACGGCCAGTCTTTTGCCGAGACTTATGCGCCCATCGTTGAGCTGCTGCTGCGCGAAAGCCGCCTCCATGCCGTCGTCCATACCGTCCCGGGTGGACCGGCGATGGCCCAGGCCGTGTGCCGTCTCATCGAAGAGGCCCGGAAGCGGCAGGGGGACGGTGCTGAGGCCATGCCCTTCGACGTAACGCCCATCGTCGACGTGACGGCGCGCCTGCGCCGCGAAGACGGCTGCCCCTGGGACCGGGCCCAGACCCATCGGACCTTGCGCCGCTACCTCATCGAAGAGGTCTATGAAATGCTCGATGCCATCGACAGCCACGACGTAGCGGGCATCCGCGAGGAATTGGGGGACATCCTCTATCAGGTCGCCATCCACGCCCGCATCGCCCAGGAAAAAGGCCTTTTTTCGGCTCAAGATGTCGTAAAAGACGTCACAGATAAGATGATTCGGCGCCATCCCTACGTTTTTAGCCAAAAAAGCCTTGAAAACATAGGTACGAGTATGTTAAACTGGGATAGATTAAAGCAAGGCGAACAACGCCAGCAGCATGCTCACCTGCTGGACGGCGTCGTTCCCGGACTGCCGTCGCTCCTGGCTGCAGATAAACTTCAGGAAAAAGCGGCTAAGACCGGTTTCGACTGGCCCGATGTCCAGGGCGTCTGGGATAAGTTCCATGAAGAATGGGAGGAATTCCGTCAGGCCCTTGGCGAAGGAGATTCCGTCCACGCCGAAGAAGAAGCTGGGGATGTCCTGTTTGTCTTTGCAAATTTATGCCGACACTATCATATAGAGCCGGAATGTGCGTTACATCGGGCTAACTGTAAATTCCGACGCCGCTTTGCTCACGTAGAGGACCGGGTCCGCCAGTCGGGCCGGCCGTGGGATGCTTTTTCGCTGGATGAGCTCGACTCGTTCTGGCAGGAGGCCAAACAGATAGAACGGCAGAAGGAAAATACAGACAGTTAGCGTTACGCAGATGTAACGATTTAAAGGAGGACCTAGTATCATGAACAAAACAGAATTAATCGCTGCAGTCGCACAGAAATCCGATTTGACCAAGAAAGACGCTGAAAAAGCTGTAAAAGCTGTATTCGAAGCTATCAGCGACAGCCTCACCCAGGGTGATAAAGTACAGATCATCGGCTTTGGCACTTTTGAAGTCCGTCAGCGTAAAGCCCGTGAAGGCCGCAACCCGCGCAACAACGAACCGATTCAGATCGAAGCATCCAAGACCCCGGCTTTCAAAGCTGGCAAACAGCTCAAAGATTTGGTCAACAACAAATAAGGTACGATTCCGAAGGGCCGCATGAAAAACGGCCCTTTTCTTTTCTTGCAAATTGTCGTACCATAGTAGTATGAGCTACTAGACTAATGCTGTTTATAAAAGAGGGTATCATGCATGACAAAGAAGAAAGTCCTGATCCTGTCCGCATCCATCGGTACGGGGCATACACAGGCAGCACGGGCGATAGAAGAATACGTCAAGACCATTCCCGAAGAATGTGAAGTGGAACACCTGGATTTCCTGTCCAACGACGTCCTGTCTATCGACAACATCGTCAAGGAAACGTACATCAAGATCCTCGATGTCTTTCCCATGCTGTACGATTTGATGTACTATTCGTCACAAGGATATAAGAAGGGACTCGTCGTCAAGACGCTCTTTGCCTGGGGCCTCAAGCGGCGGATGCTCAGGGTATTGGCCGAAAAGAAGCCCGATGTCCTCGTCTTTACCCATCCCTTCCCGGCAGGGGCGGCAGCGCTCCTCAAGCGCCAGCACCGCCTCGATATCCCCCTGGTCGGCGTCATCACCGATTTTGCCATCCATCAGCTCTGGGTCTATCCTCAGATCGATGTCTACTGCGTCGCCGCGTCCCAGCTCAAGGACCTGCTCGTCGAACAGGGCATCGATGCCGGCAAGATCGTCGTCTCCGGGATCCCCGTGCGCAAGGCCTTTGAACAGGAACGCTGGCATTGGGATGCCGCCCATAAGGCGGATAAGAACGTCCTCATCATGGGCGGCGGCCTGGGCATGGGTTCCATCAAACAGTCCCTGACGCTCCTCGACCGCCTCGACGCCGTCGACAGCTTCACTGTCGTCACCGGCTACAATGCCGATCTCTATGACGAACTGTCCAAGATGCGCAGCGAACTGCATCACGACGTCAACATCCTGGGCTATACCAACCGGATTCCCCAGCTCATGTGCCAGGCATCGCTGCTGGTCACCAAACCAGGCGCCCTGACCTGTACCGAAGCGGCCGCCGTCCAGGTACCGATGGTCCTTTATAGTCCCATCCCGGGCCAGGAAGAAGCCAATGCGACGTACATGCAGGCCAAAGGCTGTGCCCGCTGGGTCAAGAAGCAGGAAGACCTCGTTTCCGTCGTAGCGGACCTGTTGACACATCCCGATAAGCTGGCAGCCATGTCCGAAGCCAGCCTCGACTGCCACCGCGACGGTGCGCGGATCATCGGCAAGGAAATCGTCCGCCTTCTGCGGCCCCAGACAGCGGGAACGGCGGCGGACTTGATATATGAACACTGAGAAAAGGGTCTCCTCGGTTTCGCTCTGCGAAGCAAGAGGAGTTTTTTTCCAAAAGGAGTAATTTTTTCATGGAATTCCAACTTTTTCATACGACCCTGTCGGCGTCGCTGCTGCTCTTCATCATGGCCGGCGGCTTCCTGGCCGGTTTCGTCGATTCCATCGCCGGCGGTGGCGGCCTCATCTCGCTGCCCGTCCTTTTGGCAGCCGGCCTGCCGCCGCACCTGGCCATTGGGACTAATAAATTTTCCGCGACCTTTGGCGCCGTCATGAGCGCCTGGCAGTTCTGGCGGGCTGGCAAGGTCGACATGAGCCTCTTGAAGCGGATCCTGCCGGGGACCTTCATCGGCGCCATCCTGGGTTGCCTGGTCATGCTGCACTTGAAGAGCGAATGGCTCCAGCCCATCATCATCATCGCCCTCATCGCGGCAGCGGTCTTCGTCTTCAGCCAGCGTCAGCTCGGCGCTGCCAGCACGTACAGCGGCAATACCCGGAAGAACGTCCTGGCCGCCCTGGTCATGGCCTCGGCCATCGGTTTCTATGACGGCTTCATCGGGCCGGGGACGGGGACTTTCCTCATCGTCGGCTTTGCGGCCTTGGGCTTCGACTTCGTCACGGCTGCCGGCAATGCCAAGATCCTCAACCTCATGAGCAATGTGACGTCCTTCGTCCTCCTCATCTGGTGGGGCCAGATCCTCTACGTCTACGGCATCGCCATGGCCCTGTGCATCTTTGCCGGCGCCTTCTTCGGTTCCCGCCTGGCTATCCGCCGGGGTACGGGCTTCGTCCGCCTGGTCATGCTGGCCGTCACAGTCGTCCTCATCGGCAAATTGGGCTTATCTTATTTTGGTATTATGTAGGAGGGACGCTATGGATACGGTACTCATCAGCGGCGGCACGTCGGGCATCGGCCTGGCGGCAGCGGCGGTCTTACTGGAAAGGGGCTGGAACGTCGCCATCAGCGGCCGCCATCGGGAAAAAGGGGAGGCCGCCCTGGCGGCGTTGTCTGCGCCGGACCGGACCTGGTATATCCAGGGCGACGTGGCCTGCGACGACGACTGCCGCCGGATGGTCGAAGAGACGGTTTCTCACTTCGGCGGCCTCGACGGTTTGGTCACGTCGGCCGGCGTCTATGAACAAGGCCTCTTGGAAAATGTCACGCCTGCCGACATGCAGCGCCTCTTTTCCATCAATGTCTTCGGGACAATCTCGCTCTGCCGCTATGCCCTGCCGCACTTGCGGCGCCGGCCGGGCAGTATCGTCACCGTCAGCAGCGACGCCGGTCTCCAGGGCAACATCGCCTGCGCTCTCTACGGGGCGACGAAAGGCGCCGTCGTGGCCTTCACCCAGTCCCTGGCCCTGGAAGCGGCACCGCACCAGATACGGGTCAACTGCGTCTGTCCCGGTGACGTGGAAACGCCTATGCTGGAGCAGCAGCTCCGGGACCATCCCGATACGACGCGGGATGCCATGAAAGAGCAGTATCCCTTGTACCGACTGGCCCGGCCCGATGAAGTGGCCAAGGCCATCGCCTTTCTCTTGAGCGATGACGCGTCGTTCATTACCGGCGTGGCACTTCCTGTCGATGGGGGTTTGACAAGCTGGTAGAAACATGGGAAAATATAGAGTATAAATTTTAATACGTTAAAGAATGGGGTGTTTGTTATGGCAGAAGAAGTATACAAAGAAGAAGCCAAGACTGTAGAAGAACTGCAGGCAGAAATCGCCGCATTGAAACAGGAACTGGCCGACATGAAGGCCCAGTCCCAGCCGGCCGACGATGCCGCAGCCAGTGTCGTCAAGGCCATGGAAGAGTCGACAGAAGACAAAGACGTGAAAGTCGAAATGTTGTGCCGCTGGGCTGCAGCCCGGGCCGGTGCCATCGTCATTGCGCCGCTCGTCGGGACCGTCGCCCTCATGGCCAACGAAGTCTATCTGGTCAGCCGCATTGCCAAGGTCTATGATGTCAAACTGAGCGAACGGGCCCTCATCGCCTTCCTCGGCGCCGTCGGCAGCCGCGTCGCCGGCAGCCTGCTGACGACGATTATTCCTTTCAGCGCCATCCAGGTACCTGTCGCCGTCGGCATCACTTACAGCCTGGGCCGCGTCACCCAGCGCTGGCTCAAGGACGGCATGCCTACCGACATGGGTCCCTACGTCGACATGATGGGCGAATGGAAGGATAAGGCTCGGGAACAAGTCGACAAACTCAAGGAAAATCCCTTGAAGAACGTCCCCCTCGGCGATGAAACCATCGACTTCATGAAGAAATGGGGCGGCGTCGCCAAGGACCGCTTCCAGGACGTCAAGGAAAAAGGGGAAGAACTCTATCACACCGTCCGCCATCACGACGACCTGGTCGATGAAATCGTAGAAGAAAAGGTCGAAGAAACCAAGGCCGGTGAAGCCGAAAAGGCAGAAGGAACGGCAGAAACTGCCGAAACTGTGGAAACAGCCGAAGCCACGGCTGAAACGACGGCAGCTGCCGAACCGGAAACGGCAGCGGCTGCAGACGGTGATACGGCGTCTGTCGAAGACAAGGTGAAAGCCGCCGTAGAAGATGCCAAAATCCCTTTGGAAGATAAGAAGTAAGGTGAAGGCCCATGTGGAAGGTACTGCGCTTTTTTGCACGTTTTTATACACCTGGCAAATTCGTCACCTTTGTCCACAAGACAGGGAGGAAGATCCACTTTTTGCCGAAGCTCCTGACGATTTTTTACTGTATGCAGGATGAAGACACGCCGAAATTCATCAAATTGGCCCTCATGGGGGCCTTGGGGTATGTCATTCTGCCCTTTGATTTCGTGCCCGATGTCTTTGCCGGCTTCGGCTGGCTCGATGATGCCGCCGTCGTCGCTGCGGCCCTGCGCCTGGCCGGGACTTACGTCAAGCCGGAACACCGTGAAAAAGTACGTCATATGTTCCCGTTCTTCCGCGTCCGCGTGTGAAGGCGGGGAAAGCCGTCTGAAGGGCTTTGCCATCATGCACGGTCCATTTACTTATCGTTTGTAGTAGGGAGTTTGTAGTTTGTAGAAGATGGCTTTAAATTTAAAAATATTTACTAAAAACTACAAACTGCAAACTTAATACTCAAAAAGCGGCTGTCTTTATGGGACAGCCTCTTTTTCCTTTGACAAACATAGTTCCTCATCGTAAAATAGTATGAGTGTGCATGATGTAAGATGCATATAGTTAGGAGTTAAGAACTTATGATTACTGTCGTTGAAAAAGTGCGGTTCTATGAAACCGACATGATGGGCATTGCCCACCATTCCAATCATATCCGCTGGTTCGAGTGCGGCCGCTGTGAATATCTGGCAGCTGCCGGCATCGATTTGTTCGCCCTGCTGGACCGGGGTATTTCCTATCCCATCAAGAGCGTGTCCTGCGAGTACATCAGTCCCATCAACTATGCCGATACCATCGACATCGAGACGCGGCTGGTCAAGCTGAGCCGGGCGCAGATGGTCTTTTCGTACCGCATCGTCAACCACGATGACCACCGCCTGCTGGCGACGGGGACGACGCAGAACGTCTTTGCCCATAAGGACAGCGGCAAAGTCGCCCGCCTCGATGAAGCCGATTATAAGAAATTACAGGCCATGTATGCCGAAGATAAAGCGGCTGCCCAGGCCGGGGGAGGGGTCCATGGAACGTAATCAACAGCCTATCGGCGTCTTTGATTCCGGCGTCGGCGGCCTGACCGTCGTCGCCAAGCTGCGGATGCTGCTGCCTCACGAAAACATCATCTACGTGGGCGATACCAAGCGCAATCCCTATGGGACGCGGACGCCGGAAGAAATCCTGACCTATACGCGGGATATCCTGCGCTTCATGACGGCCCAGGGCGTCAAGCTCGTCGCCATCGGCTGCAACACCGTGACGGCCGTCGCCTATGATACGGTCGTCCAGGAAGTACCGTATCCCCTCATCGGCATGAGCCGGGGCCTGCGGACAGCGCGGGAAATCAGCGCGACCAAGAAGATTGCCGTCTTTGCCACGCCGCTCACGATTGCCAACCACAGCCATCGCAAAGTCGCCGCCGCCATGGACCCGGACATCGAAATCGTCGAGCAGTCCTGCCCGGCCCTGGCCAATCTCATCGAACGGGGCGTCCTCGACGGCCCGGAAATCCGCGAGCCTTTGAAGCGCTATACGGAACCGGTCCTTCATTCCGGTGCCGATACGGGCATCTTCGGCTGTACCCATTTCCCCTTCGTCCAGCCCTTGTTTGAAGAACTCTGCGGTGATTCCATCGCTTTTGTCGACCCGGCTCATGAAATGGCCCTGGAAACATTGGACGTCCTGAAAAAGGATGGCCTCCTCAACAAGCAGCCGGAACCGGGGACTCTCCGCCTGTGCTTTACCGCAGAGAGCGGCCGCGGCTCCCGCCTGGCCCAGCACCTCATCCCGGCCAATGAATTTACAGCTGAAGAAATTTCCCTCACTTAATGGTTATCAAAATATTATATAAAAGGAGTCTTGCGTCGTGTTTTTCTATGTCTTACTCAATGTTGTCATTGCCGTCATCGGCATTGTCGCTGTCTTGTACCTTTTATTCCGCCTCTTTGCTTGGCGGCAGGGCGATGCCCGCTTCGTCATCGAAGCCCGTCGCCGCAAACCGTTTGAACTGAAACAGATGACCCAGGATACGGCTGTCTTTGAAACGGAAGTCCCCCTCCACAACGCCGGCCGTCAGCTCGGTACGATCATGGACTTCTATCCCCGGACCCTGCTGCCCCGCGAACAGTACGACAAGGTCATCGTCCATTCCCAGCTGGCCAATAAAGCGGCTGAACGCGATGACAACTATTGGGAATCGGTCATCTTCAACCCTGGCGACAAGGGCATGATCCGCGTCACTATCGCCCTGGTCAGCAAAGACGGCAATATCCGCGAAGACCTGAAGACCTTCCCTGACATGCCCATCGATTTGGTATACCAGGTCGTTTCCCGCAGCGAATGGTACATCCATAAAGCCCGCATCACCCTGAAGGCTTCGGAAGTACAGCACGCATTGGAACAGAACTAGGAGGTTTTAACGAGATGGCAGAATTAGAATTAGTACCTGTAAAAACGAGAATCCTTACGGATAAAGATGATATTGTCGACGTCATTGAAGAATATGCAAAAGATATCGTCGGCCCGGACGATTTGGTCTGCTCGGCCGAAAGCGTCGTCGCCATTACCCAGCGCCGCTATACCCGTCCGGAAGAACTGACGCCGTCGTGGCAGGCCCGCCTCATGCGCCGCTTCGTCCCGGGCGAAGGCAGTATGGCCAGCCTCTATGGCATGCAGGCTGCGATGAACCTCGAAGGCGAATGGAAGATGATGTTCTGGTTCTTCATCGGCTTCTTGGCCAAGCTCGTCGGCAAGAACGGTGTATGGTATGCCAAATGCCGCCAGGCATCGCTCACGGACGATGTCACCGGCACCATGCCGCCTTTTGATAAATGCATCGTCTACGGCCCGGCCGAACCGGATAAAGTCGCTGAAAAGATCAAACAGCGCATGGGCTGCTACGGCGCCGTCGTCGCTGACGTCAACGACCTCAAGCGCTCGGCTGTCCTCGGCCACAGCAAAGGCCTGAACCCGAAGGAAATCGCCAAAATCCTCATCGACAACCCCTTCGGCAATGCTTCTCAGAAGACACCTATCGTCGTTATCAAGAATTACGCCCAGTTCGTCAAGAACCGGAAGAAGGACTAAGGAGACAGGCCTGTGGCAGAAAAAATCGTACTGGCAACGCATAATGCCGGAAAAATCCGGGAGTTCAAGAGCATCTTGGAACCGTTAGGTTATGAAGCAGTTTCCGTCCACGACGTCATGGCCGATATTACTGAACCGGAAGAAACGGGGAAAACCTTCGCCGAAAACGCCCTGCTCAAAGCGACGTATTACATGAAGGCCACCGGCCTGCCCTGCCTGGCCGACGATTCGGGCATTGCCGCTGACGCCCTCGGCGGCCGGCCCGGCGTCTATTCGGCGCGCTATGCCGGCTTGGACTGCGACGATGAAGCCAATAATCAGAAGCTCATTGCCGACTTGGCCGCCTTTCCGCCGGAACAGTGGACGGTCCACTACATCTGTTCCCTCGTCCTCATCTGGCCTGACGGCCGGATCGTGACGGCTGAAGGGAGCTGTGACGGCGTCCTGCGCGACTTCTATGCCGGCGACAATGGTTTCGGCTATGACCCGCTCTTCTACGTGCCTGAAAAGGGAAAGACCATGGCTGAAATGACCATGGAAGAGAAGAACGCCATCAGCCACCGCGGCAAAGCCTTGAAGAAGCTCGTCGAGGCCTTGTCATGAGTACGGTCCGCGTCGGCCTGGTCAGTGACAGCCATGGTCGTTTTGAATGTCTGTCACGCATGGCCGATGACGCGCCTGACGTGGCGGCTTGGATTCACTGCGGCGACTACTGTGATGATGGCGAAGACCTGGCTATTTATACGGGGGTTCCCGTCTATGCCGTATTGGGCAACAATGATTATATGACTCATACCCATGATCCAGAATGCCGCTGCGTCACCGTCGGCGGCGTTCGCATCGTCGCCATCCACGGTTGTCAGTGGTATGGCGAACGGCGTTGGCAGAAGCTGGTCGAACTGGGCCGTCAGAATCAGGCGGACCTCGTCGTCTTTGGCCATACGCACCGCCGTTTCGCCAAAATGGACGGAGAGATGTGGGTTGTCAATCCCGGCAGTATCGGCCTGCCCCGGGATGGCCGGGAGGGGACGTATGCCATCGTGTCCATCGATGACGGCGTCATTACCGACGTGGCCTTTCATCAAATCGAACGGTAATTCCAGCAGAAATGGATGATAAGATTCATGAAAACGAATAAACTCAAGCTTTACGGGTTCAATAACCTGACCAAGACCCTGAGCTTCAACATGTATGATATTTGTTATGCCGTCAGCCCTGAGTCGCGCCGTCAATACATCGAATACATCGATGAACAGTATAATGCGGAAAGGCTGACCCAGATCCTGCGCAACGTGGCGGACATCATCGGCGCCCACGTCCTCAACGTCGCCAGCCAGGATTATGACCCCCAGGGGGCCAGCGTTACCATCCTCATTTCCGAAGAAGAAGTGCACGATGCCGATGTCGTCTGTCACCTCGACAAGAGCCATCTGACTGTCCATACTTATCCCGAAAGCCATCCCCAGAAGGGCATCATGACTTTCCGGGCCGATATCGACGTGTCTACGTGCGGCCGTATTTCGCCGCTCAACGCCTTGAATTATCTCCTGGACAGTTTTGACTCGGACATCGTCACCCTCGATTACCGCGTCCGCGGCTTTACGCGCGATGTGAATGGCAAAAAGCTGTTCATCGACCACCGCATCAATTCCATCCAGAATTACATCGCCCCGGCTACGCGTAACCGCTATGATATGATTGACGTCAATGTCTATCAGGAAAATATCTTCCATACCAAGATGGTCCTGCACGACTTCGACCTGGATAATTATCTCTTCAATATTACCAAGGATGACCTGACGCCGCGCCAGCAGCAGCAGATACGCCGCCAGGTACGCCAGGAAATGCTGGAAATCTACAACGGCCGCAACATGCCGTCCATGCGCTAAGGAGGCGAGAGCTTGGATACCAAGAAAACACTGTGCCGCATCGGACAGAAAATGAAAGAAGCCGGACTAGTCGCCGCCTGTGATGGCAATATCAGTTTCCGCCGCGACGACGGTACCGTCGTCATTACCCCGTCCGGCGTGCCAAAAGGGGAATTGAAGCCGAAGCACCTGCTCGTCGTCGACCTCGATGGCCATGTCCTGGAAGGGACGGGAAAGGCGTCATCCGAATCGGCTCTCCATTTAGAAATTTATCGGAAGCGGAATGATGTCCGGGCCATCATCCACGCCCATCCCGTCACGGCCACGGCCCTGACCGTAGCCGGCATACCCTTCCGGCCGGACATCGTCACCGAAGGGGCATTGGTCCTGGGCCCGGTACCGACCGTACCTTATGCACCGCCGGGATCGGCAGAACTGGCCACGGCCTGTGCCGAAGCCGCAGAAGGAGCCGACGTCTTCCTCATGGAACGCCACGGCGCCGCCACCGTCGGCCGAGACCTGGAACAGGCCTTCTACCGCCTGGAAACCCTGGAAACCGTAGCCAAGATGTACCGCGATTCCCTCATCTTCGCTGCCGCCAGCAGCCAACAAAAAAATAACCCCGCCGCCAAAGCCCAGCCCTTGAGCTGGTATTTGAAGCAGTGAAAAAAAGGAGCTGTCCCATGAAGACAGCTCCTTTTTGGCAGTCAGCGGCTAGCTGTTAAAAGACGTCCCTCTTCACAGGATACGGCAAAACATGGTATCATTAAAAGGATTGTTTGTTTCAGTGAGAATTACGATAAGGAGGTATCATCATGAATCTGGATGGTATCACATTACATTGCATTACGAACGAACTGGCCGACATCCTCAAGGGCGGCCAGATTTCTAAAATCTATCAGCTCGACGCCCGGTCCCTCTATTTCCGCATCTTCAACGATACGGGCATCCATCACCTGGTCATCACCCTGGACGATTCGCCGCGCCTGTACGTCGCCGATACCATGCCGCCGACGCCGGATATCCCGACGGGCCTCTGCATGTTCCTGCGCAAGTATTATGAAAACGGCCGCATTGCATCCATCGCCCAGCTGCACCTGGACCGGCTCATCGAAATCGCCGTCGACGTCCTCGACATGTCAGGCCGCCTGGTGACGCGCAAGATCCATGTCGAACTCATGGGCAAATACAGCAACGTCATCTTTACCGAAGACGGCACCATCATCGAAGCCCTCATCAAGACGGGGAAGAACAAGCAGGCCCTGCGGACCATCGCCCCCAAGGAACCCTATGCCTTCCCGCCGAACTTCATGCGCATGGATCCCTTTGCCTTTTCGGCCCAGGAACTGACGGACATGATGGAAACGGGTACGGACGAACCGCTCAAGACGTGGATGCTCAAGCGCTTCAACGGCATGAGCACCATCGTCCTCAACGAACTGTCCCACGATTCGGGCATCGATGCAGGGCGGCCCGTCGGGGACCTGTCGCCGGCAGACCGTTTCGCCTGGTGCCGTACAGTCGAAGCCTTTGGCAAGCGCCTGGAAGGTATGTCCGGGGCTTACGTCTATACGGTCAAGGGCAAGGAAGTCATCTTCCCGCTGGAACTGCACAGCCTGGCCCAATATCCGCGGCGCCACTTCAGCCTCATCGAGACCTACCTCAGCGAATACCAGGCCACGCACCGCAGCCTCAACGGCGAACAGGAACAGCTGCAGAAGAAGGTCGGCAAGCTCATCGAAAAGCAGAAGCGCAAAATCAAGCGCATTGCCAGCGAAATGAAAGAAACGAAGAAAATGGATACGTACAAGCTCTACGGTGACCTGCTCATGATCTACGCCTACGAAAAGCACGACCATGAAAAAGAAGTGACTGTCCAGAACCTCCTGTCGGAAGACCAGGAAAAGGTGACCATTCCCTTGAATCCGGCCTATTCCATGACGGACAATGCCAATCGCTATTACAAGCGCTACACCAAGATGCGTAACCGCAAGCAGATGTCGGCCCAGCTCCACGAAGAGAACCAGAAACACCTGGACTATCTCTATTCGCTGGAATACGCCCTGGAAAACACGAGTACGAAAGATGAGATCGCCGATATCAAGGCCGAAATGAAACAGATGAACCTCATCAGCGGCCACAACCGGGACAAGCTCAAAAAAGAATCGGCCCAGGATATCCTGACCCTCCAGGCCGACGGCCTCGATATCTGGGTCGGCCGCAACAACCGGCAGAATGACTTCCTGACCCTGAAGAAAGCCCATCCCTATGACCTCTGGTTCCACGTCAAGAACCAGCCCGGCTCCCACGTCATCCTGGCCTGCCACAATGTGACGCCGACGGATGCCCAGATCGAACGGGCTGCCCAGCTGGCCGCCTACTACAGCAAAGCCCGGGAAAGCTCGAAAGTCGAAGTCGACTGCACCCTCGTGCGCCACGTCAAGAAACCGGCCCACGCTGTCCCGGGCTACGTCATCTTCACCGACCAGACGACGTATATGGTAGAACCAAAAAAATGATAATTTGTGGCTCGTAGTTCGTGGTTCGTAGGGTCAGCGAAGCTGACTGAGAGGTTGCCTTTTATCACAGTTTCGCCAGAAGACTCCTTCCTCTTATCAGCTTGAGCTATCTGCGCAGTACCTTGAAACAGCTGTGTGAACGCTACGGGATAACCTATCTGGAACAGGAAGAATCGTATACTTCTCAGGCCAGCTGCCTGGACTTGGACGATATTCCCGTATACCAGCCGGATGTCCCCTATACAGGAACGTTCAGCGGGACACGAATCCAGCGCGGCCTGTACCGTTTCGCCAACGGCAGGACGGCCAATGCCGACATCAACGGCGCCGCCAACATACTCCGTAAAAGTAAGCAGAACTTCGATTTCGAGGGACTGTGTAAGGGGCTTTTGGACAGCCCTTTGAGAATAAGGCTATCCTGATTTCAGGAGGAAACTTAAACAGCAACCTTCTCAAGAATCTCCTGCTTCTATAAGCGGGAGAGGTTCAATTGCTTAATTTGTGGTAAAATATTGCAAAAATTAAGCCGTTTAGGGTATAATGGGATATTGAATAGACTAATAAGGGGGTTCGTAAATGCGAAGTATGACTGGTTTTGGCAGCGGTTCCGGCAACGACGGGAAACTGGCTGTCACTCTTGAAATGCGCGCTGTGAACCAACGTTTTTTGGAATTGAATATCCGCATGCCTCATGCTTATCTGGCCCTGGAAGACCGGTTGCGCAATGGCATCAAGGCCATCCTCAAGCGGGGCAAAGTCGACGTCTTCGTCACCGTTCAGGACCTGGACCCGGCGGCACCGGATGTCCGCGTCGACCACGCTGCCTTAGGCGCCGTCAAGACGGCCTTGCAGGACGTGAACGACCGTTTCTTTGAAGGCAAGGCCGTGACCCTCGGCGATGTGACGTCCCTGACCAAGGACTGGTTCGTCCAGACGCCGCCGGCCATCGATGCCGATGCCAGCTGGCCGCCTTTTGAAGCCGCCCTGCAGGGTGCCTTGGACAGCATGGTCGCCATGCGCGAACGGGAAGGGGCCAATATCAGCCGGGATCTCCTCAGCCGGGCCGATAAGATGGCAGCCCTCGTCGAATCCATTGCCAGCCGCAAGGAAATCATCGTCCAGGCCTATGAAGAACGGCTGGAAAAGAAAATCCTGGCCCTCATGGATAAGGTCCAGGCCGCCGTTCCCGATGAAGACCGGCTCTTGCAGGAAGTGGCCATCTATTCGGATAAAGTCGATTTCACCGAAGAAGTCGTTCGCTTCCGCAGCCACTTGAACCAGCTGCACGCCATGCTGCAAAGTCCCGGCGAAGTAGGGCGCAAGCTCGATTTTCTCATCCAGGAAATGAACCGCGAGACCAACACCATCGGCTCCAAGGCCGGCGACCTGGCCGTGACCGAAGCGGTCCTGCAGCTCAAGAATGAAATCGAAAAGATACGCGAACAGGTGCAGAATATCGAATGATGAATTTCAACTTATTAAATATCGGCTTCGGCAATGTCGTCATGGGCGACAAAGTCGTGGCCATCATCAGTCCTGAGTCGGCGCCCATCAAGCGCCTCGTCCAGGATGCCCGTGATGGGAATACCCTCATCGATGCGACTTTTGGCCGCAAGACCCGGTCGGTCCTGGTCATGGACAACGGCTGGATCATCTTGTCGGCCTTGCAGCCCGAGACGATTTCTCACCGCATCGTTCCCGCCGGCAGCGATTCCTTCTGGGAAGATGCCGCTGACGACGGGGAAACAGAAAAGGAGTAGTAATGCTATGAATGATTCCGGATTGCTCATCGTCGTGTCCGGCCCGTCCGGAGCCGGCAAGGGGACTATCTGTTCTGCTCTGCGGGAACAGTTCCCCAATATCCAGTATTCCATTTCTATGACGACCCGTGACCCCCGGCCCGGGGAAGTAGACGGCGTCAATTATTATTTTGCCGATAACGCGCGGTTCGAACAGCTCCTGGCAGAAGATGCCTTCCTGGAACACGCCAAGGTCTACGACCATTACTACGGCACGCCCAAGAAGTACGTCTACCAGATGTTGGAAGAAGGCAAGCATGTCATGCTGGAAATCGACATCCAGGGAGCCATGCAGGTCAAAGAACGGTATCCCCAGGGCGTCTTCATCTACATCGTACCACCCAGCCGGGCTGTGTTGGAAAAACGCCTCCGCGGCCGCCAGACCGATTCGGACGACGTCATCGCCGGCCGCCTGGCCAAGGCCCGGGAAGAACTGGACTGGATCGACCGCTATGATTATGTCATCGTCAACGACGATTTGGATAAGGCCGTCGACGAAGCGGCTTCTATCTTGAAAGCCGAACAGTGTAAAGTGACGCGCAATGCCCATCGCATCGCCCATACGAAAGAATTGTACAAATAATAGGAGAGATGAACTATGTTAATTAAACCGACTCTTGAATCCCTGATGACTAAAGTGGACAGCAAATATACGCTGGTTACGCTGGCTGCCAAACGGGCCCGCCAGCTTACCGATGGCGACGAACCCCTCGTCGACGTCGATACGACGAAAGTAGTTTCCATTGCCATGGAAGAAATCGACCAGGGCAAGATCACGTATGAAGCACCGCGTGACGGCATTAAATAACACGGAGGTGTTTTCCATGAGCTTGGAAAAGAAAAAGATTGTCTTAGGAATCACTGGCGGCATTGCGGCCTTCAAGGCAGCTTCTATTGCCAGTCAGCTCCGCAAGCGGGGGGCCGAAGTCAAATGCATCATGACCGACCATGCGACGAAACTGATTACGCCCTTGACGATGCGGGAAATTTCCGGCAATCCCGTTGCCGTATCCATGTTCGACGATGTGCCTGAATTCAACGTAGAACACATCGCCCTGGCCCGCTGGGCCGACGTCTTCGTCATCGCACCGGCGACGGCCGACATCATTGGCAAGATCGCCAACGGCATTGCCGACGACATGCTGTCGACGACGGTCATGGCTACGACGGCACCGGTCCTCATCGCACCGGCTATGAATACCAACATGTATCTCAACCCCATTACTCAGGACAATATGGCCAAGCTGAAGAAATTCGGCTATCATTTCATCGCTCCCGACAGCGGTCATCTGGCCTGCGGCATCGACGGCGTCGGCCGCCTGCCCGAACCGGATACCATCGTCGACTACATCGAGCTCCTGGCCTGCCGCAATGACCTCCTGAAAGGGAAAAAGGTCATCGTCACGGCTGGCGGCACGCGGGAACCTATCGACCCGGTCCGCTTCATCGGCAATCATTCCAGCGGCCGCATGGGCTTTGCCATCGCCAAGGCTGCCGTCATGGCCGGTGCTGAAGTCACCCTCGTCGCCGGGACGACGGATAACCTCAAGACACCTGTAGGCCTGGCCCGCCGCATTGATGTCGGCAGTACGCGTGACATGAAAGCTGCCGTCGATTCCTATTATGACGACTGCGACCTGGTCATCAAAGCCGCAGCTGTCGCCGATTACCGTTCGGCCCATCCGGCGGAAAACAAGATCAAGAAAAACGACGATACCCTGACCATCGAAATGGCCAAGAACCCGGATATCCTCTATGGCCTGGGCCAGCGCAAGACCCATCAGACCCTGGTCGGCTTTGCTGCCGAAACGACGAATGTCATCGAATACGGCACGAAGAAGCTCAAGAAGAAGAACCTCGACATGCTCGTCGCCAACGACGTCAGTGCCGAAGGAGCCGGCTTCAAAGGGACGACCAACATCGCCACCCTGCTTTTCCCGGACGGCTCTATGGAAAAATTAGAAAAAATGGATAAAGACGAACTCGCTGCCATCATCGTAGCCCGCGCGGCTGCCATTATGGCGAAAAAGAATAGTTGATAGCAGGGAGTTTGCAGAAAAAGGACTGTCGCATGTGCGACAGTCCTTTTTAGCAGTCAGCAGCTAGCTGTTAGCAGTTAGCAGTTAGCAAATGAATTTAACTTTAAAAGTATCTTTACAAACTATGGGCCGATCACAAAAAAATACACGGCCCGTGGCCTTGTGCGTAGGGGACGCCTGGAAGGCGTCCCGCTGTGATATTCGATCATAGCCCATTCGGGCTTAATAGTATGTTTTTTTAATCACGAACCACGAGCCACTAACCACTAACCCGCCCTACGATGGCTTTGGCGAAGCCGTTGAGGTTGGTCGGGCCGACGGAGAGGATGGGGCAGTTATTTTCTTTGGCTTCCGTAATGGCCCAGCGGACGAGGGGCGTCTTGCCGTCTTCCAGGTTGACGACTAAGAGGGACGCTTCTTTCAGCATCCGGTCATCGCCCGGCTGGCCGCTGATGAGGAGGACGGCACCGAAACGGCGCTGGATGCGGCGCTGCCAGTCGGGATCGCCGCCGGCCAGGGCTATCTGACGGCCCGTGAGGAAGCGGTCCAGCTGGCGCGTATAATCGCGCTGGGTCATGAAGGAGGGCAGGTCCAGGCCGCGGTCTTCCGGGTCCCGGACGGAACGCGACGCTTCCTGGGGCGTCACTTTCCGCGGCGCCTGGCCTTTGGTCATATCCGGCCGCACCTGGCGCTTGTTGAGTTCCTTGCGCAGGGCCAGGAGTTCGGCAATCTGGCTGGATGCCGTTTCCTTTATCTTTTCGATATACTGTTCCTGCTTGCGGATACGGTCTTCATACTGTTTGCGGTCCTGTTCGCGGCCCGTCCTTTCCGCATCGAGTTCCTGGCGCAGCCGTTCCAGTTCAGAAAGGACGGCCGTGCGGTTCTTGGCTTCCAGGCGCAGGCGCAGGAGTTCTTCCCGGTCGGCGTCCATCTGGGCTTTTTCTTCCCGCAGCTGCTGAAGTTCTTCTTTTTCTTTGCCCATCATCATGGCCGGCGTTTCCTGGCCGCCAGTGACGGCTTCGTCGGACCAGGGCTGGTCGCAGATGACCATGAGATAGATGCCCAGGGCATGGGCTGCCGCGTGCTTGGCCATCTGCACGTCTTCAAAGACGTCGGTCAAGCCGAGAATCTGACTGTCCGTCTGGAGCATGAGCAGGTCGATGATGCCCATATAGGAAAAAGATTCCATAGTCTGCGCCATATCGTAGCGTTCGAGGTGGATCGTGCCGGCGTAGATTTCTTCCGGGTTCTGTTTGGACGTATAATACGTATTGATGAGCAGCCGGTCGGCCGTCCGTTCGTAGATGCGCAGTACCAAGGCGTCTTCCTGGTCTGTGCCGGTGTGGCGGCTGAAGGTCAGCCGTTCCTGGGAAAGAAGGGTCGTCACCAGGCTCGGGGTTTTGTACCATTTGCCGAATACTTCTACCCGCTTGGCCAGCCGCAGGTCGCCGGGCTTGCTGCAGGTTGCATAATCAAAATAAGGGTCGTTGAAGAATATATCTCTAGGCCGCAATTTGGTCATATCTAATCATCCTTTCTATCTTCTCCATTATAACCCTGCCTATAGGGCAACGTCTAGTAGACAATGTTTTTTAGGCATAAAAAACACTTGCAAAATAGGCGGACTTGAATTATAATGGATGAGCAAACCAAATAAAGAACCATCAAGAGACGACGGAGGGACTGGCCCTGTGATGTCGCAGCAACCTTCAGCTATGAAAGGTGCTAATTCCAGCAGTGATATACTGGCAGATGGGGATTAGAAGCCCCTCTCATGAAGTCATGGATGAGGGGAATTTTTTTTAAGGAGGATCACTCATGGCAAAAAATCGTGAATTCTTTACATCCGAATCCGTCACCGAAGGCCATCCCGATAAAATGGCTGACCAGATTTCGGACAGCATTTTGGATGCCATTCTCGCAAAAGATAAAAACGCTCGCGTTGCTTGCGAAACCCTGGTAACGACTGGTATGGTACATGTCGTCGGTGAAATTTCTACGACGTGCTACGTCGATATCCCGCACATCGTCCGCGAAACGATTCGTGACATCGGCTATACCCGCGCTAAATATGGTTTTGACTGCGACACTTGCGGCGTCCTCGTTTCCCTGGACGAACAGTCCCCGGACATCGCTATGGGCGTCGACGATGCCTTGGAAAAGAAAGAAGGCAATACGGATAAGTTCGATACTATCGGCGCTGGCGACCAGGGCATGATGTTCGGCTATGCTACCAACGAAACGGACGACTACATGCCGCTGCCGATTTCCCTGGCACACCGCCTGGCACGCCGCCTGGCCAAAGTCCGCAAAGACGGCACACTGCCGTATCTCCGTCCCGATGGCAAGACCCAGGTCACTGTCGAATATGAAGACGGCAAACCGGTCCGCATCGATACGATCGTCATTTCGGCACAGCACAGCCCCGAAGTCGGCCGCGAACAGATCGAAAGCGACCTCCTCGAATTCGTCATCAAACCGGAACTGCCGGAAGGCTTGTTCGACGACAAGACGAAACTCTTCATCAATCCGACTGGCCGTTTCGTCATCGGCGGTCCTCAGGGCGATTCGGGCCTCACAGGCCGTAAGATCATCGTCGATACCTATGGCGGCATGGCTCGTCATGGCGGCGGTGCCTTCTCCGGCAAGGACCCCACAAAAGTCGACCGCTCGGCCGCTTATGCAGCCCGTTACGTCGCCAAGAACGTCGTCGCTGCCGGCCTGGCCGATAAATGCGAAATCCAGCTGGCTTATGCCATCGGCGTAGCCCGCCCGGTTTCCATCCACGTCGAAACCTTCGGTACGGGCAAAGTCCCGAACGAAAAGATCGTCGAACTCATCGAAAAGAACTTCGACCTTCGTCCGGCTGGCATCATCGCCATGCTCGACTTGCAGCGCCCGATTTACAAACAGACCGCTGCCTATGGCCACTTCGGCCGCAACGACCTCGACCTGCCTTGGGAAAAGACAGACAAAGCCGAAACGCTCCGCAAAGAAGCCGGCTTATAAGAGGCGGTTCGATAAACTGAACATCCAGAAAAGAGGCTGTCCCATTAAGACAGCCTCTTTTTGGGTATTGAGTTTGCAGTTTGTAGTTTTTTAGTGCGACAGCCCCATACAAAGGAGGTGTCCTTTTGATTGCTGAAATCATCATCAATACGACGGCGAAACGGCTGCAGCAGACTTTTTCCTATACCGTTCCCGATGGTCTGGCCGTCCGCGTCGGCAGCCGCGTCCTCGTGCCCTTTGGTCATCGCCGGGAAGAGGGCATCGTCGTCGCCCTCCATGAACAGCTGGACGAACCGGCCGATTTCACACTGAAGCCCGTCGAAGGCCTGCTTTCGACGCAGACCGGCTTCCAGGAAGAAATGATCCGCACGGCCATCTGGATCCGCGACTACTATGTCTGCAACCTTTCCGAAGCCCTGCGCCTGTTCATGATCGACAAGAAGGGCCTGGTCCGCCAGGAAATCTTGTCCGTCGGCCCGGCTGCGCCTGTGAGTCCTGAAGGGCGGCAGCTCCAGGCCTATGTCGCCGACAAGGGGAGCCGTGAAAAGGGCAGCCTTGTCCGCCGCTTCGGCAGGGACCTCGTCGAAACGGCCCTGGCCCGCCAGGTCCTGACCAGCCGGACTTATTACAAGAACCAGATTGCCGACAAGATGGAAGACTGGCTTTCCTTCGTCCACGATGATGACGAAGACATCCTCCACGGCCGGCGGCGCCAGCAGGAACTGCTCCAGGCCTTGAAAGAGAAGGGGGAAGGGGCCGTTTCCTATTGGCAGGGCCAGGGCTACAGCCGCGACCTCATGCGCCGTCTCTGTGCGACAGGCCTGGCCCGCTGGAGCCAGCGGCCGGCCAGGACGACGAATATCCTGCCGACCCTTTCTGGCGATGCTCCCTTTACGCTGACACCGGAACAACGCCAGGCAGTTAAAGTTATCGGAAGCGATGAACAAGGAAAAACCTACGTCCTCCACGGCATCACCGGCAGTGGCAAGACCGAAGTCTACATGCAGCTGGCCAGCCAGGTCCTGAAAGAAGGCCGGCAGGTCGTCGTTTTAGTGCCGGAGATCGCCCTGACCGGGCAAATCGTCCGCCGTTTCCTGCGCCGCTTCGGCGACGATGTCGTCGTCATGCACAGCCAGCTTTCCCAGGGTGAGAAGCGTAACAACTGGCTGCGTATGCAGAACGGGACGAGTCATATCTGTATCGGCGCCCGGTCGGCTGTCTTTACGGCGGCCCAGTCCATCGGCCTGTTCATCGTCGACGAAGCCCATGACAGTTCGTATAAGCAGGACGAAGCGCCGCGCTATCATGCCGCCGCCGTCGCCCGCCAGCGGGCGGCGTACTACGGCTGCCCCGTAATTCTTGGCAGTGCCACGCCGGCGCTGGGCGACTACTATAAGGCCCTGCAGGGCGATTATGTCCTGGTCGAGCTGACAGAGCGCGTCGGCCAGCGGCCCCTGCCTTCGGTCCAGGTCGTCGACATGCGCGATGAATTGGCCCGCGGGAACTACCGCGTCGTTTCCGATTGCTTGTTGAATCTCCTGGAAGAGACACTGGCAGCCCGGCAGCAGGCTATCATCCTTCTCAACCGCCGCGGCTTCTCGACATTCGTCATGTGCCGCAAGTGCGGCTACGTCGTCAAATGCGATACGTGCGACGTGGCCATGGTCTACCATCGTCAGGCCGCCCACCTGCGCTGCCATTACTGCGATGCCGAAAAGCCCGTGCCGACGGTCTGTCCGTCATGTGGCAGCAAATACATCAAATTCTTTGGCAGCGGCACGGAAAAAGTGGAACAGCAGCTCCACGAACTCCTGCCGTCGGCGCGCATCATCCGCCTCGACCAGGATACGACCAGCCGCAAGCACAGCGGCGACCGTATCATCGAAGCTTTCCGCCGTCATGAATATGACATCCTCCTGGGGACTCAGATGGTCGCCAAAGGCCACGATTTCCCCGGCGTCAGCGCCGTCGGCATCTTATCGGCCGACAGCCTGCTCAATATCCCGGCCTACTGGGCTGGGGAACGGACCTTCCAGCTCCTGACCCAGGCGGCTGGCAGGGCTGGCCGCGGTGATATCCCGGGGCGCGTCGTCATGCAGACCTACGCGCCGGACCATTACGTCATCCAGTGCGCTGCCCGCCAGGATTACCGGGCCTTTTATGACCAGGAAATCCAGTTCCGGAAAGAATTGGGCTATCCGCCTTTCCAGGAAATGGCCAAGATCTTAGTCCAGGATGAATCAGAAGAACAAGTCTGGCGCAAGGCCAACGACGTCGCAGCGGCCCTGAACAGCTGGAACGGGGACCACGGCGATGAAGTCGCCGTCATCGGTCCTTACGAAGACGTCATCAAGAAGATACGCAATAAATACCGCCTGGTCCTGTCCCTGACCGGAAAAGACCTGACAGCCATCAAAAAAGCCATGCAGCGCATCCCGGCCTGCTGGCAGACCGGCGTCCTCATCGATGTCGATCCCGTATAATCGTGGGGAATCGCACCTGCCTGTTCAGCCCGTCTGGGATGTGAGTACATTCCCACATCGGGCAGGAACGGGCGCCCCACGTGGCGACCCTTACAGTGCAAAATAAAAAATGAAAGAAGCATTCTGAGAAACTTCATGGCCATGGCGCCCTTCAGGATACGTCCGGAACCGCCCTCAGTGTTACTTCTTCCATTGCTGACGATGTAACATCACCTTATAAATGTTGTCAATTACGGCAGGAGAGAAATGGGCTATTTCAAGCAATTCTGATGAATCTATAGCATTTCTGGCGATTTCATACTATAATAGAAAAAAATAAGCATTTTTACTATTACAATGAGGTGAAAGTTACATGGCAGTACTTACTATTATTAAAGCCGGGGATCCCGTCCTGAAAGCGACGGCGAAACCCGTTACGAAAGTGAATAAACATATAAAGAAATTGCTCGACGACATGGCAGAAACGATGTATGCTGCTGAAGGCGTAGGCTTAGCTGCGCCGCAGGTCAATGAATCGCTGCAGCTCATCGTCCTCGACGACGGCAACGGCCTCATCGAGCTCATCAATCCGGAAATCCTGGAAAAATCGGACGAAACCAATGTCGATACCGAAGGCTGCCTGAGCATCCCCGGATATTACGGCAAAGTGGAACGGGCTTCCAAAATCAAGGTCCGTTCGCTGACACGTCACGGCAAGACCGTCATCTATGAACCGGAAGGCTTCCTGGCCCGTATTTTCCAGCATGAAATCGACCATCTCTATGGCCATCTGTTCATCGAAAAGGCGACGGATTTACAGAAAGTAGGGGACTAATGGATAAGTTACGTATCGTATTCATGGGGACGCCGGACTTTTCCGTCCCGTCCCTGGAAAAATTGGCCCAGGCCGGCTATGATATCGCTGCCGTCTACAGCCAGCCCGATAAACAGCGGGGACGCGGCAAGAAGGTGACTTTCTCGCCGGTCAAGGAAAAGGCCCTGGAACTGGGCATCCCCGTCTTCCAGCCTGATTCCATGCGCAGTGACGACGTCATCGAACAGCTCCGCAGCCTGGCGCCGGACGTCATCATCGTCATCGCTTACGGTAAGATTTTGCCGAAAGCTGTCCTGGACATCCCGAAATACGGCTGCCTCAACGTCCACGGCTCGCTGCTGCCGAAGTATCGCGGCGCCGCCCCCATCCAGTACGCCATCAAAGACGGCGAAGCCGAAAGCGGCGTGACCATCATGCTTCTCGACGAAGGCATGGATACGGGGAAGATGCTGAAAAAAGCGGCTATTCCCCTGGATGCCAAGGAAACGACGGGGACCCTCTTCGATAAATTGTCCATCCTCGGGGCCCAGACCCTGCTCGACGTCCTGACCGACCTGGATGGCTATGAAAGCCGCGCCGTCGCCCAGGATGAAAGCCAGGCGACGTATACGGCCAAGATTACCAAGGAAGAAGCCCACATCGACTGGTCCCAGGATGCGGCCGTATTGGAACGGCTCATCCGGACGCTGGATCCCCATCCGGGTGCCTATACCATCTGCCACGATGGCAAGCGCCTGAAGATATGGGCAGCCGACGTCGTCGAAGGGACACAGGCTGCGCCGGGGACCGTGTTATCGGTGACTAAGAAACAATTCACCGTCCAGACCGGGAAAGGGGCTTTGCGCATCTGTGAAGTCCAGCCCGAAAGCCGCAAACGCATGGCTGCTGCCCAATATCTGCAAAGCGCAGCCTTGACGGCTGGTGAATTATTATAAATGACCTCAGTGCAGAGAAGCGGGACAACTGCCGCAACGAAGACGGTTGCCCTGCTTTTGTGCTGTTCGCTACTGCTTTAAAAGCACAGGGAGGAATCCATGAACGTTCGTGAAATTGCCTTTCAGAGCCTGCTGACTATCTGCCGCGATGAAGGCTATAGCAATATCGTCGTCTCCAAGGCGATACAGACCCATCAATTTGCCGACAGGGACCGGCGCTTCTATACGGAGCTGGTTTACGGCACCTTGCGCTGCCTGAATTATCTGGATTGGATCATATCACAGATCAGTACGCGCAAACTGCAAAAACTCGACCCTGTCTGCCTGGCCATCATCCGCCTGGGCTTATATCAGATTTTCGGCATGACCAAAGTCCCCAAATCAGCGGCCTGCAATGAAGCCGTCAAGATGGCGACGAAATTCGGCAACCGGGGCATGGCCAAGTTCGTCAATGCCATGCTGCGCAACAGTATCCGCCGCCGCAGCCAGTTCGTCATCCCCGATAAGGGCGAAAACATCGTAGCCCACCTGGCCCTGACCTATCATCAGCAGGAATGGCTCGTCCGCCGCTGGATCGAAGCCTATGGCCCGGACGATACGGAACGGCTCTGCCAATATTTCGATACGATCCCGCCGCTGTGCCTGCGCGTCAATACGGCCCAGACCAGCCGCGAAGAGCTGCTGGCCGATTTGGAAAAACAAGGCCTGCCGGCCCGCCCGGCTGCCATTTCACCAGACGGCATCTACCTCGACGGCAATCCCGGCATCCATGAACTGACATGCCTGCGCGATGGCCGGGCCATCATCCAGGACGAACCGTCCCAGCTGGTAGCCCATATCGTCGATCCTCAGCCGCACGAAGTCATCTTCGACGTCTGCGCCGCTCCCGGCGGCAAGACGACGCACCTGGCCACACTGGGCGGCCCGTCCTGTGTCGTCTACGGCGGCGATATCCATGAGCATAAACTGCGGCTCATCGAATATAATGCCCAGAAACTGGGCCTCAAGAATGTGCGGACCCTGCTCCAGAACGGCTGCACCATCGGCCAGAAGTACGCCGGCAAAGCCGACCGGGTCCTGGTCGATGCCCCTTGTTCGGGCCTCGGCGTCCTGCGCCATAAGATCGACCTGCGCTGGCGCAAGAATCCCAGCGACCTGCGCACCCTGCCGGCCCTGCAGCGGCGCATCCTGGACAGTGCATCCCAATGCGTCCGTCCTGGCGGCATCCTGGTCTACAGTACCTGCACCATGAATGATGATGAAAACAGCCGCATCGTGGCTGCCTTTTTGAAGAATCATCCGGAATTCCACGTAGAAAACGCGACGCAGTGGCTTCCCGTTCCCGGCCATGAAGGGCCTTTCATCCAGCTCCTGCCACAGCGCGACGGCCTGGATGGTTTCTTCATTGCCCGCATGAAAAAGGAGGGCTGACATGAGTAATGTATTTGATATGACCAAAAAGGAACTCCAGGCGTTCCTCGTCGCCCAGGGGATGAAAAAGTTCCGGGCCGACCAGATTTTTCATTATATTTATAAGCAAAATATCTTTTCCTGGAATGATATGGTCCTACTGCCCAAGAAAGACCGGGAACAGCTGAAGGAAGTGCTGCCAATCTATTTCCCGGAAGTCGTGTCCCGCCTGGACGCCCCGGACGGACAGACAGTGAAGCTCTTATTGCAGCTGGCTGACGGTGAGACCGTAGAAACAGTCCTCATGAAGCACGACTATGGCAATTCCATCTGTGTATCGTCCCAGGTCGGCTGTGCCGTCAACTGCGCCTTCTGTGCGTCCGCCAAGAATGGCTTCGTCCGCAACCTGTCGGCTGGCGAAATGGTCGCCCAGCTCCTGGCTTTCCGCAAATACGTCACGCCGGACCTCCATTCTATCGTCATCATGGGGACAGGGGAACCGCTCCTCAACTACGATAACGTCATCCGCTTCATGAAGCTCATCCACGAAAAGGATACGCTCTATCTGGGCTATCGCAACATGGCCTTGTCGACGTCGGGCATCGTCCCCAAGATGTACGACCTGGCCAAAGAGGGCATGCCCATCACCCTGGCCGTATCCCTCCACGCGCCGAACGATGCCTTGCGGCGTCGCATCATGCCGATTGCCGAGAAATATCCCCTCGACGAAGTCCTGAAGGCGGCCCGCCACTATTTCGATGTCACTGGCCGGAAGGTCACCTTTGAATACATCCTCATCAAGGGCCTGACTTGTACCAACGCCTGCGCTAAGGAACTGGCCCGTCTCCTGGGTGGTCAGAACATCCTGGTCAATGCCATTCCCATCAACGACAACTACGACGTCGGCCTCTACCGGCCCGATGAAAAGACGATGAATGAATTCGTCACGTATTTGCAGCGCCACGGCGTTTCCGTCACTCTGCGGCGGGAAATGGGCAGCCAGATACAGGCCGCCTGCGGCCAGCTGCGCATAAAACGCGAAAAAATTTGACAGGTGACGGCGAATATGATATGAATTAATGTGTACCTATAACGAAACACCGTGAGAGGACGTGAGAATTTGGGCACATACGGTGAATCCAAAATCGGCCTGGTTCGGAAAGTGAATGAAGATTCCTTTTATATCAGCCACGAGAAAAACGTACTGGCCGTAGCCGACGGTATGGGCGGCTATGTAGGCGGTGAAATCGCCAGCAAGACGGCCGTAGAAGCGATAGCTTATTATTTCAAGAACTTTAGTTATGCAGCACCGGTACAGCTGGAGAAAGCCATTCAATATGCGAATTCCAGCATCCTCAGCAAGACCTTGATCGACCCTTCGCTCAAGGGCATGGGGACGACCGTGTCCATGGTGACCCTGGCTCGTCATATGGCCTTCTGGGGCCACGTCGGTGACAGCCGCATCTACTTATACCGCGACGGGGAATTCAAACAGATTTCCGTCGACCATACGATCGTCCAGGTCCTGCTCGAAAAGGGCAAGATAACTGAAGAAGAAGCGATGGATCATCCCCAGCGCCATGTGCTGACCAGAGCCGTCGGCGTCGATGAGAACTTGGTCGTCGACAGCGGAGCCTTTGAAGTACAGCCGAAAGATCGCATCCTGATTTGTTCCGACGGCTTGACATCATTCATCCAGAAACAGGAACTCTACGATGCTATCGGCGATTACCGCCGGACAGAACGGGAAATCATCAATGATCTCTTTGCCCGCGTCTATGAAAACGGGGCGAAAGATAATATCACGGCAATTTTAACAACCATATAATCGGGAACGACTATGAAAGTGGTGGAATAGCTAAAAATGATTGGTCATATCTTAGATAACAGATACAAGATATTGGAAAAAGTAGGCACAGGCGGCATGGCCAGCGTGTACAAAGCACAGGATATCCTCCTGGACCGGATCGTCGCCGTAAAAATACTTCATTCAAAATACGGCAACGACCACGATTTTGTCGTCCGCTTCCGCCAGGAAGCCCAGGCGGCTGCCAAATTGTCACACCCCAATATTGTCAATATATACGACGTCGGCTACGATGAAAATGTCCATTACATCGTCATGGAATTCGTGCGCGGCGAAACGTTAAAAGAATACATCGAAAAACACGGCCACCTGCCGATCAACACGTCGATACAGATTGCCTTCGATATCGGCGAAGCCCTGGAAAATGCTCATGCCAACGGCATTGTCCACTGCGACATCAAGCCTCATAATATCCTGGTCACCGAGACAGGACGCATCAAAGTCGCCGATTTCGGCATCGCCCGGGCTGTGAATTCCGTCGAAAACAGCGACCGTACCGTCCTCGGCTCAGTCCATTATTTTTCACCGGAACAGGCCAGTGGCGGCCATATCGACGAACGGACGGATATTTATTCCCTAGGCGTCGTCATGTATGAAATGATGACTGGCGTCGTCCCTTTCCAGGGCGATACGGCCATCAGTATCGCCTTGAAGCACGTCCAGGACGATATTCCCTTGCCGACGAAGTACAACCGCCGTATTCCGCGGCTCGTCGAACAGGTCATCCTCAAGGCCATGGCCAAGAACCCGGACGACCGCTTCCAGTCCATCGGCGAGATGATGTCGGAACTGCGCCTGTCCCAGGGTTTCATCAATACCAACGGCGCTCGGCCGATCATCAGCAAGGGTCCGTATAACTTCGGCACGCAGAAATTACAGCCTATCAAGGAAAAGGACCTGCCCGAAGAAGAACCGAAAGAAAAGAAGAAGAACCCCTTCACGCGGTTCATGGATTCTATCAGCAATCATTCGCAGAAAACTATCATCATCGGTATGCTCGGCGTCTTCCTCGTCGCCTTTGTCTGGGCCTTCTTTTCCTTTGGGAATTTTTGGAGTACCGAAGACATTACCGTACCGGATGTGACGGGTAAACAGGTCGAAATCGCCAAGAAGATACTGAAAGATAAGAAACTCGACGTTTCCGTCAAGGAAGTGGAAAGCGACGAAGTGCCAGTCGGCGAAGTCATTTCCCAGACACCGTCTGGCGGAGCCGTCGTCAAGGCCAACCGGACCATTTACCTGACCGTCAGCAAGGGGAATAAAGGTGAAGAAGTCCTCATACCGGACCTGCGGAGCCTGACCCTCGATGAGGCCGAAAAGAAACTGAAGGAAATCGGCCTGTCTGTGGGCAAGGTGCGCTACAAAGAGAGCGCTCAGTATGCCGACGGGACCATCATCGACCAGGACCCGGAATCGCCGAAGAAAGTCGAAAAGGGGACGAAAGTCGACCTCGTCGTCTGCCGTAAGAGCGAAGCCGAAAAAGAAGCAGAAGCGGCCAAGAATGAAGCCCCTAATACGAGCGGCATGAGCCTCGATGCGGCCGTGAAGGCCCTGGAAAGCGCCGGCTATTCCGTCGGCAGCGTGTCCAACCTCGATTCGTCGAAGGACAGCTCTCAGGCCGTCGTCACGGGCCAGACGTCGGAAGACGGCAAGGTCGTCAACTTGTCCGTCGAATATCCGTCGTCCCAGAGCAGCCAGAGCTCGCCGTCGAGCAGCTCCAGCGGCTCCGATGGCAGTGCCAATAACCAGGAACCGGCCGGGACGCCTCATTACGGGACGGTCAATATCAGCGTACCGTCTGGCGCTTCCAGCCAGCATGTCCAGATCGTCGTATCCGACGACAATGGCTCGCGCGTCGTCTATGACCGCAGCCAGGCCGGCGGCGACAACATCTCTAAGAGCGTCAGCGGCACGGGCAAGACGAGAGTCAAAGTATACATCAACAATTCGTTAGTACAGGACCAGTATATCTAAGGGGAGGAACATGACAAAAGGACGCGTCATCAAGAACTATAACGGCTATTATTACGTCGATGTCGGCCGGGAAGGGCTCATCGAGTGCCGACGCCGCGGCAAATTGCTGAAAGCGAAGATCCTCGTCGGCGACGAGCTGGAAATCACCGAGCTGGGCCAGGACAAGGGCGTCATCGAAGCCCTGCTGCCCCGGCGCAACCAGATACGCCGGCCGGCCGTGGCCAATATCGACCAGCTCCTGGTCATCATGGCGGCCAAGTCGCCGGATCCGAACCAGTTCCTCGTCGATAAGATGCTCATGACCTGTGAATACGGCGGCATCCATCCGACGCTGTGCTTCAATAAGTGCGACCTGGACCGGGAGACGGCCGAATCCTACAAGGCCTTTTATGAACGCTGCGGCTATGACGTCTATCTCGTGTCGGCCAAGACCGGCGAAGGCCTCGATACCCTGCGTAATCTGCTGCCCCACCGCATGACGGCCTTTTCCGGCCCGTCGGGCGTCGGCAAGTCGAGCCTGCTGTCCCAGATCCTGGGCCGGGAAGACTTGTCCGTCGGCGCCGTCAGCGAAAAGATCAAGCGCGGCCGCCATACGACACGCCATTCGGAAATCATGCGCCTCGACAGCGATACGTATGTCGTCGATACGCCGGGATTCAGCTCTCTCGACTTCGAGCACCTCGACCCGAAGGAAGTCCTGCGCCTCTTCCCGGACATGCTGCCCTACAGCGGCGGCTGCAAGTTCTCGTCGTGTCTCCATCTGTCCGAACCGGAATGTACGGTCAAACAGGCCGTCGCTGACGGCCATATCCAGAAAGAACGGTATGACACATACTGTAAGATACTCACTTCCATTGCAGAAAGGAAACGATAGTCATGGTAACCATTTGCCCATCTATATTATCGGCGGACTTCTCCCGCCTGGCTGAAGACATTCAGGACGTCGAACGGAAGGGGGCAGATTGTATCCATCTCGACTTGATGGACGGCCATTTCGTGCCGAACCTGACCTTTGGCGTCCCCGTCGTCAAGGCTCTGCGTAGCTGCACCAAGCTGCCCTTCGATGCCCATCTCATGGTAGAACATCCGGAAACCTACATCGACGGCCTGGCTGCTGCCGGTGTCCAGTACGTCACGGTCCATCAGGAAGCCTGCACCCATCTCGACCGGGTCCTGCAGCAGATCCACGAAGCCGGCATGAAAGGCGGCGTCGCCCTCAACCCGGCGACCCCCGTATCGACTTTGTCCTGCCTGGCCGGGCAGCTGGACATGATCCTCATCATGAGCGTCAACCCCGGCTTCGGCGGCCAGAAGTTCATTCCTTATGCCGTCGATAAGATCCGCCAGGCCAAGGCGCTTCTGGAACAGGCCGGCAATACGACGGCTGTCATCGAAGTCGATGGCGGCGTCAATGCCAAGACCGTCCAGGCCGTCAAAGACGCCGGTGCGACCTTCCTCGTCGCCGGCAGTGCCGTCTTCGGAGCTGACGACCGGGCCGCTGCCATCGCGTCCTTGCGATAAGGACTTGTATTTCTTCTTTTCATGTGCTAAAATCATACATGTAGTTCAAATGAATAAGGATAGTCTTTGAGGCAAGGTGAGAAAGCGGCGCTTTCAATTCCTGACCGGCGGTGACAGTCCGCTAACCCGCAAGGGTTGAACCGATGCAATTTCGGTACCGACAGTACAGTCTGGATGGGAAAAGACGACAGATTGTGTTTTTGTTGCGCTCAAAAGGCTATGGAAATCTTACGTCCATAGCCTTTTTTTATCTTGCGAATCTGAATAGAAGGGAAGGAATACATTGGAACCGGCAGAGTATATGAAAAAAGCCCTGGAATTGGCAAAGACCGCCCTGGGCTATACGACACCCAATCCTGCCGTTGGCTGCGTCATCGTCAAAGATGGCGAAATCGTCGGCACGGGATACCATCATAAGGCCGGCACGCCTCATGCCGAAGTATGGGCATTGCGTGAAGCTGGCGAACGGGCGAAGGGGGCTACGGTCTATGTGACCCTCGAACCTTGCGCCCATTACGGGAGAACGCCGCCGTGTGCCCGGACCCTCGTCGAAAAAGGCGTCGGCAAAGTCGTCATGGCCATGCTCGACCCCAACCCCTTAGTGGCTGGCAAAGGCGCGGCCATCCTGCGCAAAGCCGGCATCGCCGTCGAAGTCGGCCTCATGTCGAAGGAAGCGGCTCAGCTCAACGAAGTCTTCATCAAGAACATGATGGTCCAGAAACCGTTCATCGCCATCAAACTGGCCCAGAGCCTCGATGGCCGCACAGCTTCACGGACGGGGAAATCCCAGTGGATCACCAACGAATGGGCCCGCAGCTACGGTCACTATCTGCGCTCCATCTATGACGGCATCTTAGTCGGCATCAACACGGTCCTGACGGACAATCCCCTCTTGACCAGCCGCATCGAACGGCCCGGCCAGGATGCACCGCATCAGCCCGTGCGCATCGTACTGGATACGAAAGGGCGGACGCCTTTGAATTCGCTCGTCGTCACCGATAAGACGACGCAGACCATCATCGTCACGACGTCCCTGTGCCCGGTAGAGAAGATGAAAGCCCTGAAAGAGGCTGGCGTCCGCGTCATCCTGGCACCGCTCCAGGACGGCAAGACCATCTACCTGCCCGACGCCTTGCAGCTCCTGCACGACGAAGGGCTGACCAGCATCCTCGTCGAAGGCGGCAGTACCGTCCAGGGCAGCTTCTTCGATGCCCGCCTGGTCGATAAGATCTATGCCTTCATGGGGGACAAGGTCATCGGTGGGACCGGAGCCCTGCCGTCTGTCGGCGGCTGCGGCGTCGATGAACTCGATGAATGCCTGCCGCTGGTCTACGATTCGGCAGAACTCCATGACAATAATGTATTGATTACGGCATATAATGCCAACAGGGAGGGCGCCTATGTTCACTGGCATCATTGAGGAACTGGGGACGATTGCCCATATGGACCGCCGCCCCGATTCCATCCGCCTGACCATTCAGGCACACAAAGTATTAGAAGGCACGCAGCTCGGCGACAGCATTGCCGTCAACGGTGTATGCCTGACCGTCACGGATATGACGGACTCGACCTTTTCGGCCGACGTCATGCATGAAACCATGCGCCGCTCGTCGTTCAGCACTATCAAGAGCGGTTCCCAAGTCAACCTCGAACGGGCCATGCAGGTCGGCGGCCGCCTGGGCGGTCATATCGTCAGCGGCCATATCGACGGCATCGGCCACGTCGCCCGCATTGCCACCGATGGCATTGCCCGGGTCATCACCATTTCCATCCCCAAGGACATGGAGCCGTTCATCGTCGAAAAAGGCTCTATCACCATCGACGGCATCAGCCTGACTGTTGTATCCGTCGGCAGCAGCCAATTTTCCGTTTCCATCATCCCTCATACCATGGCCAATACGACGCTCATGGATAAACATCCGGGCGCTATCGTCAATTTGGAAACGGATGTCATCGGGAAATATGTCCATAGCTTTACCGTCGGTCATCCGTCGTCGGCGTCTTCGGGCCTGACGATGGAAAAACTGCTGGAAAATGGATTTTAACATAATATTTCAGAATAGGAGTGTTTTACAATGGTACAAGTCAAAGAAGGTAAATTAATCGGTTCTGGTGCGAAGTTCGGCATCGTCGTCGCACGTTTCAACGAATTCATCTGCAGCAAGCTCCTCGGCGGCGCTTACGACGCTCTCCATCGTCATGGCGTCGATGACGCAGACATTACGACAGCCTGGGTCCCGGGCGCCTTTGAAATCCCCCTGATCGCCCAGAAAATGGCAGAATCGGGCAAATACGACGCCGTCATCTGCCTCGGTGCCGTCATCCGCGGCGCTACCAGCCACTATGACCTCGTCTGCGGTGAATCGGCCAAAGGCATCGCCCAGGCATCCCTCAAGACGGGCATCCCCATCATGTTCGGCGTCATCACGACAGAAAATATCGAACAGGCCATCGAACGGGCTGGCACAAAAGCCGGCAACAAAGGCTTCGACGTCGCTACCAGCGCCATCGAAATGGTCAACCTCATCAAAGAATTATAAAAGCAAGCGAAATCACAAAGGGCTGTCTCTCCGGGCGGATGCTGGGAAAGGCAGCCCTTGCTATAAATCGATATTTCAATCAGATGACAGGGGTGATAAGTCATGGCTTTATGTGAAATTCATATGGAAAACTTTTCAGTTTTTTCGGATGGAAAAATTTCTTTATCGCCGAATATAAATGTATTCATTGGAGCTAATGGAACAGGGAAGACGCAGCTGTTAAAAGCAGTATATGGTTGTTGCGAATTGACAGCAGACCATCGTGAAAATTTCCAGGCCTGTTTCCAGCTAAACGCTAAGACGAAGTCATTAGCAAGGAATAAAAAGCAGAACGTATGCCATTTTTCTCTTGCTAGTACAGATCAGGAGGCTAAAATCATGACCCATCATCTTTTGGAGTCTGATGATACTGGTGTACAGACCGTGTCCTATGAGCACAGCCTTTTCACAAAAAAAATCAATGCCGTTTATTTGCCGGTAAAAGATATGCTGACCCATTCACGGGGATTATTAGCTATGGCGCACAAGTACAATGACTTTCCCTTTGACAAGACTTTACTGGATAGTATCGAATGTGCCGGGCGTTGGGGACTTAAACAGCCATCAGCGTTGGCAAAGAGTATATTGCCACTGTTAGACCCGTTGATTAATGGGACCATTGCGATTGACAACGACGAATTTTACATTGTCAAAAAAAATGGACAGAAAATCAATTTTGAATTGGAAGCGGAAGGCTTTAAGAAAATTGGGATTCTTTGGCAATTATTGATGAATGAAACCATTACGGAAAATACGATACTTCTATGGGATGAACCAGAGGCCAATTTAAACCCTGAATTTTTGCCGGTTATTGCCGATTGCCTTTTATCCCTTTCCAGACAGCATGTACAAATCCTTATCAGTACGCATAGCTATATTTTGGCCAAATATATCGAAATTCGTGCCAAGGATACGGATAAGGTCCTTTTTCATTCGCTGTATAAAAAAGATGATGGATTAGTATACGATGAACAACAGAAAAAATTTAGTGCTCTCCAAAATAATACGATTGTAACCGCTTTTGAAGCACTTATGGATGAAATCTGATAATCCCTTTGCGTTGCAGAAACAAATTAATAGCGGTGAGAAACTCATTGATGAAGTGCATGTGTGAACTATACAAGATTGGAATCAACAATACGGCGAGTTCCCGGCAAGCAAGATAAAAATACGATGAATATATCTTGTGAGCTGTATTCAGATTTGTGCTTTTCAGCGGATGCTGGGAGAAGGTGAGCAGTTCTACGCTGTACATTTTTTTTTACCCATGATATAATTATTTATATTATGTTTATGTGTGATATGTCTGAGGAGAGTATCTTGGCAAAAATTACGACGCTGATTTTAGCGAAAAATGAAGAACGAAATATTGTTGATTGTATTAAAACCGTACAATTTACAGATGAAATATTGGTTATTGATGACTTTAGCACAGATCGCACCAAATCATTAGCAGAAAGCATGGGAGCGCGAGTTATCCAGCACGCCATGAATGGAGATTGGGGAGGACAACAAACTTTCGCCATACAAAATGCTCAGTGTGAGTGGGTTTTGTTCCTCGATGCCGATGAACGTATTTCTGAATCGTTAGCTAAAGAGATTCGCGAAGTAGTAGAAAAGAATGAACAGAAAGCTTATTGGATACGTCGGGAAAATCAATTCCGGCATTATCGGGCAACACATGGTACTCTGCGTCCTGATTATGTAGACCGACTCTTTCCTGCAAAGGACTCCTATGTTGAAGGCTATGTTCATCCTAAAATTGTTACGCCATATCCCAATGAGAAATTGAAAAATATTATGTATCATTATACCTATGATACATGGGATCAACAATTAAATAAACTCAATAATTATACTCGTTTGGCCGCATTAAAATATAAAGCTAATGGGAAAAAATGTAATTTTTTATTGGATATCATGTTGCGTCCCTTGTGGGCATTTTTAAAAGTATATATTATTAACAAGGGCTTTTTAGACGGAAAAATGGGTTGGATATTGGCCACGAATCATTATTTTTATACAATGAATAAGTATGTAAAACTTTATTTTCTATACCGAGATCCTGATGGTCGTTTATAAGAGGTGATTTACGTGCGTATTGCTATATTGGAATCCATTGTTATGCCAGCAGGCCATGAGGTTGAATTCGACCGTATTTTGGTTGAAGAATTAAAAAAACAGGGCCATGAACCTGTTTTTTTTGTGCCCGAACGATTTCCTTTTAAGTTGGATTATCATTGTGACATCGATTACCTTGATGGAGGAGAAGCTGTTTCTTATGCCGGCGTTAGTCGTTTGAAACGGTTATGGCTCTCACTTCAGCGAGAACGTCGTCGCATTGCCTGGCTCAACAGTGCTTGCCGGAAAGGGGCTGACGGTAAATGTGATGCTGTCATTGTGCCGACGAATAGCTGGCGTGTTATGCGTTCAATCCGGCACAGTATTTTAAAGGATAGTAAAGTTCCTTTTCTATTCATGTTTCACGGCATTATGCCTAAAGACCGTCAGCGTTTCTGTGATGGCGTCAAAAGTTTAAAGGAATATCCTAATGTGCATTTAGGGGCTTTGGGGCTGCAAACTGAATTTCCAGAATTAGCTGATTGTCCTAATTTTCATACTATCATGGCACCGGTTTATGTTCCTTTTGATTTGCCAGTGACGCCAGAATTCCATGTGCATGACCCTTTGCGTCTTGGCTTCTTTGGTCAATATCGCCGGGAAAAAAATCTGGACTTTTTCTTGCAAGCCTTTGTGAAAGCAAAGTTTACGACTCCTGTGACCTTAACTGTACAGGGAGCTACGGCAACGCAAGTAGATAGTGATGATTTTGAACGGCTGAGTAATGAATATGCTGATTATAAAAATATCCATTTTTTGCATAAGAACCTTTTAGGCATAGAATGGCAGCAGGAAATCATGAATATTGACGTCATGCTTTTGCCTTATGGTGCGGAACGCTATCGTTATCAGCCCAGTGCTATGCTGTTTACGGCTATTGGTTACTATAAACCAGTACTGCAATCGCCGGAAATGAATCCTGAAATCTTACAAGAATTTGATGTTGGTGAAGCTGTCAAATTGGATTCTGTAGATGTATTTTCTAAGCAATTAGAAAAATTCGTCAACGAATTTCCAGAAAAACAAGAAAGTTACCGGCAAGGCTTGATTAAGGCAAATGAAAAATATGGGCAAGATAAGCTCATTAAACGGATTGTCGGCATATTATCTATCCAATAAATTTAGGAATGGTGATAAGAATGAATTTAGGAAATATAGATATGGTGTATTGTTGGTGTGATGGCAACGACCCGGAATTTCAAAAACGCAAAAATTATTATTTAGCTAAAGAAAAAGGGGAGCATGATTCCGATTCAGTGGGAAATCATCGTTTTGTTGATAATGAAGAATTGCGTTATTCCTTGCGGTCATTGAATATGTACGCCCCTTGGATTCATCATGTCTATATTGTAACAGATAGGCAAGTACCTAAATGGTTGAATACTAATTATGAAAAAGTAACAGTAGTGGATCATTCTGAAATCATGCCTAAAGATATTATCCCTTGTTTTGTATCCTCCAATATTGAGAGATATTTAGTAAATATTCCAGGGTTGTCTGAGAGATTTTTGTATGGAAACGATGATATGTTTTTTGGCAGACCTATAAACCCTGATTTTTTCTTTACAGAAAAAGGAACTCCCATAGTTTACGTGAAGTATTTTGAAAAATTTAGACGAATTAATGATTTTCATGATTTTCAGATAAAATATCAATCTGTTAGTACGTGGATGAAGTCGAATCTAAATGCTTGGAAATTGTTGTATGATATGTATCAATGTACGGATTTTTATGTATTGGCTCATACTATTGATGGGTACTGTAAGACAACTTTCAAGATTGCACTAGAACGATATAAAACAGCGTTACAAGAATGTGTTGGAAGAAAGTTTCGCGATGACAAGGCCATTTCACGTAGTTTATTGGGCTTAGATGCTGTATATAGTGGACATGGAGAAATGAAAATTATTTCGCCACCTAGTTTTTGGCAAAAGCATATTCATAAATCTAAAGGCTATTCTTGGACGTGTTATTGTGGTTCTGAAGATGAAAAGACACGTAAACAAATATTGCGATTTAATCCTTACGTCTTTTGTATTAATGCTGATTCAAAAGGCCGATTAGAAAATAAGAAAGCAATGCGAGAATTTTATGAATACATGTTTCCAGATGTTTCACCTTTTGAATTGGAAGGGAGATAGCATGTTGACATATTCCAAAGAAGATAAAATATTTATGATTGTGCAATTTTTAGCGGTATATGCAATAACTAGTATTATATCGAATGCCGTATATAGTTTGTCGACAGCTTTTTTCCTTGTGACCATTTTAACTTTATACTGGAAACAACGGCCTAATCGTGTGATTTTTCCAGATCGATTGTTTAATTGGATGTATATTCCGTTCTTTTTATTAATCATACTGTCTTCGATTTTACTTGGCTATAGAGATTCAATAATGAAAGCTTTGGATTTTACGTATTGGTCTGTTGTACCTTTTTCTCTATTCTATTTTGGACTGCAAAAAAAATTTTTAGACAGAACTATTATTTTAGGAATTATAGCAGGTGTTTTAACGCTTTGCAGTTATGCATTGTACCAATATTTGATTATGCCAGACAATACAAGAATTCAGAGTTATTTAAGTCATCCTAATTATTTAGCGGAAATGTTAGAGCTAAGTATTCCTTTTTTGACTATATATGCAATAGTGGGTCATGATAATAGAATCTTTAAAATTATTGTTGGAATCACCGCTTTAGTGTGTTGCGTTGTATTAGCTTTAACGGCTTGTCGTGGTGGGATGTTGGGATTGATTGTGGGAGGATTGATTTATGCAGTTATTCGTATGGGAAGCGTTAAAAAATTTAATAAAGAAAAAACGATAAGGTATGCTATTGCTGCTTTCCTTGTATTCAGTTGTGTGGCAGGAACTTTTTACAATGAATTTACTGGCAATAAAGGTGCCATTCGTTCATATGATAATGAAAGAATTCTTCTACTAAAATCTAGTTATGCTATGTGGTCAGACCATAAAATACTAGGAGTTGGCCTTCGCCACTGGCATGATGAGTACTTGGCCCATTATATTTTACCAGAAGCACGAGAACCTAACTTGGAATATCCTCACAACACTTTTGCTTACTTTTTTACTGGCACTGGTGCAGTTGGTGGTATTGGATTTATCTTATTTACTTTTGGTATGTTTACGTATTTATGCATGAAATTAAGAAAAAATCCCAATGATATTTTTTTGAATGCATTGTTTTGGGCTTTTTTGGCCATTATGCTTCATGGTTTAGTTAATGCTGCAATTTTAAGTAAATATGTTATGAGACTCTATAGTACGTATTTAGGTATAGGGTTAGCATCTGTTGCTTATCATGAATTACAACAATATGAAAAGAAATAAAGTGACTGTAGCTAATAAAAAGGTCAATCCCTACGAAAATATTTGATACATCAATGTACAGTGGTATAAGTGTAATAAATTATCCTATGGTCGAATATTACGAGGGGGACTGATTAAGACTTAGTATGATAGAAATTAGATGGCGCCTGGATAACTTCGGCAAGCAATTCAAATAGCAGATTGTTTGTGAATATGTTAAGAAAATAATTTCGTAGTACTTCGCTTGAATACAGTTGCTTCATTTAGGCGATCATCTTAAACTATGATATAAATTCTATAACAGCACTTTACAACTTTTACGCTACCTCGGAAGTTGACGAAACCAGTTTACACAAGGCCTGCACTAAGTCCGTTGGATTTTTTGCGGTTTGGGCTTTAGAGACCAAAGTGCCTAAAAATATTTCACGCTGTATTTGCCAGCTTATATGGCTTCGCAGCTCTTGTGGACTGGCGTTTTGGTACTTCGCAAAATGCTTGTCCAGATACGGCAGCATTTTCAGGCTGCTGTGAACGAGGTTTACCAGGTTCACCCTATGTTCAATACCATTTTGGCGGCGAATCCGGTAGGCATTCAGCGACCAGAAGGCCTTCTGCTCATAGTAGTTGGTTTCGATGGCCCAACGCAGCTTGTACAGCTTCAAAGGATAATAGTCCATGCCTTCTGCCGGTGCGTCCCGTAGGATCTTTCGTTCCTGCCAGGCGCAGCTCATATGCAGGTCACTGGGATTCAGGGTGCTGAAGAAAAGCCGCCGGGAGCCAGATGTAGTGTAGCTGACATAAGCATGGATACGGCGATTCCCGCAGATATGGGTCAAAACAATCCGATGACCCACTTGCATACCGTCCATATTCCAGGACAGCGTAAAATCATTCATATGAATCCGCTTTCCTCGTTTTTTCGGGCGTCCCGGCTTGCCGTTAGGCAATGGCGGTAGTTCATACATTGCCGAATCACTGCGGACATTACAGATGATGTCCAGTCCGGGATACTGCAAAACCCGTTCTATCAGCGAGCTTTTAGCGTACCAACTGTCAAAGAGCAACAGTACCTGCCGGTCTTTCAGTAAGGGCATCACCTCCTCGATGAGGTCACCAGCTAATTCAAGTTTGGTCTGCTCTTTCGTCCACATCCGGTACCCTACGGGAACCGCCAGATAGCGGATAAGCGGAGCTTTTCCTTCATGCTGGTTCAGGACAGGGACACTCAGTGTCAAACTGACGAAGCAATGACCGTTTACGTAAGGCTTGCCTGTATGGCAGGCATGGTCATGCAACAGAGAAACAGCATCGAACTTCTTGCCGAATTTCGGTACCGTCGTATCATCGACACTGAGAAAGACCGGTTCATTCTGTAAGGCCGCCGGAATCAGGCTGCAAGCCAATTGTGCTGTTTGCAGGCGGAGAGAATGGCTCGTCACCGTTTCGTTCTGAAGCGCCCGGTAATAACTATTTAAGCAGCGATGCGTCACCTGGGACAAAAAATTCCGATGAAGAAAGCGAAGAGATGGGAAGGCCTGCAAGGCTACCTGAGCGATGACCAACCAGGTCAGTAGGAATCGCGTTGGCCGTGTCGCCGTAGAAAAATATGGAGAAAAGAAACGAAACAGACTACCAATAATCGAATTTTCGAGGTATAATGAATTCATCGCGTAACTCCTTTGAGATGATGTGTTTTAGCAGATTCATTATACTTCAAAGTGTGGTTACGCGATATTTATTTGTTCAAAAAGTTGTAAACTGCTGTAGTATATCCTACAGAACACCCTGACATCAAGTGCTGTTCAACTGACATCTAGTGACATTCATCGGGAATCTCGATGTTTTTCAAGGCGTCTTCGTGAAGCCGGTACACCTGCCGGACATGCAGCCCCAGCGTTTCAGCGATAGCGGCCCAATCCTTAAAGGCCAGATACCGCAGCTCCAGGACAACGCGTTCCCTTTCATCCGGCACCCGGTTAATGGCTTTCATGATGTTGCCCTTGAGTTCTACCAGGCCATCAATAGCTTCGTCCACTTCGTGTTCCATATCCATCATCTTGGCAATCGTTTCTTCCAGACGGTGCGGATTTGGTGTCCCACTCGGCGGCACGGGACTCAGCGCCGATGAGGCTTTAGTGGCCAGTTGCCGCAAGGCTGACACCTGCTCCAGTTTGCTGTCGATTTGCAGATTAATATTTCGTGCCTGTTCTAAATAGGCTTTGGCTTCCATGGTTCGATTGACTCCTTCTCTTTCCTCTTTCATAGTATACCCCCATTTCACACATTCGTCATTTTCAAGTCCGCTCGAACGGCATCAATCAGTGCCGCTTGGGTCCCGTCCTTATGTTCCAGCACTTTCAGGATGCGTTCATCAATGGTGCCTTTCGCCACAATGTGCTGGACGACGACAGTCTGTTCCGTCTGCCCCTGCCGCCAAAGCCGGGCCACCGTCTGCTGATACAGCTCCAAGCTCCAGGTCAGGGTGAACCAAATCAGGATGGAACCGCCGCGCTGCAGATTGAGTCCATGGCCGGCTGAGGCAGGATGGATAAGGGCCACTGGGATTTTCCCCGCGTTCCAGTCGGTAAAGTCCTTCGAGGACTTCAGCTCCCGCACTGTCATCCGCTTCTGGATGCGTTCCTTATCGTGCTTGAACCAGTATGCCACCAGAACCGGCTTCCCGTTTGCACTTTCCACCAGGTCTTCCAGGGCATCCAGCTTCCGGTCATGGATGGTCACGATGCCTTTGTCATCGGTGTAGATGGCACCGCTGGCAATCTGGCATAGTTTTAACGTGAGGGAAGCAGCATTGGCAGCAGTGACCTCGCCGTCTGGCAGTTCCAGGACGAGGGACTTCTTCAATTCATCGTACCGCTTCCTTTCCTCATCACTGAGATGGACTTCCTTGGTTACGCTCACCAGCTCCGGCATCTTCAAATAATCCCTGGCCTTCATGGATACGGTGATATCAGAAATCTGATGATAGATGGCGTCCGCCGCGCCTGGAAGCGGCTTATATGAATAGACAATCTGGCCGTTGTACCGATCCGGTTTAAAGTACAGGTTCCGGTACTGGCTGATGAACCGCCCCAGCCGTTCGCCCATATCTAGGAGCCTGAACTCGGCCCAGAGGTCCATCAACCCGTTCCCGGTTGGTGTCCCCGTCAGCCCTACGATGCGTTTCACCTTAGGACGCATAGCCTTCATGGCCTTGAAGCGCTTGGACTGGTGGTTCTTGAAACTCGACAGCTCATCCAGTACGACCATGTCAAAAGACAGCTTGCAGTGTTCATAGAGCCAGACCAGATTTTCCCGGTTCACGATGTAGATGTCGGCTTTTTTCTGCAAGGCCCTCCTCCGCTCTGCCGCAGTGCCTACGACAACGGAACAGGTCAGGTCTTTCAGGTGATCCCATTTCTGGATTTCTTCCGGCCAGGTATCCCTGGCAACCCTAAGGGGCGCTACGACCAGTACCCGTTTCACTTCAAAGGTATCATACATGAGGTCACGGATGGCCGTCAGCGTCGTCACCGTTTTGCCCTCAGCCAAGGCCCATATCAAGAAAGACGGCAGAGATTTTATGCTGCTTGATATAGTCGATGGCATATTTCTGGTAGTCATGTGGTATGAACCTCATTTGGCACCACCTCCTTTCCCATCAGGTGCGTGGGCGATGGTTTCCAGCACTCCCGGAATCCCCGTAATGGCATCCAAGACGAATACCTGATAGCCCAATCGCCGTAGCATGGCATGACGCTTTAGTTGCAATGGCCGCGGCTTTTGCCCCGGCGCCTTCACTTCCACAAAGCCCATCTTCCCATCAGCCAATAGGATTAAGCGGTCCGGCATACCGGCGAATGATGGCGAAACAAACTTCAATGCCTTACCACCAGCCTTCTCCGTTTCCATCACCAGGTGGTGTTCGATTACTTTTTCCCGCATATTTATCACCTCATTTAGGTCCGGGTGACGGTCGATGACGGTCTATTCTATAACTCTCCTTTAGGACTGTTTTTTAGGAAAATATCTCTATAGAAGAGTTTATGAAATGACCGTCACCGACCGTCACCTTTGCCCTCTAATCCAGAAAATCCGTCACTTTTACCTGCAGGCCATAGACCATACGGCTATTTTTGCTCCGCCTCCGTTCAAAGCCGGCATTTTCCAGAGCTGCATAAAAGTCTGTCGTACTTCTTGTATATTCATTCATCTGCTGACAATACGCCCGATAAGCCGTATAGAGTTCCCCCGACTTGGTGGAAAAGGCAGGGTCCACATCACAGCAATCATCCAGGAAATGACGCAGCCAGTCATTCTGCCCACGATATTTTTGGATGGCATCCTGCACACAAGGCGGTGGCGTCAGATGGTACTCATTGGCAATGACCCGCTCTGCCCCTTCGATAATCCACTGCAGGATGGCAGGGCCGGCTTTCTCCACCAGGTAGTCTGCGTAGTTCTTGATATCACTTTTCCCTTCGAACTGGGCCTTGAAGGGCATAACGATAAGACGCCGCCAGGTTCCTTCATCATTGGCGCCTACCCTGGGCAGATGATTCGTGTAAAGGACCAGCGTGTGTGTCGGTACGAACTTAAAGGGATCCTTATATTTCTTTTCGCCGCTCACCTCATCGGTCGAGCAGAGCTGTTTCAGGATGGACGTAGAGAGCCGGACGCCCTCTTCCATTTCGGCGGCAATGATCATCCGCTTCCCTTTAAGCTCGGCCATTTCCGGACGGACGTTCCTCTTGCAGCCGGCCGTCAGGGCATCGGCAGAGATTCCGCCACAGTAACTGCCAAGGACCCGGGCCAGGGAGTTCCAGTAGGTCGATTTGCCGTTGCGGCCATCGCCATACGCAATGACCAGGGCTTCCACATAGACTTTTCCAATGGCCATAAGACCGCTGATTTCCTGGGCATAGCCGATGAGAGCCGTGTCACCGGTAAAGAACTGCTGGACGGCTTGTTCCCAGATAGCTTTCCCTTCGCTACCCGGGTCTACGGCAGTACATTTCGTGATGAAGTCCGAAGCCTTATGTTCCTGCTGTCCCCGCATCCCTTTCCGCAAGTCATACGTATAAGACGGGGTGTTCAGCAGGAATTCATCTGCATCCAGTGCCTGGATGGGCATCTGGACCATGGGCTTCAGTGCCTGCAGTGCCGACAGGATATAGCGCATATCCCGGCGCTTCAGGACAAACTTCCGGTACGCTTCTGCGGCAAGGTAGGCGGCGTAGACTTTGGCCTGTTTTTCCTTGATCATCTTTTCGAGGTTCCGTCCGCCCTTGCGGATAATGTCTTCCGGAAGGCCAGACTTCGAAAGCTCCCTGATTGCCTGTTCGGACTGTTCATTGGCGTCAGCGAGCTGCAAATCCAGAAATTCTTCTGCCGCGCCGACCGCTGCCTGCCGCGACTCTTCCCAGCAGATGCCGTCGTAGCGGATGAAATCCGTGCTGTCGGTGTAGCGCAGTTCATTACCATATTCCCTGGCGATGACCTTGGCCTGGCCTATATCCGAGTAATCCTCCGGCCGCAGGGAGTCCCGGGTGCCGAAGTCGTTGTTGTATTCATCCGGGCTGACGTAGCCGTCCTGTTGGGCGATGCGCTTACCAAAGCGCACAGCACTGCCCCAGATGGTATTCAGCTCAGCGTCGGGAAGCGGCGGGTCACACTTTTCCGCTTCGTCGAGGAAAATCTGATACGCCTTTTCTGTCGCCCCGTAACGTTTGATGACGCGGCCGGCAAAACGGCTCATGGTGCTGTTCCGGCGTCCGACCGGGATACTGCGCGACTCAAGCTCTCCCACTTTGAGTACCTGGTCGATTGTCGTTTCTCCGTCCTGCCACAACACTTTCTCGACGGGACAGCCATAGATGAACCGGGCCGCATCGAGGGCTGCTTCATCGAAGAAGGGATAGGCGTGATGAATCGCCCGTTTCAGTTCTGTATAGTGCTGTTCATCCGTGATATCTGGAATCCCGAAATAGGCATGGAAGCGCGGTCTGGCACACTTCCCGTCCTTGGGTTTCATGTGATTCCTTGACGGCACGACGGCCACCGAGACTTTCGGCAGCATGGCCAGGAGCTTTTCCGGGGTCACCCATTCGGCAGGATTCTCCGAGTGGGTGTTGTCACAATCCATGACTAGGACGTTGGCAGAGAGAAAGTTCTCCCGCTTCCGATAACAATCTTTGAAGGCTACGCAGACATGATCGAAAGCGGCAGCCGCTTTCAGGTCTTCAGCACAGCTGATTTTTTGCTGCCTGGGATAGCGGCAGTTCGCTTCCACGCCAACAAAGTCTGACCTATAAAGTGTAAAATCCATCTTATTTCACCTCGTTAATATACCGAATTGGTTTTCCTTTTCTTTTGGCGTACTGGATTTCTTTTTCCATTCCCGCCGAAATTACATCACCAAAGACCCAGAGTTCGACGCAGCGGGACAATAGGGCGATATCCATAAAGAGTGCCAGTTCCCGTTCCGATTCTTCATCGAGGAACTGCGGAAGATACAGATGCGGTGCCAGAGGAATACATCCTTGGTCTACTGTATAGCGGCAATAGGCACAGGCTTTCCGGATATTTTCTTCCACATCACCGGCATAGGGCGAACAAACGTATACAACAGGCATGAACGGGAACCTTTGGGGTTCCACGTTCATGATTGCCTGATACGCCGTCGGGTCGGGATAGTGTTCTGCATTACGTTTCAGATTTCTTTCCATGCAGTTCCATCCACCCCTCCGCACATTCATCGCACAATACTGCTGTCCCCACCAAATCGGCGTCACTGTCTGACAAGACATCCTGCAGATTGACAGGCACTTCCCTGCCGCAGACCGGACAGCGGCAGAAGACGTTTTCATCATTGATTTCAACCGTCACATCGACACCATCCTTAAGTGGTTCTTTTACGTAAAACATGTATTATCCCTCCAGTTCAGTTTTGTAATACGCCATGAGCATCTGTTTCCGTTGCTGGAAATCCGGACAGGAATACAAGAGACCGTAGTCCAGATGCTGAAGCCGGTCCAGGTCATGGATTTGCTGTGCCGCCAGGTACGGCCGGATGCTCTGCCCTTTTTCGATGCCGTTGGCCAGCCGGAACTGTTTAGCAGACATCCCCAGGACGATGCGGTTCAGCATGTCGGCTTCATTACTGAAGTGATATGCCTTAGGACTTTCATGCAGCCGGCAGATCATCTCGGTCAGCATCGGGAATTCCTGCCGGGCAGACAGGAGTGACCGGACACACTGTTCCATCTCGTTGAAGCGCTGGATGTAGAGTTCCTTGAAGTGCATCGCCTTCGGTCCCGTGTAGCCCATGACCAGCATGGTGAACCCATCGCGGGTCAGCAGGTAACGTGGCAGTTTTCTTCCCCTGGCATCCTTGTAAGTACTGAGCATAAAATTATCATGGATGAAATTTTCACTGAGTCCAGATTTGGGCTCAATGATTCTGGCAATATCTCGCAACACATGACGATGCTTCTTATCAAAAACATCAGCAACAAACAGACTGTCGACCCTAGCCACACCTCCCTGGTCTGCAAACACACCGTAGTCGTCTTCCGGAATCAAAAATTTCATAGCGAATCCCGCCTTTCCTAAAATAAATGTCCGAGGAAATTCCCTCTGATAGTGAAAGGACAGAATCCATTGCTTTAAGTACCAAAAATAAAATTTTTAATTTTCTAAAATTTGTTGTGCGGCAATTATTTTATTTATTACCCAAAGATAGTAGAATATAAACAGAATCAAAAAAATAAAGAAGGAGGCTGATTGCACATGTGTTTTAGGCAAAAAATATTTGCTTATCTATCCGTATTTTTCTTTTGTCTGGCTTTTTTCCTGATAGATTCTGCTCAGGCGCAAGCCACAGAATTTACCACTCCTGAGAAAGGGACTTTTTTATATCTGGACACACGTCAGCTGGATGTTCGCTATGATAATGAGCCATTAAAATTTGTTCTTCAAAACGATGGAACGCTGCGATTGATGAGCATGGACGGGGACAAGGATTATATGTCCTTCATCAACTATTTTGGTATCAAAGGCGGCGCGGGGTATAAAGTACGCACTATCCGCACAAGTGATCCCGACATGACATTCTTCGAAATCAATGCGGATGCCGGTGCACATGCGATGAATTGCGGTTATTGGCTCATTGGCAAACATGATGGACAATGGGTTACCTATATATCACTGGATGACTTAGCTAACATGGGGTTCACTCTTGGCAAATGGCACCAAATCAAGACAAAAATAAATGAAGATGGAACCGGGCGTTTCATCCTAATCAGCCAGCATGAATACATGCCACCTGGAGCCCAGTATGGCTATCAAAGACGTATGGCTACAGATTTACAGCTAGAATTATTTTGGGACCAGGATGCACAATGGTTTGGTATGCGTAGTTTATAAGTAAATTACAGAGAAAGCAGGCGGCACAAGGTCGCCTGCTTTTTTTTTAGTCTTTTTGGTAAAAGCTACATTCGTAGCCATCAGCTCGTAAAAGAAGCCCTTTGGCCCAGGACGGAGTCCGCCCCATCTGTTCACAGATGGCAGTCACACTAGTGTCTTTTGGACACTCGATAATCAGTTCATCATGAACATGTCCGACAATATCCATGCAACTCAGCGTCTGCATGGCATAGCAGAGGATGTCACGACTGATGGCCTGGACAATATTTTCTACAAACTTTGGCCCATAGCTTTCGAGACGTTCCCATTTTTTAGTGGCTCCAATGCCTTCATAGGTAACGGACTCACCACCGAATTTATTCTGGCCAATTTTCGGTTTCACGTAGGAAAGGCGGCGTCCACTTGGCAGACGGATGAACAGCATACCACTCTGCCAAAGGAAGCGGATGCCCTGGGTTTCCTTCGGGATGTGTGTCTTGATGACCTGTTTCACGCAGCGGTCGACGTCCCACCAGAACTGGACGATGTGCGGATTCGCCGAGCGCCAAGAATCGACTAGGGGCTGCAGTTCTTCTTCGGCAAGCCCCATGTCGAGGGCGCCCATGGCTTTCAAAGCGCCCACTGATCCACCATAACCAAGGGCCAGTTCTGCAATCTTCCCTTTCTGGCGCAGGTGCCCATTGATACCATGTTTCACGACCGGGACGCCAAACATCGAACTGGCTGACGCACAATAGATATCCCCATTCCGAGCAAAGACATCTGAACGCCAGGTTTCCTTGGCTAACCACGAGAGGACACGGGCTTCGATGGCCGAAAAATCCGATACAACAAATTTCATTCCGTTTCTTGGGACAAAGGCAGTACGGATGAGCTGCGATAAGACATCCGATACCGAATCATAAAGGAGCATCAGAGCTTCATAGTTTCCCTGCCGTACCAGCGCCCTTGCTTCTGCGAGGTCCGGCATATGATTCTGGGGGAGGTTTTGCAATTGGATATGGCGACCGGCAAAGCGCCCGGTCCGGTTGGCACCATAAAACTGGAACATACCGTGCGCCCGGCCGTCCTCGCAGCGGGTCATCTCCATGGCCTGGTATTTCTTCACGGAAGATTTCGCCAGTTGCTGCCGCAGGAGCAGTACCGACCGCAGTGGCTCGGTGGCCGTTTTCAGAAGTTCCTGCACCTGCTTCTTACCGAGGGACTCCGTTTTCATTCCCTGCTCCGCCAGCCAGGAGCGCATCTGCATCACAGAGTTTGGATTCTCCAGCCCTGTCTTCTCTTTCAAAGCAGCCATCAGATGGTCCCGCGATACTGCATCCATGGCCACGGCCTGCCGCACTAGTTCCTTATCGATGGCGATGCCCCGGTCGTTGATTTTCTGGTCGATGTGATATTCATCCCAGACCTGTTCGGGGACCGGGTAATGATAGAGCCGCTGCTGGATGACCATCTCCACTTCCACATCCCGCTTGTTATAGGATTTGAACGTTGCCCACTTTTCGGGTGCGTGAAGCGGCAGATTCCGCATCCTGCCGCCATTGGCCTTGGTCGGTTTACAAGGAACACAGAAATAGCGGATGAGGTCTTTGCCTTCTTTCATCTTCTGGCTGTCCAGCTTGAGGACCGCCCCTACTCCTTCCAGAGAAAGCGGCAGTCCCAGATAGGCTGACCAGATCATGGAACACTTCCACCCGGCCGGATTCAGGAACCGCGCACACTCCTGGGTAAGGGGATGATGGTCGTGGAAAGGGTCCACACTCCTTCCAAGATGAAGCAGATACCGCGACAGGCAGACCCGTTCAAAACTGGCATTGAAGGCCCACTTGGTGACGGTTTCATCCGTCAGGGCATACAGGATATCTTCGGGGATGGTTCCTCCCCGGGCAAGGTCGATGACCTGGACTTCGCCGCCATCGACGGCATAGCCAAAAAGCAGGATTTCAAAGGCCGGTGATTCGGCGTATTTGTACACGCCGCATTTGGCCAGATTGATGTCACTGAAGGTTTCGATGTCGATGCTGATATTTTTCATTCTTCCACCTCGATAAAAACGACGAGGCACAAGGCCCCGCCGCCACTATTTACCAATACTTATTTTCGAAAGGATTCCATCTGTCTGCGGTGATATGCTTCTTCACGTTCATCCCGGTGGCGGGCCATTTCTTCATCCCGCTGGTCCTTTTTAAGATCCGTATAAATCAGGGCTACGAAGAATCCGCCGGCACACAGTGCCACCAGGCAATACAATACTTCCAGGATCATTTTCAGTGTCGTTTCCATTATGAATCACTCCTTACGCCAGAAAATCATCATCGTCAGCCGTTGCAAAATCATCTTCTGCCCGCGGCTTGCCGCCAAGAGGTTCCCCGTCATGGATTTTCTGCAGGTTGTTCAGACCGCAGGCGATGCCTTTATTGCCGTTGCTGTTGAAGGCGTAGAAGCTGATGGAAGCGCGGCCATACACACCGGAGTAGACTTCCGAACGTTCAATGATGTGCTGGCAGTCGGCATCGACGATGCCCGGCTTCGTAGCAGAGTTGGCGTTAACAAAATAGCTGTCTTTATAAGCATCATCGCCCGGGCGTTCCAGGTCGCCGTCACGCAGCGGCGTTTTGATGGCTTCGAGAGCCGGTACAGCGCGGCCATTGCCCTTGAGCTTGCTTTCGCCTTCTTCGTAAGCAGCCTTGATGGCAGCGCGGATTTTTTCTACGGTCTTTGTATCCGACTTAGGGATGATCAGACTGACGCTGTATTTCGGCGTACCGCCGTTGATGGACTTCGGTTCCCAGACGTTGGCGTAAGACCAGCGCGTATTGACCCCGGTGATTACCTTGCACGGATTGACATAGTTGTTAGACATAGTAGTTTCCTCCTTAATTTTCATTGCTAAAATCATCAGCCGCCGTATGCATCGCCGGACGCTTGTCCGATTCCGGTACCAGGACCGGTTTTCCCTGCGGCTTTTCGACTAAATTTGACAACAGTTCTTCGAACCGTTTCTTCCCGAGCTGCTTCGTCATCGCCGTGATACCGAGCAGCTTCTTTTCATAGGGATTGAATCCTGCCTTTTCTACGGCTGCCGCTACCGCGTCTTCATTCACATAGCGGCGGTTCGAGCGACCTTCGACGAGCTTCCACCCTTCCCACTGCTTGCCTGACAGCGCCTGCTGCAATGCATATTCCTTGATATCGCCGGCCCAATTGACCAGTTCATCGGCCCTCTCCAGGACGGCTTCGATTTCCTCGTCCTGAAGAGTAAATGGGACGGCAAAATCGTACCAGGCCAGTTCCAGGTTGTACTCGGCCCGCTTGCGGCAGGTTGCCTTGATCTTGCAGAAACGGCAATGGTCACCGGCTTTATATTCGCCCTCACCTTTCGCCGCCAGTTCTGCCGCAGGTTTCAGCACCGTTTCGGCCCACTGGAGCAGTTCTTCCTTGCCCATGGTGCAGGTGCTGACGTTGTCCCGGCGGGGCTGGAAGATAGTCATGGACACCTGGCGTATATCATAAATGCCATCAAACAGGTTCAGCGCACCGAGGGCATAGCACATCATCTGCGGATTCTTCTCGGAATCCACCAGGACTCCCAGGCCATGCTTGTAATCGATGACTGTCAGGGTATCGTCGGCTACGATGAGGCAGTCGCCTGTTCCAAACCCGCCTGGCACCCACTGGGAAAAGTCCAGCCGCTGTTCGATCATGATTAGCGGATCCTTGCAAGATGCTTTGGCTGTGGCCAGGCATTCCATGACGAACTGCGCGTATTCATCAGTACATTCCGCCATCTCCTCATCAAAGAACGTGAGTCCCTTCGTCGGGTCTTCCAGCTTCTGCCCCAGCGCCGTCTTCACCTTGAATTCACAGAGCGTATGGGCATCCGTTCCTTGGCGGGCGAATTCACTGGAGGTATCCGGCAGCTTGGCACATTCCTTTGCAGACGGTGGGCAGGCCAGCCAGCGGTAGCAGGAAGATGCGGACAGCACCGCATGTTTATCCGGCATGGCCAATCACCTCCAGTTTCTTCAGGAACGCTTCGTACTGTGCTGCATCAATACCGGACAGCTTGTCCGCCCCATATTTCTGAATAAGGCTGCGGACTTCTGCGGTGAATCCCTTGCGGGCCTTGTCGGCAGCGACTTTGCGGACATCTTCCAGTGTCAGCGGCTTTTCCAATTTCTCTGATTTCGCTTCCGAAGCTGTCGGATTATCTTCTTTCACCGCCATGACTTCGGAAATCTTCAGCAGCGCCTTGCCGCAATCGCCCAAGGCTGCTGCCAGTTTCTGCAGTTCATCGTTTTTCATGTGGATTGACTCCTTTCACAGGTCTTTGCATTGATAAGAGATGGATGTTCCTGGCAATACTGCGGGTCGTGACGCTGATGGCCATCAGCACCGCCGCCAGTTCCCGGTCCAGCTTTTGCTGCTGAGCCAGTTTTTCAGGTGTCTGTGTGTGAATCATCTGTCTGCCTCCTTCCTGAAGGGCTTCTTCGTTCGCCCTTCACCAGTAATAGGACAACCGCATCATCGTTAAGTACCGATTCCGAAAAAAATCCGGCCACTTTTTTTGTGACCGGATCTTTTTCTTCTTAACGGAAGTCTTTGAGATGTTCCTTCAGGAGTGCATACAGCTTGTGTTTGCGCTTATTCACCGCTTTCTGGCTCAAGCCGACGGCCTTCCCGGTCGCCGCTTCGCTGGAACCATCGGCAAGCATCAGCAGGATAGTCCGATCGATGTCCTGCAGAGCTGCCAGTTCATGGCGCAGCGCTGCCAGCAACTCTTTCTTCACGACTTCTTCCTCTAGGTTGAAGTCATCAGGCACCTCCAGCTCGTAGTCATCCCACGCCTTGTCAGTCGATACTTCATCGGCACCATGCCGCTGCTGTCTTTTGTCTTCACGCCAGAGCGGCTGCATATAAGCGCGGTACTGTTCTTCGGTTGCCGGAATCAGGATAGTACGCATCCTGCGGCAGCCGATTTTCGACCAGCGGACTTCACAGTCCTTGTACTCCTCGGTGATGACGGTTTCTGAAGTGCGTTCCAGAGGAATGTAGTATTGCTTCTGTTTGTTTGTCTGTGGATTGGCCATGCGCGATCTCCTTCGCATAATGCGAAGCGAGAATCCACGCAGGCAGCCTGTCGAAATTGACCATAAGATGCATCCTCGCTTCTATGGCCAACCATCCCAGTAGGCTGACGTGATTAACTTTCCAGACCGTCTCTCGGCTCTGGGCACACCCGCGTCCGGGAGTGAACGTTGAGACGGGAATCAATATTTGATTATTAATATGTTACATATAGTTATTACTTTTTATTTCAAGCAAAGTTGCTGACTGAAATAAAAAAAGAGCTATCTACATGACCTTTCAGTCAATATAGATAGCTCCGTTTTACAGCTCCGCATAAATACATCGGGCTGTTGAGGTAACTTCTACTTTATCTTAGTAAGCTTATATCTTTTGCTGCATCCACCTGGGATACAACATCTTCCCAAGGGATTTGCACAAGTTTTCTTTGACTAGTTTTGATTTCGAGTGTAACTTTATCTCCTTCAACGATAGCATCAAAAACTCGTTGTCCATTAGGAGTTATAGCGTGCAAGTTTCTAATCTGTTTCCTAATTTTCACCATATACACTGCCTCCTCTTTTAAAATGGAATTTCTTCATCAAACTGTTGTGGCGGATCATCCTCATTTTCACCTTTCATGAAAGAATCAATGATATACCTGAATTCCTGCTTTACTTTAGGATGCTTTGTATTTTCAGCCACTGCTACATAAAGGTTGTTAATGAACTCTGCCAGCTTAGAATCACCATGGTCACCGCACAGATATTGCGGTTCTTGTCCCGGTATGCTCATCCACACCTCTTTTGCAAAGGCATCCTGGTCATTAGTACGATATACACTCTTAGAAATATTCATGAGATGCAAGTAGGCTCCATTCTTTAACTTCAATTCGAAGCAATCCCCATGAATCGAAGTATGAACACCGAACGAATTTGAAACAAATACGACTCTTGAAACCTCTTCCGGGTACTCGCTCTCTCCCTCTTCATAGAAACGATGGAAATCAAATAATGGATGATTCGTAATACCATTCTGATCCGTTTCCATGTTGTTCAAACTTTCTGCCGACACTCTTTCCCAGGCTAATAAATCATGAACCGTATCGTGTTCCAACTTTTCCAAAAATGATATTAAATATCGTTCTGTAGGTGTGAGCGAAGATATATCTACTTTCAAAAGAGTATCAATACTAACATGGAGTACTTTTGCTATATTCATGATGAAATCAATGCCTGGCCGACTTCCACCGTCCTTGCTAGTTCTAGATATATATCCGGCGCTGACGCCTGCTTCACTTTCAACCTCACCAATTTTCCGGTTCTCGCTTTTTATTAAGAAGTCAATGTTATCAAACAGTATCTTAGGGTTGAACTGTTCCGTCATTTTTATCACTCCTTCTTCTAGTATATGTAAATAGTATCATATTTTTACTTGCACGTCAATATTTCAAATGTATTGATTTATAGGTCAAATATTTTGTCATGTCGACCTTTTCTTGAACTTCATGGTTTACCCCGTAGTCATCCTCTACAGCAGTAACGATAAAAAGCTATCGTTACTGCCGTATTCTTATTGCCATCCAATTCTTCTCCTTTGCCTTAAGGCCACTCCCCTATTTCCAGACACAAAAAAAGCCGGCTATCTGCCGACGTTTGCCAATGCCTCGCTATATATGGACTTTTCTGCTATGCACACCGTTCCCAATATTGTATCAATCCCAAGCATCTTTGCTCTCAACAGGTCATGTAATTGATACAATGGAACGATAGCGGGGATTTTGAACACCCCCATGTGCATCGGTATCCAGAGCTTTCCCTTACAAATCTCTGTCAGCATGGTATACTGGAGGAAAAGAAATCCAACGAGAAGGAGTTGATTGCATGGGCCTGTTCAACGTTTTCAAAAAACTATTCCACAGTTCTACCGACAACCCGCCAGCAATAGAGCAGACGGCTGCGCAAGATAATCCCCCTCTTGTGAAAATCACCTTTTCACAAAAACCTTCTGCTGACAGCCCATCGCCAGATATAGTGCCTCTCAATGTGCTCCTAAAAAAAGCAGTCCCTACAAAAAGAGGTTTGTATCCACATGAAATCTTAATGCTTGACTACGCCCACACGTTTTCTACCAGTTCCAGGAATAATCATTACCAAGGATTTTGGTATTATGAGTATTCGGTAGAACATCCTGGTGCTGTACTGAAATCACTCGAAAAAAGGGGATTCATCCAGCCGGGAGATTTACGGTCTGCCATTCAAAATCTGACAGTGCCAATGATTAAAAAGGAGCTGAAGGCCATCGGTCAGAAGGTAAGCGGAAAGAAAGCGGATTTAATCGACCGTTTATTAGAAAATGCATCGCTCGAAGACTTGGAGAAAAAATTTCCTGTGCGCTTTTATGAACTGACCGAGTCCGGGCAGAAGGAACTTGCGGAAAACCAATATGTCCCCTATCTCCACCGCCATAAGTACATGTCCGTCTGGGAGATGAACGACCGTCTGAATCATCGAAATCCAAATCACGCAAGTTATCGTGACCTTATCTGGCAATTCTTTAATGAGGAATCACTCAAACATCTTAATAAAGGCGACATGGGCCTTTATCGCAATACCCGGCTTAATATGTATGAGTTTCTCTTCGAAGAAAAGAAATATGAACAAGCCTTCAATCTGTTATGCGAAGTAATCGCTTATGATCTGAGCGGCATGGGCAATGATGAATTCAGCGATGTTGGTGAAAAATTCCGATTACAACTCATGCTTGAACATGATTTTCCCTATAGTAAATCCGGGATAACACTGCCACCAGCTATAAAACGATGGCTCGCCAATCTGCAAGGACGTTTAGAACTATCGGATGATGATTTGCGCGAACAACTGCTGCATCAGTTCGAGTCCATCAGCTTATATCGACAGATTTTTACAAATGCAGAATGTGTCGACATTGTTATGGCCGAACTTAACGCTGATACAGATGTCTTGAATTCTATTTATTCTGAAGCGGAAAGCAGACTTCGTACCCGGTTAAAATCAATATAAAAAATCAGGGCAGCCACCATCTAATTGGTGAGCTACCCTGATTTTGTGATGCGGTCCTCTTATTTCTACTTCTTCTTTATGGTTCATCCACTCACGCGCGGCTATTTTATACCTCTTATAGTATGTTTTTAATTGTTAACTACTACATATGGTATATCTGTAGTAAAATCGTAGTATGTTTTTTCTTTTCAATAGCCACAAAGCCCCGATTTATGCGGTTTATCAAAAAATTGGTAAGTAATGCCATGGCAGATAAATAGTATCTTGATCATAAAGGTGAAACTCCTTCCATACTGCAAATTACCTGTAGAAAACTATTCTTTTTTATTGTAACAGAAAGCAGTGATTTTTGCCCCGTTTTCTATGAATATGACGCTTCCCATTTTCAGGTCCCTGTGGATTCTCAGTATACACAGGAATCGTCAGTTTGTAATTTCAAGTAAATTTCTTTACATTTTCCTCATTTACCGTTACAATCCCGAGTTTGACACTTTTGAAAATAAAAAATGCTCACAAAGAGCGTGGTTGTGCGCTCTGTGAGCATTTTTTATTTGGTTTTAATGTGTGCTATATTTTTTTCACTGTTATTTTAATTTTTTTGAGTTCTTTATCGTTGCTCGCATAGCCGCTTGAGTCATGAATTCATAGTCGGTCCTGAACCCGAAAAGTTCATGCAACTCATCGGTCAATGCCGTTCTTTTATAAGCAGGGACATATCCGTTGGTTTTGCTTAGTCGAGTTATTGTCATGCAACTCAGGGTCTTTAATATCTGGTTGCAGGTATATTTTTCATTTAATTTTTTCTCTAACAATCGGTAGACTAACAGGCTCATGTAACAGGTCAGGAAGTGCGCTTTAATACGATCTTCCCGACGAACGAATACAGGCCGGGCTTCGAATTCAGATTTCATGATCCGAAAATTCTCTTCAATTTCCCAGCGTCGCCGGTTAATCTTCAGAATCTCTTCTGGATTTCCAATGATGTTTGTAATGACGGCGTAGAATCCATCATATTTGGATTCTTCCTGTATACGTTTTTCGTCCAGGCTATAAACATACTTCTTGGCAATTTCTCCGGTAGGGCATACGGCTGTTTTTTCAATAAAACGAGCTGGGTCGTTGGGATTATTCCGCCGCGTCTTTTTCCCAGGAGAATCAATCAATTTCTGGGCACGCTGGATTTGGGCTTGTCGGATGGTCCGCTGGTAGGCTTTGTATTTCGGTGAATAGGTTACAATCAACGTTTCATCTTCTCCCATAGGGATTTCTTTATAAAAGATGGTGTTGAACACCTGTTTATCGCTTTCATCGAGTGTTGAGATGTTTATAAAATTACGAGAACCCGGGGCTCGGAAATGTCGGGAGTCGAGTGCCACGTCACGGTCTTCCTGCTTCATTTTTTTCAGAGAGTGAGTAATAACGTATTGGCGTCCATTCAAACTATTGAACCGGCGGTTCGCTTTACTGCCTAACCCGGCATCGGAACAATAAATGAATCGGCTGCATCCGAAATCCCGGATAATCTTAGTCTCTAACGGTTTGAGGGTAGTCTGTTCATTTTGGTTCCCTGGATACATATCGAAAGACAAGGGGATACCATCGGCATCCATGAATAAGCCCATGGTAATGATAGGATTGGGGCGATGTTCCTTGCTTTTGCCATATTGCTTCATCCCCTCAGCTTCTTCAATTTCGAAATAGTAATTGGTGCAGTCGTAATACAAGACCGTACGATTGCGAGGATGGATGAAGTTAGAATTTCGGTATAGCTCTTCTTGAATGAAATCGGACTCCTCAGCAATGACAGATAGGGCGCGATATAGATTCTGGAGTGTATAGCGCGGTGGTTCCAATAGGGTTTTACAGAATTCGTAGCTGCTCCGTTTACTGGCTGGAGACAGGATACGGGCAAAGATAAGATCCGCAAGGATAGCAGAGAGATTATAATTGTATTGGTGCCGACGCTTAATTTTGCGGCAAATAGCATCCAAACGCAGTTCTGTGCAAAGGTGTTGCAAGAATAGATATCCTACATTAAAAGAACGTTGTTCCTCTTTGGGGATACAAGCAGATTGAGAAAGGAAAAGCGCAATTTTTCCGGACTGCGTACGGCACGCTTGAGTCTCTTTGGCGGCTTCTGCATTGGCCCAAGCCATCATTTTATCTTTATCACCATGATATTCTTCTAAGAGAGCATCCAATCTACCCAATTTACGATAGACCCGTGAAGATGTTCGGCCATTCTCTTTTCGATAGGATTGTATAATATAGACACTTTTGTTTTTGCCAGTTCCTGTAACAGCGGCATACATAAAAACCACCTCTCACAGGGTATTATACCATATAGCACGATATAGCACAAATAAAAACAGAAAATTTGACAAAAAGACGCGCTTGTTTACTGGCTTCATGGGCATTTTTTTATGAATTAAGTGTCAAACTCCCGTCCCTGTGGATTCTCAGTATACACAGGAATCGTCAGTTTGTAATTTCAAGTAAATTTCTTTACATTTTCCTCATTTACCGTTACAATAGCAGTACGTCTTTCAATAATCAGGAGAGATTAAAGATGATTACGTTTATAAGTGATGCCTTATTTGTCTTATATATTTTTGCTTTTTTGTGGCGGCAATTTCCTTTTATAAATACATCCGGACAAAGAAAGGGAGAAGAAAAAATATAGCAATTATACTAATAGGTATAATGGGCCCCTTGTCAAGACCACGTTCTAAAATTTTAAGAGTGGCAGTAAGCAGAATTATTCTAAGCAGCGAAGCAAGCAAAGTAAAACTCGTTGGGAACCTTGTAGCCTAATGCCTCGTGGGGCCGTATGTTGTTGTAATCATCTACGTATTGGTTAATCAGACGTCGAAGCTCTCTTGGGGTGCGATATTCGTTCGGATAGAGCTGCTCCGTTTTGAGGCTACGGAACCAACGTTCAATCATGATGTTGTCTGCCCAGCGGCTCCTGCCGTCCATACTTTGACGGATATTGAGGTTACGAAGCAGATTCTTGTAATCATCACTGGTAAACTGGCTGCCTTGATCTGAATTGATAATGGCTGGAACGCCGCATGCTTTAACGGTTTCCGTCACGGCATGAATAACAGATTCTGCTTCCAGACTGTCTGAAAGATAGTGGCCGACCAACCGCCTGCTATACCAATCAATTATTGCAGTTAGGTACATATGCCCATGCGGCATCGGAATATAGGTGATGTCAATGGACCACACCTGGTTTGGAAAAGACACGGTATAAT
>CDZT01003432.1_pt1 | contig 82422 bp, 68 predicted proteins | sample 557531 | NCBI WGS metagenome assembly CDZT01 (sample SAMEA3182066, study PRJEB8094) | gut metagenome | biome: human; feature: gut; material: Stool; isolation source: human stools | place: Canada | collected 2013-03-05
AGAATTTGGTCAACCGGGAATTCGAGTCTCATGGGCCGAGAGCCATCCTCCTGACGGACATCACATACATCCCGCTCCGCGGCAGATTCTGCTACCTCTCCACGATCCTGGACGCCTGCACAAAGCAGGTCCTGGCCTATGCGATGAGCGAATCGCTGGAAGTGGATTTTGTTTTGGAAACGGTCCAGCTGCTGGTAAAGCACCATGGGATCTCGCTGAGCAAGGAGACCGTGATCCACAGCGACCAGGGGACCCACTACACCAGTCTGAAGTTCATCCAGCTGGTGGAGAACAGCGCGCTGCGGCGGTCCATGTCCCGCAGAGGGAACTGCTGGGACAACGCGCCCCAAGAGAGCTTCTTCGGGCACATGAAGGACGAGCTGGCCAGTGAGATCCCGGGGTGGACGTCTTTTGAGGCCGCCAAAGCCTCCATTGACCGCTGGATGGATTACTACAACAACGACCGCTGCCAGTGGGATCTGGCGAAGCTATCCCCTAACGAATATTACCACTACATCACCACAGGTGAGTACCCCGCCGGTATGCTGCCGCTATGGGTCAAATGAAAATGTCCTTGACTTGGGGAGCACTTTAAGCGGACAGCGGAAAGCACTATACCGCGCCAGAGAGGATGCTCCCCATTGTTTTTGCCGCTTCACGCTTGGCTGAGGTCGTTACATGCGCATAAGTGTCCAGCGTGAAGCCTGCCGAAAAATGCCCCAGCATGCCAGATACGGTTTTAATGTCCACTCCGTTTTGCAGGGCCAGCGTTGCGAAGGTGTGGCGCAGGTCGTGAAAACGCACCTTTGGCAACCCTGCCCGCTTCAGAACGCGGTGCAGCATGTGCAGCACGCTGTCCGGGGACATGGGGCCTCCGGTGGGCGATGGGAATACCCATTCACAGTTCCCAACTTTGCATTTCTGTATTTTCAGAACGCTTATCGCGTCTGCCGACAGAGGCAGTGTGCGATAGGCGTTTTTTGTTTTCAGCGGCATCTCAATGATCTTGCCGTCGATGCGCCCGATCTGCCGTTGAACCCGGAGGTCTCCTTTTTCCAAATCAATGTCCGACCATTTTAATCCGAGCAACTCGCCCCGCCGCAGGCCGGTGGTCAGGTCGATGTAGTACAGGGCAAACACGCCGCTATCTTTTGCCTCGCGGAGGAAGGATGTCAGCTGCTCAACGGGAAGCGTCTGCATTTCCTTGCGCTCCGCCTTCGGCAACGCGCAGCCGTCTGCCGGATTGCGGGCGATCAGCCGCTGCTCGACTGCCAGTTTTAGGGCAGAGGAAATGATTTGATGGATGTTGCGCACTGTTTTGGCGCTCAGTCCCTTGGGCTGTTTCTGTGATTCGATTCGCTCTACCCGCCCTTCCGCCAACAATTTCTTGTAGAACTGTTGCAGATGCAGCGCCGTCAGATCATTCAACGGGATCTTGCCGAGCTGCGGCTTGATGCGGTTTTCGATGTAGCCATGATAGGTCAGATAGGTGGATGGGCGCATTTTGATTTTGGCATAGTTCTCGTACCACACTTCTAACCAGTTACCCACGGTGTAGGTCTTGGCCCGCCCATAGTCGATGCCCACATTTTCCTCGATGGCTTTCTTCAGCTTTTCCTTGACTTCCGCTTGCGTCTTTCCAAGGACGTTTTTAATGATGGACTTTCCTGTTTCTGGATCGTGACCGACAGTGTACCGGCCTTCCCAGCGTCCATCCTTGCGCTTTCGGATGTTCCCTTCCCCATTTGCTCGTCTTTTTGGCATGGTATCAGCCTCCTTTGCCAACGAACAATACCGTAACCAACAGAGGAAAGCTATCCAAAGGCGGAACAGTTATCAGAAAGTTATCATTTGCGCTTAGACCACGCTGCCCTATCTTTGTCTATGGCGGTGCAATTTTTGCGCTGCCGGGGCTCTTCTTTGATTACAGCGGTGCGATTTTTGAACGGTCGAAAGTCTCTTTTCATTGACTGCGGTGACTCAAAACACGCTTGCCCTGCACCATTGATCACGCGAAGGTGATTACCTCGATTTCCTTCCGAAACGGCCACAAGGCACCACCAAAATCCTTGGGACATCTGCGTTTGCGGGAACCAAGACGCCAGCCGCTCTGAAATTTTCTTCAAAAGACGCCACAACCGTCTGCGTTGAAACCCCCGTCAACTGCCCGCACTGCGGGCAGAAGTGATTGGGCAGAGCGTCGGTTCCGACGCCAGCCCTTTATCCTGCTTTCTTTTTCGTCCTCGGAAAAGCTGCGAAAGGCGTAGGAAATGCAGTCATACCAACGTTTCCAGCACATTGTCCACACGGTCTTCAACACCTCCGGTACAAACGCCTCACATTTGCTTCCGCTGACAAAAGTGGGTACACACTCGGCTTTGCTCAAAGGATCGCGCACAGCGGCTCACACGGCGAAACACGGGGTGTTTTGGGTGAGGGTGGTATCATTACCCTCGGCGCGTTCCGCACGTTCACGAACATCCCCGGGCCGGGTGTCAGAACGGCATACTTTGCCCCTTTTGGGTCTTGGTCGGGGGTGCTCCCAAAGAACGCAGAGAGCCTCGGGACAGCGATGCGCTTATGCGCGTCGCTGTCCCGAGGCGTCGCGGCCCCGCCGGGCTGCGTGATCTTTTCCGTTTCTGTCGAAATTGCGGCTTGTACACCCTGCGCTCAGTGCTTTCTATGCGTGCGAGGTGGGGGTGGTATCACTACCCCCGGCGTGCTCTGTGTGCTGTTGAAACACTCGGCGCCCGCTTGTCAAAAGGGTTCATTTGCCGTTTTCTGAGGTTGCTGAGCAGTATTCTCTGTGCGGTCCCTTTTTCTGCTAATATGCAGATATCCCTGTCGGCAATTTCAGTTGCAAACGCTTTCCCTCCCCCAACCACAGCGGGGCTTTGTGCTTCCAGCAGAATTGCGTCCAACAGAACAACTACGGTCTCGTTGGGATGCATGGATTCATCAAGTTTCGGTTGTCTAATTGTATTAGATTCGTCATCAACTTATACCACAAGATCGTAATTTCGATTGCACCATAAAATTTATGAGTGACTCATAAACTGACCAATATCTTTCGCTTTCGTTGTATTCGCTCTATGCTAGGCACAACAAGAGAGCTGCAAGGCTCACTATGAGGTTCATTCGTTCTTCCTCCTAAGAATCTCATATTGGTTTTCTTTCAGCATCGTTTACGTTTTTAGGATATGGTCAAGTCGGTCAAAGCAGCCCCGGACTGCCGGGGTCATCAGGTTGATGAACACACCGTCCAGCAAGGCAAAGATCACCGTGCCCTCCCGCACCACGCCCAGCCCCAGACCGGCCCGCCAGCAAATCAGCAGAGCAAAAATCACATAGGCAAAATCCAAAAATATCTTGCAGGTGCCATAGCGCATACGGACCCGCTCCGCTACCAGCGCACAGAACGCCTCGGCGGGATAGTTGGTGAAGTTGCAGTTTTTGGTAATGGTAAAGCCCAGACTGATCAGCCCCATTCCGCACAAGAAGCAAAGCATCTGCTGGAGATACCCTTGGGGAGCAAGGTACTGGAACGGCGCAAAGCGGTAGCGGAAAAAGTTCAGCAGAACGCCGTGAGCCAAAATGGGAAGCAGTTGGAAGCAGCGCTCCCACTCGAATTTGCTCCGCAGCATGAGAAGCTGGAGCAGGAAAAACACGCCGTACAGGTAAAAGCTGGCGGTCCCCACCTTGATCCCGGCGGCGCCCGCAATAGCGGAGGCCGCCGCCGTGGAGGTGGTCTGCCCCAGTCCCGCGATAATGCCCAATGTGACGCCTGCGCACAAAACCGTGACGCCTGCCAGCATTTCCACCGCATGAATCAATCGTTGTTTCCTCTGAACAGACACGGAGAGCCTCCTTGTTATAAGGATGCCGGGGCTACTGGGATCAAACCAGCGGCCCCGGCAAAGCAATTATCATGGTAAATCAGATTAGAAGCCGATGGCAATGGCCACGCCCATGGAAACGAACGCGAACAAGAAATAGATGGCCATCAAGGGCAGGAAGAACTTGTACCACTTCTGGACAGGCACCTTGGCATAGTTCAGGAAAATCATCAGGGTGCCGTAGCTGAACCAGAACATATTGGTGATGCCATCGCCGAACTGATAGGCCAGAACAGCGGTCTGGCTGGTGAGGCCCAGCTCCATAGCGATGGGAACGATGATGGGAGCCAGCAGAGCGCCCTTGCCGGAGCCGGAGGGGATCAGGCCGTTGATGAAGGACACCAGAATTACGATGCCGATAGCGGCGGCCAGCGGAGGCAGGCCCTTCAGCAGCTGCGTGGCGTTATAAACGATGGTGGCGTTGATGTTGGCGGAGTTCATGACCCAGTACACGCCACGAGCGAAGCCGATCACCAGCGCGCCGCCCACAGCGCCGCCGGCGCCCTTAACGAAGGAGTTTGCAATCTCAGAGGGATGCAGCTTACCTACGATGCCAGAGAACAGCGCGGAAGCCAAGAAAACGGCGGATACGTCATCAATGCCCCACTTCACGCCGCCGAAGCCCTTCTGCATACCGATGACGGTCATAATCATAGCGGCCAAAATGCTCAGCAGCACCGCCACGTGGCGGCCGGTAACGGTGACGTCCTTGCTGGTGTCCAGCACCAGATCGGAGACGTCTACGCCGTGGACTAAACTCTTTGCGGGGTCCTTGGCGATACGGTTGGCATACACCACGGTGTAGGCCACGCCGATGATGGTCATGATAGCCCACAGCACGGCGCGGAAGCCCAAGCCTACGAACACGTCGCTGTCAGCGGACAGCAGGCCCATGTTCTGCAAAATGCCGTTGCACACGCCTACGGTGTAGAGGTTGGTAGGGCCAGTAACGAAACCGCCCATCAGTCCGATGATCAGCACGGCACAGGCCACGATGCCGTCATATCCCAGTGCCAGGATCATAGCCACCACCAGGGGTGCGAAGGGGATCAGGGTCTCGATCCAGCCCAGGAAGCCGCCGATGACGGAAAACAGCACCATCAAGGCGATCAGCAGGAACGTGCGGGAGCCAGAGCCGAATTTATGGACCATCTTGGTGATGCTGGAGTCAATGGCGCCGGTGCTCTTGTAGATCTCCAGCGCACCGCCGATCACCAGCACCAGGATCACCAGATTGGAGGTATCCTTGATGCCCATGGGCACGGCCCGGAACAGGTTGAATACATTGTTAAAGTTAAAGGCGTTCTTGGGCAGAGCGGTATAAACGCCGTCTACCAGGGTACCGGGGGTAATGATGAACGTGAACAGCCACGCCACAACAACTACCGCGAAAATCAGGACAAAGGGGTTTAGGTTTAAGGGTTTCTTCTGTTTCATAGGTTTCTTCTCCTCTCCAAATATCAAAGCTGCGTAAAGCAGGGATTCCCTATGGGCGCAGAAAGCCCGGACGCTTACTTAGGCTCGTTGGCCAGTGTCTGAACTGCCGCCAGATAGCCTACGGTGCCCTCCTCCATCATGGCAATGTCGATGCTGTCCCGGGTGGTATGGCACAGCTTGATCTCTGCCGGAGAATAGCCCAGACACTTGACGCCCTTGGCGGCATAGTGGCCGGTGTCGGTGGCAAAGGCCCAGGGCTTGGTCTGAATCTCGCGGCCCACGGCGTCCTCAATGGCGGCCTTGACCTTCTGGATATAGTCGGCGTCAGCGCTGGCGACGAAGGGATTCTCACCCTGATAGCCGCGTCCCTCCACGCCGGTATAGGTAGTCAGGGGGAAGTAGAGCAGCTCCGCCTTAGCGGTGACGCCGTCCACATGGCAGTTTGCGATGGCAGCTTCCAGCTTTCGCTGGACTTCCTCCGGGGTATCGTCCCCGCTCTGGCGGTAGTCCACATAGAGCACGATCTCATTGGGGATGATATTGGTGCCCTCCTCAGAGGAGGTGATGCGGGTGCAGGACATAGTGGAGCTGCCGAACAGTCCGTCGCTGCCCATGGGGACCTTTTGCAGTTCCGGCAGCAACTGGGCCAGAAAATCGAAGGGATTGTGGCCCACATGGGGAATAGAAGCGTGGCAGGACTTGCCGGTAATGGTGATGACGCCGCAGCAGCGGCCCCGGCTGCCGATGGCAATGTCGTTCTCCGTAGCCTCACCTACGATGGCGTAATCCGTCAGCATTCGGTTCTCCTGGGTGTGGACCATAGCGCCGTAACCGGCGATCTCCTCGGAGATCACAGCGGCGGTGATGATGTCACCCTTGGGCAGCAGGCCGGCTTCCTTCAGCAGGAAGGGAACATAGATCTGAATGGCCATGGTGCCTTTGGTATCGGAGGCACCCCGGCCCCAGACCCGGCCCTCAGCGATGGCGCCGCTGTAGGGGGGGTAAGGCCACAGGCTCTCATCACCCTCGTAGACCACATCCATGTGGCAGTTGAGCATCACAGAGCTGCCGCCGCCGGTACCCTTCATGGTGCCGAACACGTTGCCATAGCGGTCCACCTCCACCTTGTCGTAGCCCAGTTCCTTCATCTTCTCCTGCACATAAGCGGCCACTTCGCCCTCGTGCAGAGATTGGGAGTTGCGCTGGATCAGCTCCGAAGCGGTATGGACAATGTCGTCCTTGTACTTCGCGGCGATCGTTTTCAATACCTCGTTCATAGCTTCCTCACTTTTCATGTTTTATGAAGACCAGCTGCCGTGGGAATTGTGTCCCGCAGCAGCCGGAGATCATGCAATAGAACGCTTAGACCTTCTCCAGCGCCTCATCCAACTCGGCGATGATGTCCTCCGCATCCTCCAGACCAATGGAGAATCGCAGCTGCCCCATGGAGATGCCTGCGGCCTTCATATCCTCAGGGCTGTAGGCTCGGTGGGAAGTCTTGGCCGGATAGGAGATCGTGGTGGCAAAGCTGGCCAGGCTGGGCACAAACTTAATCGTGGAGCACTCACGGATTAAGGCGCTGGCCCCCTGCTCGCCGCCGGCAATATCGGCACTGAGCATACCGCCGCAGCGGCCGTCCACAAACAGCTTGGCGGCCAGTCCATGCGAGGGAGAGGATTCCAGACCGGGATAGTAAACCTTCTCAACCTTGGGATGGCCCTCTAAAAACCGCGCCACCTTCAAAGCGTTTTTAGAGTGCTGCTCCATTCGCAGATCCAAGGTCCGCAGACTCCGGCACAGCAGCCACGCCTCCATGGGACCCATAATGGCACCGTACAGCGTGAAGCAGCGGTGGATCTGGGCAATGTTTTCCTTGTCGGACACCACCGCACCGCCGATCAAATCGCTGTGACCGCCCAAATACTTCGTGGCGCTGTAGACCACAATATCGGCGCCCATGCTCAATGGCCGGGCCACGGCGGCGGTGGCGAAGGTATTGTCTACCACGAGCTTGCAGCCGTGGGCGTGGGCGATCCCGGCAATGGCGGGCAGGTCATTCACTTCCATCAAGGGATTGCTGATGGTCTCAGTGTAGACCACCTTGGTATTGGGGCGGATAGCAGCCTCCACCTTGGCTGGGTCATCAAACTCCACAAAGGTGACCTCCACGCCAAAGCGGGGCAGTTCATGCTTAAAATAATCATATACGCCGCCATATAGGACTGGCGAGGAAACGATGTGGTCGCCGGCCTGCACATTGGCAATAATGGCATTGATGATCGCTGCCATGCCTGAGGAAAACACCAGCGCACCATCAGCCCCCTCAGCTGCCGCCAGCATTTCTTCCGCGGCATCCGTACTGGGATTGGTCATTCTGGAGTACACATAGCCATCGGCCTCTCCTGCATAAACAGCATCCAGAGAGGGCACGTCATCAAACGTGAACACACTGCTCATATAGATAGGCAGCACCTTTGGAACAGAAACACTGGATTGAATTTTCTTCGCCAGCTCCAAATCACCTGTATGGGCCAGCTTTGTTCTCATGTGACTTTCTTTCATGATGGTCGTCCCTTCTCCTTGTTCATTTTAGCATAAAAGTTTGGTGAGACCCCTTGCTTTTTTGTATTATAACAGGTACATTCTTAGAAGTGAAGCAACTGTTTTTCACATAGCGATATGAGTAAAAGTCATTACTCGAGCGGCGTACAAAAGACATTTGTCTGTATTGCGTATTGTGAACAGGATTGTACAGGCTCTCTGTTCCTGCCTGAGCAGCCGCTATATTTTCAACAGCAAAGGAGTCCTGAACCTCTATGACACTTCAGCAGTTACAGTATCTGGTTGCGCTGGCAGAGAGCAACTCGATCAACCAGGCAGCCCAAAATCTATTTGTCTCTCAGTCCGGCATCAGCAAGGCGATCAAGCAGCTGGAAAGTGAACTGGGCTTTCCCTTGCTGGAACGCAGCAGCCGGGGCATCACCTTCACCAGCCGCGGCACAGAATTTCTCCATGACGCTTACAGTCTGATCAAACAATTCCATACCATGCAGGATCACTATCTGCAAACGGAACCTCAGGGCATGATTACAATGTCCATCACCTCCCGTTACTATATTTTTGTAGCGAAAGCAGTTGCAAAAATGGCAAATCTATTGAAGGAACACAACTATTTTATCCGTCTTCAGGAGGGAAAAGTCAGCGATATCATTCAGGATGTGGCAGCCCGTCGGAGTCAGCTTGGCTTTATATCCTACTATGATACCAACGCAGAGTTTATTCAGCATGAGCTTGAGCGCTTCAATCTGGAATTCCACAGTCTTTGCAGCAACCAGCTCCATGTTTTCCTGTCCAAGAACCATCCGCTTGCCAAAGAACCCAATATCACCCTCTCCATGCTCAGTCCTTACCCATATATCTTCTACGACGGCGGCAACGATCCATACGGCTATACTGAGGAGGTCTTTTTCCCCGTACATCCGCAAAAATCCATCGCCGTATCAGACCGTAGCTCCATGCTGAATATCATCCGCCACTCAGAATGTTATAACCTTGGCTCCGGCTGGCTGTTGGAAGGCTACAGCGAATCCGATCTCATTACCCGCCCCCTCTCCCTTCCCGCCGACACAACCATGCAGGTCGGCTGGATCACAAAACGCGGATATATGCTGGATGCCGAATGTGAACAATTCCTCAAGTTCTGTCAGGAAGCCTTGGATGACTGCTGCACCGGAAGCCTGTAAATTTATCCGATGTTTATGGACAAAAACGTTCCGAACGGATGTGTTTTCCATACAGCGAGCTTTAAAACAAGCAATCTTGACAGCATCAAAGCGGCGTCTGCGACGCCGCTTTGATGACTTCCACACCGCAAGACTATCCTGTGAAAACGCTTCTGAGCGTTCGCATACCCTGACCCACTTTTGACCCAGAATCCGAAAAAAGCGGGCAGGGCTGGACGGAAACAATGGAAAATCCGCCGAGCGAACGGTGGTAAAAAGCACAAATCGGAGCCGAAACGACTCCGATTTGTGCTTGAAACTGCCTCATAACCCGGAGGTCGCAGGTTCGAGTCCTGTCTCCGCAACCAGAAAGTCCTGATTTCTTGCGAAATCAGGACTTTTTTCGTACCTTTCTGCCCAATAACTTACTTGCCACTTTTTCTGACCCAAACGCTGACCCCAACGGGAGCGGGTAGCGGAAAGCATCAGACGGCACGAGATAGGATGTTCCCCATGGTCTGGGCGGCTTTGAGTTGGGCGTCGGTGGTGACGTGGGCGTAGGTGTCCAGCGTGAAACCCGCCGAGTAGTGACCGAGCATACTGCTGACGGTTTTCACGTCCACACCGTTTTGCAGGGCCAGCGTTGCGAAAGTGTGGCGCAGGTCATGGAAACGCACCTTCGGCAGCCCTGCCCGCTTCAGGACGCGGTGCAGCATGTGCAGGACGCTGTCCGGTGACATGGGGCCCCCGATGGGCGATGGGAATACCCATTCGCTGTTGCCCGTTTTTCTTCTTTGTTGCATCAGAACGCTGATCGCGTCTGCCGACAGGGGCAGTGTGCGATAGGCGTTTTTCGTTTTCAGCGGCATCTCAATGATTTTGCCATCGATACGCCCGATCTGCCGTTGAACCCGAAGGTCTCCTTTTTCCAAATCAATATCCGTCCATTTTAATCCAAGCAGCTCGCCCCGCCGCAGGCCGGTGGTCAGGTCGATGTAGTACAGGGCGAACACGCCGCTGTCTTTTGCCTCGCGGAGGAAGGACGTCAGCTGCTCAACGGGAAGCGTCTGCATTTCCTTGTGCTCCGCCTTCGGCAACGCGCAGCCGTCTGCCGGATTGCGGGCGATCAGCCGCTGCTCGTTTGCCAGCTTCAGGGCAGAGGAAATGATTTGATGGATGTTGCGTACTGTTTTGGCGCTCAGTCCCTTGGGCTGCTTCTGTGCTTCGATTCGCTCTACCCGCCCTTCCGCCAACAATTTCTTGTAGAACTGTTGCAGATGCAGCGTCGTCAGATCATTCAACGGGATCTTGCCGAGCTGCGGCTTGATGTGGTTTTTGATGTAGCCATGATAGGTCAGGTAGGTGGATGGGCGCATCTTGATTTTGGCATAGTTCTCGTACCACACTTCTAACCAGTTACCCACGGTGTAGGTCTTGGCCCGCCCATAGTCGATACCCACATTTTCCTCGATTGCCTTTTTCAGCTTTTCCTTGACTTCTGTCTGCGTCTTGCCAAGAACGTTCTTGATGATGGCCTTGCCAGTTTCCGGATCGTGACCGACCGTGTACCGACCCTCCCAGCGTCCGTCTTTCCTCTTGCGAATATTTCCCTCTCCATTTGCTCGTCTTTTCGGCATGATATCAGCCTCCTTTGTAACGGCAAACCATACCGTAAACAACAGAGGAAAGCTACTGGAAAGCAGAACTGTTATCAGAAAGTTATCATTTGCGCTGGATGCCCTATCTTTGTCTATTGCGGCGCAATTTTTGCACTGCCGGGGGCACTCTCTTTTGGTTTCAGCAACGCAAATTTTGCATTACCGAGGGCGTCCTCTTTGGTTACAGCGGTGCGATTTTTGAACGGTCGAAAGTCTCTTTTCATTGACTGCGGTGACTCAAAACACGCTTGCCCTGCACCATTGATCACGCGAAGCTGATTACCTCGATTTCCTTCCGAAACGGCCACAAGGCACCACCAAAATCCTTGGGACATCTGCGTTTGCGGGAACCAAGACGCCAGCCGCTCTGAAATTTTCTTCAAAAGGCGCCACAACCGACTGCGCTGAAACCCCCGTCAACTGCCCGCACTGCGGGCAGAAGTGGCGGCTGCGGCGGCGCTTGCGACGCCAGCCCTTTATCCTGCTTTCTTTTTCGTCCTCGAAAAAGGCTCGAAAAGCGCAGGAAACGCAGTCATACCAACGTTTCCAATGCATCGGTCACACGGACTTCAACACCTCCGGCACAAACATCGCAACGTTCGTTTCAAGGGGCTGCGGTGGGTACACACGCCACCCCAGCCCCTAACCGCGCACACAGCGGCTTACACGCCGAAACAGGGAGCGTTTCGGATGGGGCGCTATCATTACCCTCGACACGAGCTGCACGTTCACGAACATCTCCGGGCCGGGTATCAGAACGGCAAACCTTGCCGCTTTTGGGGCTTGGTCGGAGGCACTCTCAAAGAACGCAGAGAGCCTGCGGAACAGCGATGCGCTCATGCGCGTCGCTGTTCCGAGGCGTCGCGGCCCCGCTGGGCTGCGCAGACCGACACCGCCCGCTGAGCGGACTGTGCTTGCTCCGATATCTCCCAGAGTCCAACTCTGTTTGCGGCGTCCGGCGTTCCCTCTCTCCGCCTTTATCCCCGGAGCATGACCCTTGCGCGGAATACGCCGTCCTGATAGGTAACCGTACTCGCCCCGCCGGATTTTTCTGCGATGTGACAGACGGACTGAAGCCCGACGCCGTCTCCTTTTCGCTTGGAGGACTGAAAGACACCGCCTTTTTCACGGATGACTCCGTCATAGGTATTCTCAACCTGAATCAGTGCCAGACTGTTGCCATGCAGATAGGCTGTCAGTTTGATCCTGCGTCGGGCAGGCGCGGTGCGCAGACTGGCTTCCAGCGCATTTTCCAGCAGATTCGAGAGAACCAGACATAGATTGATTTCGTCTACAGGAAGACATTCTGGCAGATCAATCTGCACGGAATACGGGATATTCTCGCGTTTGGCAAGCGCCCAGTAATACCCAACCACGCTGTCTGCCGCCCGGTTTTCACAGAAATGCATTTCAAGACTTGGAATTCTGGAAACCGCACCGGAGAGATAGGCTTTGATCTTTTCAAGATTCCCTTCTTCTGCAAGGGCATCGAGCTGACATAGCTGGTGGCGCAGATCGTGCCGCGCCTGTCGGGCTTCCTCAATGGCAGCTTTCAGGCTTTCGTAGCGCTGCTGCTGCATGGAAAGCAGCTGGTTCTCCTGCTGCAATCTCACATTCCGGTTGATGCTGATCGCCATCAGAAGGAAGATTGCGTTGAAGAAAAGCATCAAAAACAAAAGTGTGATACTGATCACAAAATACCCCTGCAAAACACGCCCGGTATAGAGCGTGTCCGCATACTTGGGAATCATAAACAGATTCAGCGCAATGAACACCAGCGGCAGCACCCAGAACACATACCAGGTCTGCGCAAAATTATCATCCTCGACCATCCTCCGCACGCTGTGCGTCGCAGGATAATAGGCGATGGCAGCAAACAGCCAGCAGATCGCATGATAGCAAATCGCAGACCGCAGACAGAACCATGGCGCAGCCTGTGCCTGCGGCGAATCGATCAGCATTGCGGCGTTGATCGCCCGGCAAAGGCTGTTGATACAGGCAAATACCGCACAGACGGACAACGCAATCGTTCCGGATTTCCAAAGCGAAATCCGGAGCGTTTTTATGTAGATCACGACTGCAAGCAAGGTTAGGGCTGCAAGCATCGGCGCAGTCGGCATGCGGTGCGCATAGCACACCACGCCTCCGGCGGCGCAAAGCAGCGCAAGCAGCAGAACAAGCCACAAAACAAGCTTTGACAGCGGCTGCTTTAAGCTGGATTTTACCGGGAAGTAGGCAAGCAGCATGCCGGGAATCACCACGCCGAGCTCCAGAATTGGACGCAGCAGCTCCATTATACCATACGCCCCCTTTGCAGCAAGAACTCCATAAATGCCTGCCGGGCACTTTTCAGAAGGTCCTGACTGACAAACACGCGGCTTCCGTCCGCCATGCGGAAGGCGACGCCTTCCAGATCCTTCGCGTGTTCCAGATTCACGATCACGCCGCGCCCGCACACAAAAAAACGTGTATCATCCTTTAGTGGGGCGATGAACGTCTTGAAGGGTTGGCGCGTGGCAAGCGTCTTTTGAACCGTCGTATGGACGTAGATCAAGTGGGCGAAGTGTTCTGCGTAGACGATGTCCTGATAGCGCAGATGGATCTCGCTTCCCTCCACCTTTAGCTCCATATATTTATCCGGCTGCGGTACGCGGGCAAGCAGCTCGTCCGTCAGCGCGTCGATGTCCGCTTCGGTAAAGGGCTTGACCAGATAGTGCAGCGCCCGTACCTGAAAGCCCTCCAGCGCATGGTCGGTCGAGGTCGTGGTAAAAACCAGCAGGCAGTCCGTGTTGGTTTCCCGCAGCTTCTTTGCCGCCTCCATGCCCGTCATGCCATCCATATAAATATCCAGAAACGCGGCAGTAAAGGGCGCTTTCCTTGCCGCTTCCAGAAATGTCTCGCCGCTTTCGTATTCCAGAATATCCGCCTGTACGTTTCTCCGCTGAAGCTGCTGCTCCAGCCGGTCTTTCAGCAGTGTGCGTTCCGCAGCAAGATCATCCACAATCGCAATTCTCATGCAGGGTTCTCTCCTTGTGCTTGAATTCCAAGATAATTATATCACAGCGTGTCGAGGATGACAAAGAACCGCTGTCGGAATTCGTGCCAAAATCGCCCCTTTCGTGCTACGGCGCTTGAAAAAACCGAATGGCCTTTTTATACTGAGCGCAAGCAAGATGCCTAATCGGATGAAGGAAGGAGGGATATCTGTGTATCGTATTGCCGTGCTGGCAGAACAGGAAGCAGAGCGGCAGCGCTACGCCGAGCAAATTACCCGGTTTTGTGTAGCGAAGGGGCTGTTTCCGCAGGTCATGCAATATGACGATCAGGAACGTTTTTTTGAAACGTCGCAGAAAGATGCTCCAACCAATGCCGTCATTGCACTTTCCGGGGTGGCAGGATTGAATGCGGCGGAGCACCTTCGTTCCTTATGCCCCGCGTGCCGGATGATCTGGTGCAGTGACCTGGATTTCTCTCTTCACGCCTTCCGGCTGCGGGCCGACTATTTCCTGATGAAGCCGGTTTCCGAAGAAGCATTCCGGCGAGGACTGAATGCCTGGATTAAATAAACGGGCATCGAACCAAACCGAGACAACAAGTAAGAAAATGGAGGATGTCAATGAGAAAGAAAAAATTACAGTGTTCTGTCCCCACCCTTCTGTTGACCGGTGTGTTGTGCCTGACCTTGGCGGCCTGCGGTGCGAAGCAGTCTTCCGACATGCTTGCATCGGATACAGACTCCGCGGTAAGCGCTGCCCTGCCGGTAAAGGCCATGAATGCCAAACGAGTTGACGAAAACCCTTATATGGCAAAGAGCGACGCCAACATTCACCATGACGGCTACAATACCGACTCTACGGATGAAGTCCTACCGCTTGGCATCTATCCGGAGATCAATGTTTCCTATGAAAAAACCAACGCGAACGCTTCGCCTGCCATTTACTTTGACAGCTACGGCCACGCAGTCGTTCCGCTGCTCGGCGGCATCGCTATCCGCGATCTGAATGCAGAGGAAGCCACGACGCTGGGCTATTTCTCCCCAAAGCAGCATGACGGCGGCGGTTACGTCATCCAGAGCTCCTACACGTTCCTTGACTCGGAAAACCGCATCGTCTGCCCCACCAGCAACAACCATGTGCTGATGCTGCGGGCAACCGATGAAGCAGGAAACGTCCTGCCGGAGTTTGAAAAGGTACTGGACATTGACATCAAGGCGGCAGCCGAAGCTGCGCTCGGCAAGGAGCTGACGCAGAATCTTCTTTCCGTGGTCTTTGACTACGACGGCAACCTCTGGTTTGCGACGGGCGGCTTCCGCATTTATCCGCAACGCCAGCAGCAGGGCGTGCTCGGCTACATCGCCCACTCGGCGATCGAGGCGATCCTGAACGGAGAGCAGGCCGACCTTTCGAAGGCCGTCTTCATCTACGGGCTGGCGCTCGGCGAGGGCGCGGAAAACGGGATTGCCGCCTCCAAGGACGGCGCGGTCATCCTGACGAACCAGAACTGCTATCTGCTGCGTGCCAATAACGGTGTCGAGGTTGTCTGGTGCACACCGTATGAGAGCGTCGGTGCGAAGGTCAGCGGCGAGGGTGACAAGACCACCGGCGGCGGTCTTGCCTGGGGCGGCGGTTGCTCCCCGTCGCTGACGCCGGATCTTGTGATGTTCACCGACAACGCGGATCCAGTCAAGCTGCTGGCGCTCGATATGAAGACCGGTGAGATCGTTGCAAGTATGCCGGTGCTGGATGATCTGCCCGAGGGCTATCAGGTGGCGGTTGAAAACTCTGCCATCGTCTATGACGACAGCGAGGGCACCGTCAGCACGATTGTCTGCAACTGGTTCGGCGCAGGCAGCGCAGGCCTTGCCGATCCCGACAGCGATTCCTCCATCCAGAGCTATGCCAACATCTATGACACAAACTGGCTGACAAAGGGCAACTGCATGATCGCGCCCGGCGTCGAGCGCGTGGACACCGTGAAAACCGATTCCGGCTATGAGATGAAGAGCATCTGGTCTCGAAATGACCTGAGCGATACATCGATTCTCAAGCTCTCCACCGCAACGGGCTATATCTACGGCTATGTGCAGGATCTGGAAAGCGGCATGTGGCAGTACATCATTCTGGACTTTGCCACCGGCGAGACGGTATTCACCATGGACGTCTCCAACAAATATGGCTACAATAACATGGCTATCGGTATGTATGCCGGAAACAGCGGCAACGCGCTCTACTGCCCGACGGGCTATCTAGAGCTGCTGTGCTTGCAGGACCGCTTTGTGTATCTTCCCGAAATGCCCTACCGCAAGGTCAATCTCGATAAGGCCGCGCGGAACGTACTGACACAGGAACAGTTTGAGCAGGACGGCGGTGACGGCACGGTCGCCAGCTGGCGCAATACTGTGACGGTCGAAAATGTTCATCCCAACACGACGGTCTCGTTCCGGATGAACAATCTTTCCGGAAGCGCCGCTGAGCTGAAGCTCTATGCCTACGGTGCAGATGGAAAGCTGGCGGAGGTCGGCAAAGAGCTGTGGTCGATCACGGATGAGACAGGCGCTTCCGTGGATACCCTGTCCGATGGCACACTGTATGAACTGCGTGTCAGCGTCGCAGACGGCGGTGCGTTCGACCTGAGCGAGGCGGAAAAGGAGATCAAAATTTCCGTTGTACTTGCGAAGTAAGACTCAAGGAAGGCTCCGGTGCCAAAAGCGCCGGAGCCTTCCTCAACCTGTCAAAATACCACAAAATCACTTCCACGAATATCGCCAAAAAGTTACTGTTACAACGCTGTTCCAAACCGCTTCTCATCCCGATTTTCAACTTCTCGCACAAACGGCCCACGTTTGCTTTCACTCCCGAAAGCGGGTACACACTCGCCTTTCAGAGAAAAATCGCACACAAGGGCACACACGCCGAAACAGGGGTGTTTTGGATGGGGGTGGTATCACTACTCTCGGAGCGTTCCGCACGTTCACCAACATCCCCGGGCCGGGTATCAGAACGGCAAGTTTTGCCGCTTTTGGGGCTTGGTCGGGGGTGCTCCCGAAGAACGCAGAAAGCCTACGGGACAGCGATGTGCTTATGCGCGTCGCTGTCCCGTAGGCGTCGCGGCCCCGCTGGGCTGCGTGATCCTTTTTCTTCTGTCGAAATTGTGGCTTGTATGCCATGCGCTCAGGGTCTTTCCGCGTGTGCGAGACATGGGAGGTATCACTACCCTCGGCGTGCTTTGCGTGCTGCCGAAACGCCGGACGGCCGCTTGTCAAAGCGGCTAACTTGCCGTTTTCTGAGGTCGGGTGAGCAGCGTTCCTTGCGCAGTGCCTATTTTTTTCGAATATACAGAATTTTCTGTCGGCAGTTCCAGTTGCAAACACTTTTGCGCTATGGTACAATAAATCCAAGGAATCGGAAGAATTTCAGAACAATTATGCCGTTAAAATCCCATTTGCAATTGCAAGTTCCTCACCGGGGCCACGCCCCAAGCAACAGAAAGGAAGTGCTATCCCATGAAGAAACTCATCTCCTTGACTCTGGCGGCACTCCTGCTGCTGAACCTTGCCGCCTGCGGGGAAAGCTCCGTTTCCAATCCATCAGGTTCCTCCGGCGATTCTTCATCTTCAGCCGATCCCGCCCAGCCGGATGCCTTCTCCCCCGTCACCACGGAGGCGGAAGTTCGGGCTCTCTATGGGGACGACGCAAGCCTTATCACCTCCATCGAGGCGTACCAGGGAGATTTCCTGGTGAAACTGGGAACGGACGAGGACTGCCCCAGCTTGGACTGGGTCTACGGCCAGAGCGGCATCCGCCGTCGGATGCTGTGGCTGGATACGCCCCTGCTTCGGTGCGAGATCGAGTCCCAGGCATCCGTCCGGGTGGTCACTGGCGGGCCTAACATCTATAACGGCGTCCCCGGTTTTCCACGCGTGGAGTTGGCCACACTGAGCCTTCTCTACGATGAGCAGGGCCGCGACCGAGGCTATGATCCCTATGTTTCTCCCGGCATTGGTAGCTCTGAAATCTACTGGGCCGGGGCTGGGGAGCGCTATTCCATGGGGATGCAGGGCCGCCGGGAGGCCATCCGCTCCGCCCAGGTCGATGCAGGCGGCCTCACCGTGGCCTTCGCGCCCCTGGCGGACGGCAGCGACTTCGTGGCCGCCTACTGCGAGATCCCCTATACCGAGGTGGCTCTCTCAGAGGACGGTATGACCCTCACCGTCACCATGCACGACACCTTCCTCAGCAGCGGCACCCTCTCCAAGGATGTAGACCCGGACTTTTTGAAGGAGTATGGCTCCCTCTACCCAGAGAGCTTCCCCGCTGGGGAGCTGGCGGGAAGCTGCACCCTCATCGAGAATGCGGATCTGCGTCAGGATGGGAACATCGCCGTGCTGACCGTCACTCTGGCTGACGGCCCCATCCACGGCAGGAACTTCGGTGACGGTTATTACCGCTTCACCGCCGAGACCGGCTATACTGGCATCGCCGACATCGGTCCCTACCTCCGGGTGACCCTCAACGCCACCAACGAGCTCTTTGCAGGCAACTGAGCAGTCCATACAAGCCGTGGACAGCGTGGGTGCGGGCGCACCGTGTCTGACCCAGTTTTGACCCAGAACACGAAAAAATCGGACAGGACTGGACGGAAACAATGGAAAACTCACCGAACGAATGGCGGTAAAAAGCACAAATCGGAGCCGAAATGACTCCGATTTTGCTTTGAGACTGCCTCATAACCCGGAGGTCGCAGGTTCGAGTCCTGTCTCCGCAACCAGAAAGTCCTGATTTCTTGCGAAATCAGGACTTTTTCCGCACTTTTTTACTCAATAACTTACTTGCCATTTTTTCTGACCCAAACGCTGACCCCAACGGGAGCGGGTAGCGGAAAGCACTATACCGTGCCAGAGAGAATGCTGCCCATTGTTTTTGCCGCTTCACGCTTAGCCGAGGTCGTTACATGAGCGTAGGTGTCCAGCGTGAAGCCTGCCGAAAAATGCCCCAGCATACCAGACACGGTCTTGATGTCCACGCCGTTTTGCAGTGCCAGCGTTGCGAAGGTGTGGCGGAGGTCATGAAAGCGTATCCTCGGTAGACCCGCCCGTTTCAGCACTCTTTGCAGCATATGCAGGACGCTGTCTGGTGACATGGGGCCTCCGGTGGGTGACGGGAACACCCACTCGCTATTTCCGACTTTGCATTTCTGCATTTTCAGAACGTCTATCGCATCCGCCGACAGCGGCAGTGTGCGGTAGGCGTTTTTTGTTTTCAGCGGCATCTCAATGATCTTGCCGTTGATGCGCCCGATCTGCCTTTGAACCCGAAGGTCTCCTTTTTCCAAATCAATGTCCGACCATTTTAATCCGAGCAACTCGCCCCGCCGCAGGCCGGTGGTCAGGTCGATGTAGTACAGGGCGAACACGCCGCTATCTTTTGCCTCGCGGAGGAAGGACGTCAACTGCTCAATGGGAAGCGTCTGCATCTCCTTGCGCTCCACTTTCGGCAACGCGCAGCCGTCTGCCGGATTGTGGGCGATCAGCCGCTGCTCGACTGCAAGCTTTAGTGCAGAAGAAATGATTTGGTGGATGTTGCGCACTGTTTTGGCGCTCAGTCCCCTGGGCTGTTTCTGTGATTCGATTCGCTCTACCCGCCCTTCCGCCAACAATTTCTTGTAGAACTGTTGCAGATGCAGCGTCGACAGATCATTCAACGGGATCTTATGTGCGGGACCTGCTCTATGACGCCTTGCGCGACGCAAGTATTTCCGTAGAAGCCTTTGAAGAGAGCGTTTCGTCTGAGAATGTCTACCGGCGCTGCGGGATCACCAGAACGGCCAATCCGAGGGGCCGTCCGCCGAAGAAAAAGGCGGGTGAGCAAGCATGACCAACGAGCAACTAATTCGCCAATATTATGACGGCGATGAGGCCGCGCTGGAAAAGCTGTACCATAAAAATATCGGGCTGATCCGCAGAATCGCCAAGGAAGCAGCAGCGGAGTTAACTGCCTGACGGCGGACTCACATCATCCAAATCAATTTTCCGCGTATACGAAAACGATTCTGGATGACCTTTGCGGCGAGGGTGCGTTGGAGCTTCTGATGCGAATACAGAGCAGAGAATATGACGAAAGCCGCGCCGTGCTCACCACCTATCTCTACCCGCATTTGAAGGGGCGCATGACCCGCTGGCTGGAGCAGAATCTTGGCTGTATGGCGTTGAGCAAGGACGAGATGACCGCTGTCCGGCAGGTGCAGAGGCTGTATCATGTTGCATGGAAGGATACCGGTGAAATCGCGGAGGAGCTGGGTATCCCTGAGGCTCGTGTCAGTCGATATGTTCGCTACAACACCCATTTCCTCGGTGTGCACGATCTTGTCCCGGAGGGCTATGACGGCGATCCCTACGAGCGGCTGATGCCGGGGCTACTCTCCGCTTCGGCGGAGCAGGCCGTGTACCGCAAGGTCTGCATTGAGCTCCTCCGGGAGCTGTTCGACACCCTGCCGAAGAAGGACAGGGACATTCTCGGCAAGACCTGCGGCGTGTTCGGATACCCGGAGGCGACCTTGAAAGAGATCGGGATGTATCACATGATGAAGGAGTCCGCCGTGGAGAAGGCGAAGAACCGCGCGGTCGAGAAGCTGAGAGAATCCTATCCCGGCAGCAGGCTTCAGGTATGGAGGACTGTTCATCGTATGATGCGGAGACCGATCCCGCCGCTAGGGGAAGACAGTGATCTGCGGCGCAATTTCCCACAGTATGTCCGCGCCTTGGCGGAGGTCTATGGCGTGCTGAACAAGCTATGATCTGACAACATCGTCAATATTGAGCTTCATCAAATTCTGCAAAACCTTTACAAAACCTGCATAGACAGGCTGCGAAAACCGTGCTATACTATGTGCCAAAATCAGAAGCGGTATTTGAAAGAAGGTGTGCACGTTGATAGAACCCATACTCTATCTGAAGCGTCATTTGACTTCTTTTCAAATCATGATCCTCGGCTTTGCGGGTGTGATCCTGCTGGGGGCGCTGGTGCTGATGCTGCCTATCGCCACAGTACAGCGGGTCTGGACGCCGTTTCATGAGGCACTGTTCACCTCCACTTCCGCTGTCTGCGTGACGGGACTGGTGGTGCAGGATACCGGCAGCTACTGGTCTGCCTTTGGTCAGACGGTGATTTTGCTGCTGATCCAGATTGGCGGGCTGGGCGTGATCACCGGCGCGGTGACGTTCCTGATGCTCGCCGGGCGGAACATCACGCTCAAGGAGCGCAGCGCCATGCAGGACGCCATCTCCGCTCCCGCGGTGGGCGGCATCGTGCGCCTGACGCGGTTTATCCTGAGAGGGACCCTGATCGTCGAGCTGCTGGGCGCGTTGGCGCTGCTGCCGGTGTTCTGCCGGGACTATGGGCTGCGGGGCGTATGGATGTCCGTTTTCCATTCCGTTTCCGCCTTCTGCAACGCGGGTTTCGATATTCTGGGGCGGGCGGATGCCCCTTACCCTTCGCTGACGGCCTATGCCGCAGACCCGCTGGTCAACATCGTCATCATGCTGCTGATCATCGTGGGCGGCATCGGCTTTCTAACGTGGGACGATATCTGTACGCACGGTCTGCACCTGCGGCGTTACCGGATGCAGAGCAAGGTCATTCTGAGTGCGACGGCGCTTTTGATCACGATTCCGGCGGTCCTCTTTTATCTGACGGACTTTGCGGACCTCCCCGTGGGAGAGCGGGCTTTGGCCTCGCTCTTTCAGGCGGTCACACCGCGGACGGCAGGCTACAACACGGTTGATCTAACGAAAATGAGCGATACCGCGCAGGCGGTCACGATCATGCTGATGCTCACCGGAGGTGCGCCCGGTTCCACGGCGGGCGGCATGAAGGTCACAACACTGGCGGTGCTCATTGCCAACGCCGCGGCAGCCTTCCACAGGAGAGAGGACTCGCGGCTCTTTGATCGCAGATTGGACTATTCCGCCATCCGCAATGCCGCCGCGATCTTACTGCTGTATCTGTCCTTGACGTTTGTTGGCGCGGCGGTCATCAGCGAGGTCGAGGGCCTGCCGCTGGGCGCTTGCCTCTATGAGACTGCCTCCGCCGCGGGCACGGTGGGACTGACGCTGGGACTGACGCCGCAGCTCGGGACGCTGTCGCAGAGCATTCTCATTCTGCTGATGTTTTTTGGGCGCGTCGGGGGACTGACCTTGATCTACGCCGCGTTTTCCGGGCATGACATGACCTATGCCCGGTATCCGAAGGAAATGATCACCGTAGGCTGAAAGGAGCGCACGATGAAATCTGTATTGTTGATCGGACTTGGCCGCTTCGGGCGGCATCTTGCCATGCAGCTGAATGAGCTTGGCCATCAGGTGATGGCGGTGGACAAGGACGAGGAGCGTGTCAATGAATGTATGCCCTTCGTCACCAACGCGCAGATCGGTGACAGCACCCGCGTGGACTTTCTGCGCTCACTGGGCGTGAGCAACTATGACGTCTGCTATGTCACCATCAGCGGGGATTTCCAGAATTCACTGGAAACCACGTCGCTGCTCAAGGAACTGGGGGCAAACTATGTGGTATCCCGCGCGGAGCGGGACGTGCAGGCAAAGTTTCTGCTGCGAAACGGCGCGGACGCGGTCGCCTACCCGGAAAAGCAGCTGGCGAAGTGGGCGGCCATCCGCTATACCGCCAACCATATTTTCAGCTACATTGAGCTGGACGAGCAGCACGCCATTATCGAGGTTGCCGTGCCGGAGGATTGGCAGGGCCGCAGCATCGGCGAGTTGGACATCCGCAGAAAATATGGTGTCAACATCCTCGGCGTAAAGCGGAACGGCAAAACCGATGTGAACATCTCACCGGAAATCATATTGGACGGAAGTTTGACTCTGCTGGTGCTGGGAGAAAACAAAGCGCTGAAAAAACAATTTCGCCTCTGAACCCGCTGATTCACGCTGAAAAGAACGATCAGAAGAAAGGGACACACGCACAATGGCGTGTGTCCCATTCTTGTGTCAATATCCGCTGGGGCGCACAGCCCTGATCAATTATTGCGCAGCTTCCATGGCGGTGATGACCGGCGGTTTCTCTTCATTTTCAAGGGTTCCGGTATAAGTGATCACCACATCATCACCCTCACTGAAGCCTTCGACAGAAAAGTTTTCGCCAAAATCCATGACCTGATATTCCCCATCGTCCGTGATGAGCACCAGGTAGTCCGTATCCAGTCGATTGATCGTGCCTGTGATGGTTTCTTTCTGCTGGCTTCCTTCCGCGGCACTGCCAGACGCACCGCAGACAGCCAGAAGCAGAACTGTGCTCAGGGCCAGAGCCAGCAAAACCCAATGGGATGTTTTACGTTTCATATCAATACTCCTTTTCACTTGTATTCCGCCATCGTTTCGTAACAGAGGGAGACATTATTTTCCGTGCGCTCCTCGATCAGACATTCGCCGGAGAGGATATCACAAATCTGCATTGCTTCTGTATATTCCACATGGATCTGGATCAAGCATCCACTTGTTCCGCCGGACGGCAGATGTGTTCTTCTTCCTCCCACTCGAAGGAGTAGAACCCATCTGCCTCCAGTTCTTTCGCCATGCCCCACGCCAGCTTGAAGCCAGCCGTGAAGCTCATCAGCTTGGATTCAGCCAGCAATGCGTTCTGCGCGTCCAGCAGACGCAACAGCCTTCTGTGCCCCGCAGCGTCCATGTCCCGTCGCAGTTCCTCATGGGCGCGTTCGACCTGCTCGGCCAGCTCTGGATACCACCCCGAAACAGGAAAGCGCATCATCAAAAATGTGCTGGGTAAGACACAGGCGGAATGCAAGGCGAAGCTAAAGAAAGCCATTGAGGAGAGCCAAATATTGGACGTCAGCCGTGCCAATGAATATACGGTTGCCACATGGCTGCGGACGTGGTTTGAATTATATGCCAAACCGCATATCCGTCCCTCCACCGTGAACTACTACCACAGGAACATCGAACAGCATGTTGTCCCGGCTATCGGAGACATTCCTCTGAACAAGCTTACTACCCGTGACCTGCAAAAGCTCTACAATGACCTACAAAGCAACGGCAGGTTGAGAAAAGTGCAGAAAAAGAAAAAACCCGGACTGAGCAACTCCACTGTGCGCGGCATCCACATGATGCTGCACAATGCCTTGGACAGAGCGGTGAAAGAAAAACTCATTCTCAGCAATCCCACGGAGAACTGCATCATCCCTAAAATTGAAAAACAGGAGATGAAGATCCTTCATCCAGACCACATCAGCGCATACCTTGACGCCGCTGAGCAGCGCGGCGCGCTCCCCATGTTTTATCTGGAACTGGTCAGTGGATTGCGAAAAGGTGAACTGGTGGCGCTCCAATGGAGCAACCTTGACGAAGCCAACTGCACCATCTCCGTCAGTAAGCAGGCCAGCTGGGACACGGAGGGAAACCTCATTCTGAGCCAACCCAAAACCGGGAATTCCATCCGAGAGGTGTCCATTCCGCAGGATGCCGTGGAGCTATTGAAGCAGGAGCACGCCAAGCACCCGGACAATCCGTGGATGTTCCCGTCCAGCAGAACAGGAGAAATGTACCACCCAGACTCGGTGGTAAACCTTCATAAGAAACTCCTCAAGGACGCGGGACTGGAGCATATCCGCTTTCATGATCTCCGACATACCTTCGCAACGCTGGCACTGCAAAATGGCGTGGACGTCAAAACCGTCAGCAGTATGCTCGGCCACTATGATGCCGGATTCACACTCCGCACCTACACCCACGCCACTCGGCAGATGCAGCAAAAGGCTGCGGAGAAAATGGGCAGTTTCATGGCACAGATTCGATAAGACCCACAGGCAAGCAGAGCACCGGAAAGGAAACAGTCTCCTCTCCGGTGCTCTTTGAATCTTTCCGCACAGTTCGTTGTGTGGGTCACGGTGTGGGTCGGGCCGGTGTTTCCAGACGGTAATTTTTGAAAAGCGTCGAAGAAAAATGCCTTCGGCGTGAGGTGTAACCGCAATTTGTGTGGGTCAAAGCTTTTCTTAAAAGTTATGAAAACAGCGAAAATCATTCGATTTCCGCTGTTTTCTGGAGCTAATGATGTGACTCGAACACACGACCTGCTGATTACGAAGTGTATCCGGGTACTCCGTCCGTTGCTTTTTAAGGCTCTTTGAGGCTTTCCACTCGGTATATTGCGGGAGGTACGCCCTATCCTCTCCACTGTTTCCATCCATTCGTTTCGTTGTGTGGGTCACGGTGTGGGTCAGAGCTTCTTCAAGATATGAGCAAAGGACACACCTTCGGTAACGGCAACCCACCGATTCTCTTAATTGCAAGCAAATGGTTGAAATTGCATGGCACTTATTCCGTAAGCAAGTATACCACAAGCCTGGCAGAAAATGAAGCGAGAATTTATAATCCACCCCATTCTTAGCGTTCAAAAAACGCACCGCTGTAACTAAAGAGCAGGCCCGCCCCATCTCTTCATAGACAAAAAGTCATAGCTTTCGCTACCCACGCATAAGGGCAACATTTAAAAGAGTCGTTTAGAGCAAGGCAAAAGCGCAAGCGACGCACCAGATTTGGTGCGCCGCTTGTGCTTTTATTTAGAAGAAGCAACCGATATGTGTATTTCTGAAAATTATGTCAAATATCAGCGCTCGTAGCGCGTCCAGTCGGGATCCCGGGTCAGCTTCGTCCAGACTTCGCCGCCCCGATCCTTGTAGTCATGGGAGTTGGTGGCTTCCTGCACCGCCAGATAGAACCAGTCCCCGGGGTTGCAGTCGGGCCACACCTTCATGCCCTCCAGCAGATCCTCTTCATCTTCCGGCGTCCGGTTCAAAACCCGGTTAATCATGGTCATGGCCTGTGCCCGGGTGATATAGGTATCAGGGCGGAAGGTGCCGTCCGCAAAGCCCTGAATCCAGCCCAGCTCCGCGGCACGCTCAATATACTTCTCCGCCCAGTGGCCGCTGATGTCGGAGAACGTCCGGCTGCCGCTGCTGACGCCGGTATCGAACCGGGCGCAGATGGCGGCAAACTGGGCGCGGGTGATAGGCGCCTTGGGATCGAAGGTGGTGGCGCTGCGGCCCTGCACAATGCCCAGACCCGTCATGGTGGAGATGGCGGTATTGGCCCAGTAGTCATTGGTCACGTCCGTGTAGGTGTTGCTGGTCAACAAATTGTCGTCCCGAACCTCGTCCGTCAGCAGGCGGAAGAAGATGGTGGTGGTCTCCGCACGGGAAATCAGGCCGTAGGGGTGGACATTGCCGTCGCTGTAGCCCTGAACGTAGGCAAAGTGATCCTCATCGTTCAGCATGCCGGGAGTTTCGGAGGAAGACCAACGGGCGTACAGGGTCACCACAGTTTTGTTGACCTTCACATCATCGGTCACCTTGTCGGTGAGACGGGTATCGTAATACCAGCCCTCGAAACGGTAGCCGCTGCGAATGGGGGTAGGCAGATCCTCGTAGTCCTTGACCCAGCTGCGGGACTTGGTCTCGGAGGAAATGACCTTGCCGCCGTTGGTGACATATTTCAGGGTGTAATCGTCGTCCTTGTCGTTATCGGAATCGCTGCCGGTGTACTTCCAGTTTGCGGTCACTTCCACCGCCTTGGCAGGCATCTTAAAGGTGGTGTCCGCCTTCGCGGCGTTGGCAAATGTCACGCCGGAGCTGGTCGTCCAGCCGATGAAGGTGTAGTTGCTGCGGCTGCCGGCATGAATCGTCACGGTTTTGTCCGCTTCATAGAAACCCGCGCCGGAATTCGTGGCGGCGCTGTTCTTAACCGTCACCTGATAGGTGTCGGGCGCGTTCACATGCTCCACTTCGATTGCTGCGGGGTTGTCATTTGCGGCGGCTTTCCAGCTGCTGCCGTCCCAGTAAATGACCCAGCGCAGCGTCTTGGGCATACCGTCCTTCACGGTGTGCTTGCCATGTTCGCTGCTGAACAGGTTCACAAAGCTGCTGGTGGGCGCCTCCACCTCATAGCCGATATGGCCATTCCAGTCAAATTCTCCGCCCAGTCTCCAGTTCTCCGGCAGGCCCAGCTTGACGGCATACGTTTCAGAACCGTGGTTGTTCTTCTCCGTCACGCAGGTAACCCGAACGCCCTTTTCAAGTCCGTCCAGCGCCTTCTTCACATCGTCCTCAGTAGGCACCGGCGTGCACTTGGTCATAATCAGGGCAGGCTCACCCTTCAAGTACCAGTTCCAGCCTCCCTCGCCCTTCTTCCACTCCATGGTGAACGTATCGCGGTTGCTCCGGTTCTCGCTGTCATAGGTATGGGCCGCTCCATCGGGCTTGTACTGATCCGCATAAGCCTGCTGATTCGTGATGGTCACGGTTGCGGTTTTGTCCGTGCGCACAACCGTATAGGGTCTCGTCGTAACGGTGGTCTTGTCGTAGCCGTTGAGGGCAATCGCCCGCCGGTCATGGCTGCCCACGGTTTCGCAATCCACATACAGTTCAGCGTTTTCAACGGCAGTTTCCAGCATGCCCACATCGGGAGCCTTTTCGCAGGTAACAGGAATCACAATAGGAGCCCGATCGTTCTCAGCCAGTACGCTCCAGGACTTGCTGGCGCGGTTATAATACCACACGATTTCCCGGGGCGTCTCCGTACCGGCAACAATCTCGTGTTCGCCATCTGCCGGATGCTTCTCCTGAATGTCCTTATTGGCCTGCTCCATATACTTGGTGTAGTCCACCGTCATGGTGCAGGTGTACGGATAGTCAGTCTTATTTGCGCCCGTATTAGGTTCAACATCGCCCAGTGTGTAGCCACCGGGCACAAGGCCCAGACTGTTGAAGCCATAGATGTGATTGGTAACCTTATTGCATTTCAGAATGACTGCAAACTCTTTAGAGCCGCCCTCGCCTACATAGGGGTTACCATCAGGATCTGAATATCCACCTTTATAGATCTCATTTACGTCAGGCTGTGCAGGGATTCCCTCATGCTCCACCTGGAAAGTGACATAGGGAGCGGTGCCGGTGGCTTCCCACTTACCACCAGCGGCGTTGTAGGTGAGGGTGATGGTCTGGCTGGATGCCGCGCCAGTCTTCAAATTATGGGAAACCCCGGTGTCAGTGCTATACTTCGTGACGTATTCATCAGCCTTGATGGTCACGTTAACAGTGTACTTGCCGTCAGAATTTTTGGTGGGCTCGGTGATACTGCCAATGTCGCCTGCCATCAGATCATACGTTTCTGCGGCCTCCGCGCCGGTTTCGTTGACGCACTCTACCTTTACAGCACCTTTAACGGCATCGCCGAGATCCTCAATGATCTGATCGCCATTGGGTGTATTGGGCACGTCGGGTTTGGGGGTAGGCGCAGTATGGGTGATATCGATGACAACAGGGAGAGCCTTGGAGTCATACGACCACTTCTTGTTTCCTCTGCTGTAGAAAGTAAACGTTTTCTCTGCGTCCTGATTCTCAGCCAGATAATGTGTACCATAATTGCTGGACAACACAGAATTATAGGCGTCAAGATACGCCCGCGTATTAAAGGTCATTACGCACATCCAGGGAAATTCATCAATCGGGAACAGGGCGTTTGCCCCATCATTATTGATAATATCACCGAAAGAGTATCCTTCTGTCACAGAACTGTCATCAAAATCAGCCGATGCATCATGAGCCGAATCGTCAATGCACTTAAGCGAGATTTCGTCTGTGAAATTTGAGACAACAGGTTTTCCGGTGGGTTTTACCTGTTCTCCGACAGTAACAGTAAAGGTAGCAGTTTCTTTGTACCAAGTTCTTCCGTCAGGAATGTTAATAAGACCATAGTTATAATAGTATGTGACCGTAACTTTAGTCGTACCCACCTCGAGCGCTTTGTAATTGAACTGTAGGCAAGGCACATTAGTATACCCACCGCCAGTCCAATATTCCAAAGAGAAAGAACAGTTGCCAATCACGCCGGGATTAGAAACCTCAACACTTCCCGTTTTAGGCACCGCATAATTTACAGGGGTCACAGTCCCATACCCCACTAATGTATTGCGAGGCAACCGCTGCCAAAGGCCCGGTTCATTAGTAACTTTGTCAATAGAACCAACATTTATATTACGCAAATAGCTTGAACTTCTGGGTGTTCCCTTCTCTAAAACAGCATCGCCCAAACTTGTCCGTACAATCGTTGCATCAACGCTTGCCGCCATTGCGCTGACGGGCAGAAGCCCGAACACCAGCACAAGCGCCATCAAAGATGACAAAATCCTTCGTTTCATAAGATTCCTCCTCTAAAATGATTATATAAAAGCGGTTCCGAACACAGAGCCGCTGAGCTTTTATCGGAGAGCAGGTTTCTTTTCGCCACAGGGCGACAGCTGTTTTAGGGTCGAGCCAGACAGGGCAGGACAAGCGCTGGAGTCTATAGTACAGGTTGTGCCCACATAGCTGTTGCGGATAGAATCGCCCTGTGATATAATAAAAGCCGCAGTAAACTGCGGCTTTTGGCGGTGGTGACAAACCTGTGCTTTCTTCACCATTTTTTACAGTTTATGTACCCATCTGAGAAATGTTTTGTGGGTAACGCTTAATCTCCGTGCGGCCTCCCGTGCGGAGATCTCCTTTTTCAGCCACGCCTGATGCACGGCGGGAAACTCCTTCGGCTGCACCAGTGGCGGACGCCCAAAACGCACGCCCTGCGCTTTCGCCACGGCGATGCCCTCCGCCTGACGCTGATGGATGAACTCCCGCTCTGTCTGGGCCACATAGCTGAGCAATTGCAAAACGATGTCGGCGATCAGCGTCCCGGTGAGATCCCGATTTTTTCGGGTATCCAACAAGGGCATATCCAGCACGACAATGGCCGCGCCCTTCTCTTTGGTAATGATCCGCCATTGCTCCAGAATCTCATTGTAATTTCGGCCCAGGCGGTCAATGCTCTTGACCACAAGGGTATCACCCTCTTTCAACCTGCGAGTTAACCGTTGGTAATTCGCACGCTCAAAATCCTTGCCGGACTGCTTGTCTATGAAAATTTGCCTCAAATTCAGTCCAAACTCTTCCAGCGCAATGATCTGCCGTTGTTCGTTCTGTTCTTTCGTGGAAACTCTCGCATAACCATATTCCATCAAAATCAGCCTCCTTCAAATGTTTTCAGCAAACATATTGTAAGGCTGCCACCAACCGCAGGCACCTCCCTCCGAGAACCTGTTGGCGGTGATGTTAACTCTGGTGGGGCGGTGGTTCAAGTCTTTTCTGCTGCTGTCAGTCCTTTTGCCTGTACTAATTCCAAGGTGATTGTCACACTGCGCCCGCATGGGCTCATAGCACCTTGACACCCCTTCCAATTTGTCCTATAGTGATGATAGGCGAAAGCCAAATCTCGCGGCTTTCCGGTGAGGTCCACACCCCGGTGTGACCTCAGGCGTTCATGGACCCCGTAGGGCATTATGACCACCCTGTACGCAGGAAGTTCCATGAAGGTCGACAGTTTTTGGCGCTGTACCGGCAGCGCGGGTGTGTACCCTTCCGTTGAAAGCGGAAAGGACACAGCGGACGAAAAATTCGTCCGCTGTGCAGGTTTTCAGAACTTTACGTTCTGAAAACAGTTGATTTTATAGGTGCAGGACACCCCTGATGGGTTTCCTGCACACATTCTTCCTTTCCGCCATCAGACAAGCAGGACACAAGGCACCTGAGTAAAAGTGAGTTTGAAACGGTGCCGTCCGGTTCGGATTGCGTCAAGCGTCCCGTGGAGGATGCGGCGCTCAGGAACCTCCAGCTTGAAAATCTGCGGAAGGCCATTGCGGAACTGGATGTGCAAGGTCAAAACCTGCTCTCCCTCCGATACAGCGATGCGCTGACGATGGATGAGATCGGTCAGATCTACGGCATCTCCAAAATGGCGGTATCAAAGCGACTGAAAAAGCTGCACGAAAAGCTGGGAAGCTCTGTCTCATGACAGGGCTTCCCAGCTTTTTTGAAAATTTTTTCTGTTCTCTGGTTTACAAACGCGCTCTGAGTGTCCTTATAGGTGAGAGACAAATTTTCCGACTGAGTTGGCCGCAGTCATGATCGTCTCACCTGAACACAAGGAGCGTGTATGACCATGAATCCATTTGAACAAAGCACACAGCAGCTTCTGCGCTTCCTGACCTCCCACGCTGAGTGGGAGGTCATTGACTACATCCGGCAGGAAATACAGCATGACGCACCGGAGAGTGTCCCGACCGCAGATGAACTGCTCACTTTCTTCCAATCCCCGGATGCGCCGACCGCGCTGGACACCTACCAACAAATGCTGGTGACCGATAAGCTGCTGGAGTACGCGGAGATCAGTCTGCGCACCCTCTGCGACCTGATCCGCTATCAGCAGCTCAAGGAATTGGGCGTTGTCCATTCCGCAAAGGAGTTCATTCAGCTCTTCCATCCCGACGAACAGGAGGACATACCATGAATCAATTTCCCAGTAAAAACTATTTTACACTGCCGAACGAAATTTTTTCGCTGGGGCTGGGCGCAGGTGAGATCGCGGTCTACGCCTACCTTCGCTGTCTTAAAAACCCCAGCACCTACCAGTGCTGGCCCAGCTACGCCACGATCGGAAAAGCTATTGGCCGTACTAAAAATACGGTCATGCAGTATGTCGACGCGCTCTCGGAGAAAGGACTCATCTCCACAGAGCCAACCTCTGTCCTGACAAAATCCAGGATCAAAAAGAACGGCAATCTGTGCTATACCATCAGGCCCATCCATGAGGCCGTTGAAATTTTTCACACACGTCAACTGTCTGCGGTTGAACGAACAACAGAGCGGCGGCAAATTCATCGCAAGCTGTCCGCGGTGAATTTGTTGCCCGGTGCATGAGGAAAGGAAAAACAGAATGAAGCATTCCATCTACACAAGCTATGACGAGCTTCCGCTGATGCTCTCCGTGGCAGAAGTCGCCGCAGTGCTTGGGATCTCCCGTGCCGGTGCCTATGAGTTGGTGCATGGCAACGAATTCCCCGCGCTCAAAATCGGCAGCCGGATCGTTGTTCCAAAGGATAAGTTTCTCGCATGGATCGACGCGAATAGCGGTTCAAAAAACGCACCGCTGTAACTAAAGAACAGGCGCTCAATTTTCTGTACGCCAACGAAGCGGCTGACCAAAACCGAGAAACCCATCGGTGCTGTGAGAGAAACAGCAATGGGATCACGCAGCCCAGCGGGGCCGCGACGCCTCGGAACAGCGACGCGCATGAGCGCATCGCTGTCCCGCAGGCTCTCTGCGTTTTTCGGGAGCGCTCCCGACCAAGGCCCAAAGGCGGCAAAGTACGCCGTTCTGATACCCGGCCCGGGGAGGTTTGCGAACGTGCGGAACGCTCCGAGGGTAGTGATACCACCCCCCGTCCGAAACGCCCCGTGTTTCGCCGTGTAAGCCGCTGTGTGCGCGGTTAGGGGCTGGGGTGGCGTGTGTACCCACTTTCACCTGCGAAAGCGAACGTGAGCCGTTTGTGCGAGTGTGATTTGAAACCGCTCCGGAGAGGACTTTCCCACGCCGTATGGGACGTAGCTTCGGCAGTTTGGGCGGTTATCGGAGGAACTTATTTATAGCAGGATAAAAGGCTGGCGTCGGAACCGACGCTCCGCCCGGTCACTTCTGCCCGCAGTGCGGGCAGTTGACGGGGGTTTCAACGCAGGCGGTTGTGGCGTCTATTCGGAAGAGTTTTGGTGTAATTGGCGTCTGACGTCCGCGAAAAGCCGATGAATACAGACTTTTCGACGGCGTCTTAGTGAGAAAGAAGGCATTTTATGAGTGATAACAAGGATCGCTTGACCTACCGGCCGGAGCCGGAGACCAAGCAAAAAATAGAGCGGTGGTATCAGGCAGATAACTGCCGCAGCAAAAATGAGTTCATCGAAAAGGCGGTGAATTGCTACGCGGATATGCTGGCCGCAGGCGAAAGCACCACGCTGCCCCGTGCGGTGTAGTCCGCCATCGACAGTCGGCTGAAGCTCTTCGAGGATCGCATCGCGTCGCTGCTCTACAAGCAGGCGGTGGAGATGGACATGGCAATGTCCATCCTCCTGCAAAGTCTCAATGTGAGCGAGGAAGTGCTGCGGCAGGAACGGGCCAAGAGCATCGCCGCCGTCAAGCGCACCAACGGTCAGCTGCGGCTGGAACAGAAGCTCCGTGAGATGGAGAGCGAAACATGGCAAGGCTGATCGTCAAAAGTCCGTACATCAAGTGCGGCACTGGGCAAAGCGCTGGCGGCTACCTCAAGTACATCGCGACGCGGGAGCGGGTGGAGATCATCCCGGATGACCGTCCGCCCACCAACAAGCAGACGCAGCTCATCGAAAAACTGGTGGAGGATTTTCCTGACGCACAAGAACTGATGGAGTACGAAGACTACCTCTCACACCCGACAAAAGCGACGGCGTCCGCGCTCATCACGCTGGCGCTGGAATCGAATTGGGATCGGGTACAGGGCATGGAAGGCTACGCCAAGTACATCGCCCTACGGCCCAGATCGGAGCGGCTGGGTGAACACGGTCTCTTCGGTGACGATGATGCAGTTGACCTCGCCGCTGTCGCGGACGAACTGGATCACTATACCGGCAACGTGTGGACGCACATCATCTCCCTCCACCGGGAGGACGCGGAGCGGCTGGGGTATGACCACGCGGACACATGGCGTACATTACTGCGTACCCACCGCAATGACATCGCCGCGGCGATGAAGATCCCGCCAGACGACTTCCGCTGGTACGCAGCGTTCCATGACGAGGGAAACCATCCCCATGTCCACATGATGGCGTGGTCGGTGAAACCCAATCAGGCGTACCTGTCCAAAGACGGTATCCGCCAAATCAAATCCACGCTGACCAATCAGATCTTCCGTCAGGAACTGCTCCATGTCTACGAGCAGAAAAGCAAATCGCGAGACGAACTGGTGGTGGAAGCGCGAAAAGCCATGCTGGAATTGGCGAAGACCATGCGGGAAATGACCTGCATCCACCCGGAGGCGGAGCAGATGATCTGGAATCTGTCGCAGCAGCTCGGTCAGGTCGGCGGCAGGAAAACCTACGGCTATCTGCCAAAGCCAATGAAAAAGCTGGTGGACGAGATCGTCGACCAAATGGCGCGGCTGCCCACCGTGGATGCGTGCTACCAGACATGGTGGGAACTGCAATGTCAGGTGGAGGACTACTACTCCGAGGGGAAGAAACGTCTGCGCCCGCCGCTGTCGCAGCAAAAGGAATTCCGCCAGATCAAAAACGCCGTCATCAAAGAGGCGGAGCATCTTCGCATGAACAGATTTTCCTTCGAGGACGAGGAAATGCAGGATGACGGCGAACAGATCAGCACCTATGCCATGAGCTATGCGTGTCTGGATCTGCAAAGCGTGGCGAATGATGAGAGTTACCCTCTGGAGGAACGGGATGAAGCGGCGGAGCAGTTGGAGCAGCTTGCGGAGGACGGTGACGCCTACGCCCAGTACATCATCGGCACGGCGTACCGCGACGGCGGACTGCTGATCCCCGACATGGTCAAAGCACAAAAGCTGTTGGAACGCGCCGCCGAACAGGACTTGGACGTAGCGCAGTACGCATTGGGCAAGCTGTATCTCTCCGACGATGCAGACGTGCACGATCCTGCCATGGGCATCTATTGGCTAAAACGCTCTGCCGACAACGGCAACGATCACGCCGCCTACCGGTTGGGAAAGGAATATCTCAGCGGTAATAATGTACCAAAGGACGCTTCGACTGCGGCGGAATACCTGCGGCAAGCCGCGGATAACGGCAGCGCCTATGCCCAGTATCTGTTGGGCAAGCTGACCCTCATGGGCGAGGGCGTTCTGAAGGACACGGACGCCGCCTACGAATGGTTCGCGGCGGCGAGAGATAACGGCCACACTTACGCGGAATTTTTCATGAAACGCATGGAGCGCGGCGAACAGGAGCCGCCCGCCGTCCTGTTGTCCGCCACCCGGCTGCTCTACCACATGGGCAATATCTTTCGGGACAACGCCCCGGCTCCCGCTGCCACCGGTGTCCAAATCGACCGCAAGCGGCTGGCGCGGCTGCGGCAGAAGCGCGTCGCCCTCGGTCACAAGCCGGATGACCATGAGTTGGAGCAGCAACAGGGATTTTCAATGAAATTCCATATGTGAAGGGGGCGAGATGTTCAGTTTTTGCGCCGCAATAGTCAAAGAAACATTTCGGAAACCAGTAGCTTTGTGAGCCGGGTTGTGGTATGTGTTGTGGTTACCAAAAGGAGGTGCCGCAATGTATGACTACATGAAAGCCCTGCAAAAGCGTTTCGACCGTCAGCCGCATCCAGACTTGGACGCTCAGGTCGAATACGCCCAAGAGGAACTGCGGCGGAACATGGACGCCGCAGGGCGGAAGAAGCTGCTGCGACTGCTGGATGCGCAAAACACATTGCTGGTTGAATCCAAGTTGATGAGCTTCACGGCGGGCTTCAAGCTGGCGTGGGGCATGGCAAAAGAGCTGGAGGCAGATGGGCTCTACTCCTTCGAACGGGAGGAAGAAGAACACATCTGCCACTCGGCGGAACAGGAGGACTAAATGGCAAAAAAACGTGCAAATGGCGAAGGCAACATTCGCAAACGCGCAGACGGGCGCTGGGAGGGGCGCTACACCGCAGGCTACCACCCCGAAACAGGAAAGCGCATCATCAAAAATGTGCTGGGTAAGACACAGGCAGAATGCAAGACGAAGCTAAAGAAAGCCATTGAGGAAAGCAAAGCATTGGACATCAGCCGCGCAAATGAATATACGGTTGCCACATGGCTGCGGACGTGGTTTGAATTATATTCCAAACCGCACATTCGCCCATCCACCATGAACTACTACCACCGAAACATCGAACAGCATGTTGCCCCGGCTATCGGAGACATTCCTCTGAACAAGCTTACCACCCGTGACCTGCAAAAACTCTACAATGACCTACAAAGCAACGGCAGGTTGAGAAAAGTTCAGAAAAAGAAAAAACCCGGACTGAGCAACTCCACTGTGCGAGGCATCCACATGATGCTGCACAATGCCTTGGACAGAGCGGTGAAAGAAAAACTCATCCTCAGCAATCCCACAGAGAACTGCATTATCCCTAAAATTGAAAAACAAGAGATGAAGATCCTTCATCCAGACCACATCAGCGCATACCTTGACGCTGCTGAACAGCGCGGCGCGCTCCCCATGTTTTATCTGGAACTGGTCAGTGGATTGCGAAAAGGTGAACTGGTGGCGCTCCAATGGAGCGACCTTGACGAAGCCAACTGCACCATCTCCGTCAGTAAGCAGGCCAGCTGGGACACAGAGGGAAACCTCATTCTGAGCCAACCCAAAACCGGGAATTCCATCCGAGAGGTGTCCATTCCGCAGGATGCCGTGGAGCTATTGAAGCAGGAGCACGCCAAGCACCCGGACAATCCGTGGATGTTCCCGTCCAGCAGAACAGGAGAAATGTACCACCCAGACTCGGTGGTAAACCTTCATAAGAAAATCCTCAAGGACGCGGGACTGGAGCATATCCGCTTTCATGATCTCCGACATACCTTCGCAACGCTGGCACTGCAAAATGGCGTGGACGTCAAAACCGTCAGCAGTATGCTCGGCCACTATGATGCCGGATTCACACTCCGCACCTACACCCACGCCACTCGGCAGATGCAGCAAAAGGCTGCGGAGAAAATGGGCAGTTTCATGGCACAGATTCGATAAGACCCACAGGCAAGCAGAGCACCGGAAAGGAAACGGTTTCCTCTCCGGTGCTCTTTGGCTCTTTCCGCACAGTTCGTTGTGTGGGTCACGGTGTGGGTCGGGCCGGTGTTTCCAGACGGTAATTTTTGAAAAGCGTCGAAGAAAAATGCCTTCGGCGTGAGGTGTAACCGCAATTTGTGTGGGTCAAGGCTTTTCTTAAAAGTTATGAAAACAGCGGAAATCATTCGATTTCCGCTGTTTTCTGGAGCTAATGATGTGACTCGAACACACGACCTGCTGATTACGAATCAGCTGCTCTACCGACTGAGCTACATTAGCATATTCACTTTTGGGGTCGCAGACCTGATTCTTACGAATCAGCTGCTCTACCGACTGAGCTACATTAGCATATTCACTTTTGGGGTCGCAGACCTGATTCTTACGAATCAGCTGCTCTACCGACTGAGCTACATTAGCATATTCACTTTTGGGGTCGCAGACCTGATTCTTACGAATCAGCTGCTCTACCGACTGAGCTACATTAGCATATTCACTTTTGGGGTCGCAGACCTGATTCTTACGAATCAGCTGCTCTACCGACTGAGCTACATTAGCATATTCACTTTTGGGGTCGCAGACCTGATTCTTACGAATCAGCTGCTCTACCGACTGAGCTACATTAGCATATTCACTTTTGGAGTCGCAGACCTGATTCTTACGAATCAGTTGCTCTACCAGCTGAGCTACACCAGCATAGGGAACGATGAGATAATTTAAGCAGAAAATATGATACCATACTTTTACCGGAGCGTCAACCTATTTTCACAGGAAAACGAACTTTTTCTTCTGCTGAACAGGGATAATACGAATTGTATATTATGGATTTTCCGAGGCTTCTAAAAAATGGGCGATTTGCCATCTTTACAAACGCCGGATTCGCGTTCCGCATGTAACTTTCTGTAAAAAGTTCATAATTTGACAAAAACCGCAGCCAGCGTCCGGTTTCACCGGGAAGCGTTAGTGTTTACATAAAAATGACAATAATTTTCATCTACAAAGAGTTATTCACATTTTCCACAGAGTTATCAACATCGTTTTCCTTTAGTATTATCAACGTATTCAGACAAATATCTCCAAATATCCGCAAAACCGCAAACCCTATTTTCAACCAAATGAAAAAGCAAAAATTACTTTACATAACCGTTCTGTATTTGCCCTTTTCTACGTACACGCAAGGCTTTCTCCCTTGACAGCGGTCGATTTTAGCCGAAAAAACGGGACCAGACTTCCGTCCGGTCCCGCCTGTTCAGATTACATAGTCACTTGTCCGCGGCTCGCGCATCAGGTCCGCCAGCGTGATACCGGAAAAGTAGTCCCGGCTCAGCTTATAATAGCCGTCCCACACCGACAGGGTACGGCAGTCCGCAGCCCGTGCGCAGGGGGCCGCGCCACTTTGCAGGCAGGCTACCGGAGCCAGATCCCCTTCCGCCAGCCGTAGAATTTCCCACAGGGTATACTGGTCCGGCTCCCGGGTCAGCCGGTAACCGCCGCCGATCCCGTGGACGCTGTCCACCAGACCGGCCGCCTTCAGGGCCGGCATCAGCCGCTCGATGTATTTCAGAGAAATGTTCTGACGGGCGGCAACATCCTTCATGGGAATGTAGCTTCCGTTGCGGTGTTCGGCCAAGTCCAGCAGGATCCGGATAGAATACCGCCCCTTTGTTGAGATCATAGTATATCCTCCTTGCTCCGTATTTTCGTCTTTATTATACCACCAGTTTTGTAGGTAAATCAACCGCTATTTCCACAGAATTCAAAAAACGTTGATATCCCGTTGATTTTCAGAAATCATCGTGCTATGATGGGGCCGAAAAAAGACGGCGCGTGTCCGCGGCGCCCCCAACAGAAAGGAAGCAAACGATTTTGTTGGATTTTTTAGAGCAGGAACAAATCAGCAAGGAGTTATTGGAGGGCATCCAGGAATACCGGAACGCCTACCCCACGCCTCCGGAGCTGCAAAACCGGATCCCCAAGCCCCGCTACCATTACTACGGAAAGGAGGTCTGGGAAGCCTCCATTGCCGCCCTCCTGTGCGGGGAAAATCTGCTGCTGGCCGGCAGCAAGGCTACGGGTAAAAATGTGTTGGCGGAAAATCTGGCTCAAGTCTTTGCACGGCCAAGCTGGGATGTATCCTTTCATGTGAACATGGACGCCGCCAGTCTCATCGGCATGGATACCTTTGAAAACGGGCAGGTGACCTTCCGTCCCGGCCCGGTGTACCTCTGTGCAAAACATGGCGGCTTCGGGATCTTGGACGAGATCAACATGGCGAAAAACGAGGCATTGGCTGTGCTCCACGCCACGCTGGACTTTCGCCGCGCCATTGATGTACCCGGTTATGATCGGGTGGAGGTGGATCCAGCCGCCCGCTTCATTGGCACCATGAACTACGGCTACGCCGGAACACGAGAGCTGAATGAGGCCCTGACCAGCCGGTTCGCGGTGATTCAGATGCCCGCCATTGACGGGGACGGTCTGGACCGGCTTTTGGGAGAGGAATTCCCCTCGCTGGAGAAGAAATACCGGGGACAGTTCGTGCAGCTTTTCCTCGACCTGCAAAAAAAGTGCGAAAGCGCCGAGATCTCCTCTAAGGCGCTGGACCTCCGGGGTATGCTGGACGCTCTGCGGCTGATCCGCCGGGGGATCAGCGCCGGAACGGCGCTGGACATGGGTATCACCAATAAGGCCTTTGACAGCTACGAGCAGGGTCTCATCCGGGATGTTATTGCCGCCCGGATCCCGGCGAAGCTGGACCGCAGCCGACTGTTTACCGACTGATATGGAAACCTCCGGTTACAGCGCCCGCCAGCGGCGGGCCATCAATCAGGTGTGGACTGCCTGCGGGGACTACAAATTTGAACCGCAGTTTCTGGCCATGCAGTCTGACGGCCAGCCTGATTTTTATATGAACTGCGTCATTGGGTTGGTCCACAAATGGTTTGGGGATGAGCTTCCCAAGCAGTTGTTCGCCGCTTGGGCGGGGGACGCACGGCAGGCCGTGTACGATGACCTTGCGTGGCTGGCTCTGGAAAACGCCGCTTATGAGAAGGAATTACCGAAGCGTCCCGCTTTAGCAGCACTGCGGCAGGCCCATGCTTCCGCGTTTTTTGAATCGGAATATCAACTTTCCCGGCAGGAGTGGATGGAGAAAAACCAGCTGGTGTACGCCATACAGTCCGCCAGATGGAAAACCGTGCTTGGGCAGAGACTGCCTGTGCTGACCCCTTGGGAAAAGGGACTGTCGGAGGCTCTTGCCTGTCCCGGCATTATGAGCGGGGATGAGGTAGCGGCGGCGATCCGGGCCGCCTTCCAAAAATATCTCCGCTTTGACGGCACCGCCCACGCCAAAACGCCCCTTACCCTCCATTTCGGAGAGCGGTGGGCGCCACTGCTGACGAAGCTGTTCACCACGGAGATGGTCCGCACCGACGATCTGGCCATCGGCCGATCTGCGGCGGTGGGAGAAAACGGCATGGTGCGGGCGTCCAATGCCTTGCGCTCCCATTTACGTTCCAATGAGCGGGAAACCGAGGATCGGGACTATGTGGAACGCTGCTTCGGCCGCAGTCTGTACGCTCCCAAAGAACTGGCACTGATGGAGCAGCGGGACTGCACCGGAAACCATCTGGGCTGCCACCTCTGGTTCACCCGTGGGGAGCCGTCGCCCGACAAACCGGTCAGCGCCGATGCCCAGCGGCTTTTTCAACAGGCAGAGGAGCAGGCCAAGCGAAACCGGGCCGCTTACGTCAAAAACAGCGACCTCTACCAAAGCGCCCTCCTGCGGCTGACGGAGCAGATCCACAACTGCATGCTGATCCACCAGCAGCCGGACGCCGTCTCCGCCCGACAGGGCCATCTGGACAGCCGGCGGGTCTGGCGGCTGCCAGTGCTGGGAGACGATAAGGTGTTTTTGCGTAGCGACGAGGAAAGCGCCCCCGGCTTTACGGTGGACCTGCTGCTGGACGGCTCTGCCTCCCGGCTTCACTGTCAAGAGACTATCGCCGCCCAAGGGTATATTCTGGCAAAAAGTCTTGCGGACTGTGGCATCCCCGTCCGCGTCAGCAGCTTTTGCAGTCTCCGGGGCTATACGGTGCTGAGGGTGCTGAAGGATTTCGGTGAGAAAAACGGAGAACGGAAGATTTTTGACTACTTCGCCGCCGGCTGGAACCGGGACGGACTGGCGCTGCGGATGGCAGCGGAACTGCTGGACACCGCCCCGGCGGACAAGCATCTGCTGATCCTGCTGACGGATGCCAGCCCCGACGACAGCCACAAGATCCTCCCTACCGGCAAGGTCCCCCTCAGCCGGGACTATGACGGTCAGGTAGGCGTGGAGGACACGGCGGACGAGGTCCGGGCCTTGCGGCGGAAGGGTATCCGGGTGGCCGCCGTCTTTATGGGGGAGAACGCCAACGTTCCCAACGCCCGTGCTATCTACGGGCAAGATCTGGCTCCCATTCGCCGGATGGATCAGCTCTCCGCCGCGGCGGGCCGGCTGATCCAAACGGAGATCCGGGAGCTGTCCGGCTGAATAAACAAACAAACAAACAAACACGCCATACCGGGAGGTATGGCGTGTTTGTTTGTTTCTTTTGTGCCAATATTTCGTATTACTTCATGGTCACCACAGTGATGCCGTTTTCGCCCTCACCGTAGACACCCAAACGGAAAGACTTCACATTTTTATTCCGCCGTAGGATATCATGCACCGCATTCCGCAGTGCGCCGGTACCCTTGCCGTGGATGATGGTGACGGTCTCCAAATGGCCCATGACGGCAGTGGAGAGGAAGGTCTCCACCACGCTCTCCGCCTCCAGCGTCTCCATGCCCCGGATGTCCAGCTCCCGGCTGGCGGCAGTGCGGAGACCGGTCACAGCGGTCCGGGTGGGCTTGGGGGCTTTTTTCTTCATGGCGGCCCGCTCATCGTCCTCAATGAGCCGTACCTCGTCGGCCTTGGCCTTCATTTTCAAAATACCGGCCTTTAGCTGCAAGGTGCCGTCCCCGCCCACGCTCACTACCTCTGCCGGTGTGGAAACACCGGGAATCTCCACCAGATCCCCCTTCTGAATGGGGCGGCTGGGCTTGGGGATCGGCTCGGAGCGGGCGTCCCGCTTGTCGATGGCGTCCTCCGCCTCGTTCAGCTGGCGGCGCAGTTCGGCTCTGGCTTCATTGGCGTTGATGGCCCGGTCTGCCTTGGCCTGCTCCTTCCGCATCCGTTCCAGTTCGGCAAACACCGCGTCAGAGGCAGAGCGGGCGTCCCGCAGGATGCGCTTGGCTTCGGCCTCGCCCCGGCTGCGGGCATTTTCCTTGGCCCGCTGCATCTGTTCCCGGAATTCCCGGGCTTTCCGGGCGTCCTCCTCCCGCTGGCGGTACAGCCGGTCAGTCTCCTGCTCTCGCTTTTCCAACGCCTGCCGCTTGGCCTCCAGTTGGGTCAGCACGTCCTCAAACCGAACGCTGTCCTTGCTCATCTGCGATTGGGCGTTGGTGATAACTTCATCGGGCAGGCCCAGCCGCCGGGAGATGGCAAAGGCATTGGACTTGCCGGGGATGCCGATCAGCAGCCGGTAAGTGGGGCTGAGGGTCTCCACATTGAACTCGCAGGAGGCGTTCTCCACTCCCGGCGTGGTCATGGCAAAGGTTTTCAGCTCTGCGTAGTGGGTGGTGGCGGCGGCTCTGGCCCCCAGTGCCCGGACGTGCTGAATGATGGCGATGGCCAGCGCCGCGCCCTCCACCGGGTCGGTACCGGCTCCCAGCTCATCGAACAGGATCAGACTATCCCGGTCCGCCTCCTGTAAAATCTCTACAATGGTTTTCATGTGGGCGGAGAAGGTGGACAAGCTCTGCTCGATACTTTGCTCGTCACCGATGTCGGCCAGCACCCGTTCGTAAACGGACACCTCGCTGCGGTCCCCGGCGGGGATGTGCAGGCCACATTGGGTCATCAGGGTCAGCAGACCCAGTGTTTTTAAGGAAACGGTCTTACCGCCGGTGTTGGGGCCAGTGATGACCAGGGTATCAAACGCGCCGCCCAGTTCAATATCAATGGGTACCGCCGTTTTTTTGTCCAGCAGAGGATGCCGCGCCTTCCGCAGACGGATCAAGCCGTCCCGCCGCACCTGGGGGCGAATGGCGTCCATCTTATAGCTCAATTCGCCACGGGCGAAGATCAGATCCAGCTGCACCAGCGCGTCATGATCCCACTGAATGTCCCGCCGGTGGGCGGCGGCATCGGCGGACAGCTCCGCTAAAATGCGGTCGATTTCCGCCTGTTCCTTAGCTTGCAATTCTGCGTATTCGTTGTTGGCCTGCACCACCCCCATCGGCTCCACGAACACCGTAGCGCCGGTGGAGGAAACATCGTGGATCAGTCCCGGCAGATTGCCCTTCTGATCCGCCTTGACCGGGACTACAAAGCGCCCGTCCCGCTGGGTGATGATGTTGTCCTGCAAGACCTTGGAATAGCTGGGGGAAGAGATGATCTTCTGCAAAATCTGCCGGCTTTTTGCCAGCGCCGCCCGCATGTGACGGCGAATGTCCGCCAGCTCCGGGCTGGCGGCGTCGGCCACGGTGTTCTCGTCGCTGATGCACCGCCGGATCTTATCCTCCAAGAACCGGTTGCCGTGGATGGACAGAAAAATCTGGTCGAGAGCGGTAGGCTCTGCCGCGTCGGCATTGAAATACTCCTTGGCCCGGCGGACAGCATACAGCAGATCGCCGATCCGGATCAGCTCCGGGATGTTGAGGCTGCCGCCCCGGTCCGCCCGGTCCAGCAGGTCCTTTACCGGCTTGACACCGGAAAAACCCGGCGCCCCCCGCAGGACGATCATGGCCCGTGCGCCGTCGGTCTGATCCAGCAGACGCAGCACGTCCTCATAATCTGTTTCCGGCCGGACCGCCAGTGCCAGCTCCTTGGCCTCCGGGCTGACCGCCTGCTCAGACAGCAGCTGGAGGACCCTTGGCAGCTCCAAGGTGCGGATGGATTTATCAAATAATTCGCTCATAATCGCTCCTTACCGTATAAAAGACACGGTATCATACAAAATGTAATCAATTAAGACGGTTCATCCATGCACCGGACACTCTTGTAGAAGTCCAGCGTTCGGAATCCCCGCTCCAGCTGGGCGGAGACAAAGGCTTCGGCGGCAGCGGACAGCCGCTTTTGGGCCTCCGGTCCCAGTGTGAAGGAATAAAGCCGCTTGGGGTCGCCATAAACGATGTGCCGCAGGGCGGCCAGTGAATCCCGACACAGTGGAAGACCCCGGTGCCCCTCTCCGCAGGTCCCGCAGCGGAGAACGCCCTGCAAAACGTCGAAATACGGCTGTTGGGGATCGGGGCAACCGCAGTAGGCGCAGGCGTCCGCCAGAGGCTCGTAGCCCGCCAGACACAGCAGCTTGATCTCAAACGCCGCTTTCACCAGCGGCAAAGGCTTTCGCAGAACGGAAACGGCGTACAGCCCGTTGAGCAGATGGCTCAAAAGCCCCTGATGGGGCGCGTCCTCTGTGGTGACGGCCTCCGTCAGCTCCGCCAGATAAAACCCCAGCGCCATCGCGTCCAGATCCGCCCGCAAGCCGTTGAACAGTTCCAGAGTGGCCCCCTCGTTGGCGTAGTACCAGTCGCCCTTTTTGTAAAGCGTCCACTCGGAGTAGGCCAACGGCTGGGCGCAGGCGGCGAATTTGCACCCCTTGCGGCAGACGCCCCGGGCGATGACAGAGAGCTTGCCCCGCTCCGCTGTCAGGAGGGTTAGGATCTTATCGGCGTCCCTTGTCTCCGTCTCCCGGAGGACTACGCCCTTTGTCACAATGTACGGCGACAACGCCATCAATTCACCACCTATGTACGGAGGCCCCGCCTCCGAAAGAAAATCAGCGTCCGGCAGACCCTGCGCGGTAAAGCAGATAGGCCAACGGATCTCCGGTATCTGAAAACAACGTCCAAAGCGAAGGTTCTTTCATCGTACAGCCCTCCCTGATGGATAGTCTGTGTCGAAAAGTCCCGCTTATAGCTGGAAAATGCTTCGTACAGACCCAATTATAGCAACCGGACAGCTTTTTTTCAAGCGGAGGTTGCTGCATGCGCTCCTCCGCTTTATCCGTGCCGAAACTGCCGCAAGGCATGGCACGAATGAAAAACAGCCGCAAGCCATCAGAACATGGCTTGCGGCTGTTTGCGCCTATTACTTGCTTTGTTGTCAAAAAGCGAATTACTTCAGTGCCTCACAGGCGGTCAGAGCTTCCCGGATCGCCGCTTTGTCGCTGTCCGTCACGGAGCAAGGGTGCGATCCCACAGGGAGCCACCTGTTCCTTTAGCAGCGTTTCCAAAAGAGTGTTCCCGCTTTCTGAGAGTTTTCGAATGACAGCCCCGCCAAAGCGGTATTTACTGTCCGGTCTGCACGTTATACAGCTCCGCAAAGTTGGAGGTGGCAACCTCAATCAAGTAGCTCTCAACCGTTCTGTCAGCATTTTCAATGCGGAACATGACGTTTCCCTCTCCCTTTAATGCTGTCAGCACCTCATCGATATAAGCATCATCAATATTAACTCTATCATCACCACAATACATAGTACCTGTTATCTTGTGGTCTGCACCATCGGGCGTTCTCATGGTGATGTTATATTCATTCCAATAGCGCTCAGAACTGTTTTTGACCTGTCTGCTGCCATATTCATAGAGAAATATCATAACATTATCGTCCAGATCCACCATTACATTCGCATACAATTTTGAATTTGTTGTTGCGCTGTTGCTAAAAGTACTTACGAGATATTCGTCTTCCGTAATATACCATTCATCTGTTGGCTGATTGAAGTCATCCACAGAATAGTCGATGCGCCAATCGCCGAATGACTGTCCGCATCTTTCGCAGGTACCGCTTTCGGTCGTGCGGCCAGAGCGGGAACGGTTTCCTGTGCCACCAGAACCTCGCCGCACCCGGAGCAGCGCTTGCCCTCTGTCAGCCCGGTCTTCGTGCAGGTGGGCTCCACTGCCGGCATAACTTCCTCCACATGGGTATGCTTGTCGGTGCTTCCGCTGTTGGTATTTCCGCCATTGGTATTTCCGGCGTTCCCGCCTCCGCAAGCCACCAGAGGCAGCGTCATTGCCACCGTAAGCAAAATTGTTGTCAACTTTTTCATCTTCTGTCTCCCTTTCGTTGTCTTTATATTTGCAGTGCGTTTTCCGCACAGGCAAATCCTTCCCAGCGCCCGGTCAAAACAAGGTTTTTTCCTGCTCCGCAAACAGCTTGTCATTGACCTCCCCCAGGGGCAGCTGATGGACCACGCCATAGCTGATAATGGCGTCCCGTCTGGTGCGGGGATACAGTTGGGCGTAGCTCCCCTGCGTCAACATCCGCTGGATCTCATCCAGCGTGATGCCAAGACCGACGCAGATGCACAGCAGCCGATCCCTGGAAGGATTCCGCCGCCCCGCAAACACCTGATGCAGATAGACCTCGCTGATGCCGGACCGGCGGGCCAGCTCCGCTTTGGTCAGATCCTTCGTTTCGTAAAGTCGCGTCAGCCCCGCCAAGCGGTATAAAAACGTTATTCGTCTGATGGAGGCATTTTAAAGATGAAAGAGTCCAAAATCACCTCGGAAAAGCAAAATCTCTGCCCGCTTTGCAGAGTTCCCCTCCCGGATGGCGCATCCTTCTGTCCCCACTGCGCCCGCAGTATCAAGCCCTGGACACAGCAAAAGGCCCCCAAGCCACTGCAAAAGAAGTTCCTGCACATTGCCGCACTGGTGACAGCGCTGGCCGTGATCGCCAGCTGCACCTGACAAGCTGTACTGTTTCCGGCTGGAAAACCGGCGTGCTGACCTACGGCACCACCTGGGTCAACGCCATGGACTGCCGCTTCGAGGACAATCAGGTGGGATTCCGCTTCAACGCCGAGGGTACCGTCATCACCCACACCCAGTATGCGAACAACGAGTTCTTCCACAACGGCACCGCCGTTCTGCTGAAGAGCGTACCCGCCGAAAGCCCCCTGTCCTTCCCCGGCAGCGTGTTCGAGGACAACGATACCGACATTGACAACCGCTGCGGACGGGAAGTGAACATTTCGCAGACGACCTTCCGCTGACAGCTATTTGAAAAGAGGACCCATCCGTATTGGATGGGTCCTCTTTTGCGCGACGGGAATCGCCGGTGCATACTGCCGCTGATTTCTTTGCCGATTCGATCTTCTGTCATTATCTCGTCCCATTCAGCGTCAGCTTGGCTTTCTCCATTGTGATGACAAGAATGGGGATCAGGATGATCTGTACAAGGATGCCGGGAAGCGCATTGGTCACTGCGCCTGCAAGAAAAAGAGAGCGGTCAAACACGGTATGCTGCAAGCCCGCCATCATAAACTGTACACAGCCCCACACCAGGCGGCCCACGATCATAGCGGCGATCAACGTGACATACACAGACCAATTTCTGCGGGGAAAAATGCGGTATAAAATCCCGGAAACCGCGCCATAGGCGGCCAGCTCAAACGCCATGGCCACTGCCGTATAAGCCGTAGGCATCCCAAAGAGAAGGGACCGCAGCAGCGGGGAAACAAATCCCACCGCCAGTCCCCACGGCCAGCCGCAGACAAAGCCGCACAGCAATGCTGGAATGTGCATTGGGCAGAGCATGGATCCGATCTCAGGGATCTGTCCCGTCAGAAACGGCAGGACCAATGCAATGGCAAGATACAGCGCCGAGTAGGTAAGCTTTCTGATCTGCACAGAAGAACGTGCATCGTTCCGGGTCATAGGCATGCAGTATCTCCCATCTCCGTCAGCAGTTGGCGAATATGCTCCATCGCGTCATCCATGATGGCAGAAGATTTCTGGCTGACGCCTGCCACATAGGTGTCGCAGAGATTCATGGGGATCAGCACCCGGTAGGCTGCGCTGGCAGCAACGGCATTGGCCATTGCCGGAGAGATCTCTCCCATCAGCGCGTCGGCAAGGGCTATCCCCATAGGGCCAACGATGATCTGGGCAGTCCGGCTGGCAACAATGACCGGGTTTTCACCGGTCGCCACCCGGTCCGCACCGGCACGCATCATGCTCTCTGACGCGGCGCTGTTGGTCCCGACGGCCATGACCTCCACCTGCGGGAAGGATTTTTTGATGCTTTCCACCAGCCGTTTTCCAAGCTTTCCGCCCTGACCGTCAATCACAAGAATCGTCATATCAAAACCATTCCTTTCATCCTACATAAATAAATGTACCGGATGCAGGCGCGCAGTATGCTTCCTGAGTAAGTGCACGGAGCGCCTCTCCCCCATCTGTATCACTGAACAGGCTCGGATACATGGCCTTGGCAAGCAAAACCGCCGCGCCGGTCCGTCTGGCCTGACCGGAAAGCAGCTCCTCGGAGAGCAAAATGACCCGGCCATTCCGGACGGCATCCAGCCCGGACCAGCCCTCCCGTGCTTTCAACGCACCGCAAACCGTTTCCGCCTGTCGGGTGGACGACACTCCGCTGCCAAGGACGGAGCGCTCCACGACCTTGACGATCACGCCGGGATCTTTACGCTGGATCCAGCCGTCATCCACAATCAGTGCGTCATTTTGCAGCTTTGCGGACACGTCATACGCCCCGGCATTCGAGATGATCTGATGCTCATCAGATGATTTATGGACAGTGTGGTAGTCCTCCGCCGTCTCCCAGTAAATATAGAAGCGCTGGCACTCAAAGAGACCGCTCAAACGGTCCTCCAGCAGTGTTTGATAGTAAAGCAGAGCGGTTTCTGCCGTTTGGCCGCTTTCGTCCGCGCCGGTTTTTCCTGCCTGGTCAGCGGGAACGGTTTCCGTTGCGGTCAGCTCACCGGTGGCGGCATCCTTTGCGCCGGTAGCTCCCCCATTGGCATCATGCTCCGGTGTTTTCCCGCCGTCCCCCTTCTGCGTGAGGGACTGGTCCGCACCGGGAACGATCTCAGCATTTGCGTCCTCCGCATATGTCTTTCGGTCGGAATCCGGGTCCGTTGCGGTCGGGGCATCCGCATCCGGTCTGGCATCCTCTTCTGCCGCAGGATCGTCTTCCGCGTCCTCAATCTGTTCGGCCTGTCCCAGTTGGTCCTCCGCCGTCTCGCCGTTCTCATCGGGGATCGGATCCGCAGGCACGGTGGTCCGGGTACGGCAGCCTGTCAGGGTCAGCAGCAGCACCACAGTCAACAATAAAAGCTTTGAGTTTTTCATTCTTGCTTCCTCTCAGGCGTGGAGACACTCCACATACTTCAAGCGAAATTTTGTTTTCCGGTCCGCACCGTCATACAGCAGCCGCTCCGTTTCGGTTAAAAGACTTTGCAGTTCGGCCCGCTGTTCCTCCCCCATGGCATGGGTACTGTATGCAGCCTCCTCAAAAAGCGCGGCGGCATGACGGAACTGCGCGGCGTATTCCGTAGAAACGGTTTGGGCCAGTGCAGCGTCCCATTGGGAGAAGGGGCGATTCCCAACGCCTTTTCCACAGTGATCCAGATAGGCAGTCAGATGCAGAAACATAGCGCGGATCGCTTCCCCGCAGTCAGGGGAGTTAAACGCCGCCCGCCGTTCCATTGCCTTGCGCCGCCGGGCGTCAAACAGGACGAACGGTAGGAAGGGCAGCGTCAGCAGAGCCAAAATCAGAATCGTCAGTACGGCGATTTTTAGATAGTCGATGCGCTTGGGACGGCTGATTTCCTGTTCCTGTTCATAAATATGCTGATAGTCCTGCGTATTCTGCGTATCTCCGGACATCTCTCCGGCGGTTTCCGTATCCAGCCGGTTTTCCTCACGGGCGGTCTGGGGCGGTTCCTGCTGCGGCGTATAGTCTGCGCCGGAAACAAGCTGTTCGGCAGCATCCAGCCGATCCCGCACATGCTCAGAGGCTTCTTCCACCCCCATGCGAACACCGGGAGCCAAGAGCTGTACCGTCAGAAAAACGGCCATGACTGCCAGCAGAAATACCAGTCTGCCCCGCAGGGTATCCACAGGCAGGGCCAACAGCGCCAGCAGCGCAAAAATCAGCACATTGACAGCCGCCGGAGGAGTCAGTCCGAACCAGATCTCCCCGCCGGCCAGGGCCAACGCCGCCAGAAGCGGAACGATCTTGCTGCTGCGCAGGTATGCAAGCAGGAGAACACCGGCCGCTGCCGTCACCAGCAGGCCCAATGCCAGAACCGGGCTGGCCGCGTCCGAAACCTCAAAATAATCGTAGGCATAGGCATTGACCGCCTCGCTGGCCGCAAACACCAGATTGCACAAGCACTTCAGGCTTTCTCTGGCAGGCTTGAGGGCCAGAAGCAGCACTGCCGCAAGCAGCGGCACACCGACAATGGGGAGTGCTGTTTTCCATGGTTTTGCCCGCTCACTTTTTTGAAAATCAAATTGTAACCCAACCGTTTGATGTTTCATGAACATTCCTTAAATTTCAAGATATTCCAATTCCTGCGCCATGTTCTTCCGCGAAAAGGGTATGACCATCACCCCGTCGCAGCTCTGTGCGCCGCCATCAGACAGCAGCACGGTCACACGGTTGCCCGCCTGCAGCAGGGAAAGGCCCCGGGGCAAAGACGGCGCGCAGACAACGGTATGCGCATAGACATCCCCGGACCATTTGCGGAAGCAGTCGCAGATGCTTTCCGCATCCGGTGCGGCAGCGGCAGTCAAAATCTGCTCACGCACCGCTGTACAGTCCTGCTGATCCCGTACCGCGCACAGAGAGAGCTCCTCTAATTCCCTGTTTTTCCAGCCAACAGAATGGGTGATTCCCTGTTCTGTCAAGGACCGGGACAAGGACAGCAGCGCCGTCATGGCCGCGTCCAGCGCATCCGCGGCATCTTCCTTCCCAGTGGTGGAGGTATCCAACAGCAGCAGAACCTCCTCCGCTACCGGAAGCCCCAGTTCCCGCACCATCAGGGAGTCTGTCTTTTGGGAAAGCTTCCAGTGGATCTGCCGGATGGGATCGCCGGGGACGTATGTACGGAATCCGAAGGTCTCACTGGAATCGTGCCCCGGATGGGTGGAAGACCAGCGCTCGCTGTCCGCCGTGACCGTTTCATTTTCCGCAAGGGTAATCCGCACATCAAACAGCGGCGGCTCGACGGTCACGAAGCGAGTACTCTGTACTGTCAGGGCACAGCGGTACAAGCCAAACCAGTCCTGCACAGCCGCGTCGCTGAGAGAAAGCATGACCGTACCGCAATGGGCGGTACGCAGCGTACCTGCCGCGTCAGGTGCAAACCGCGAGGCCGAGAGCTTCACCGCCGTTTCCTCCCCGGTCAGGCGGCTGCGGCCCCGAAGCGCTGCCGTCAGCACCGCTCCGGGCAGAAGGCCCTCTGCCCGCACGGAGCATTCCGCGGCATCTCCCTGTTTGCAGCAGTCCGGCGCAGATAGATGAACCGTTACCCGTCTGGCTGAACGCACCGCGCAGAGGATCGACGCAGCCGGCAGGAAAACTGAAGCGGCCAAAATCGTCCGGGTGCCGGTATTGTTCTCAAAGAAATACAGCAAAATGGCAAACAGCAGCCATGCGCTGTAAGCAAATCTCCGTTTCCGCATCATGCCTGTCTGCGGTCCGGAACTTCCACTGTTTCCAGCAGTTCGTTCAGTACCTGCGTAACCGTTCCGCCGGACAGCCGTGATTTCTGGTTAAGGATCACACGATGGGCGCAGACATCATGGAAAATCGCCTGCACATCGCCGCCTGTCACATAATCCCGGCCCTCCAGATAAGCATGGGCCTTGGCCATACGGTCAAGGAACAGGGTGCCGCGGGGGCTGATGCCTACCTCCACCATGGGATGCTCCCGGGACGCCATGGCCAGACGGGTAATATAGTCCAGAATACTGTCCTTTGCTGTGACGGCCCGCACCTCCGCCTGCATCCGCAGCACATCGTCACGGGTGACCACCTGCGCCACGGAACCAATGGGATCTGTGCTCTGGCGGTCCCGGAGGATGGACATCTGGGCCTCATAATCGGGATAACCGATGGAAAGCCGGACAAGGAACCGGTCCATCTGGGCATAGGGCAGCAGTTGGGTGCCTGCGGTTCCTACATTGTTCTGGGTCGCGATCACCGCAAAGGGCTTTTGCAGCGGATAAGTTGTGCCGTCCACCGTGACCTGACGTTCTTCCATCGCTTCCAGCAGGGCGGACTGGGTTTTGCTGGACGTCCGGTTGATCTCGTCCCCAAGCAGCAGGTTGGTATTGCTCACCACGCCGCTCTTGTACTCAAAGCAGCCGCTGTCCTTGTTGTAAATGGAAAAGCCCACAATATCGGACGGCAGCACATCCGGCGTGAACTGGATGCGGTTATAGGTCAGGCCCAGTGTGCGGCTCAGGGCCACCGCCAGCGTTGTTTTGCCGACGCCGGGGATATCGTCCAGCAGAACATGTCCGTCAGCCAACAGCGCCATCAGGATCTTTTCTATGACTTCACGCTTGCCCACCACGGCCTTTTCCACTTCAACAATGATCGTTTGCAATTCACGGTTCATACGATAAGTCCTCATTTTCTACCATCGCTTGACAAGGGCAGACACGGTTTTGACGGGCAGAAATGTCTGCACCTGACAGGGATGGATTTTCGAGTGATTTTTGTTTTTTGAGATGCAGGTGGGCTGGCGCCCACCAAGGCGAAAAGAGCAAAAAGCGCCGAAAAGACGCGCTGTCAGGCGTGTTTGCCCTTGTCGAGCGATGGTATGGTTCTGATTGCCGTACAACACAGCAGTCCCAAGTGGTCCGCTCTGTTCTAAAGCAATAAGGATGCCCGCACATCCGTCTTGTGACGGATGTGCAGGTCTCCTGCGGCTTGTGCCCCGTGATTTACTTTGCGGGAACGGTCAGCGTCTGGCCCACATAGATCATAGATGCATTCTTGATCTGGGGATTGGCAGAGAAGATCTTGCTCCACAGCTTGCCGCTGCCGTAGACCTTAGATGCGATCTTCCAGAGGGAGTCGCCGGACACAACGGTGTAGGTTCCATTCTCTGTCATGGTCGCGGACTGGCCGGTCTTCGCAGACTCAGTCGGCGCTGCGGTGGCCGTTACCGTAATGCGGCCCTGAGGGGCGGCATAGGCGTCGCCTACCATATTTCCCAGCTCTTCGCTGATGTACATCCACACCACATCCCGCACAACGGCCTTGGTGATAGCAGACTTCTCGTTAGCCTCCGCAGCCGCCTTAAACACATAAGAGGAGTCCATGCCGTTAAAGTTTGCGTTGTGGGTGATGACCGCATAGGTAGCGTTCGGATCGAACGCCTTGCCGTTTACATCGGTGATCGTCACACGGCTGACGGAATTTGCCTTGAACCAGTGCTTGCCGTAGGCTTCTCCCTTATCATAGGCCTGATCCGCGTTGACGCTGTAAGTCAGGCCCGCAGCCTGCATAAAGGAAGCGCAGGCATCGGCGGATGCATCGCCGTAGGGCAGCGCCTGAGAGGCCGCCTCCAGAGCTTCCAGCAGCTGAGCGCCGCTCATATAAATCACAGCCACCTTGTTGGGATAGGGCAGGACGGCTGCCAGCTCCGCCGCGCCGAACTTGCCGACAGCAATGTCGGCGCGCAGATTGCCACCGTTCCAGAGGGCAACAATGTGATCGGCGTCCACATCTACCTTGGTGTTGCCGGCGGTCACATCGTCCTCGTCAAAATACGCATTGATCTTGCCGGACACGGCGAACCACCGCAGCGCGTCGGTCCACAGATCGCCCAAATTGGTCTCCGCCTTACGGGCCGCGTTGTCTGCGCCGGACAGCACCACGCTGCTGTAAGCCTCCAGCGTGTCATCCAGTTCCACCTCATTCCCGTGGGCATCCACGAACTTGGATGCGGACACGGACGTGGCCATCACGCTGAGTGCAAGCCCCAGCGTCAGCACAAGGCTGATAAATCTGTTTCGTTTTTTCATAGTTTCCTCCCAAAATAAGTTATGCAAGCATTTCCCGCAGCATCAAACAAAAAAGGCACCAATACCCTCCTTGGGAGGACACTGATACCTTCGTAATATCTGTATTGCCTGAGCGTATAAAAACATATGCGGAAAATGTCAGCTTGTGCCAACTTTGCCAGCTTGTGCTGACGGAGGAATTTTATCAAAAAAGTTTTATGTTGTCAATACGCCATTTGCCATGCTGCAATTTCCGAAAGATTCCGGTTGCGCGGGGTGGCAAAATCCGGTATGATAGAAAAAAAGTGAAAAGGAGAACTGCCATGATCGAAGAAATGCTGGCATATAACCGCGAATTTGTCCGGTCCAAGGGCTATGAAAAGTTCCAGACCAGTAAGTTCCCAGACAAGAAAATCGCCATCCTCACCTGCATGGATACCCGTCTGGTGGAGTTGCTCCCCGCAGCGCTGGGCATCCGCAACGGTGATGTGAAGCTGATTAAAAACGCCGGCGGCATGATCACCGGCCCCTTCGACAGCGCCGTGCGCAGTCTGCTGGTGGGCATCATCGAGCTGGGTGTGGAGGAGGTCATGGTCATCGGTCATACAGACTGCGGTGTGGCCCACATCAATGCCGATATGATGATCCGCCACCTGATCCAGCGGGGCGTTTCTCAGGACCATATTGATATGATGCGCTACTGCGGCATTGACTTTGAGGCGTGGCTCCGGGGCTTCGACTGCGTGGAGAACTCCGTGGCGGAGACCGTGGACCTGCTGCGCAACCATCCCCTTATGCCCGCCGATGTCACCATCCGAGGCTACGTCATCAACACCGAGACCGGCGAGCTGACCCCGCAGGAGTAAAATTCGCAGCAGGCTCCGATCCCAACTGGGCCGACGGTGTATATTTTCGGCCTGAAACTGTCGATAAAGTGGTAAATTCTCCGTAACGGTAAGGAAGGGTGTGCGCGGGAAACCCAAGAAGGGGAACGGGCGATGCGCCGCCAGCGGCGAAGAAAGCGAGCCCGTTTCGAGGAAGGCCCCGATTTCCGGGCGCAAAGCGCACGGAAACCGGCTGGGCCGACGGTGTATTCCTGCCCCGCGCGGGGGAGAAAAGGCTTTTTCGACACGCTGAGGACAGTGCTTTTTAAGCACTGTCCTTTTTGGCTATATCGTTATTTTATCGTGCAAAGAAGCGGAACGCCGTCCACTGTTGCAGTGTCTCGCCCTTGCGCAGGATCGGCGACGGGAACGCCGGGCAGTTCACCGCGTTGGGGAAATACTGCGTCTCCAGACAGACGCCGTGGGCCTGACCGTAGACCGCACCGCCCTTTCCCTTGCGCTCCGTCAGCCAACCCGCCGTGTAGAGCTGCATTCCCTCCATCGAGGTGGTCATTTCCAGACCGATGCCGGTGGCGGGGCACCACAGCTCCGCCACCGGGCCTTCTCCGCCGTCCAGCGCATAGTTGTGGTCATATCCCCGCCCGCCGTTAAAGGCTTTATCGTGGAGACGGCTCCCAAATGCCGCAGGTGTCCGGAAATCCAGCGGCGTTCCCTCCACCGGCGCCAGCGTCCCCACTGGGATATTTCCGCCGTCCATGGGCGTATACCGGCTGGCCCGCAGGGTCAGCACATGATCCTCCACTGTGCCGCTGCTGTGGCCGCCCAAATTGAAGTAGGTATGGTTGGTGAGATTCACCACCGTGCTCTGCTCCGCCGCCGCCTTGTAGGTGATGGTGAGCTGATTGTCGATCAGGCGATAGGTGACCTCCACCCGGACAGCGCCGGGAAAACCCTCCTCACCGTCGGGAGAGGTGTAGGAGAAGGTGACTGCGTTTTCCTCGCAGGTAAATTCCCACAGTTTCTTGTGGAAGCCCTCGATTCCGCCGTGAAGACAGTTCTCCCCCTCGTTGGCCGTAACACGGTACCCTCTGTCGTCGATGGTGAATCGCGCCCCGCCGATGCGGTTGGCGCAGCGGCCGATGGTTCCGCCAAAGCAGGCGTCCAGCGTCCGGTAGCTTTCCAGTTCGCCATATCCAAGGCAGATGTCCGTCAGTTTGCCGGTTCGGTCCGGCACGCGGATAGCCCGGACAGTCGCGCCGTAGGGCAGCAGCTCTACGGCGCATTTGTCATTGAAAAGCTCGATAAGGGGCACCTCTCTGCCATTCAGTACGCCAAACGGCTTCAATCGATACATCTCTTATCCCTCATAGCCGTTGGGATGGCCGCTGTGCCACGCCCACGCGTCGGAAATGATCTGATCCAGACCCAGAACAGGCTTCCAGCCAAGGACCTCGGCGGCCTTCTTGTTGGAGGCGATCAGAACAGATGGGTCACCGCCCCGGCGGGGCTCCACAACGGCCTTGATCTCCTTGCCGGTGATCCGGCGGGCCGTTTCGATGATCTCCCGCACGGAATAACCGGCGCCGTTGCCCAGATTGAACACGTCACTGCTGCCGCCCCGCTCCAGATATTCCAGTGCCAGCAGATGAGCCTCCGCCAAATCCTTCACATGGATGTAGTCCCGCACGCAGGTGCCGTCCGGCGTGGGATAGTCCTCGCCGAAGATGCCGATGTGATCCCGCTGACCCAAGGCTGTTTTCATCACCAGCGGGATCAGGTGGGATTCGGGGTTGTGATCCTCGCCGATGCCTGCCTCCGTGTCGGAGCCAGCGGCGTTGAAGTAGCGCAGCGCCACATAGCGGATGTTGTAGGCGCAGTCGCACCACTTCAGCATATTTTCAATGGCCAGTTTCGTCGCGCCGTAGGGATTGGTGGGTTCCGTGCGGTCCCCTTCCTCAATGGGCTGCTTCTCCGGCTCGCCGTAGGCCGCCGCCGTGGAGGAAAACACGATCTTGTCCACGCCGTGAGCCTGCATGGCCGACAGCAGGGACACCGCGCCCTCCACGTTGTTGCCGTAGTACTTCAGCGGGTTGGTCACGCTCTCGCCCACCAGCGAAAATGCCGCGAAGTTGATGACGCCGTCGATTTCGTTTTCCGTGAAGATCTGATGCAGGAACGCGCCGTCCCGCAGATCGCCTACATACATCTTCCGCGCGCCCTTGACGGCCTGCCAGTGTCCGGTGCGCAGATTGTCCGCCACCACAACTTCGTAGCCCCGCTTGACCAACAGCGCTACCATGTGGCTGCCGATATAGCCGGCTCCGCCGGCCACCAGAATGGTTTTCATATACACGTCCTCCTTATTTTTTCACGTCTATATCCAGCTTACACGCTCTGAACAAATCTTAAGAAGGCTTCCCTGCCCTCTGGTGTACACTTGTAAACGCCGGCGTGCTCCAAAACCGTGGCGAACACCACGCCGACTTCCCGCCGCAGGATCTTCTCCGCGTTTTCCTCGGTAAACGTATAGCGGGCTTTCAGCTCCTCGGTCCAGTCCGCGTGCTTTGCCAGCGTCTCATCGGCCCGCAGGTCCTCGCCACGGGCCAGTGCCCGGGCCACGCCGTTCAGCTCGGCTTTCAGCCGGGCGGGAAGCACTGCAAGGCCCATGACCTCGATGAGGCCGATGTTCTCCTTCTTGATATGGTGCAGTTCCTGATGGGGGTGATACACGCCCAGAGGGTATTCCGCCGTGGTGATGTTGTTGCGCAGCACCAGATCCAGTTCAAGCTTTCCGTCCCGCATCCGGGCGATGGGGGTGATGGTGTTGTGGGGCTCACCGTCGGTCTCCGCGAACACAAAGGCCGCCTCGTCCGTATAGCTCCGCCATGCGGTGAGGATGCGGTCTGCCAGCTCCGCAAGACGCTGATCGTCTCCGCAGCGGAGCCGGATCACGGACATAGGCCACTTGACGATGCCCGCCTCCACATCCTCAAAGCCCCGGAAGGCGATGGGCCGCTCAATGGGGGCCTTCTCCATGGCAAAGGTGTAGCAGCCGCCCTGGAAATGGTCATGGCTCAGAATGGAGCCGCCCACGATGGGAAGATCTGCGTTGCTGCCCACAAAGTAGTGGGGGAACTGCTTAACGAAGTCCAGCAGCTTGCGGAAGGTAGCTTTGTCGATCTTCATAGGGGTATGCTGCCCGTTCAGAACGATGCAGTGCTCGTTATAGTAGACGTAGGGGCTGTACTGGAGGAACCAGTCCTCCTGATTGATGGTAATGGGGATGATCCGGTGGTTCTGCCGGGCGGGATGGTTGAGCCGTCCCGCGTAGCCCTCGTTTTCCCGGCAAAGCTGGCACTTGGGATAACTGGTCTGAGGGGCCGCCTTTGCCGCCGCGATGGCCTTGGGGTCCTTCTCCGGCTTGGAGAGGTTAATGGTGATGTCCAGCTCCCCGTAGGGGGTGGCCGCCTTCCACTTCACATCCCTTGCGATGCGGTAGCGCCGGATGTAGTCCGTGTCCTGACTGAAGCGGTAAAACCAGTCCGTGGCATCCTTCGGGTCAGCTTGATACCGCCGCCGGAACTCGCTGATGACCTGAGAGGGCCGGGGCGTCAGCCGCCCCATCAGCTCCGTGTCAAAGAGATCCCGGTTCGTGGTATCATCCTCGATCCGTCCCCGGGCCGCCGCGTCATCCAGCAGCTCCTTCAGGATGTCCTCTAAGGAGCGCTCATGCGTTTCCGCCGGCTCCTCCCATGCATCCATCCCCATAGCCTGCAGCAGCTCGTTCACCGCCCAGGGGCGGTCATATTCATCGATCAGTCCCGTGCGGAGGGCGTAGCCCACCAGGTCCTTGATGGCTTGGTAACTCATGCGTCTGTTCTCCTTATCCCAATCTGACGCCGCCCGCCGGGCGGATCATCACCACATGGCAGCAGTCCTGACCCAGCGCCGCCTCCGTCGCTTTCTTGAAGGTGTCCAACATATCCAGCGGCACAAAGGCCTGGGCGGTACCACCGAAGCCACCGCCGTGGACACGGACAGCGCCCCGCCCCTCCAGAATACGCTCGCACAGGGCGATGGTCACCATCAGTTCCTGCGCCGCCGTGCTTCCGGTGGGGATGACATTCTGCAAATACATGGCGGAGGACCGGCCGGACTCCCGCACCAATGCAAGGAACTTGTCGAAATCCCCCTGACGGAGTGCCTCTTTTTCCGCCAGTGCCCGACGGTTTTCCGCGTAGACATGGAAGGCCCGGTTTACCGCCCGGTCCCCTGCCGCTGCTCTGACCTTGGGCAGCTCCGCAAGAAACGCTTCCTCCGGCACCTCCCGCAGCACCTCTTTGTCAAAAACGCGGCAGACCGCCCGCAGCTCGTTGGTGATGGCGCTGTATTCATTGGTCAGATCCTCGTGGCCCGCGCCGGAATCCAGAATACACAGGGCGTAGCCGTAGGCATGGAGATCCACATCCAGCTGCTCCACCGCCGGGTGAGCCGTATTCTCGAAATCAATAGATACCACGCCGCCCACGGAGGAGGCCATCTGATCCATCAGACCGCAGGGCTTTCCGAAGAACATATTCTCCGCGTACTGGCCGATCTGGGCCAGCTCCACCGCCGTACAGCGCCCCTCCCAGAAAAGCTCGTTGAGCATGGTCCCCATCAGCACCTCATAGGCTGCGGAAGAACTCAAACCGCTGCCCTTGGGGACGGTGGAGGTCATGTACACATCCAGTCCCCGCTCCCGCAGATCACAGCCCATGGCGCTCATGCGGGACGCTACGCCCCGGATCAGCGCCGCTGAGGTATTGATCTCTTCCTCCTTCGGGTCAAGCTCGCGGAGATCCACCTCGATCATGGGATATCCCTGAGACAGCACCCGGATGATCCCGCTCTGCGTAGGCGCCACGGCCGCCAGAATATCCAGATCAACAGAAGCGGCCAGTACGCAGCCCTTCTGATGATCGGTGTGGTTTCCTCCGATCTCCGTACGGCCGGGTGCGCTGAACAGCGCCTCCGCCGGACGGTCAAAGGTCTTATAAAACTCCTCCATGACCTCCATGCAGCGGGAATGGGCCTTTTCTGCCCCCTCCGCACCATAAAGCCGAGTGAGTGTTTGATCAAATGCAGCCTGCTGCACATAGGTCTCCAGCCCTGTATATGTCATACCTCGCGCCTCCTTGTTTTCTTCGTACATCCAACCCTCTGCGGGCTTCTATTCTATGTCCGCCGTTCTTATGAAACGGCCTGATCTTCTAAGCTCTCCGCTGTGACCGCCTCATACCGCAGCCACACATACCGCTCATCCGTCAATTCCAGATCCTGAGAAGCCTCTCCATCCACGGATAGGGAAACGGCCAGCTCCATCATGCTCTCTGCTAATCCGACAGCGTCATTGCGGACAGTCCCCTTCAGCGTTCCCTCCCGCAGTGCCTCTAACGCTGGCGGCGTGGCGTCTACGCCTACAATGAAGGGCATGGAGCGCTTGTCCAGGCCGGCCTCCGCGCAGGCGTCAATCGCTCCCAATGCCATGTCGTCATTATTGGCAAAGACTACCTCGATGTTCTCTCCGAACTCCTGCAGCCATTGGCGCATACTGACGCTGGCCTGACCCCGCTGCCAGTTGGCAGCATCGCTGGCCAGTTTTTCCGCAGAGACGCCTGCGTTTGCCAGAGTGGAGATGCAGAACTCCGTCCGGAGCAGGGCATCCTGATGCCCCGGCTCTCCCTCCAGCATCACATACTGGATCACGCCGTCGCCGTTACGGTCCAGCGTGTCTCTTTGGGTCCGCCATGCGTCCAGTACCAGCTCACCCTGTAAAACTCCGGCATCTCCCGCTGGAAGACCCACATAGTAGGCGTGTTTCCAGCGGCGCAGATCCTCCTCCACCGGTTCCCGGTTGAAAAAGATCACCGGCACCCCCGCAGCCTGTGCCTTGTCAACGATCACCGCCGCCGCCGTGCGGTCCACGATGTTGACGCAGATCACGTCATATCCCCGCTCCAGGAAGCGGTCCACCTGCTCATTCTGGCTGGTCTGGCTCTCTTTTCCATCGGCGATATATAAGTTGATTTTGCAGTTCTGCGCCTGTTCTTTCTCCAGGGCTACCCGCTGCAATTCTCTGGTCACGGTCTCAATGAACGTGTCCTCCTGCTGATACAGCGCCACGCCGATCCGAAGCGTTGGCTCAGCTTCCCCGCCTGTACGGCAGGCAGAGAGCGTCATCAGCAGAGACAGTGCGGCGATCAGACAACCGATCCTTTTCATCCGTCTTCTCTCCTTCCTGTCTCAGGTCACAGGGAACAACAGCTTCTGATTATCGCTGCTGTACATCGTTTCCTGCCGGACGATGGAAAAGCCCACAGAGGAGCCCCCCGTCCAGCTTTCATGCCGGGCCAGCTTTGCCGCAGCCTCCACTGCCAGATACCCGGCAGAGAACACGTTGACCGCCGCAATGGCCGTCACACGGCCCTTTTCCAGCGCGGCGGCGATGCCGGCGGTGGAGCCGCAGCCATAGAGCAGTGGGAAAGCTTCCTCTCCCCGTGACAGCTCCGCCATTTCCGTCAGCGCAGCTGCTTCAAAGGCGATCACGGCCTTCGGGCGCTCGATCCGCAAAATATTGGCGAAGGCTGTACTGTCAGAGGTCCACCGGTAAATGCGCACCTGCCGGCCCTTTTCTTCCAAAAGTGCCTTAGCCGCTTCCATACGCTCCCGCACGCCGTTGTCCCCGGGCAGGCTGTCCAGCAGCAGCACCGTGCCGCCGAAGGGCACCCCGTTCAGCGCCGCTTTCCCAAGCGCCTCGCCAAGGGCCTGATGGTCCATACTGATAGAGGCATCGGCTCCCCACGCAGTCATATCGCTCTCCACCGTCACAAGGGTCGTCTTTCCTTCGGCGGCGGATACTGCCTCGCCCAGCGCCTCCCGGTCCGCCGGTATCAGCAGAATGGCCGGAGCCGCTCCCGACACCTCATGTTCCAGCAACTGCACCTGTTCAACGGCACTGTTGTCCTCCGCCGGGGTCAGGAAGCGCAGCTCCACGTTCAGATCCTTGGCCGCCTGCTCCATGCCCTTTCGCATGGCGGAAACATTGCCGTCTCCATCCCGCAGAATAACGGACATTTCCAGCAGGGCTGGCTGGTGATGCTTATCACCGGGAGCGAAGGCCAGCAGCCAGAACAGCACGCTCAATCCAATCAGGGGAAGCACCAGCTGCAATAATACTTTCCGGCTCATCGCTCCCCCTCCTTCCGGTACTTCCGGGCGTCCTCTTCCTCCAATACAGGCAGGCAGATCCGCACCACCGTCCCGTTATCCGGCTCGCTGCGAATGGTCAGGCCGTAAGCGCTGCCAAAGGTCAGCTGGATCCGCTGGTGAACATTGCGGAAGCCGATACCGGAGCCCTTTGCCTTCGGGACACTCACATCCCTTGTGGGCTTCAAAAGCTGCTCCACGATCTCCTCCGACATACCCGGCCCGTTGTCCTCCACCTCGATGACCACCGTTTCTTCCTCGCGGAAGGCCCGGATGTGGATCTCGCCGTCACCGTCGGCATACTCCATGCCGTGATAGATAGCGTTTTCCAGAATCGGCTGGATGATGAGCTTGATGGTATACAGCTTCTCCACCCCCGGCTCCACGGAAATGTCGGCAGAGAACTTATTCTTATAGCGCATTTTCTGGATGGTCAGATAGTTCCGGGCATGCTCGATCTCGTCCCCGATGGGAATGATGTTGCTGCCCTTGCTGAGAGAGATCCGGAAAAACCGGGCCAGCGCCGTCAGCATGACCACAGCCTCCTGTGTCCGGCCGTTCTCCGTCATCCACACCACGCTGTCCAAGGTGTTGTACAGGAAGTGCGGATTGATCTGGGATTGCAGCACATCCAGCTCGCTGCGGCGCTTTTCCTCCTCCTGACGGAGAACATCCTCCATCAGGTGCCGCATGGTGGAGATCATGGATTGCACGGAATGGCTCAGATGCTCCACCTCGTAGGGGCCGTCCACATTGAAGTCAACGGACTCCACGCCCTTTTCCAGTTCTCTCACCGCATGATCCAGCTTTTTCATAGGTGCGGTGATCCACTCCGAAAGCCGCAGGTTCACGAATACCAGCAGGAAGATGGAGAAGGACACTATAAACAGGGCAAACAGCAAAAGCTGACTGTAATTGTCCCGCAGCGTCTCCGCCGGCACCACGCCCACCAGCTTCCAGCCGGTGTAGCCCACTGTTTTCACCGTCACCTGCCGGCGCTGGGAGTGGAAAATCTCCGTATGCGTCCCGTCGGAATACCCGGCGGCCGTCAGGTTGTTTTCCTCCTGCAAGCCCGCATAGAGAAGCTGCTGACGGGGGTGGTAGATGATCTCTCCGTTTCCGTCGATCAGGTAGAGATAACCCTGCCCGTCGAAAAAGGATACATCCTTGCAGATCTGCTCAATGCCGCTGAAGTTCATATCCACCAGCAGCACGCCGCTTTGGATCACGCCGCCCCGGGTCAACTCCACATGGCGGCTGAGGGACACCACCCAATGATACCGCGCGTCGGGGTCCTCAAACATGTGCTGCACATGAGGCGTGGAAAAATGCAGGTTTTCAATGCGCTCCATGGCGGCGGTGAACCACCCCTCACGGCTGGGCGTCACACTGTTTTTCAATTCTGTCAGGGGCGTGGCGGAGATCAGCTCGCCGTTCCCATCAAACACCGCCAGAGACACCAGTACATCCCGGTCCTTGGCGTACAGCAGCTTCAAAGCATCACGCAGCTCCTGCGCCGTATCGCTCTGCTCCAGATCCGCGCTCTTGATGACCCGGTAATACACCGTGTCGGATACCCGCATCATGTTCCGCAGATAGCTGTCCAGATTCCAGTTCACCTGTGCCAGCACACGCTGGCTGCTCTCCGCCGCCATCTCGTTGGCGGAGGAGGAAAAGCGCAGCAGCAGCGCCATCCCCAGAAACAGCATTCCAATCACGGCCACCGCCGTAAAGGCGATGGACAGGATCAACTGAATACTGGCATGGTGATACCGCGCTTTCCACCTTGCTTTAAAGCCGGAAGGTTTCTTATCCACAGGTGGCTCCTCTCTCCGTCCGTCACTTACCCTCGCTGCGGTACTTCGTCGGTGTCACGCCGAAATGCCGCTTGAACACATAGCTGAAATAGTTGGGGTCCTCATAGCCGCACCGCTGGGCGATGAGATACGTTTTCTCCTCTGTGCCGCGGATCGCTTCCGCAGCCGCCTCCATCCGCACCGTGGTAACATAGGCTGTGAAGCTGGTCCCCGTTTCCCGTTTGAACAGCGTGGAAAAATAGGTGGAACTTAAATGCAGATACGCGCACAGCTTTTCCACCGACAGGTCGCTCTCCGCGTAATGCTGCCGGATATACTCCTTGGCCGCTTCCACCGTCTGTCCCGCCGAATCCGTCTGACGGCGGCGGATCAGCGTGCGGAGCCGCAGATAGCGCTCCGCACACCAGCCCTCCAGTTCCTCCAGACTGGGCAGCGCGGAGTCCTGAATGGGTAAGGAAAAGCCCGTGCCGAAAACCTCCTCCACGCCCACGCCGGAGCGCCGGGTCATTTTCATCAGGTGCGTCACCAGTTCCATAAGGAACAGGTTGTACTGTCCGGCGGCGGGGTTCGCCTCCCGGATCTTGCCCGCCAGAGCCGCCGCCGCGTCCCGGACCTCCTGTTCGCTGCCCAGCCTCACCGCCGCAGTCAGGGTCCGCTCGTCCGCTTCTTCAAAGGTGAGCACCTGACCGCCGTCCGGCTCCAGGTCTCCGATGTAGATGACCTGTCCCCGGCCCACCATGGAACGGTATTCCAGCGCCGTTCTCGCTTCAGCTGCGGACCGCGCCATCCCGGAAAGCTCTTTGCAGGGTGCGCCCACGCCCACCGTCAGCGTCAGGCCCAGATAGGATGCCGCCAATGTACAGACTCGGTCCAGCACGCGGATCAGGTCATAGATGGTAAACGATTCTGTCAGGCTGACGATCACCGCTACCCAGTCGTTATACAGGGTGAGGCGGCACCGATCCGCCGTCAGGGATTCCTCCAGCAGCTTTTGGACGGACAATGTGGACAGGGCGTCTCTCCGGTCGCTGCCGATGTAGGCAAGGCCCACCGCCCATTCCTCGCCCTGAAGGTCGATGTCCAGACGCGCCGCCCGCTCCCGCTCCGTTCCCGGCTCGATGTGCCCGTCCAGCAGATTGGCGTAGAACAACTCCCGCAAAACAGGCAGGTTTTCCGTATAGCGGCTGCGGAGAAGCTCCACGTTCCGCCGTTCCGCCCGCTCCCGGTCCAGCTGGTCCTTCAGCCGCCGCAGCACGGCGGACAGTTCATCGGCGTTGATGGGCTTCAAAATGTACTCCACCACGTTCATCTGGATGGCCTGCTTGGCGTACTCGAATGCATCAAAGCCGGAAAAGACCACGAACCGGGCCGCCGGGAGCCGGTCTGTCAAAATGCGGCACAGCTCCAGTCCGTCCATAAACGGCATCTTGATGTCCGTCAGGATCACGTCAGGCCGCAGACTCTCCGCCAGTTCCAAAGCGTCCTGACCGTTGGCGGCCTCCCCCACCAGAGAGAATCCCAGCCCCAGCCAGTCCATTTTCCGGCTAATACCCTCGCGGATATCCTCCTCGTCATCTACCAACAGCACCCGGTACAGTTCCATGGCTCCGACCTTCTTTCTTGTCTACGGCACCTCCGCCGCCCGGTCCTCCGGCTTTGCCGGATGGAAAAGCAGCGATCCGATAGCAGCCTCTTTTGCGGCTATTATACCACGAAGTGAAGCGAAGCGAAACGGTATGTCCATGTTTTTCGAGTTCAAGGGGTAGTCCGAACGTGAATTGGCTGGATTGCAGGAAAAACGGCGGTTTTTGCCGCCGTTTCGCCGCAAAAAGTCCCAGATAAAGCAAAGATGGCTCGCAAAGGCGGGCCATCTTTGTCGCAGATCATTTTTTCACAAGGTATTTCCGCATATCCAGTGCGCAGGCAAACAGGATGATAGCGCCCTTGATGAGGTATTGCAGATCCTGCGGCACACCCACCATGGTCAGACCCACGAAGATCAAGCGCAGCATCACAACGCCGATAACGATACCTCTGATCTTACCAATGCCGCCCACGAAGGACACGCCGCCGATGACGCAGGCCGCGATGGCGTCCAACTCATAGTTCAGGCCGGTGTTGGCCGTGTTGGAGCCGATACGTGCGCCCTCGATGAAGCCGGTAAAACCATACATAGCGCCGGCCAGGGCGAAAACGCCCACCGTCACGCCGAACACATTGACGCCGGAAACTCTGGCAGCTTCCTCATTGGAGCCCAGAGCAAACATGTTCTTGCCAAAGGTGGTCTTGTTCCAGACGAACCACATGACCGCCGTCAGCACGATGGCGAACAGCACATAGTTGGGAATGGGCGTACCGCCGATGCTGAACAGGCTGCCCTTGACAAAGCCGGTGTAGGACGGGTCCAGATTGGAGATAGCCATACCCTTGTTATTGCCCTGCTGGACATACAAAAGCAGTACGGTGTAGAGGATCAGCTGTGTGCCCAGAGTCACGATGAAAGGATGCAGCTTGAATTTTGCCACGAAGAAGCCGTTGAAGCAGCCGATTGCCGCGCCGATGAGCATGGCAAGCACAATGACCACGGGAATGGGCAGAGTACCGATCTGCGGCCACATCTTGTTGGCCATGTTAGCTGCGTTCTGCAGCAGAGATGCAGAGATACAGGCGGTGATACCCACGGCACGGCCTGCGGACAGGTCGGTACCGGTCAGCACGATACAGCCGCCGATGCCCAATGCGGCAGGCAGATAGGCCGCCGTCTGGGAGAGGATGTTGATGAGTGATGCGGGTTTGATGAAGTTGGGGTTCTTGATGGCGATGTAAACGACCGCAATGGCCATGATGATGAGCAATGCGTTATTTAAAAGGATGTCTCCCACCCGCTGGGCCGTCCACGGCTGCCGGACACGGGCTTCCTTTTCCTGTACGTTCGTTTCTTGATTCACAGTGCGCTCCTCCTTACACATATTTGGCTGCCAGCGTCAGGATCTCCTCCTGGCTGGTGTTCCGGGCATCCACCTCGCCGGCCAGAACACCGCCGGACATGACCAGAATACGGTCACAAATGCCCAACAGCTCCGGCATTTCGGAGGACACCATGATGACACCCTTCCCCTCCTTGGCAAGGTCGAGGATCAGCTGGTAGATCTCGTATTTCGCGCCCACGTCGATACCGCGGGTCGGCTCGTCCAGCAGCAGGACCTCAGGCTTGGTCAGAAGCCAGCGGCCGATGATGACCTTCTGCTGGTTTCCGCCGGAGAGCGAGCGGATCTGTGTGGATTGACTGGGCGTTTTGATGTGCATGGCCTGGATCGCCCAGTCGGCATCTTCTTTCATTTTCTTTTCGCTGAGGCAGAAACCGCCTGCCAGATAGCTTTTCAGGTTAGAAATGACGGTGTTTTCCTTGATGTCACGGATCCCGAAGATACCCGTGGCCCGGCGTTCCTCCGTCAGCAGGGCGAAGCCGTTTTTAATGGCTTCCCGGGGGGTCTTGTTCTTGATCTCCTTACCGTGGAGGCGGATGGTGCCGCTCTCCTTGGTCATGGCGCCGAACAGATTCTCCAGCACCTCCGTGCGTCCGGAGCCGTCCAGTCCGGCGATACCCAGCACCTCACCCTTGCGCAGCTGGAAGCTGGCGTCCTTCAGGCGGGTGTATTTGCCCGCCAGATGCTCCACTTCCAGGATCACCTCGCCGGGCTTATTGTCCTTGGGCGGGAAACGGTTGGTCAGTTCGCGGCCCACCATCAGCTTGATGATTTCCTCCATGGTCAGGTCCTTGGCGTGGCGCGTTGCCACCCACTGACCGTCACGCATGATGGTGACCTCGTCACTGATGCGGAGGATCTCGTCCATCTTGTGGCTGATGTAAATGATGCCGCAGCCCCGCTCCTTCAGCATATTGATGATGCGGAACAGGTGCTCGACCTCCGCCTCCGTCAGAGAGGAGGTAGGCTCATCGAACACGATGATCTTCGCGTTGTAGCTGACCGCCTTGGCGATCTCCACCATCTGCCGCTGGGAAACGGGCAGGGTGGACATGATGGCCTTGGGGTCCACATGGACATCCAGCTCCTCAAAGATCTCCCGGGTGCGCTTGCGCATGACAGACTCGCTGACCATGAGACCCGCCACCTTGGGATAGCGGCCCAGCCACAGGTTATCCATGACGCTGCGGGTCAGGGCCTGGTTCAGTTCCTGATGGACCATGGCCACGCCGTTTTCCAGCGCCTCTTTTGAACTTTTGAAATCAACTTCCTTACCGTCCAGAACGATGGTACCTGCATTCTTGGCATAAATGCCGAACAGACATTTCATCAGGGTGGACTTTCCTGCGCCGTTCTCACCCATCAGGGCGTGGACGGTGCCGGGCCGGACGGTAAGGGAAACGCCATCCAGCGCCTTGACACCAGGGAATTCCTTTGTGATATTCCGCATTTCCAGCAATGCCGGCTGCTCCATATTGCGTTTACCTCCTATCTGCGTGATTCCCGCGGCAGACCCCTTGCGGCACGTTCCGTCCGTCTCGGGGTTCGTTCCACTGCGGGTTGAAAAGCGGCCCGAACCGGAACCGCTTGAATTGTAAAGCGGGGCTGTCGAATCGACAGCCCCGCTTATCCTTACTGTTTAATGGGGCGAGAGAAGCGATGGTCTGGCTTATTCGCCGGTGTAGGTGGCGTAAGGCACACGGATCTTGGCAACGCCCTCGTCCACGTTGAAGGAAGAGGTGTTGTCCATCAGCTCGCCGCCGCCCTGAACGCTGCTAACCAGGTTCAGAATGGTGGAAGCCATGCCCTCGGCATCCTGCTTGATGGTGCCGGTCATCTTGCCCTCGTTGATGAGCTGCTTGGCAGAATCGGTAGCGTCAACGCCGAACACGGGGATGGTCTTGCCGTCGCCAGTGTTATAGCCAACGCCCTGCAGAGCAGAGACAGCGCCCTCGGCCATGCCGTCGTTGTTGCAGATGATCAGCTCGACCATGTTGCCGTTAGCCTCGGAATACTCGGGGAGGATGGTGGCCATGTAGTCATTAGCAGCCTGAGCGGACCACTTGCCGCCCTGGTCGACCAGATACTTATCGGTAGCGGAAGCGTTGTAGTAAGCCAGCTCGGGCTTGCCAGCGGCAGTCAGGACAGCGTTAGCGTCCTCCACGCCGAACTGAGTACGGGCCTCAGCCTCAGCGTTGCCTTCCTGGCCCTTGAACATCACGTAGGAAATGACGCCGTCGCCGTTCAGGTCCACGGTGTCATAGTTCTCCAGCAGATACTCGCCGACCATCTGGCCCTGCATGTGACCGGCCTCGGGAGCGTTGGTGCCGACGAAGGCGCACTTCTCATAGCTGTTCACAACATCGTCAGAAACCTCGCGGTTGAAGAAGATGATGGGGATACCGGCGGTCTTAGCGGCCTCAACAGCGTTCTGAGCGGCATCGGGAGAGGAAGTCTCAACGATGTTGACGATCAGCAGGTTGGCGCCGTTGGAGATGGCGGTGTTGATCTGGTCGGTCTGCTGGGCCTGGTTGCTGCCACCGTCATAGTTGGTGTAGTTCACGCCCATAGCCTTGAGCTGCTCATCCATAGAGCTGCGGACGCTGGAGATGTACACGTCAGAGTAGTCATAGTAGAACACACCCACGTTCAGCGCGGCGGTCTCCGTGTTCTCAGTGCCAGAGGTAGAGGGCTGCTCCGTGGTCTTGCTGCCGCAGCCGGCCAGCAGGCCCAGCATCATGACAGCAGACAGGAGAATTGCAAGTGTCTTTTTCATCTTAGTTCCTCCTCAAGATCATTGATCATCCGTTCAAGGCGGCCAGGCCGCCTCGCCGTTATGATGCTATTGTATCGGCTCCCCCCTGAAAAAGCGATAGAAAAAACTTCGCTGATATAGGAAAAAACTCATGGACTTCTTGGTATTTTCATGGAATTTTCGGCGTAATCGATTGCGGCAATTGTAAAAAATCCCAATCAACATGTTTCGACACGGGCGTTTCCAAGCCCGCAGGCCTATACCCCACTCCCGCAAATGAAGAAACAGCCGCCTTCATTGAGAAAACGGCTGCTTAACATATTGAAAAAGCTCTTTCTGCCCGCTGCGGAAAGCTCACTGCTCTATTGACAGGCTCTCAGGTATTGTCCCGGCTGATAGGTTCCCGGACCAGCAGCCGCAGCAGCGCCTTGCCGTTGAAGGGAACCAGTGGATAGAGATACCCTTTCCCAACTAAAGGCTTTGTGGTGCACAGCAGGACGAAGATCCCCACCACGCCCAGACAAAACCCCCAGACATCAAAGGCCGCCGTCACCAACAGCAGCGCCACCCGCAGCAGTTTGAAGGCGTAGCCCAGCTCGTAGCTGGGCTGGGCGAACCCCGCCACGGACACGAAGGCCATATACACCAGCACCTCCGGCCCCAGCCATCCGGCCTGCACGGCAAAATCCCCCAGAACCAAGGCTCCCAGCATGGAAAAGGAATTGGAAAGACTGTCCGGTGTGTTCAGGGACGCCAGCTTTAATACGTCGATGAGAAATTCCACCACCAGAAGTTGACTCAGCAGGCTCAAAGACACCGGCTCCGGGGAAGACAGGAAGTTCAGCCACCCCGGCAAACGGTTCGGTTCGCTGACCATGAGATACCACGCCGGGGTAATAAATAAAGAAAGGAGAAATACCGTTACCCGCAGGACCCGGAGATAGGTGCCAACCAGCGGCGGGAAGTAATAGTCGTTGGATTCCTGTGTGAAATCGAAAAAGCCGGTGGGCAGGATCATCACAGAGGGGGAATTGTCCACCATGAGGACGATGCTGCCCTCCATGATGCTGGCCGCCGCCGCGTCGGGCCGTTCTGTATAGCGCACTTTCGGAAACGGATTGTACCATTGTTTAGGCCGAATGGCCTCTGCCAGACTTTCCTGGGCCATGGAGAGGGAGCGGACGTCCAGCCCCAGCAGCTTGCCCCGGAGCTTCCGCAGCAGGTCCTGATCCACCTTGTCATCCAGATAGCAGAGAACCGCGTCATTATGGGTGCGGGAACCAACCTTGTGCCCCTCCATAGTGAGGTGCGGGTCCCGGATGCGGCGGCGCAGCAGCGCCATATTGGGCACCACTGCCTCTACAAAGCCGTCGTGGCTGCCCCGGAGCACCTTGCCGTCCGGCGGCTCGTGTACGCTCCGGCTGGGGTAGCCCTTGGCGTCCATCAGCGCCACCCCCGCCAGTCCCTCCACCGCCAGCAGGGATTTTCCCAAAAATACGGAGGTCACGGCGTCGGATATGTCAAAGGTGACGTTGGATTCCGAAAAAGTGATATACCGGTCCAGAAAATCCTGCATTCCGGTAAGCCCCACCACGTTTTCCGGCTTCAGAGTCAGCCAGAAGGCCCCCATCCGCTCAAGGATGCTGTCGCTTCCAAAGCCGTCCACCACCCACAGCCGGGCCCGCCGTCCGCCGATCAGGTAATCCCGGCTCACCATGTCGCAGCTGCGGCCCACGCCTAAAAGGCCGTCCAGCACCCGGACGTTTTCCCGGTAATCATTCGAGATTTTTTCCATGCGATCCCTCCGTTTCTGGAGGTAGTATGTGCCGGGAATCGGATTTTATGGCAAAAAAGGAACAGACCCGCAAAGGTCTGTTCCTTTTACATTTTATAATGTTATGCCTTCTTCGGACGGACGGCCCGGAAAATCAGGCCAATAACCAGCCCCAGGATCGCGGGGCAGATCCAGCCCAGACCGATGGTGGCAAAGGGCAGCGCCTTGCCCACAGTGTCGACCAAACCATTCACATGGAGCACCGCACGGAGATGATCCGGCAGCGTCCGCAGCAGATCGTAGAAAGCCGCCACCAGAGTCAGGCCGGTGACCCAGGCGTACACAGCCCGGTCATGGTCAAAGAAGTGGCCCAGCAGCGCCAGCAGGATCAAGGTGATGGCCAGGGGATACAGGAACATCAGCACCGGCACAGCGTAGGTGATGATGGCGGTCAGGCCCACGTTGGCCAGCAGGAAGGAAATGCCCGTGAACACGAACACCCAATTCCGATAGGACAGGCCCTTGGGGAACATCCCCACGAAGGTCTCCGCGCAGCTGGTGATAAGGCCCACCGCCGTTTTCAGGCAGGCCAGCGTCACGGTGGCAGCCAACACCAACAAGCCCGCCTTGCCCAGATAGTGCTGGGCGATCTGTGCCAGCGCCGTGCCGCCGTTGGGAGCGGCTTCCAGCGCGCCCCGGCTCCAGACGCCCATCAGCGTCACCAGCAGATAGATCACGCCCATCAGCAGGCAGCTAAGAATACCGGAGCGGACGGTGGTCATGGCCACGGATTCCGCCTTTTCCACACCCAAACCCTGGATCACCTGCACTACCACGATACCGAAGGCAAGGCTTGCCAGGGCGTCCATGGTGTTATAGCCCTCCAGAAAGCCGGTGAAGAAGGGCTGTGCGGCATAAGCCCCCTGAGGCTCCACCGCGCCGATGCTGGTGGTGGGATGCAGGATCGTCACGAACACCATAATCGCCAGGAACACCAGGAAGCAGGGAGTCAGGACCTTGCCCACATAAGTGAGGATCTTGCCCGGCCGCAGAGAAAGGACCAACGTCACAGCGAAAAACAGCAGAGAGAACAGCAGCAGGTAGAGCCAGCTTTTGTCATCGTGGGGCAGAATCTGCTCCAGACCCACGGTGAAGGAAGTCGTTGCGCACCGGGGAATGGCGAAAAACGGCCCGATGGTCAGATAAAGGGCGCAGGTAAAAAAGAACGCATAGGGACGGCTCACCTTATGGCTGAGGTCAAAAAGGCCGTTGCTGCGGCTGATGCCCAAGGCAGCCACGCCCAGCAGAGGCAGGCCCACGCCGGTGATCAGGAAGCCAAGAACGGCCGCCCACATGTTCCGTCCGGCCACCTGTCCCATATAAACCGGGAAAATCAGGTTTCCTGCGCCGAAGAACATGCCGAACAGCATACTGGCCACATAGATGTATTCTTTAAAACTCAGTTTTTGCTTCATGGATCGATTTCTCCTCCTCGTGTTTCTTCCCTTAGAACACTGTAACCCCTAAAACAGCTCTGCCGGTTGGGAAGCTGCTTTGCCGTCTCCCATTCGACAGTAATTAGTTCATTATAGCATCTGAATAGCTGAAAGGCAACTGAAAACACATATTTTAACGTATTTCAACGGACTGCTTGCGCTTCTTTGATTCATATGCTATTATCAGTTAGATCTATCTAACTTCTGTAAAGGAGTATTCTATGCGTTTTTCCACTTCTGCTTTCGCGCCCGCCTGCACATCCCCCAACCACTGCGAAGCCGATCCTCTGCGCCTCTATCCGGACGCCTCCGGCGGTGAAGCCGCTGTGACCCGGTACCGGGTATTCCCCGGTATGGAGCTGGACTACCGGGATGTTCATGCCCGTGTCTGCCGGGAACTGCGGGATGGTTCCGGGGAACGGCTGGAGATTCATCACTGTCTGGAAGGGCGGGTGGAATACCGGCAGAACGGCCGCTATTTCTATCTGTCTCCGGGAGATCTGGCGGTAGCCCGCACCTCTTCCCTGCCTCCGGACAGCCGCTTCCCCACCGGTCATTACCACGGGATCACCGTCACCATTGATCCCGCTGCCGCGCCGGAGTGCCTTTCCTGTATTCTCAGCGATGTGGAGGTGCGGCCGGCCACCCTGATGGAAAAGCTGTGCCCCGGCGGGACGGTTTTCACCGCCCGGTCTTCCCGGCGGGTAAAGCACGTATTTTCTGAGCTGTACGCCGTCCCGGAGGACATCCGCAAGGGATATTTAAAGGTAAAGCTTCTGGAGCTCCTCCTGTTTCTCAGCACCCTGTCCCCGGAGGATGGGCAGACCCCTCACGGCTGCACCGCCGCACAGGTATCTCTGGCGGAGCAGGTCAAAGTCCGTCTGTTGGCAGAACCAGACCGGACCTTGACCCTCAAAAGCTTATCCCAGCAGTTCAACGTCTCCGAGGCGCAGATCAAAAGCAGCTTCACCGGAGTCTACGGTATGTCTCCGGCAGCCTACACCCGCTCACAGCGGATGCACTGCGCGGCGGCGCTGCTGCGGGAAACCGACCGGACGGTGCTGGACATCGCCTGTCAGTTTGGCTATGACAATGCCAGCAAATTCGCCAGAGCCTTCCGGGATGTGATCGGCGTTTCTCCCCGGGAGTACCGGGCCGGTGCGGAATATGACAGCTGCGCGCCCCAACTGGGCGAAAAACCGGTTTCCCTCTCGGATGCTGACGTGGAAAGGCGGATTTGATCGCAATCATACAGGAGCGGAAGTCTGACATGGACTTCCGCTTCTTCTGTTCAGGATTATTTTGCCACATTCACTGTTTTGGAGCCGTACCCGACGTTTTGGAGCGGATACGGCTCCAAGCTTTTGATAAGATACAGTCACAGGGGTCAAGCTTCACTTTTCCTCCCCCCAGCAGTTAAGGTTATCTAACCACAATCATCACCGCACAGGCGGACGCTTCTCACACCGGCGTGCCGCTTGTGCCGTGAGAACCGCCGTTAGCAGTCCGAGCAAGCAAGGAGGTCACGGTATGTCTGAGGAAAATCTGGTGCGGCAATGCGCACCGACTCTGGCCGGGATCAAAACCGGCACCATCTTCCCCGCGCCGTTCACCTCTCTGGCAGAGCTGACGGCGGAGATCCGGGAGCTGAATCGAATTCTGGTCCCAAAGGGCCTGCGGCTGCTGCCTCTGCGCTATCAGGACCACACCGCGCTGCTGTACCTCTACCGTCCCGCTGAGCTGCGGGTGGACCTGAAGGACCAGTTGGCGGAAGCACTGCTGGCAGATGCCGGGTATTCCGGTAAAAGCAGTGAGCAGTGCGTGGCCTATCTGGCCAAGCGCTTCCGCTCCGGGGGCGAATTTCCCCACGAGGTAGGGCTGTTTCTCAGCTATCCGCCTCAGGATGTGCGGGGCTTCATCGAAAATCACGCCGTCAATTACAAGTGCGCCGGTCTCTGGAAGGTTTACGGTGACGAGGCGCTGGCCCGGCGGCTGTTTGATAAGTTCCGCAAATGCACCGATATCTACTGCGCCCTCTGGCGTGCCGGTTCCGGCATTGACCAGTTGGCCGTCGCAGTCTGATATACCAACGGTCAATGACCGATCCCGCAAGAAAGGAGATTTTTACGATGAAGAAAACCGCAGTGATTTATTGGAGCGGCACCGGCAACACCAAGCAGATGGCGGAGGCCGTTCTGGAAGGCATGAAGAGTGCCGGAGCCGATGCCGTTTTGTTAGAGGCCGCACAGGTGGACGCTTCTACCTTCAGCGGCGTGGATGCCGTGGCCTTCGGATGCCCCGCTATGGGATCTGAGGTACTGGAGGAAATGGAGTTTGAGCCCATGTTCTCCGCCTGCAAGAGCCATTTAAGCGGCAAGAAGGTGGCGCTGTTCGGCTCCTACGGCTGGGGCGACGGCGAATGGATGCGGTCCTGGGAAAAGGACTGTGATGACGCCGGAATCAACTTGGTCTGTGAGAGCGTCATCTGTCAGGAAGCCCCTGACGGCGATACACTGGAAGCCTGCCGCGCCATGGGCAAGCTACTGGCGGAATAAACCTTCAACACACCTCTATTTTTATATCTTTCCTTATTTCCTAATCTTTCCTGAAACCTTATCTTCCTATTTTTATCTTTCCTATCTTTCCTTTTTCCCCGCCGGAGATCCGCAGGTCTCCGCCGCACTCCGGACCGGATGGGGCCGGTCCGGAGTGCAAATGCCATTTTGTCTTAATCAAAAAACAGGCCGGGACTGCTGACAGCGTCCCGGTCTGTTCCCGTATCTCATACTCTGTTTTACTATGCCGGTTCAAAGTATAGCTGATATTTGCACAAAACAGTTTTTGCTGACCCTGCCGATTTTCTGCGGTTTTTCCAAAAATAATTTTCCCCGTTGACAGGGGCGGACAACAGTGCTACGCTATGCCCATCGAAAACGAAACCGGTACACCGGTGACAGAAAGGAGACGCACCAACATGATCGTAACTCGCTTTGGTATGATGATGTGCATGATGGACATGGGGATGATGACCATGCCCAAGCCTTTGTGCGCCTCCGCGAAAAACCTCTCCTGTGTGTAACAGTTATGCTGTTCAGAAGGGCGGAAAGCGGTGACGCTTTCCGCCCTCTTTATTTTCGCAGCAACGAAAGAAGGATATTATGATCAAGCTGGAACATATCAGCAAGACCTTTGGAGATACCGGCGATGGGGTCCACGCCGTCAAGGACGTCTCCCTTGAAATCGGAGACGGTGAGATCTTCGGCATCATCGGCTTCTCCGGTGCGGGAAAGTCCACGCTGGTCCGCTGCATCAACCTTTTAGAACGGCCCACCAGCGGCAGCATCACCGTCAACGGTCAGAAGCTGACGTGGATGGAAAAGCAGGCGGACGGCAAGTCCTGTATGCGTACCGTCTCCCCCCAAGAGCTGCGGCAGGCCCGGAAAAAAATCAGCATGATCTTCCAGGGCTTCAACCTGCTGATGCAGCGTACCTGTCTGAAAAATGTCTGCTTCCCCATGGAGCTTTCCGGTGTACCCAAGGCCCAGGCTGAGAAAAAGGCGCTGGAACTGCTGGATCTGGTGGGTCTGAAGGAAAAGGCAAGTGCCTATCCCGCCCAGCTCTCCGGCGGCCAGAAGCAGCGGGTGGCCATCGCCCGGGCGCTGGCTACGGACCCGAAGGTGCTTCTCTGCGATGAGGCCACCTCCGCTCTGGACCCCACCACCACCAATTCCATCCTCGCGCTTTTGAAGGAGCTGAACCAAAAACTGGGGGTCACGGTGGTCATCATCACCCACCAGATGAGCGTTATCGAGGAGATCTGCACCCGCGTCGCCATTTTAGACGGCGGCGAGGTGGCCGAGGAAGGCCGGGTGGAGGACATCTTCGCCCATCCTGCCACCGACGCGGCCCGCCGTCTGGTGTATCCCGGCGGCGTCAGCGCTAAGCAGTACCCCGCAGGCACCCGGGCCGTCCGGGTCTCCTTCAACGGCGGCACGGTCTACGATCCCCTCATCGCCTCCCTTGCTATTGACTGCGGCGTGAAGGTCACGATTTTAGGTGCCGACACACGCACCATCGACGGCAAGGCCTTCGGCACCATGCTCCTGCTTTTGCCGGACGATCCAAACGAGGCCGCCAAGGCCCTGAGCTATATCCGTTCCCAACCCAATATCACCGCAGAGGAGGTGGAGTATCATGCTTGAGGTCATTTCTGAATTCTGGTCGGAATACGGCGGCATCCTGCTCACCGGCACCCGGGATACGCTGGTGATGGTGCTGATCTCCACCCTGTTCGCTTATCTGCTGGGATTGCCTCTGGGCGTGGCCCTCACCGTCACCCAGCCCCACGGCATCCGCCCCAGCAAAACCGTGAATCAGATCTTAGGTTGGATCGTCAACATTGGCCGCTCCGTGCCCTTTATCATCCTGATGGTGGCCATCATGCCCTTCACCAAGCTGGTGGTGGGTACCAAGATCGGCGTCAAGGGTGCCATCGTGCCCCTGGTGGTCTCCGCCGCCCCCTTCATCGCCCGCATGGTGGAAACCTCTCTGGCAGAGGTAGACGCCGGCGTGGTGGAGGCCGCTCAGTCCATGGGCGCGTCCACCTGCCAGATCATCCGGAAGGTCTACCTGCCGGAGGCCAAGCCTTCTCTTGTATTAGGCGGCGCCATTTCCATCGTGACCATTTTGGGCTACACCGCCATTGCTGGTACCGTAGGCGCCGGCGGTCTGGGCGATATCGCCGTGCGGTACGGTCACCAGCGGTTCATCACCTCGGTGATGTGGGTAACGGTGGTCATCCTGATCATCATGGTGCAGATTGTCCAGTCCCTGTTCGGCTGGCTGTCCAAGAAGATCGACAAGCGGCTTGACACCGGCGCAGGCAAGCTCACCGCCTTCGACCTGCTCTCCCGTCTGGCCCACACCAAGTAAGTCCCCCGCATTTCATTTGTTGTTTTCATCGCCTGTCCCCCTATGTGCACAAGGGTATTCCGGCAAGCGCTTGAAATATAAAATTCATCAATTCTGATATTCATTGGAGGAAAAGAACATGAAAAACAAGATTTTTGCCTCTCTGCTGGCCCTGACGCTGACCCTGTCCCTCACCGCCTGCGGCAGCAAGTCCGATGACTCTGCCAAGGCCGACACCACCGATGACGCGCAGACCGAGCAGCCTGCGGAACCTCAGGAGGCCGTCACTCTGAACGTAGCTGCCTCTCCCACCCCCCACGCCGAGATCCTGAAGCAGTGCGTACCCATTCTGGCCGAGCAGGGCATCGACCTGCAGATCCACGAGTACAGCGACTATGTGGTGCCCAATACCGCTGTGGAGGACGGCGATGAGGACGCCAACTACTTCCAGCACGTCCCTTATCTGGATGACTTCAACACCACCCGCGGCACTCATCTGGTGAGCGTCACCGGCGTCCACATCGAGCCCATGGGCATCTACGCCGGCAAGTCCGACTCTCTGGACAACCTGCCTGACGGCGCATCCGTGGCCGTCCCCAATGATGCCACCAACGAAGGACGTGCCCTCCTGCTGCTGGAAGCTCAGGGTCTCATCAAGCTGGCTGACGACTCCAACCTCTCCTCTACCCCCAAGGACATCGTGGAGAATCCCAAGAACCTGACCTTCACCGAGGTGGAAGCCGCTACCATCCCCAGCATCGCCAGCGAGGTGGATCTCGCCGTTATCAACTCCAACTATGCGCTGGGTGCTGGCCTGAACCCCGTTGAGGACGCTCTGGCTCTGGAATCCTCCGACTCTCCCTATGTGAACGTGCTGGTCTGCAAGGAGGGCAATGAGAACAACGCCGCCATCCAGGCTCTGGCCGAGGCCCTGCACTCCGACGCCGTGAAGAACTACATCGCCGAAAACTTTGACGGTGCCGTCATCGCCGTTGACTAAATCTTCCAGCCTATATCATGAGGACCTCCGGCTCTGCCGGGGGTCCTCAGCGTATTACGCATTTTTCGCTGCCTTGCTCCGGCAAAAAGCGCAGAGTCCTCCTTCAGAAAAAGGGGTATTTGCGAGGGAAATCTTTGCTGGTTTCCTTCCGATTTTCAACACGAACCGCCGTATGTGGGCTACGAGGCTCGAACTCGCTTCCCGGCATCTCGCGAATTGCGTTCCGCAATTCGCAGGAACCCTACCTCACCTCTGATTAAAATGCGCTTCGCGCGTGGGTGTCGGTATCGAGTTCTTTTCGTCTAATAAAAAAATCAGGGCATCCAAATCGGATGTCCTGATTTACTCTGGAGCGGGCTACGAGGCTCGAACTCGCTTCCCGGCATCCCGCGAATTGCGTTCCGCAATTCGCAGGAACCCTGCCTCACCTCTGATTAAAATGCGCTTCGCGCATGGGTGTCGGTATCGAGTTCTTTTCGTCTAATAAAAAAATCAGGGCATCCAAATCGGATGTCCTGATTTACTCTGTCATGTGTTGGCAGAAAAGATACTGGATTTTTCGTTGCCCGCAAGGAAAGGAATGTTTGCAAAGGAAGCCATAGCCAGATTTTCCTTGCTTTTCAATTCCTCCGCAGGATAAGCTTGCACAGCAAACATGCACCAAAAAGGATGCGTAATCATTTACATTATAGAGTAATTTTATGGTGAATAGAGATTTAACACCTTTGCCTGCTCTATTAGCCATCTGCGCACCCGTTCAACGTATGTGGACCACTTGTCGCTCTCTGCGGCCTGCTCAATGATTTTAAGCAGAACAATTTTTCGATCCTGATTCATCCGCTCCACAATTTGATTCAACCAATCGTGACTATCCACAACTCCTGTAACCTGCTTCGCGCAATCAGTCGCTTCATCCGCTCCATCCACATCCAAAAGCAGATCATAAATGAATTTTTCCGGGCAGTTCCCCTCAGGCAGAGAAAACTGTGTAATCAGCGAAAGCGCGGCATCAATCTTATCGTCATGGTTCGTCTCTGTTCCGGACAGCAGCCTGCGCAGCTGCCTTTTCTTGTCCTCATCTGTCCGATAAACATCGCCATCTAAAACGATCAGCCGATGCTCAAGAGAATTCCCCTCAATCATCATCCCCGCTGCTAATGTAAATGCGTTTTGAGCCGAACCGATGTTTCGAATATTGACATATCTGGATATTCGTAATCCGTCGGAAAGCTGTGAGACAATGGCTTCCGCGAGGTCGTCCTCAACATAGACAGTGAGCGGCTGCGTACTTTCCCGGTTCATATCAAAAATGATATCCGGTGTTATCCGGTCGTATACCAGCGTTTTTTCTCTTGTGTGGTACAGATACCGTATATCAACAAATTCTGTCAGCTTCCCAATTTCAAGCGAGTGGGTTGTAAAAATAATTTGCAGATTCTTCCTCTGTGCCAAATCGGACAGCTGTTTTATCAGTTGTTTCTGTGCGTTGCTGTGAAGCAGCAGGTCTATTTCGTCAATCAGGATCAGGGAATATGGAGCCGCATGGTATACCACCGTCAAAATCTTGATCAGCCTTTGCTCTCCGGCACCCATGCTCAAGGCTGAGTAGTTGATATCCGATAAGGTGCGGACTCCAAAGAAATGCTTGTTTTTCACTGCATGATCTGTTAAGGATTGGTAGTCCTTGCATAATATTTGTGCCGCAGTGTGTACGATCCGTTCCGCCAGCCGATCCTCTGAGACACTTGTGTGATAGTCGATATAGGAAGTCTGACGCTCTTTTTCGATTTCAGGCAGTCCGGAATCAATCCCGAGATAAAAAACATCCCGCTTGGGCCGACTGGTATATCTGGGGGACCACCGATCCGTGCTTTTTCGATACTTGCGCTGATTCTCCGTCTGTGTGTTTTCGTCAAAATAGGTCAATACCATCTGACTGCCTTGCCAGGAAGCATCCGGTGTCGGGGTAAAAAAGAATTTCCATTTATGATCCTCGCCTTTTTCATCCGGGGAGAACATACAGGCCAGTGCATGCAAAACGGTGGATTTTCCAACTCCATTAACACCCATGATGGCCGTCAGATTTTTCTCAAACAGAATATCCAGCTTTTTTAATCCCTTCAGTTTTTCGATCTGAAGGCGTCTGATTTTATTACGCGGCTTTATAATTCTGTCTGTCGAAATTCTCTGTTCTGTCAAGGCATCGCCTCTTTTGTCAGAAACATCTTCTTCCAGAGGTACTCTGTATGCAGGCCAGTCTTCAAAGTGCGGCGTTTCTGTATTATGCTCCAAATAATTTCGGAGACTCGCGGCGATCGCCCGCACAATGTAGATATCCGGCGCCGACTGAAGCATTCGATATGCTTTAAACCGGTTTTTGCAATTGTTAAAAGGGTAATTTGGATAGCCTTTTAAATATGCGTATTCATTGTGCGTTATTCGCCGCATTCCGATCTCGTCCACAAGATAACACTCATAAGGACGAACGGATACCTGTTCGCCGCCGACCACTTCTCCCTTAAAATTTCTGTTATAGAAGGGAAACAGGCGTTCAAGAGAATGCGTCCCAAATCGTCTTGGAACATTGCGATACCATGGTTCCACATCTTCCGGTGCTTCCCGAAATGGTATACGATATGGAGACTCATATATTGGCTTCGGAAAACAGAAGCGCTCCGGGCCAATATCATTGCGAATTCCAACAAAATAGGCTTGCCTTCCATTCACTGGAAAACCGGAATACTCGCTCTCCCTGCATACTCGGTATGTTATAACATATCTGCGCCGTGCGGCAGCGCTGAGGAATGAGACGGATTTACCCTGAACCAACACAGCCGGAATTTGTATTAAAAACGCTTTTGGCTGATTGCACAAAATGAATTCGGAGAACAAATGCAGATAAGAATCCACATCGTCCTTTTTCTGATTCACGCGCAGCCTTGCAGGGCTCTCCGCAGGTATATCGGCCATCAGAATATCTGTGCCCGGAAGCGATGAAAGATTTTCAAGTGATATCGGCTCTGTGAAAATAGGGATATTCGGAACGATTCCGCGAAGTATCTCCTGTTTCACGGGATCACTTTCTGCGGCAGTTACAACAGAAAAACCACAATCGCGAAACGCAAGCGAGCGTCCGCCAAAGCCGGCGTTGAAATCCACTACAGTAAATTCTGGAACTTGCATTCTGTAGACACCCCCCTCTGCTGTGGCCCAAATTATATCAAATCTGCGTGCTCAATGCAATCATTTGTCGAATCTACGAATTGGAAAGCATGGTTTATTCCATTCGGCACTATTAGCAACAACACTATGTAAATTTTCGTTCGCTCTTTTGTATGTTATCCTCCACCTCGAAGGAGGGAATCCTATGAAGTATTCAAACGAAGAAAAGCTATCCATTGTCGCACGCTATCAGCAAGGCGAAAGAATCACCGCTCTTTCCAATGAACTTGCTATCTCTCGTAGCACCCTGTACCGTTGGCTCAAATCGTTTCCTTCGGACAGCATTGGAAAGCCGTTGAAGTTTTCCTATCAAGAATACGCATCACTCCAACGCAAAGTTGAAAAATTGCAGAATATCATCACAATTCTGAAGTCTGCCGATTGTTTGGTATCTGCCCCATTGAAAGAGCGGCTGCATGCTTTAGAGCCGTTCTATGGAAAATATGAAGTCCATACGATCTGTGAAGCATTGGATGTTGACCGAGGTACATTTTATAACCACATACTGCGCAGCAAGCGCGGCAACGCCTGGTTTGATAAACGCCGTCAAGAATACTGCCAGATCATCCGTGATGTGTTTGACGAATATAGGCAGGTGTTGGGTGCAGAGAAAATTCGAACGATTCTCATTCAGCGTGGACACCAGGTCAGTGCGGAATATATTTCACAACTCATGCGTGAGATGGGCTTGAGCAGTGTTCGATCGACAGCAAAAAAGGAATATTTAAAGCTTCGTGAGACGGAACGAAAGAAGAATATATTGCAGCAGCAATTTACTGCTGATCAGCCAAATCAGCGGTGGGTCAGCGATGTCACCTGTTTTAAACTTAGGGATCACTATTTTTATATTTGTGTAATTATTGAACTTTTCTCGCGCAAAGTGATCGCACATAAAATTTCAAAAAGGAACAGTACTCAACTTATCACCGCAGCATTCAAAATGGCGTATGAGGAACGCCAGCCACCGTCTGGTCTTATTTTTCATAGTGACCGAGGCGCGCAGTATACCTCCCATCGACTCCAGCAGCTCTTACATAAGCACAATGTAGAGCAATCATTTTCACAACCGGGTAAACCGCATGATAAC
>CDZT01030575.1_pt1 | contig 80958 bp, 68 predicted proteins | sample 557531 | NCBI WGS metagenome assembly CDZT01 (sample SAMEA3182066, study PRJEB8094) | gut metagenome | biome: human; feature: gut; material: Stool; isolation source: human stools | place: Canada | collected 2013-03-05
GGGTCGATGTGGGCATCGACCCCTACGAACCTTACGGAAGATTTCAAAAGAACTGTAGGGGCGGACGCCTCTGTCGTCCTTGGGAAGTATCGAATTCGCCTCAGGTTTTACGTAAAAAACGGATTTTTCTGCGGGCGGACAGAGTCGTCCGCCCCTACAAACCTCCCGGGAAAGTTCAGCGTACTTTGCAGGCTTTCAAAAATGCCTCGCGGTCGGGTGCAAACGTGATTCTCTCCGCTGCGTCCTGCACCTTCACCCAAGCCGCCTCGCTGATCTCGTCCAATTGCGGCTTGACCTTCCCTTCGAAATAACGCGCCGGGAAAAACCAGACGCGCCGCCGGTCCTCCGGCCTTGCGGATGGCACGGCGATCGGCGCATCCGTCAAAAGCTCCGCCGAAATTCCGGTCTCTTCCTTCGTCTCGCGGACAGCCGCCTGTTTGGCCGTCTCTCCGGGCTCCAGATGCCCCTTCGGAAACGACCACCTGCTGCCGACGCGGATCATCAGGACCGTATCATTCCGAAAGACGATGGCTCCCGCGGAGTCCGTTGTCCGGTCAAGCTCTTTGGATACAAGCCGCAGAACCTCTCCGGCCAATTCCTCCCGGTTTTCCTTCGTCACAGTCAGCACGTGCACGTTCGGATGCGTTCGGATCGCGTTCGTGAGCGGCGTGTCGGCAATTTTCTGGACCACACCGAGAACCGGAGCGCTTCCGTCCAGCAGCGCGAGAATCCGCTCCGAAAACCGCGCCGCCGCGCTCTCCATCCGCCCGACCTCGTCCATGAGGATAAGCGGCATGTTTTCCGCATCCACTAGCGCCTGCACGCCCGCGCGCTCAAAGGCCTCCGGGATTTTCTCAATCCCGCGTCCGCAGCCTTTTCGGATACCCACGCGGTTCCAGTCGCCCATCATGGGATGCTCGTCCCTGGCCGGAATCAGGTAGACCGACATCGCGCCGTCCGGCAGATCGGGAACCGACACGCTCCGAAAGCCGCCAATGTCCCGCAGTTTCAGCGCAGCAAGCGTCTTCTTTATGATCGTGCTCTTTCCGACCTGCACGTCTCCCGTCAAAAAAATGTGCATGCTTACCCCTTCTTCGCCTTTTCCGTGCCCGCAAGCTCGGCTCTGTGGCGGATGAGCTCGGCGGCGATGGAAATTGCGATCTCCTCCGGTGTTTCGGCAAAAATCGTAATGCCGATCGGCGCGTGGATACGAGAAAGCTCCGCTTCCGGAATGCCGTTTTCCATCAGGTATTTGTAGGTCGCGGCCAACTTGTGCCGGCTTCCGATGCACCCGACGTAGCACGCGGGGCTTTTCATCGCCTGCAAGAGCACCTCGCGGTCCGCCTGATGGCCAGGAGTCATGATGGCGACATAGTCGCGCTCCGTGATATGCACCTTTTCTTCAATATGATAGTAGTCACCAAAGATCACCTGCTCGGCTGCGGGGTAGTTTTCGGGCTTCGCGAAGTCTTTGCGGTTATCAAACACCGCCACGCGGAACCCGACATTCGCCAACACCGGCGCAAGCGCCTTTCCTACGTGACCGCCGCCGAAAACATAAACCCGGCCTGCACGGCTGATGGGCTCGACGTAATAAGACGGCTCTCCCTTGCGGTAGACCGCGCTGCTTGTGAGCCACGGGCGGAGCATCGTTTCGTCCAGCTCGGCAAAGCGCAGCCCGTGCGCCTCGTCGAACGTTCCCATCGCGGTAATTTTCCCGTCCTCCATCCGGCTGACGAGCCACGCGTCCTGTCCGCTTGCCAGAAGCTCCAGAATGGTTTTTACCAATTCTAAGTCGCGCGCGTTTTCGTGATCGAAAAATCGGAAGTAGACCGTGACGCTGCCGCCGCAGATCATGCCGATGTCGTTGACCTGATTGGGAGCTAAGCAAAACGCCTGACAATAGGAAGCGCCCGTCCGGAACAACTCCACTGCCTGCTGGGCCGCAATGCGTTCGACTGCGCCGCCGCCGATGGTCCCGAGCGCCTGACCGTTCTGAAACACTGCCATCTTCGCGCCCGCGCCTCTGGGGGCTGAACCGGACGAGGCCAGAATGCTGCAAAGGACTACGTTTTCCCCGCGTTCCATGGCGCTTTTTACGCTTTCAAATAACTGTATCATAATAATTCCTCCGGAATGTCCTTGGTATCAATCGTAAACCGCCCCAGTGCCTTTTCCTGCGGCAGGTAATAGGGGAACACATCGTCTCCCGTCTCGCGCAGCCGCGGCAGCACCGTCTCGCGGGTGATCGTGCCAGGCGCGTCCTTGCTGTAAATCTCAAAAAATCGTACTGCGTCGTCCAGGCTTCGCAGCGGCTGGCCCATGTCAAACGTTTTTGTTTCCAGCCGGAACGGAACGCCGTGCGCGCGCAGAAAGTCCGCTGCCTGCTCGGTCACCTCGTCTCGCAGCGGCACGGAGGAGACCGAAAAACGATGGTGCGTGAACGCCTTTTTGACCACGACAATTTCCCCCGCGCAGCACCGCTTTGCCACGCGCAGAATTTCCCGCATCCGGCCAAAGAGGCAAAACACCATCGCGTCATACGGCGCTTCCGGCGCGAACGTCAGCATGTCCGTCTCTAAAATCTCCAGATTGGAGACGTTTTTTTCTGCCGCTATGCGGTGAAGATTTGCCAGCGCCTGCCCGGAAATGTCCGCCGCCGTCACAGTTTCAAACCGCTCGGCCAATCGCACGGACAAAAATCCGAGCCCGCAGCCCGCGTCACAGACGTGCCTTACCACGGGGAGCGCCTCGCAGATCCAGTCAGCAAGCTCCTGCTGATACGAGCCGAAGTTCGCCGCATCCTGCATAAAGGAAATCATATCGTCTGTCCAGCAAAACATCACGCGCCCTCCGTTCCGCCCGGGACGGGCATGCAGATCGTCTTCCGGCCGAACGCTGTCTCCATTTCGCAGCGCGCGACCGGAATGCCGTAGAGCCTTGATAAAACGTCCTCCGTCAGAACCGCCTCCGGCGCGCCCACGGCCATCACGCCGCCATCTTTGAGCGCCAGTACCTTCGTCGCGTAGGAAAAGGCCTGATTGGGGTCGTGCGTGGAAAAAATGATCGTGTAGCCGGCCTGCCCGAGCTTTTTCACGCGCTCCATGACACGGCAGCTGTTGCCGTAATCAAGATTCGCCGTCGGCTCGTCCATGATGAGCATCGAAGCGTCCTGCACCAGCGACCGCGCCAGAAGCATGAGCTGCCGCTCGCCGCCGCTGATTTTCATGCAGCCGCGGCTTGAGAGCTTTTCAATCCCGAGCGCGCGCAGCATCTGCAAGGCCTTTTCCCGCTGCGCCTGGCCGGGCTGCTTAAAAACGCCCAGCTGCGCGGTCATGCCCATGAGGACGCTGTCCAGGACCGTGTGGTCGAACGCCGGGGTGTGCGACTGCGGGATATACGCGAGCTTCTTCGCCAGCTCCCGCCGGGAATACGCCCCCAGCTCCTTGCCGTCTACCAGAATCTCGCCGCTGACTGGCTTTAAAAAGCCAAGAAGACACCGAAAAAGTGTGCTCTTTCCAACGCCGTTCGGCCCGAGTACGGCCAGCAGCTCTCCTTTTCCCGATGTGAAGGACACATCACCGATGACGGGCCGCGCGCCGTAGCAGAAGCGCAGGTTTTTCACTTCAATGCTCACGCTGCGTCCCTCCCGACACGATCAGATACAAAAAGACCGGCGCACCGACAAACGAGGTAAGAATGCCGAGCGGAATTTCACTCGTCGTGACCGTCCGCGCCAGATTGTCGACGACCATCAGAAATACTGCGCCAAGAAGACTCGAGGCCGGAAGCAGCTTCCGGTAGTCCTGCCCGAAAATCATGCGCCCGAAATGCGGGATCACAAGGCCCACCCAGCCGATCATACCGCTGACGGCGACACTTCCCGCCGTCATGAGCGTTGCGCACAGAACCACAACGACACGCAGCCTTCCCGTATGCACGCCCATGCTTCTAGCCTCTGTCTCACTCACGGTAAGAAGATTCACGCGCCACCGGAGCAGCCACAGCGGAACCAGCCCCGCAAGAATCGGCCACGCGGCAAACTGCACGTCGCGCGCCTTTGTCGCGGTCAGAGAGCCCATCAGCCAGTAGGTGATGGCGGGCAGCTGATCGGTCGGATCGGCAACCAATTTAATAAAGGAGGTGCCGGAGGTAAAAAGAGAGCTGATCATCACGCCCGTGAGCACCATCGCAAGCGTCGTCTGGATTTTGCTCACGCGCGAAATGAGATACGCAAGCAGAACCGCGAGAAGGCCAAAGGTGAAAGATAGCCCCGTCACCGCGCCGTAGCCAAGACCCAGCAAAAGCGCCAATGCCGCGCCAAAGCCCGCGCCCGTCGACGCGCCGAGAAGATCCGGCGAGACCATGGGGTTTCGGAACATGCCCTGATAGGCGCAGCCCGCCGTAGAAAGTGCAGCCCCGACCAGAGCTGCTGCCGCCACGCGCGGGAGCCGCACGTTCAGAACGACCGCCTGCGCTCTGACCTGCCACGTCTGCATGAGCGCGAGATTTCCTCGGCTGAGCGTGCGCAGCAGCCAGTCCGCCAGAATTCTGAGCGTTTGCAAGGGCGAAACGTCATACCGCCCCACCCAGAACGAGCCGAAAAACACCAGCGCGAACAAGAGTGCCAGAATCACAAATTTTATTCCTGTGCCATGCATTTTTTTCATGCGCTACCATCCATTATCTTTTTATATAAATAACGTATATCAGCCACCCACACTTGTCAAGCGGCAATGGCAAAAATCGCCGCGTTTTGTTCGGCATGGCGGAATTCTTCCCCATTCTCCGCATTTACCGCCGCAGGAACCCACACTTGACCGCAGGCCAAAACCGCGCTATAATACGATGTATCAACAAACAGGAGGCTCGCCCATGAAAACCGGGATCGACACCATCTGGGAAGACCGCAAGCGCATTTTGGGTATGCCCATCAGCTTCACAAAGTACTACCTGTCCGAAGACCGCCTGTTCGTCCAGACCGGGCTTTTGAGCATGAAGATCGAAGAGACACTTCTGTACCGCGTGACGGATATCTCTGCGCGCGTAGGCCTGTTCCAGCGTATCTTCGGTGTCGGCACGATCGTCGTCCACTCGTCCGACAAGAGCACGCCCCACATTGCGCTCGTGAACGTCAAAGAGCCGCTTGTCGTCAAGGAGCTCATTCACAAGCACGTCGAGCAGATGAAGGTCTCGCGCAACATCCGCGTCAGCGAATTTCTCGACGACGGTCCCTCCGCACCCGACCCGTGCGCCCATATGGAGCATAAATAAATCGTCCGCCGCTCGCCGCAAATACTTTGCGGCGGGCGGATTTGCGGTTTATGGGAAATTATGTAGTTTGTTCCAGAAATTCCGTGATTTCCCGGCCGATGGGACACTCCGAGCGATAGGGACAGCCTGCGTCATAATTGCAATCCGCTTCCCATATGCCGTCATCGTCCTGCTCTAAAATAACAAGCCGCGGCCCATCTGAAACCCGGCAATAGCCGGAAAAATTTTTTTCCATGTTTTTTCTCCTTGATTCTTCTGTAAATTTCAGTTTTTTGTTTTATTTTGCTGCAGTTTTCTTGGTTTCGATCCTTTCAAGTTTTTATTCTCTTTTTATTATACCGCCTTTGGGAAAAGCTGACTAGACGTATCAAAAAAAATGTGGTATATTAAACGCTGTTATGTCAAAAATGGTATTCGCATCTTGAAACTAGTATATTGCATATTTGGTTTTCTTGTGCTAGTATAATCAAGAAGTGTTAATTTTTTGCAAATTTCTTGTGCGAAATGCGAAGAACGCATCGCGTTTGTTCTGTTAAACGTGAAAATTCTTTGCGCACGGAAACACGCAAAAATCGTGAGGAGACCGCAATGCGCCACGTCCAGTTCATGCAGAAGCTTTGCCGGGGAATCGCGCTGGTCGGCCAGCTCGGCTTCTCGCTCATCACGCCGCCGGTGGCGCTGCTGTGGCTGGCCCATTGGCTGCAAACAAAATACCAGCTTGGCGTATGGGTCACCATCCTCGCGCTGATTCTCGGCCTGCTCACGTCGGCGAGCACGGCCTTGCAATTTTACCGCAAGCTGACTGCAAAAAAGAAAGATAACTCGCCCAAGCCCCCGCGCGGCTACGGCGATCATATCTGAAAGCCCAAGGGGGAATGCGAATGAAAGTCCAGAAGGCCGTCTTGAAGGAGACGGGTCATATCGCCATCGGCGTTCTGATCGCGGACGTGATCATGTGTATCGTCTTCGCGTTGCTGAAAAAATTCGACTACACGGTCGTGCTCGGCGCGCTGCTCGGAACAGGTATCGCCGTGGCGAACTTCTTTTTCCTCGGCGTGACGCTGCAGAAGGCCGTCGGCATGCAGGAATTTGCGTCAAAGTACGTCCGCCAGTCCTACAGCCTGCGCATGTTCTTCTGCTTCGCGGGCGTGATTGTCAGTGTTGTCGCTCCGTGCTTCCACCCCATCGCGGCGATCATCCCGCTTCTCATGCCGCAGTTCGTCATCTACGCGATGCGCGCGCTCGGGCTCTACAAGCCGGACAAGCCAAAGGAGAACCCCGCCGAAGCGGCCAATATAGATTCTGATTTGGAAGGAGACCGTTCGTAAATGAATGTCAATATTCAGGGCGCGCCAATTTATTTTGAGATCCCCATTCTGGGCGGCATCCCCATTACGGCAACGCTGGTTGTCAGCTGGGGCGTGATGCTGGTGCTGACGCTGGTCTGCATCTGGCTGACGCACGATCTGAAGGTCCGCAACATCTCCAAGCGGCAGGCCATCGCGGAAAAAATCGTTATCACAGCGCAGAACTTTGTCCGCAACAACATGGGCGAAGCGTGGATGCGCTACGTGCCGTTTGTGAGCACCATCTTCGCGATGTCCATCTTCTCAAGCTTATCGTCGCTCGTCGGACTCTGGCCGCCCACGGCGGATGTCTCGACCACGCTCGCGTGGGGCATTGTCGTATTCGTTATTATTACATATACGAAGCTCAGGACCAACGGCCTTCTTGGCTATCTCAAGGGCTTCTGCGACCCCATCTTCGTGATGGCGCCCTTTAACGTTCTGGGTGAAGTCTTCACGCCGATCTCGATGGCCTTCCGTCACTTCGGCAACATCGTCTCCGGCACTGTCATTTCGACCCTTGTCTACGCGGCGCTCGTCGTTGCGAACCATGCGCTGTTCTCGATCATCCCCGGCGTTGTCGGGGAGTATCTGGGCGCGATCCCGTTCCTTACCGTCGGCATCCCCGCCGTCATCTCTTTGTATTTCGACTGGTTCGGAAGCTTCATGCAGGCGTTCATCTTCTGCATGCTGACGATGATGTTCATTTCCACCGCGGCCGAGTAAGCCGTAAGCTTCATTTATTATGCGGCAGCGCGCCGCGGATAAAAACGTTAATAATTTTTAGGAGGATATCAACATGTTAGAAAGAGCAATCGTACTCATGGGCTGCGCGATCGGCGCTGGTTTGGCTCTGATTGCCGGTATCGGCCCTGGTATCGGCGAAGGCTACACGGCAGGTAAGGCTGTCGAAGCCATCGCCCGCCAGCCGGAAATGAAGGGGGAGCTGACCTCAACGATGCTTCTGGGTATCGCCTGCGCCGAGACGACCGGTATTTACGGCTTCGTCACCGGCCTGCTTCTGATCTTTGTGGCGCCCAACCTGTTCCTGGGTATGCTGTAACCGGCAAACCACAATCTGAAAGGAGGCGGCAGCCTTGTCCTATCAATCCCTGGTAGCCTTTGAAGGCTGGACCTTCATCGCGCAGATCCTGAATTTGTTTATTCAGATGTATCTGTTCAAAAAATTCCTTTTCAAGCCCATTCAGAAGATTCTCGCCCAGCGCCAGCAGGAGGTCGACGCCATCTATGCCGACGCTGACTCCGCCAAGCAGGACGCCGAGTCCGCCAAGGCCGAGTATGAGGGTCATCTGCTCACTGCCCGCACGGAGGCTGAGGCCATTACCGAGCGTGCCGTCAAAAATGCGCAGACCCGTTCTGACGCAATGCTTGCCAGCGCCCAAAGCGAGGCCGCGGCCATGCGGGAAAAGGCCAGCCGCGATATTGAGCTCGAGCGCCGCAAGGCCATGAACGAGATGAAGAGCGAAATTTCCGGCCTTGCCGTAGAAATTGCCTCGAAGGTCGCTGAAAAGGAAATCGACGAAAAGCAGCACGAAGCGCTCATCGAGCGTTTTATCGACGAATTGGGTGAAGAATCATGATTAGCAAAACTGCCATGACCTACGGCGGCGCGCTGTATGATCTTGCCCGCGAGGAATCGCTGGAGGAACAAATCCTGGGCGAGCTTCATGCAGTCAGCGATCTGTTTCGGCAAAATCCCGATTATACGAAGCTTTTGATGGAGCCCTCTATCGAAAAGCAGGAGCGCGCGAAGCTCATCGACGAAGCGTGGGGCGGCAGCGTCCATCCTTATACGCAGAACTTTATGAAGCTTTTGTGCGACAACGGAACCATTTCGGCTCTGCCTGACTGCTTTGAGGCCTTCCGCGGCCGCTATAACCGCGACCATGACATCATCGACGTCTGCGCGGTGAGCGCTGTGCCTTTGACCGAGGCGCAGGCAGCCCGGCTTCGCGAAAAGCTCGAGGCCAAGTGTAAAAAGCATGTGGATCTTACGGTGCGGACAGACGCGTCGCTGCTCGGCGGCATCCGTCTCGAGCTTCCCGACCGGCAGCTCGACGGCACGGTGCAGAGCCACCTGAACCAGATCCAACAGCTGCTCGAGAGCAGCTCCCTGTAACAAGGCTTTATTCTACTGAAAGCTGGTGAAGCAATGGAATTAAGACCGGAAGAGATTTCAAGAATCATCCGTTCTCAAATCAAACACTATGAAGCGAAGATCAACCAGTCCGAGACCGGCACCGTCATTCTGATCGGCGACGGCATCGCAAAGGCCGCAGGTCTGACGGGCTGTATGGTCAACGAGCTGCTGGAGTTCCCCGGCGGCGTGTACGGCATGGCGCAGAACCTGGAGGAAAACTCCGTTTCCATCGTCATGCTGGGTAACGAAGAGGGCATCCGCGAGGGCGACACCGTGCGCCGTACCGGCCGCGTCGTCTCCGTTCCCGTCGGCTACGAGCTCATCGGACGCGTGGTTGACGCGCTGGGTCAGCCGATTGACGGCAAGGGCCCCATCGAGGCGAAGAAATTCGCCCCCATCGAGTCTCCTGCGCCCGGCATCCTGAAGCGCAAGAGCGTCTCCGTTCCGCTTCAGACCGGTATCAAGGCCATCGACTCCATGATCCCGATCGGCCGCGGCCAGCGCGAGCTCATCATCGGCGACCGCCAGACCGGTAAGACGACGCTCGCGTCCGACACCATCATCAACCAGAAGGGCAAGGACGTCATCTGCATCTACGTCGCCATCGGCCAGAAGCGCTCGACGGTTGCGCAGCTTGTTTCCACGCTCGACGCTGCCGGTGCAATGGACTACACCATCGTCGTCTCCGCAACGGCCTCCGAGCTTGCGCCCTTGCAGTACATCGCGCCGTATTCCGGCTGCACGATGGGCGAATTCTTCATGCACGACGGCAAGGACGTGCTCGTCATCTACGACGACCTCAGTAAGCACGCTACCGCGTACCGTGCCCTTTCTCTTCTCATCCGCCGTCCGCCCGGACGTGAAGCGTACCCCGGCGACGTGTTCTATCTGCACTCCCGTCTTCTCGAGCGCGCAGCTCGTATGGCGCCGGAATTTGGCGGCGGCTCTCTTACCGCTCTTCCCATCATCGAGACGCAGGCGGGCGACGTTTCCGCGTACATCCCGACGAACGTCATTTCCATCACCGACGGCCAGATCTTCCTCGAAACAGAGCTCTTCCACTCCGGCGTCATGCCGGCGGTCAACCCCGGTATCTCCGTCTCCCGTGTCGGCGGCAGCGCGCAGATCAAGGCGATGAAGAAGGTCGCGGGCAAGCTGAAGCTTCTGTACTCGCAGTACCGCGAGCTGCAAAGCTTTGCCCAGTTTGGCTCCGACCTCGATAAGGATACGAGAGACCGCCTGGAGCAGGGCGCCCGCATCGTGGAAGTCCTCAAGCAGGACCGCAACGCGCCGGTGGACGTGGCCTATCAGGTCTGCATCCTCTACGCCGTCATCGGCGGCTACCTCAAGGACGTGCCGGTCGAGCGCATCCGTGAGTTTGAGCTCGAGCTCTATCCGTGGATGGAAGCAAACGCGGCAGATGTCCTGAACGCCATCCGCGAGACGAAGGATCTGAGCAAGGAAACCGAGGCGCTTTTGAACAAGGCCATTACCACACGCGTCGCCGAGTTCTTACAAAACCAATAAGAAGGAGGCGCGCACATGGCCGGCTTATCCACAAAAGCGATCAAAACCCGGATCAAGAGCATGCAGTCCACCCGCCAGATCACCAAGGCCATGGAGCTGGTCGCAGCCTCCAAGCTGCGTTCGGCGCAGGCCAAGGCGATTTCCAGCCGTCCGTATTTCCAGACGCTGTACGCGGCGATGGACGAAATTGCCGACACCAACAACGATTTTACTTCGCCCTATCTGCATGCCAACCCCAACGGCAAGCCCGCCTACGTTGTCATTGCGGGCGACCGGGGCTTAGCCGGCGGCTATAACAACAACATCCTCAAGCTGGCCTATTCCCAGATGGAGGAGGGCGCCGCCGTGCTTCCCATCGGCAAAAAGGCCGTGGAGTATTTTAAGCGCAAGAATGTGACTGTCATCACCGAGAGCTACGCGGAAGCGGCAAGCGTCTCGATCGGCGACTGCTACACGATTGCGAAAATGCTGGCTGACGGCTTCTTAGATGGAAGCTTCGGCAAGCTCACGCTCGGCTATACGAACTTCGTTTCGATGCTCTCGCAGACGCCGAGCACACTCGATCTTCTGCCCCTGCGCGTCTCCACCGAGAAGCGCCCGTCGCAGAACACCATTTTGTATGAGCCCGGCAGCGAGGCCGTTTTCAACGCCATCGTTCCGGAATACCTGGGCGGCGTTCTGTATGGCGCGCTGTGCGAGTCGACCGCTTCCGAGCAGGCTGCCCGCCGCACCGCCATGGATTCCGCCACCAAAAACGCCGACGAGATCATCGACGATCTGAATCTCCGCTACAACCGCGCGCGTCAGGGCGCGATCACGCAGGAGATTACCGAAATTGTCGCCGGCGCAGAACAGTCTTGAAAGGAGTGACCGTATTGCCAAATACCGGTACTGTCGTACAGGTTGTCGGACCTGTCCTTGATATTCGCTTCCCCGACGGTCAGCTTCCCAATCTGAACCACGCCGTTACGCTCAAAAACGGCGATCGCACGATCGTGGCCGAGGTTGCCCAGCAGATCGGCGACGGCATCGTCCGCTGCGTTGCCATGAGCTCCACCGACGGCCTTGTCCGCGGCACCGAAGCCGTCGACACAGGCTCGCCCATCACCGTTCCCGTTGGCGAGGCCTGCCTTGGCCGTATCTTCGACCTGATGGGAAACCCGCTGGACGATCAGCCCATCGACCCGAAGCTCGAGCGCTGGCCGATTCACCGCGAAGCGCCGTCTTATGCAGAGCAGGAATCCTCCACGGAGATCCTCGAAACCGGCATCAAGGTCGTTGACCTCATCTGCCCGTATGCAAAGGGTGGTAAGATCGGCCTCTTCGGCGGCGCAGGCGTCGGCAAGACCGTTCTGATTCAGGAGCTGATTTACAACATCGCCACCGAGCACAACGGCTACTCCGTCTTTACCGGCGTCGGCGAGCGTACCCGTGAGGGCAACGACTTGTACTACGAAATGAAGGAGTCCGGCGTTCTGGAGAAAACCGCACTGGTCTTCGGCCAGATGAACGAACCGCCCGGAGCGCGTATGCGCGTGGGTTTGTCCGGCCTTACGATGGCGGAATATTTCCGCGACGTGAAGCATCAGGACGTGCTTTTGTTCATCGATAACATATTCCGTTTCACGCAGGCCGGCTCTGAGGTCTCCGCGCTTCTCGGCCGTATGCCTTCCGCCGTCGGCTATCAGCCCACGCTGGCCACTGAAATGGGCGCTTTGCAGGAGCGTATCACGTCCACGAAGGACGGCTCGATCACGTCCGTGCAGGCGGTTTACGTCCCGGCGGACGATCTGACCGACCCCGCGCCTGCCACCACGTTCGCGCATCTGGACGCAACGACGGTTCTCGACCGCTCCATCGCGTCTCTCGGCATTTATCCGGCCGTCGACCCGCTGGACTCCACGTCCCGCATCCTTTCTCCGGACGTTGTCGGCAAGGAGCACTACGAGGTGGCGCAGTCCGTCATCCATATCCTCCAGCGCTATAAGGAGCTGCAGGATATCATCGCCATCATGGGCATGGACGAGCTGTCCGAAGCCGATAAGCTGACGGTCAGCCGCGCGCGTAAGGTGCAGCGTTTCCTGTCGCAGCCGTTCCATGTTGCCGAGCAGTTTACCGGCATGGCCGGCAAGTACGTTCCCGTTCGCGAAACCATCCGCGGCTTCAAGGAGATCGTGGAAGGCAAGCACGACGATATTCCCGAGTCTGCCTTCCTCTTTGCCGGAACGATCGACGACGTGGTCGCCAAGGCGAAAGGCGGGAATGCATGAGCAGCTTCCATCTGCAAATCGTGACCCCCGACGGTCTGTTCTACGACGGACAGGCGGAAAGTCTCAATCTGCGCGCCGCGCAGGGCGGGCTGACCATTCTGCCGCGTCATACGAACTTTGTTACCACGGTCGGCATGGGACCTGCCAAGGTCGTGTTGGACGGCAACGCGCGCACAGCCGCCTGCATTGGCGGTATGCTGAGCGTTATCAACGGCGAGGTTCGCCTGATTGCAACGACCTTTGAGTGGGCGGAGGACATTGACCGCGAACGCGCCAAGTCCGCGCTCGAGCGTGCCGAGGCAAAGCTTGCAGACGCGTCCCTTTCGAAGGAAGAGCGCCGTCTGGCCGAGTCCGCCAAGCGCCGCGCGCAGGTCCGTCTGAGCATCCCGCAGGCTTGAAATATGTAAAAAACCCTGATTCCGACTTTCCGGGATCAGGGTTTTGCACCCGCAAACGGATGCTGCCCCGCGCAAAAGCATCGCCCCGGACAAAGCTGCCCGGGGCGATGCTCATGTTCAATGGTTTAAATGGTATCCAGAAGCGGTGAGGCGAGCACCTCGTCGATGGACGGGACGGAATCCGCTGCGCCGGGTCTTGTGACGGCAATGGCGCTTGCGACCGTCGCCTGCCGGAGCGTGTCGCGCATGGGAAGCCCCTGCAAAATGCCGCGCACGAAGTAGCCGATGAACGTATCGCCCGCCGCTGTCGTGTCGACCGCGTCTACATGGCACGCGCCGAGGCGCACTGTCTCGTCCGCGCTTTTATAGAGGCAGCCGCTTTTTCCCATTGTGAGCATGATGTTCATGCCGGGGTACCGGTTTACGAGCGTGTCCGCAATGTCGTCAAAGTCCGTCTTGCCGGAAATTCCCGCACCTTCGACCTCGTTGACGATCAGCCACGTAACTGTCTCGAGAGGGTAGCTTAGAACCTCCGCCCCGTAGGGTGCGGCATTGAAGGCGATGCGAAGGCCTTTTTCGTGCGCGCGCTTCATGACATAGGGCATGCAGTTGATTTCGTTCTGCAAAACGAGCACGTCGCCGGCTTCGAAGTGGGTAAGGACCTCGTCGACATAGCTTTCTGTGATCTGCCGGTTCGTGCCGCCATATAAGATGATGCAGTTCTGGCCGTTTTCATCGACCTGAATGATCGCGTGCCCATTTGCGCCCTCGCCCAGCCGCAGAAGGCTGGTATTTACGCCTGCTGCCTGCATTTTATCGAGCAAAAACTGCGCCTCACCGCCGTAGAGTCCCGCGTGGTAGACCTCTGTGCCGGCCTTGGCCAGCGCGATGGACTGGTTGAGTCCCTTGCCGCCGCAGCCGGCCGTCAGCGTCTTGCACGGCGCAGTCTCGCCGGGTCTGATAAAATGCGCCATCTGATAGACATAGTCGATATTCAAAGAACCAAAATTCAGAACCTTCATCGAAAAAAGCCTCCTGATTTTATATCTGGATCTATCATAACACATCGTCGCTCGTAGCTCAATGGGTTTTGCGGTATTCCTTCGGAAGAACGCCGAAATACTCCTTGAAGGCCGCTGTAAGCTTGCTCTGGCTCTCATAGCCGACGGCTCGCGCGATCTCGGCCACAGACTCGTCGGTCTCCCGCAGCAGCTGCGCGGCCCGCGCCATGCGATGCTCCTTCATGTGCGCGGCAAGAGATGCGCCGTAGACGGATTTGAAGACCTGCTTGAGGGTCGTCGGGTTCATCAGATACTGGTGCGACAGCTCCTCGATCGTCACGCGTGTATCGAGGTTCTGCGTGAGGAATGCGTGCACCTCGTGGACAATGCGCACCTGCTCAGAAGAATCGTCCTGCGCTTCCTGCCCCCGCTGACCAAGCCAGAGAAGCAGCGCCTGCACTCCGAGTCTGCGCCAAGGCAGCGCCGTCTTTGCGCTCTGCCCGTAGAAAAAGTCGAGAATCCCGCGCAGCGCGTCGTCCGGGGAGATGCGCGTCATGGTCTCCTGCGCGCAGTACAGATCATACAGCCGCTCGGCCGTCACATCCGCGCCCAGAAGACTCTCGGGCGGCTGTTCGGTGAGCTTTTTGAGATCAAACCGCAGGCAAAAGCCCGCAAAGCTCTCGTCCGGCTCGATCGTTCCAGATAAGAACCCTCCCGCCTTCCAGACGGCGAGCTCGCCCGCATGCAGGCTCTGCGATTGGCCGGGTTCCATGCAGAAGCGCAAGCTTCCCCGGCGGCAGGCATAGACCATCAGCTCGCCCTCTGCTGCCACCGATGCGGCGGATGCAGCCGGGAGATCAAAGAACCATGTGCCGCAGAAAAGCTCCGCGCCCTTCGTCTCCTGCGGGGTCAGCCGATGCTCCCGGCAGCAGGCGCAATCACAATGATGCTCCATGGCGTGCATCCTCCTCCGGGCAGGCAATCTCCATGACTCGCTCGATCATCTGGTGAAGAAGCCGTGCCTGCGCGGTGTCGGCCGCCCGATAGTAGACCTCTTTTCCTTCCCGGCGCGAGACGATGAGGCCGCTTGCCTTCAGCGCCCGCAGATGGTGCGAGACGGCGGGGCTCGACATGTCCATCATCGCCGAAATGTTAACCACGCACGGCTCACAGTGACACAGCAGCCAGAAAATCCGCACGCGCGTCGCGTCGCCCAGTTGGCGGAACACATCCGCAATGATCTGAAATTTGTCCGTCTTTTCCAGCTCCCGGCGCAGCGCCGGAAGCTGTGCTTCTTCACCGTGATGGTGCGGCAGGTGCAGGTCTTTCATGGTACTTCCTCCGTTTTCGCCCGATTGGAAAAGCTTTTCGCCCCTTTGGAAGGGAGTCTCCGGGGCGGCTTGACTTCTCCCGATGGCTGCATTATACTACGGCCATAAAGATTAAACAAGTGCTTAATGCTTTAAGCTATGTAGAAAAGGAGAACCTATCATGAAAAAGACCTATGCAATTGAAGTCGACTGCGCCAACTGCGCGAATCTGATGGAAGAAGCTGCTAACAAGACCGAGGGCGTTTCGAAGGCAACCGTCAATTTCATGACGCAGAAGATGATCGTAGAATTCGCTGACGGCGCGGACGCAAAGAGCGTCATGAAGGACGTTCTGAAGGCCTGCAAGAAGGTCGAGCCCGACTGCGAGATCGAACTCTGAGACTTTTTGATGTTGCGCCCCATCTGTGGGGCGCAGCTTTTGATCGAATAATTAAACGCTTACTTAATCATAAAAGGAGCTGCTCTCCATGACGAAGAAACAAAAAAAGATGCTCACGCGCATCATCATCTGCGCCGTGATGCTCGTCGCCCTGCAATTTCTCCCCATTACGGGAATTCCCCGGTTCATCCTCTATCTGGCGGCCTACCTTGTCATTGGCTACGACATTCTTAAAAAGGCCGGCAAGGGCATTTTAAACGGCCGGGTGTTCGATGAAAACTTCCTGATGGCCATCGCCACCATCGGCGCGTTTGCGCTGGCGATTTACGAAAAGAGCGGCGATTATAACGAGGCCATCGCCGTTATGCTGTTCTACCAGATCGGAGAACTCTTCCAGAGCTACGCCGTCGGCAAGAGCCGCAGGAATATTTCCGCCCTTATGGATATCCGCCCGGACTACGCGAACATTGAGGTAGACGGCAAGCTCGAAAAGGTCGACCCGGACGAGGTTTCGGTGGGCTCAATCATCGTTGTCCAGCCGGGCGAAAAGGTGCCGCTTGACGGCGTGATCATCGATGGTGCGTCCACGCTCAACACCAGCGCGCTGACCGGTGAGAGCCTGCCGCGCGACGCAAAGACCGGCGATGAGATCATCAGCGGCTGCATCAACATGACGGGCGTTTTGAAGATCCGCACGACGAAGGAATTCGGCGAGTCGACCGTCTCCAAAATTCTCGAGCTGGTTGAAAACTCGAGCTCCCGCAAGTCCCGCTCTGAGGACTTCATCGCAAAATTCGCACGCATTTACACCCCCGCCGTCTGTTACAGCGCGCTGGCGCTCGCAGTTCTTCCGCCTGTCGTCCGGCTTGTGATGGGCCTTACGTCTGAGTGGGAGCAGTGGATGTACAGAGCCTTGACGTTCCTCGTCACAAGCTGCCCGTGCGCGCTCGTGGTAAGTATCCCTTTGAGCTTCTTCGCAGGCATCGGCGGGGCGAGCAAGGAGGGCGTTCTCATCAAGGGCTCGAATTACCTGGAGACGCTTTCACAGGTCAAAACTGTCGTCTTCGATAAGACCGGCACCTTGACCAGGGGCGTGTTTGAGGTCAGCGCCGTCCACCATAGCCCGATGGAGCAGGAAAAGCTTCTCGAGTATGCGGCGCTTGCCGAGTGCGCCTCGTCCCATCCCATCAGCAAGAGCCTGCAAAAGGCGTACGGCAAAGAAATTGACCGCAGCCGCGTCACGGATATCGAAGAGGTCAGCGGCCGGGGCATTCTCGCGAAGGTCGACGGCGTATCGGTCGCCGCCGGCAACCACAAGCTCATGGAGCAGCTGGGTATCGACGCAATCGACTGCCACAGCGTGGGAACCATCATCCACATGGCAGTAAGTGGCAAATACGCCGGACACATCGTGATCTCCGACGTGGTAAAGCCCAACTCCAAAAAGGCTATCGAGGCGCTCCACCGCGCGGGCGTAACGAAAACCGTCATGCTGACGGGCGATGCGAAAAAGGTTGCGGATTCCGTCGCAAAGGAGCTCGGTGTGGACGAGGTTTACTCCGATCTTCTGCCCGCAGATAAGGTTGAGAAGGTGGAAGCGCTTCTTTCCCGGCAGTCCGGCAAGGCAAAGCTCGCCTTCGTCGGCGACGGCATCAACGATGCGCCGGTCCTCTCGCGTGCCGATATCGGTATCGCCATGGGCGCAATGGGCTCTGATGCGGCCATCGAAGCCGCCGACATCGTCCTCATGGACGACGAGCCGCTGCAGATCGCAAAGGCCATCAAGATCTCCCGCAAGTGCATCGGCATTGTCTATCAGAACATCGTCTTTGCCCTTATTGTGAAGTTCGCCTGCCTCGCGCTCGTGGCCCTTGGTGCGGCCAATATGTGGGCGGCCATCTTTGCAGATGTCGGCGTGATGGTGCTCGCGGTCCTCAACGCCATCCGCGCGCTGCGTGTGCACAATCTGTAAGCGTACCAAAATGCTCCCCTGCGTCGATGCTGACATCGGCGCAGGGGCACGTTTGCGTGTACCGTAAAAAGATGCTTTTGCCGGGCGGCGTGCAGCCGCTCAACGTGAAGACCTTGGAAGCAGGAGACGCTGCTATTGTTTGTGCGGAAGTTCATCAAGGGAAAAGACTGCCTCCGGCTGATAGCGGGATGGGTTTAGGCGGTTACCGAGAAACAGCGCCAATCTGTCCGGCTGCGCGGTAAGCTGCCGCTTCTGCTCGGAGCGCAGGCGCTTGATGGCGGATTCCAGCATGGACGCTTCGCTTCTCGTCTCCGCCGACCATAAAGCTTCCAAGGCTTCGACCGGGTGGCTCTTCGTGTACTTTGCACCTGCGGGAAGGCACAGAATGTGCTCCCGCATGCGGCGGCGGGGGTCGGTCGTGATGCCGGTATAGCGCGAGCCGTCCTTGCAGCGGACGATATAGATATAGTATCTCAAAGCTTCAAGAGTGCCGCGCAGATGGCGGCAAAGCCCGGAATGTCCAGCGTCTCGCCGCGAACGGTGGGAGAGAAGCCTGCGTCTTCGATGGCGGCGGCAATCTGCGGCTTGGAATATTCGCCGAAGCCGGAGGACAGGGCGTTGAGTAACGTCTTTCTGCGCTGGGCAAAGCTTGCCTTCACGACGCGGAAGAAGAGCTTTTCATCCGGAATTTCGCAGGGGGGTGCGGCGCGCATCGTGAGCTTTAAGACACTCGAGGTGACCTTCGGCTGCGGAATGAAGCACGAGGGCGGCACGTCAAAGAGGAGCTCGGGCTCCGCGTAATACTGGCAGAAGACCGAGAATGCGCCGTAGTCTCCCTTTCCGGCGGGCGCGCAGATGCGCTGGGCGACTTCTTTCTGCACCATGACCGTCACGGCCTCAAACGCGCGGCTCTCAAGAAGCGCGGCCAGAACGGGCGTTGTGATATAATAGGGAAGATTCGCGCAGGCCATCGGGCGAAGCGACTGAAACTCCGCCTGCACCAGAGCTCTGATATCCGTTTTCAGAATATCGCCGAAGATGATCTCCAAATTTTCGTTTCCCGCCATCGTCTCGGCGAGCACCGGCTGCAGGCTGCGGTCGACCTCGACGGCCACGACCTTCTTTGCGTTTCTGCACAGCTGCTGCGTTAAGGGCCCGATGCCGGGGCCGACCTCCAGAACGCCGCAGGTGTCGTCAATTCCGGCGTCCAGAACGATCTCGCGCGGGACCCAGCTCTGCGTCAGAAAGTTCTGGCCCTTGGCCTTGGAAAAGTGGAAGCCGTGGCGGGTCAAAAGCGCTTTGATGTCGCTAATATTACAAAGATCCATAGAAACCTCGATACACATGTTAAAATACAGGAAACTGCCTTTCGTCTATTGTAGCAGGCGAAAGGCAGTTTTTCAATTGCGTTCTTTATTGTGCGGTCTCGGACTCGGCAGTGGCGCGGATATAGACCTCGACGTTCTGCGCGCCCCAGAGGATGCAGTCGTTGTAGGAATCCTGCCCCATGTAGATATCGATCACGTTGGGGTTGGCTAACATGTTGGAGCCCGTGTCCTCGGCGATGAAATCGCCCGCGAACGTGCCGTCCTCCAGGTAAAGCCAGACCTCCGTGCCGTAGGGGATGACGTAGGGATTGACGGCCAGCGTCCTGCCGACGGTCGTCTGCGTGCCGGTCGAGGTCTGGCCGGTGACGCAGTAGGCGGTGGCGATGAAGTCCCCGAGCTTGACGAGATCATCCGGGCGCTCATGGTCTGCCTTCGTGGCTCGCGCGATGGCGTTATCCGCTTCGGGCGCGGGCGTTTCCTCGGCGGCCTCCTCCGGCGCTTCCTCCGTGACGGACGCTTCCTCCGCCAAAGGCTCCTCTGTGACGGCTTCTTCCTTGACGGGAAGCGCAACGGTTTCCAGCGCCAGCGGCGTTACGATGGCGGTTTCGGCCTGTGCGGATTTTGCCGCGGGCGCGGACTGCGTCTGAACAGTTTCGGCACGTTCCGGCAGGGAAATGGACTCTGCTTTTGCCTGCGCATTGGGAAGCAGCAGGCAGCCCGCCAGCACGCAGACGGCCGCGGCGCAGGACTTGATCCTTGCTGTCAGCATCATTGCAGCAACACTCCTTTCAGAAATCAGAAACATGATAGAATACAAGGTTACAAATTAGATACAAACACGTTACGAATTAGTATCTGTTTGTACATTATACCGATAATCTGAAAAAAGTCAAGAGAAATATGCAAAATCATGAATAAACCGGATTATTTTGCATAGAATATATTGCTGCGTGCATGGCGAAATAGTAATATTCTTGCTGAAAAAGTAAAAAGTTTATGACAAAAACGTGAATTTTGTGATAAATTAGTAAAATTTGCGTTTTTTCAGCAAACGCATTTGACACGGGCCAAAAAACGTGCTATAGTCTCTACGTTACAGGCATGGAGAAAGAAATGTCCCGTCCATTGCGGCTCGCAGAGAGAGGCTCACATGGTGCAAGAGTCTTGGGCTTGCGGGATTGGGATACCGCTTTTGAGCCGCGCGGCAGAAACAGGAGAATTCTTGCAGTAAGCTGCGCCGGGAGCCTCCCGTTACAGAGGTCACGAGCGACGGATTTTTCCGTAAGCAGGGTGGAACCGTGGAGCGTTGCCGCTTCACCCCTGAATTTTAAGTCGGGGGTGAAGCGTTTTTCTTTACCCCAAAGAAATTGGAAGGAGACAAAAACCATGGCAGAAAACAATGAATTCTCGTTTGAAAACGAGGCCTATCGCAAAACCTACTGGCACACCTGTTCGCACGTTCTGGCGCAGGCCGTCAAGCGGCTGCATCCGGAGGTCAAGCTGGCCATCGGCCCTTCGATCGACAACGGCTTCTATTATGACTTCGACGCGCCGTTTGCCTTTACGCCGGAGATCATGGAAGAGCTCGAGGCGGAGATGCGCAAGATCTGCAAGGAAAAGCTGAAGCTCGAGCGCTTTGAGCTGCCGCGCGAGGAAGCCATCAAGTATATGGAAGAGAAGAACGAGCCCTACAAGGTCGAGCTCATCAACGATCTTCCGCTCGACGCGCACATTTCGTTCTATACGCAGGGCGAGTTTACCGATCTCTGCGCCGGCCCGCACCTCGACTCGACCGGCCGCATCAAGGGCAACGCCATCAAGCTGACCGCCTGCAACGCGGCCTACTGGCGCGGCGACTCCAACCGCCAGACGCTCCAGAGAATCTACGGCGTGGCCTTCCCGAAAAAAGAGCAGCTCGACGAGTATCTTGCCAGAATCGAAGAGGCCAAGAAGCGCGACCACCGCAAGCTCGGCAAGGAGCTTGGGCTCTTCATGCTGACTGAGGAAGGCCCCGGCTTCCCGTTCTTCCTGCCGAAGGGCATGGTGCTCAAGAACACGCTGATCGACTATTGGCGCGAGGTGCATAAGCGCTATGGCTATGTCGAGATCTCGACCCCGATGATCCTCAACCGCCGCCTTTGGGAGCGCTCGGGTCACTGGGACCACTACAAGCAGAACATGTATACCACTGTCATCGACGGCGAGGACTACGCCATCAAGCCCATGAACTGCCCGGGCGGCATGATGGTCTACGCCAGCGAGCCGCACTCCTACCGCGACCTGCCGCTCAGAGTCGGTGAGCTCGGTCTGGTCCACCGCCATGAGCTCTCCGGCGCGCTGCATGGCCTGTTCCGTGTGCGCTGCTTCACGCAGGACGACGCGCACATCTTCATGACATGGGATCAGATGAAGGACGAAATTAAGAACGTCGTCAAGCTCTTCGACGAGGTCTATTCGACGTTCGGCCTGTCCTACGCCATCGAGCTGTCGACCATGCCGGACGATCACATCGGCGACGAGAAGGACTGGCGCTTTGCCGAGGATACGCTGAGCGCGGCTATCACCGAGATGGGCAAGAGCTTTACCGTCAACGCAGGCGACGGCGCGTTCTACGGCCCGAAGCTGGACTTCCATCTGGCAGACTCGCTGGGAAGAACATGGCAGTGCGGCACGATCCAGCTCGACATGCAGCTTCCCGAGCGCTTTGAGCTCGAGTATACCGGCGAAGACGGACTCAAGCACCGCCCGGTTATGATCCACCGCGTCGTGCTCGGTTCCATCGAGCGCTTCATCGGCGTGATCACCGAGCATTTCGCGGGCGCGTTCCCGGTCTGGCTCAACCCCGTGCAGGTCAAGGTGCTGCCCGTGACCGACCGCGCGCTCGACTATGCGAACGAGGTCGCGGATAAGCTGAACGCGCAGGGCATCCGCGTGGAGGTTGACGCGAGAAGCGAGAAGATCGGCAAGAAGATTCGCGAGGCAACGCTCGGCAAGGTGCCGTACATGCTCGTGGTCGGCGACCGCGATATGGAAAACGCAACCGTCTCCGTCCGTACGCGCGGCGGCGAGGATCTTGGCGCAATGAGCCAGGAAGACTTCGCGGCCAGAGTGCTCGACGATGTGAAGACAAAGCGCATTTGGTAAAGTATCAATGAAAAACCGGCTTCCCGAAGCTTCGGGGGGCCGGTTTTTATGCTGTATGGTGCGGATGCTTCTGCCTGCCCAATTTTGCGTAGGGGGCGATGCCTACATCGCCCCGTTGGGCACCATCGAATTTGCCGAAGATTTCCGTAAAATCGGGATTACGCGCCGGGTCGATGTGGGCATCGACCCCTACGAACATCCCGGAGAATTGCCGAAATATCGTAGGGGCGGACGACTCTGTCCGCCCTTACGAAGCTGCGCGAATGATCAGTCCACGTCCTTGACGACCTCATCTAAAGGCTCGTTAAGCCGCTCCGGATGCTGGAGCAGTTTTTTCATGTGTTTAAGCGCCGTGGCAAAATAGAAGCCGTCGCAGATGCGCTCGTCGGTGTTGACGGTGAAGTCGATGTACTTGCGCTGGACGAGATTGCCCTCCATGTCAATTTCATTCTTCCGATACTTGCAGCCGAAGGCGCAGAAGACCGGGAGGTTGCCGAAATCATAGAGGTGATGGACGATCGGCGGAATGCCGAGCGAGCCCATGGAGGTAAAGAAGATCGAGCCGTGGAACGGGCTGACCTCGAGTAAGAACTTCGGAAGAAGACCAAAATAGTCCGCGACCTTCAAAAGCCAGACGACGAACTTAAACACAATGCCCGGAATGAGGGACAGAAGCTTCGCCGTCTTGTCAAAATCGCTTGCGTCGGAGGCCTCTTTGATGCGCGTGACCTGTTCGTTCATCTTGCGGTAGATATCTTCGACCGAGTCGGTGGGGGTGAGGTGGAGCTTCATGGCGCTCTCGGCAGCGTCTGTCGTCATGTCCTCTTTGACCATCATGCAGAACTGGATATCGTCGCCGCGGCTATAGACCTGCTGGCCAGAGAGGAAGCGGTTGAGCGCCGGGTATTTTGCCACGGTGCGCACATAGGCCGCTAAGAACACATGCGTAATGCCGAAGCTTGTGAGTCCTGCGCGGCGCTTTTCGCGGATGTAGCGCTCCATGGCGGTGATCTCCACAGAGTCCCGCACGAAGTTTGACGACCCGACGCGCGTCGGCATGATGTAGTTTGCGACGATCTGCACGGGGTCCAGCGTCCGCAGCTTGCGGCCGTCGACGCGGTCTCCCCAGGTGGGGTGGTACTTTCCGTCGGCGTGCGGCTGCATGGCAAGAACGGCAAAAAAGCCGCCCGTCAAAAACAGAAGCTCCGGCAAAAAGCCCACGCGGCCAGACCAGTTGCCGCTGGTAAAGGCCATGCGGTGCGTGTAAGCAAGAACTGTGATTGCGGCAGCCAGCAGCAGAACCAGCGCCCAATTGTTGCGCAGGCGGCCGGAGACTGTAGCGGCGTAGAGCCCCGCCATGGCAAGGTACGCGACCCAGAACACGAAGCGCAGGCTCAGACTCGGAAGAACCGACGACACGCGCACGCTGTAGTAGATGGCGAGCATGAAGGCCGGGATGGCGGTACGGTAGAACCGCTCTTCGCCGCCAAGCAAGATCATCAGCACAAAGATCAGGCAGGCCGCAACCGGAAGCACAATCTGGAACCACACCGTCGATGCATCTGCGCCTTTCCCGCAGGAATATGCGATGCGGAGTGCTGCCGAAGCCGTCATGACCAAAGCGCTCAGCCAGACAAGAAAGCTCTTGCGGCTGACATAATAAGACACTCTTTTTTCCATAGCTTTATCATACCAAGCGGCGGAAGAAAATGCAAGGGCGCATCGGAAAACCGGCGGGTTTGCCAGAATTCAGATGCACCCAAGTGTTTTTTTGTTCAGAGCAGCATCAAAAGCGTGCCGCCGACGAGAATTGCAAGGCCAAGGGCGGATTTTTTCGAGAGCTTCTCGTGAAAGACAAGGTAGGAAAAAAGGATCGTCACGAGAATGCTGAGTTTGTCGATGGGCGCGACGACGCTGGCCGGGCCATCCTGCAGGGCCTTATAATAGCACAGCCAGCTGCCGCCGGTGGCGAGCCCTGACAGGCAGATAAAGCCGAGCTCGCCTTTGGGAACCTCGCGAAGCTTCGCGCTTTTTCCGGTCACGAAGACCATCATCCACGACATCACGAGCACCACGCCCGTGCGGATGGCTGTGCCGAGGTTCGACTCCACGCCGGAGATGCCGACTTTGCCGAGAATGGAGGTTAAGCTCGCGAAGACGGCAGAGCCCGCCGCGTATAAAAGCCAGCTCGCGCCTTCTTTTGCAGCGCCGGTCGATTGCTTTTTCTCGATCATGAGATACGTGCCGACGGCAATGAGCACAATGCCGATGCCCTTCGGAAGGCTCAGGCTCTCGTGGAGGAAGATGACAGCGAGCAGAATGGTGAGCACGGTGCTCGATTTATCGACGGGGACGACCTTGTTGATATCGCCGATTTGCAGCGCGTGGAAATAGCAAAGCCAGCTCGCGCCGGTAGCAAGTCCCGAGAGCACCAGAAATAGAAGCGTCTTTCCGTCAATTTGCGATAGCTGCGATTGGGAGCCAACGATGAACACCATCAGCCACGAGAAGATCAGAACGACGATCGTCCGGATGGCGGTCGCGACCGTCGAGTCCGTTTTGCGGATGCCGCACTTGGCGAGCACTGCCGTCAGCCCCGCAAACAGCGCCGAGCCGAACGCATATAAAATCCACATGACGTGCCATCTTCCTTTCAATTTGGAACGGCAGGGCGAAATTTGCCGCAACAGCGCGCCCTGTGCGGCTACTATTGTAGCACGCTCGAAGCAAAAAGAAAGAGGTGGGTGAAAATATTACGGCTCGTCCGGGTCGAAGCACTCGAAAATGCCGATGGAGCCCGCCTGCTCCGCTTCCAGAAGGTCTTCTTTTTGGCGAATCGTCCAGCTGACCTCCTGAATGCCCCAGAGCGTCCGGCAGAGCGCGGAGGAAAGACCTTTGCGGTCTTCAAACTTGTAGGCGATGAAGTCCGGGCGTGTGAGGAAGTTCAGAAGCATATTGCCCGCGATCACGCGCTTATAAAACGGCAGGCCGGACGGGTCCTTGCAGAAATTCATCGACAGCTGGCCGCGGCAGATTTCAGGGCGGAGCTTCTTGACGTCCAGCACACAGAAGGGGTCGAACGACTCGATGCAGAACTCGCCCTTATAAGAATCCAGCCGCTCACAGACGGCCTTTGAGAGGGCATAATGGTTGCCGTTTGCGCTCTTGAGCTCGATGATGAGCGGCGCTGTATCCTCAAACAGCGCGAGCACCTCGTCAAAGAGCGGGATTTGCTCGTCCGTTCCCTCGAGGCGGAGCTTTTTTAATTCCGGAAGCGTCAGGTCCTCGATCATGCCGGAAACGCCCGTGCAGCGGGAGAGGTCGGAGTCATGGAACACAGCGAGCGTACCGTCTTTTAATAGGTGCACGTCGAGCTCCGCGCCCCAGCCGTGGTCGATCGCGCGGCGGAAGGCGGGAAGGCTGTTTTCGGGAATTTGCGGCTTGTCGTGATAGCCCCGGTGACAGAAGCGCTGATGGCGGAAGGTTTTCCAGAGGGGATGATTGCGCCGGCCTTGCAGGGCAAGAAGATATAATGTGGCGAGCGCAAGAACGATGATGAGTACAATGAGCATTTAAACGCCTTCTTTTGATTTAATCGATATCCTCGAACGCGGAAAGACCGGTTTTTGCTTCCGCCTTGCCGTCTCCGTGGCGCACGAAGCACATGGTGACAAAGGACAAAGAGACAAAAACGGCCGCGTAGGGGAAGAGAATTTTGTAGCTGATCGTTCGCATGAGCGTTCCGGCGAGCACCGGGGTCACGACCTGCGCGGCCATGGAGGCGGTGTAGTAATAGCCGGTAAACTTGCCGATATCTGAGCCCCGGCACATCTCGACGACCATCGGAAGGGAGTTCACATTGATGGCCGCCCACGCAAGCCCCACGAGCGCGAAGACGAGGAACATGACGGCGTTGATGGAAGAAAAGTGCGTCGTGAGCACATAGCCGAGCGCAAAGCATGCGGCAAGTAAAAGTACGCCCAGCTGGATGGTCTTCTTGCGCCCGATTTTGGAGGCCAGCGCGCCGACAGGAATGTAGGAGACGATTGCGCCGCCGGTCGCGATGAGAAGGCACGTGGACGCGCCGCCGAGGCCCTGGCCCATGACGCTTGCGACGTAGGTCGTGAACCAGGTAGTCACACCGTTGTAGCCCGCGAACCAAAGGGCGATCGACGCGAGCAGAAAGCCGAGACTTTTGCGGACGGACTTGGGGAGCACCTCGTGCCCGGAGGCATCCGTTTCAGCGAGATTCCATTCGGGATGCTGCGCCTCCAAGTCCTGATTTTCCTTTGTGAGCTTTGGCTCTTTGATCTTGAGAAACAGAACACCGACGGAGACAAACATGATAGCCGAGACAATCAGAAACAGCGGCTGATAGTCGAGCCGGTCCGCCTTGGTAAGCCCCATTGCGGAGAGGCGCTTCTGCGAATAGAGAACCGCGGCGATGCCAAGATAGATCATGCCGCCGACGGCGCCCATGAGGTTGATGATAGCGTTCGCACGCGAGCGCAGGGGCTTCGGCGTGAGGTCCGGCATAAGCGCGACGGCGGGGGAACGGTAGGTTCCCATGGCGATGAGTAAAAGGCCGAGGACGATGACAAAGCTTACCGTCTTAAAGGAAGAAGGGGCGGCCGCATAGCTGTTGTCGATCAGCGGAAGAAGGTTCATGAGAAGAACAGCGCAGCCGGTTCCGAAGAGGATGTAGGGCATGCGCTTGCCGATTTTCGTGTTCGTTTTGTCCGAACGCGCGCCGAAAAACGGCAGGAGAAAGAGCGCGAGAATATTGTCTGCCGCCATGATCGCGCCGGAGAGGGTTTCGTTCATGTGGAAGGTTTTGGTGAGAATGAGCGGGATGACGTTGTCGTACATCTGCCAGAAGGCGCAGATGGACAAAAACGCGAGACCGGTTAGAATTGTGCGGCGGCTATTGAGCTTCATGCGTTCGCTCCTTATCAGAAATGTTGTGTTTTCGAACATGTCCATTATAGCGGCGCTGCGGTGATTTGACAAGCGCGTAAGGGGCGGATACAATAGGTGCATTGCGAAGGGAGCGTGAAGGATATGAGGCTGTTGCCGGAAAAATTGGGGGAGAAGCTTTGCATGTGGTACGACGCGGGGCATCGGGAGCTCCCGTGGCGGCAGGACAGAGAGCCGTATCACGTGTGGCTGTCGGAGATCATGCTCCAGCAGACGAGAGTGGAGGCCGTGAAGGGCTATTACGCGCGGTTCTTATCTGAGCTTCCGACGATCAAAGCGCTGTCTGACTGCCCACCTGACAGGCTGACGAAGCTCTGGGAAGGGCTCGGGTACTATAGCCGCGTGCGGAATTTGCAAAAGGCCGCAAAGGCGATCATGGAGGAGTTCGGGGGAGAATTTCCTGGGACGTACGAGGCTGTGCGCGCGCTGCCGGGCGTGGGCGATTACACGGCGGGGGCAATCTGCTCGATCTGCTTTGAGCGTCCAACCCCGGCGGTCGATGGCAATGTGCTGCGCGTGCTTTCCCGCGTGATGGAAGACGGCGCGCCGGTCACGAACCAGAAGACGAAAACTGCCTACCGCGAGGCGCTGCTTCCGCTTTATGAGGCGGGCTCACGCGGAACGCTCACGCAGGCGCTCATGGAGCTCGGCGCAATGGTGTGCGGGCCGAACGGTGCTCCCAAATGCGAAAGCTGCCCCCTGCGGGACATGTGCCTTGCAAACGCACATGGGACGTGGGAAAAATACCCCGTAAAAGAAGCAAAGAAGGCGAAGCGGGAGGAAGAGAAGACGGTTTTTTACCTCACGTGCGATGGCTGCCTAGCCGTCCGGAAGCGGGAGAGCAAAGGACTTCTCGCGGGGCTTTGGGAGCTTCCGAACGTGGAGGGAAAGCTGGATGCGGCGCAGGCGCTTTCGTTTGCGGAAAAGGCCGGATGCGAGCCGGCGGAGCTTCTCAAAAGTGTCGAGCGGGTGCATGTGTTTACGCACATCATCTGGCGCATGCGCTGCTATTATATTGTATGCAGGGAAAAAAGCCCGGAATTTGTCTGGGCGGACGCGGAACGGCGAAAAACGGATGTGGCGCTGCCGACAGCGTTCCGGATGTTTGTGGAGGAATAAAGACAGCCCCGTACAGGCAGAAAAGCTTGTACGGGGCTGCGTTTATCTGGGAAAATCAGCCGATCTGCGGGAGGGTCGCGAGGCTTGCGGCCAGCTGCTCGTCGGTGGGGATGGTGTCGGTCATGGTGCCGTTGTTGAAAGCTTCATAGGCGTAGAGGTCAAAATAGCCCGTGCCGGTGAGGCCGAATAGGATCGTCTTTTCTTCGCCCGTTTCCTTGCATTTGAGCGCTTCGTCGATGGCGGCGCGGATGGCATGGCTGGACTCGGGCGCGGGAAGGATACCTTCGACTCTTGCAAAGTATTCGGCTGCTTCAAAGACGCTCGTCTGCTCAACGGCGCGCGCCTCCATAAGACCGTCGTGATACAGCTGGGAAAGCGTCGAACTCATGCCGTGGTACCGAAGGCCGCCTGCGTGGTTGGCAGAGGGGATGAAGCCAGAGCCGAGCGTGTACATTTTGGCCAGCGGGCAGACCATACCGGTATCGCAGAAGTCATAGGCGAACTTGCCGCGCGTGAAGCTCGGGCAGGACGCGGGCTCGACGGCGATGATGCGGTAATCCTGTTCACCGCGGAGCTTCTGGCCCATGAAGGGCGCAATCAAGCCGCCGAGGTTCGAGCCGCCGCCGGCGCAGCCGATGATGATGTCGGGCTTGACGCCGTATTTATCAAGCGCAGCCTTGGCCTCCAGGCCGATGACCGACTGGTGGAGCAGCACCTGATTGAGAACGCTGCCGAGAACATAGCGGTAGCCGGGAGTCGTCGTCGCGGCCTCGACGGCTTCGCTGATCGCGCAGCCGAGAGAGCCTGTTGTGTTCGGGTCTTTTTCGAGGATTTTCCGGCCGACGTTCGTCGTGTTGGAGGGAGATGGCGTAACGCTCGCGCCATAGGTGCGCATGACCTCGCGGCGGAAGGGCTTCTGCTCGTAGGAGCACTTGACCATGAAGACCTTGCAGTCGAGTCCCAGGTAAGCGCAGGCCATCGAAAGCGCCGTGCCCCACTGACCGGCACCGGTTTCGGTCGTAACGCCGGTAAGATCCTGCTGCTTGGCATAATACGCCTGCGCGATGGCGGAGTTTAATTTATGGCTGCCCGAGGTGTTGTTGCCCTCGAACTTATAGTAGATTTTGGCCGGCGTGCCGAGCTTTTTCTCGAGGCAATACGCGCGCACCAGCGGCGACGGGCGGTACATCTTGTAGAAATTGCGGATCTCGTCCGGAATTTCGATGTACGGCGTGTCATTATCTAACTCCTGACGGACAAGCTCGTCGCAGAAGACGCCGCGCAGATCGTCAAAGCCCATGGGTTTGCCGGTTCCGGGATTTAAAAGCGGCGCGGGCTTGTTTTTCATGTCGGCGCGGAGATTGTACCATGCCGTGGGCATCTCATTTTCGGAGAGATAGATTTTGTACGGGATTTCTTGAGACATGTTCTTGTCCACCTTTCTTTGAATTTGCACGGAAGTTTTTGCGGGACATTCCGGAAATACGAAAGCCCTCCTGTCCCTACAGTACGAACTGCTGGGACAGGAGGGATAAAACTCCTGCGGTGCCACCCGGCTTGACGCTTGCGCGCCCTCTTTGCGTATGCCAATACATACCGGCCTTTTGTAACGGAGCGCCAACTCCGGCTCACCTACTGACTTCGGCTCGCCCTCAGAAGCCCATTCGGCAACCGCCCTGCGCCGCGCTTCCACCATCCGCGGCTCTCTTTGGCAAGGGGTGTGATTGCTTACTCACACTTCTTCACTGGTTTGATTGGCTAAACTCTACCACTTCGGTAGCTATTTGTCAAGAGAAAGTTTTACGCCGGTTTTCTTTCGGGTTTTTCTGAAAATCTGCATGCCGGGCGCGCGGAAACGACCGATTTTTCCGGGGAGATGTGTCAGAATGAGAACCGGAACGCGGGAACGGCTCGCGGGAAAAGAGGAATGGAGCATGAAAATTTTTCGGAAAATGCTGCTGGCGCTTCTGGTATTGGCGGCCTTGCGCGTGCCGTGCTTTGCGCAGGAGGCATTTCACGGGGCGTATTTGCAGGGCTTTCCGGACGGGAGCATAAGGCCGGAAAAGCAGGTGACGCGGGCGGAGCTGGCGGAGATTTTGTACCGGATGATAAGCCCGGATGCGCGGCAGGAGCTCACCGCGGAAAGCGCGTTTCGGGACGTCGGGCGCAATCACTGGGCATATGAGGCCGTCCGCACGATGGCGGGCCTGCGGCTGATGCTGGGAGACACGGACGGAAATTTCCGCCCGAATGACGGCGTGACGGGCGAGGAACTTTCCGTTATTCTCGAGCGCGTGCGCGCGCAGGACTCGGGGAAGGAGGCGCTTGCGGCGCTGTCGAGCGGCTGGGCGGCGCAGGAGGTGACGTTTGAAGCGGGAAACGGCTGGGTCATGGGGCTGCACGGCGCGGTATTTTCCAAAGAGCAGGCGCTTTCGCGGGCGGAACTGGCGGAGATTTTGAACCGGATTCTTGGCAGAACGCCGCAGTCGCTTTCGGATTTGCTTGTCGGCATGCCGCTGTTTTCGGATAACCTGGATACCGAAGCGCCGTATTTTCTCGCGATGCAGGAGGCGGCAATCGACCACACGGCGCGCGCCTGCGGCGACGGCGAGCGATGGACGGGACTCGGCTGAGAATACGGGGCAGTTTATATGCGCGGGGGAGCGTCCTCCGCGCGCTTTTGTATGGTTTTCGGATGGACAGAACGCGAAAAATCGCATATAATACAAAGACTTGAACGAAGACAAAGAAGATGATGGAGAAAAACGAATGAAACTACGAACAAGAATACTGGCGCTGGCGCTTTGCGTGATTTTGCTGCTGGGACTGTGCGGCTGTCTGCCGGTTCCGGTTGCGCAGGACGCGCTGGACAGCTTATACGAAGAACCGCAGCAGACGCAGACACCGCAAGAGCAGGCTCCGGCCGGGCAGGTGCAGGAGATAGAGACGTTGGCGGGTGACGGCTATTTTGAGCCGCTGGCGCGAGACGAGCTCGACTATGATGAGATGCAGCTCGGAGAGATCACCTGCGAGGCTTACGCGCCCTACTGCGAGGCCATCACGAGAGCCGCGGAGGAAAACAGCCAGGAGGCGTTCCACAGGGCTTGCTTCGAGGCCGAGCAGATGCTGGTGAAAATCGACACGGCGGCCTCGCTTTTGGCGCTGGACAGCGACCGGGATGCGACGGATGAGGCGCTTGCCGAGCGTGCGTTGCGGCAGACGCAGGCCTATTACGATGCGGCGGATTTGTATCATCAGACGCTGCACAAGATATCCGAGGGAGAACATTCGAGGCTTTTGAGCCGGGAATTTGAGACGTGGCAGGTCGAGATATTCAAGAGCTACGATCAGGAGTCCTCGCAGGAAAGCCTGGATCTCGGCGCGCAGGAGTCGGAGCTCGTGCGGCAGTACGCGGCTCTGAGCGCGCAGGAGGAGCTGGATGTTGACGCGGCGGCGGACGTGTATCTGGAGCTCGTGAAGGTGCGCTCCCAGATGGCGGAGCTTGCAGGAAACGCTTCCTATGCGGACTACGCCTACAGCGCGTTCTATTCGCGGGACTATACGCCGGAGGATGCGCAGAAAATCTGGCAGACGGCAAAAGAAGACTTTGCCCCGCTTCTCACCAAATACTCGGACACACTTTCCCAGGCGCTTTCAGACAGCGGAATTTCTAGCACCGGCGGCATTACAGGCCAGAATGTGATCGACGCGCTTTTGTACGGCACGGCGCGCATGAGCCCGGAGGTCCGCGAGGCGGCGGAATACCTCGTAGAGCACAGTCTGTATGATATTTCGTATTCGGAAAAGAAGCTGCCCACGGGGTATACGTCGTATCTGTATTCGTTTGACGTTCCGTTCATTTTCAACTGCCCCTACGATTCCTACGCGGATTACACGGATATGTTCCATGAGTTCGGCCACTGGCTGGCGGGCTATTACCACGGATCGGATGCGCTCTACGGCGTGATCGACTACGATCTGAGCGAGCTTCAGTCGCAGGGTATGGAGGTCATGTTCCTGCAATTCTACGAGGACCTGTTTGGAGACGATGCGGAAATTCTTCGCGCGCAGACGCTTTTAAACTTAGTATACAGTGTGGTCACGGGTGCGATGTACGATGAGTTCCAGCAAAGAATTTACGCCGAGTCCGATCTCACGAAGGACAGGCTTCTGGATATTTACCGCGAGGTCTACGCGAGCTACGGCTTCGAGCCATATGACGGGTATGAGTACGAGTGGACGGAGGTCATCCACAACTTCCAGCAGCCGCTCTACTACATCAGCTACGCCGTCTCGGCCATTCCGGCGCTGGAGCTCTATGCGCGCTTGGCCGAGAGCCCGAACGACGCGATGGATACGTATCTGCGCGTGGCGAGCATGTCGGACGAGGACTATTTTCTGACCGACGCGCTGCGCGAGACGGGGCTCACAAATTCCATGAAGTCTCCCATCGGGGATGTAATCGCGCGGGAGCTGGAGGAAAGTGGCGCGTTTGATATTTCATAAGACAAAGAAAGAGATGAAGAAAAGACAATGAAACGATTGGGCGTTTACCTCAAGCCCTATACGCTCGAGAGCATTCTGGGGCCGCTTTTTAAGCTCCTGGAGGCGCTTCTGGAGCTGCTGGTGCCGCTGGTCGTGGCGGACATCATCGATACCGGTATCGGCGCGGGCGACAGCGGCTTTATTGTAAAGCGCTGCCTGCTTCTCATTGGACTGGGCTTACTTGGCCTTGCCAGCTCCGTGACCGCGCAGTATTTTGCGGCGAAGGCTGCCATCGGCTTTACGGCAAGCGTGCGGCACGCATTATTCGGGAAGGTGCAGAGCCTTTCCTACGCCGAGCTTGACAAGCTCGGCACGTCGACGCTTATGACACGCATGACGAGCGACATGAATCAGGTGCAGACGGGACTGAATCTGGCGCTGCGGCTGCTGCTCCGGTCCCCGTTCGTGGTGTTCGGCGCGATGATCATGGCCTTTACGATCGATGTAAAGAGCGCGTGGGTCTTTGCCGTCATTATTCCGCTTTTGTTTGCGGTCGTGTTCGGCATTATGTTCAGCTGTATTCCGCTCTACAAAAAGGTGCAGGGACGGCTGGACGGCGTGCTTGGCGCGGCGAAGGAAAATTTGGCGGGCGTGCGCGTCATCCGCGCGTTCGGAAAGGAGCGGCAGGAAGTCGAGAGCTTCGAGGAAAAGAGCGGTCAGCTTCTATCCTCGCAGCTGTTTGTCGGCAAGATTTCGGCGTTACTCAATCCCGTGACGTATGTGATGATCAACCTTGCCATCATCGCGGTTCTGCGCGTGGGCGGAGGACAGGTCTACAAGGGCATTTTGACGCAGGGACAGGTTCTGGCGCTTTATAACTACATGTCGCAGATTCTTGTCGAGCTCATCAAGATGGCGAACCTCATTCTCAGCATGACGAAGGCTGCGGCGAGCGCGAAGCGTGTGGCGGCGATTCTGGCGCTCGAGAGCAGTCTCGATGTGCCGCAGGAAAATCCGGAGGAACCGGAAGCCGTGCCCGCGGTCGAGTTTGACGGCGTGACGTTTACCTATCCGACGGGCGGCGCGCCCGCTTTGAGCGATATTTCCTTTACGCTCGAACACGGCAAAACGCTCGGCATCATCGGCGGCACGGGCTCGGGCAAATCGTCGCTCATCGGCCTTATCCCGCGCTTTTACGATGTGCAGAAGGGCAGCGTGAAGGTCGACGGCTGCGACGTGCGGCAGTATCCCTTGGAGACGCTCCGAAGAAAAATCGGCCTTGTGCCGCAGAAGGCGCTGCTTTTCAAGGGCACCATCCGGGAGAACCTTCTCTGGGGCGACGAGGGCGCGGCGGACGATGCGATTTACGATGCGCTCAAGGCTGCGCAGGCGCAGGAGGTCGTGGACGGAAAGCCAGAGGGACTGGACTACGAGGTCGAGACCGGCGGACGGAACTTCTCCGGCGGCCAGCGGCAGCGGCTCACGATCGCGCGCGCACTGGTGAGAAAGCCGGAAGTCCTGATTCTGGACGACAGCGCGTCGGCTCTGGATTTCGCGACGGATGCGGCGCTGCGGCACGCGCTCAGAGAGCTTCCGTGGAAGCCGGCAGTTGTCATTATCTCGCAGAGAACGGCCTCGATCCGGTTTGCGGACGAAATTCTTGTGCTGGACGACGGCAAGCTCGCTGGGCGCGGAACGCACGAGGAACTGCTGCAAACGTGCGATGTGTACCGCGAAATTTACGAGTCGCAGTTTAAAAAGGAGGATGCAAGATGAAAGAGAAAGCTTCCTCTTCCAGAACCTTAAAACGGGTCATTCAGAATCTTGAGGGCCAGAAGCATCTGGTGGTGCTGAGTTTTTTGCTGGCGCTTGTGAGCGTAGCGGGGACGCTGTTTGTGCCGATCTTGGTTGGCCGGGCGATTGACGAAATTGTCGGGCCGGGACAGGTCGACTTCGGCGCGCTCGGGATGAACGGTGTGCAGATTGCCGTGACGGCGGGCGTTGTGGCGCTTAGCCAGTGGCTCATGAACATCATCAATAACAAGATTACCTTCTGTGTCACGCGCGAGGTACGCCAGCAGGCGTTTTCGCATTTGCAGACGCTGCCGCTATCCTATCTGGACGCGCACCCGTCGGGCGAGATTGTCAGCCGGATGATCTCCGATACCGAGCAGTTCGCGGACGGTCTGCTTCTTGGCTTCACGCAGCTCTTTACGGGCGTACTGACGATTGCGGGGACGCTCGGGTTCATGCTGAGCTTAGACTGGCGCATTACGCTGGTCGTCGTCATTCTCACACCGCTGTCGCTTTTTGCGGCGAAGTTCATCGCGACAAAGACGTATGACATGTTCCGCATGCAGTCGAAAACGCTCGGCGAGCAGACGGCGCTGGTCGGCGAGATGCTGGACGGCGAACGGGTCGTGCAGGCGTTTTCACGGGAGGAAAAGGCCGTGGAGGCGTTCGACGAAATTAACGGAAGGCTTCAAAAATACACGCTGCGCGCGACGTTCTTCTCGTCTCTGACGAACCCCGTCACCCGCTTTGTCAACAGCATCGTCTACGCCTGTGTGGCGCTGACGGGCGCGCTGGTGGCGGTCGCGGGCGGTATTACGGTGGGTGGACTTTCCGTGTTCCTCAGCTACGCGAACCAGTATGCGAAGCCCTTCAACGATATTTCCGGCGTTGTGACCGAGCTTCAGAACGCGATGGCCTGCGCGGGGCGTGTGTTTGAGCTCATCGACGAGCCGTCGGAGACAGCGGACGCGGAGAGTGCTGTTGCGTTGGAGCATGCCGACGGACGCGTGGAGCTCAAGAACGTCAGCTTCCGGTATGTAGCCGACCGGCCGCTCATTGAAGACCTCAACGTTTCGGTGCGCCCGGGCGAGCGTGTGGCGATCGTCGGCCCGACGGGCTGCGGCAAGACGACGCTCATTAACCTTCTCATGCGCTTTTACGACGTAAATGGCGGAGAAATTCGCGTCTCGGGCGAGAGAATTACCGATCTCACACGCCGGAGCCTGCGGCAGAATTTTGGTATGGTCTTACAGGACACGTGGATCAAAACCGGCACGGTGCGGGAGAATATCGCGCTCGGAAAGCCCGATGCAACCGAAGACGAGATCGTTGCGGCGGCCAAGGCGTGCCACGCGGACGGCTTTATCAGACGCCTTCCCGAAGGATACGACACCGTGATTACCGATGGCGGCGGGCTTCTTTCACAGGGACAGCGGCAGCTTCTTTGCATTGCGCGCGTGATGCTGGCGCTGCCGCCGATGCTGATTCTCGATGAAGCGACGAGCTCTATTGATACGAGAACCGAGCTCAAGATCCAGCACGCGTTCTCGCAGATGATGACCGGACGGACGAGCTTCATTGTGGCGCACCGGCTCTCGACCATCCGCGAGGCGGACGTGATTCTCGTTATGAAGGACGGGCACGTCATCGAGCAGGGCAAGCACGAGGAGCTTCTGGCACAGAACGGCTTCTATGCGAAGCTCTACAACAGCCAGTTTGAGCAGTAACAGACAGAAAACAGGGGCAGCGCGGAGCATTTTTCCGCGCCGCCCTTGCATTTTTGCCTGAGAATGGTACAATATGGGCAGAACATGGAGAGGAGCCAGCACTATGGCAAAGCGCATCACAAGAATCGTCCTGACCGGAGGCCCCGCAGCCGGCAAAACGACGCTCATCAGCCGCATTCTCAAGGAGTTCAAGCAGGACGACGGCTGGAAGGTGATCACGATCCCGGAGACGGCGACGGAGCTCATTTCGGGCTTCGGCATCCGCCCGTTCGGGAACTGTGTGTCGATGCTGGATTTTCAGTATTTTGTCATCGGCGACCAGCTGCATAAAGAAAGGCTGGCACTCAAAGGCGCTGAGATGGTTCCTGAGGAAAACGTGCTCATCATTTACGACCGGGCGCTGTTTGACGACAAGGCGTATATCACCGACGAGCAGTTCCGGGACATTCTGGCCTATTTCGGAAAGACCGAGCAGGAGGTGCTCTCCGGATACGACGCGGTTCTGCACCTCGTGTCCTGCGCGAAGGGCGCAGAATTTGCCTATAACTTCGGAAACGAGGCGCGCTATGAGCCGCTCGAGACGGCAAGGGAAAAGGACGAGCTGACGCTCCGGGCGTGGCAGGCGCATCCGAATCTCCGCGTGATCGATAACGCCATCGACTTTGAAGATAAGCTTCGTCGGGGCATCCGCGCGATCTATGACTGCCTCGGCATGCGCGCGCCGCAGGAGGTCTGGCACAAGTATCTGATCGCAATGCCGGATGTGGAGAAGCTGCAAACAGAATTTTCGGCCAGCGCGATCGACATGATGCAGACGTATTTAGTTAAGACGCAGCCGAACGTCGTCCGCCGCATCCGCCAGCAGAAAAACGGGCAGGAATATCTCTATTTCTACACCGAAAAGCGTTACGCGGACAAGGATGCGTGGGAGACGGAAAAGCCGATCACGCAGAAGGAATACGTCCAGTATCTCATAGAGGCCGACACGGCGCTGCATGCGGTGCACAAGACGAAGTACCGCTTTGCGGTCGACGGGCAGCGGTTTGAAATCGATGTGTACCCCTTCAGCCAAGAGCGCGCCATCATGCGCGCCGAGCTCCCCGAGGGAAAGAACGCGCCGGAGAGGCTCCAGGAAATCGAAATTCTGCGCGAGGTCACGGGCGAAGCGGCCTATAAAAACAGCAGTCTGGCCAGAGAGCAGAAGCTGTAAACAAAGCGCCTGATGCGTCCGATTTTGCATAATTCCTCCGAATACTGCGTAGGGGGCGATGCCCACATCGCCCCGGCAAATGAAACCGATTTTACGGAAATCTCCGGCGAATTCGTACTTCCCTTGGGTCGATGTGGGCATCGACCCCTACGCGTTTTTTGAAATTTGAACATATTAACATAGAAAATCCCGGATCGTATCGGACGGTCCGGGATTTTGCGGTTTCAGTCAATTTTGATCTGGCACATGCGCATGGCGCTGAGGGCGTTTTCGTGGCTCTGGGGCGTGACACCGGCGCAGCAGGCGCTGTCGACCGAGATGGGAAGCTCGGGGAGGGCGCACTTGGCAGAAAGCACGTTTGTGATGACGCAGATGTCGGTGCACAGGCCGACGAATTCGGCAGACTGTAAATCCGGCAGGCTTTTGAGGTATCGCACGAGTGCCTCCGAGCCGAATGAGGGCTTGTCGAAGATCCTTGCGCCTGCGGTATCGAGCGCGGGGTCAATCTGCCAGCCATCGGTGTTTTCAATGCAGTGGGGTACGGGAAGGTTTTTGCCCTCCTGTGTGTCCAGATAATTTTCGTGATGGGTATCGCGGGTGAAGACGATGGTCTTGCCCGCTTTTTTGGCCTGCACGATTTTTTCGGCCACGCGCGGGACGATACCGACGGCTTCTTTCGTGCCGAGCGCGCCGGAAATGAAGTCCTTCTGCATGTCCACAACGACAAGAATGTCCATGATCGATGCCTCCTGTAAGGTTGTTTGAGAAAAGCATAGCACGTTTCGCGAAAAAAACAACCGTTATTTTACTTGACAAGCGGCGGGAGAGTCCGTATACTATGAAAACATAAAATATTTTATATAAAATTTTGAATCTGAATCGGAAAGGAAGTACAGCCATGCTGCATGAGAGCATTTTGAAGCTGTACCGCAGACTTCGGCTCGATGGCTACCGCAAGCTCTTTGGCGCGGTGCAGGAGCGGGAGGGAAGCCTCAGCGCGATGGAGGCGTTTTCGGCGGATCTTATCAATCTGCTCGGAGAGCCGACGCTCAAGGAGTTTGCCGAATACAGCGGCATTTCCCAGCCGAATGCGACCTACAAGGTCAATGCGCTGGCGAGCAAGGGTTATGTGGAAAAAGTCGTATCCGCCCCAGACCGGCGGGAGATCCGGCTGAGAACCGGGAAGAAGTTTGCACAGTATTTTGACGAAGACCGGCCGGTGATCTGCGCGGCGGCGGAGAAGGTGCACACGCAGTTTTCAGAAGAAGAAATTGACGCGGCGCGGCGGGTGCTGGACGCACTGCTGGAGGCCATGCAGGATGGAACCAGTCAAAAAAGCTGACGCCTTTTTGACACGCGAAGGAAGGGACAGAAATTATGATCGATTTATTTGAAAAGTGCTATAAGCCGGGCATTGCGGACGACGCGAAGGCGCGCGGCATTTATCCGTATTTCCACGCGCTCGAGTCCAAGCAGGATGTGACGGTCATCATGGAGGGCAAGCGGCGGATCATGCTGGGCTCGAACAACTATTTGGGGCTGACGACGAACGAAAATGTCATCCGCGCAGGTGTGGAGGCCTATGAGGCGTTCGGCTCCGGCTGCTCGGGCTCGCGGTTTTTGAACGGAACGCTGAAGCTGCATCTGGAGCTCGAAAAGGAGCTGGCGGCGTTTTTGCGCAAGGATGAGGTTGTGACGTTCTCGACGGGCTTTCAGTCGAACCTCGGCATCATCAGCGCGCTCGTAGGGCTTCGTGACTATGTCATCATGGACAGAGAGAACCACGCAAGTTTATACGACGGGTGCCGTCTTTCCTACGGAACAATGCTCCGGTACCGGCACTCGGACATGCAGGACCTGGAGAAGAAGCTGCAAAAAGTGCCGGAGGGCGCAGGGTGCCTCATCGTAACGGACGGCGTATTCTCCATGGGCGGCGATATTGCGAACCTGCCGGAGATCTGCCGGCTCGCCAAGCAGTATGGCGCGCGCGTGATGGTCGACGATGCCCACGGCCTTGGCGTCATCGGCGAGGGCGGACGCGGAACGGCGAGCTACTATGGCCTGGAAGACCAAGTGGATGTGTATATGGGCACGTTCTCCAAATCGCTTGCAAGTCTTGGCGGCTATATGGCGGCGTCCAGCCGCGTGGCAGACTACGTGCGGCACAATTCGCGGCCCTTCATCTTCTCCGCGTCCATCCCGCCCGCAAACTGCGCGGCAGCCTTGACAGCACTGCGGGAGCTGGAGCAGCACCCGGAGCTGGTCACAACATTGCAGGAGAACGCGCTGTATTTAAGACGCCGGCTGGAGGAGAACGAAATCAAGATGCGCCCGTCGAACGGCGATATTGTGCCGATCATTCCGATCTACACGTACGAGCCGATCGAGACGCTGACGATTGCGAAGGAGCTCTATGACGCGGGCGTGTATGTCAACTCGTCGCTTCCGCCCGCGGCCGCGCCGCATGAGTGTTTGCTCCGCACGAGCCTGATGGCGACGCATACGCACGCGCTCATCGATGAGGCGGTCGGGATCATGAAGGATGTACTCAGGAGGCATGATTTATAATGGAAAAGATCTGCGTCATCACGGGGGGAACCTCGGGCATCGGAAAATGCACGGCGGAGGCGATGGTGAAAAAGGGCTACACGGTCTATGAGCTCAGCCGCCGGGAGGCCGGGAACCCCGGCATGTACCACATTCCGACGGATGTGACAGATCCGGAAGCCTGCCAGCGGGCAATCGACGCGGTTTATTCGCAGGCGGGGAGAATCGACGTGATGATCAACAATGCCGGCTTCGGCATTTCGGGCGCAATCGAGTTTACGCCCATCGAGCAGGCGAAGCGTCAGCTGGACGTGAACTTTTTCGGCATGGTGAACATGAACCATGCGGTCATTCCTGTCATGCGCAGGCAGGGGTTTGGGCGGATCGTGAATCTAAGCTCGGTCGCGGGCGCAATTGCGATCCCGTTTCAGGCGTTTTACTCGGCGAGCAAGGCGGCGATCAACTCGTACACGATGGCGCTGGCGAATGAAATAAAGCCCTTCGGAGTTACGGTCTGCTGCGTCCAGCCGGGCGATATCCAGACCGGGTTCACGGCGGCGCGGCAGAAGATCGTCGTCGGCGACGATATCTATAACGGCCGGATCTCACGCTCGGTCGCGGGCATGGAAAAAGACGAGACAACCGGTATGAAGCCGGAACAGGCGGGCGCGTTCGTCTGCCATGTGGCAACGAAAAAGGGCGTAAGACCCATCAACACGATCGGGCTTTCGTATAAATTTTTCTGCGTTTTGCAGAAGCTTCTGCCGGCGAAGACGCTCAACTGGCTCGTCGGCGTGGTCTACGCGAGATAAGGAACAAACGGGACGGAGCGATCCGCCCCGTTTTTTTTGCGGGCTTTGCCGGGAATAAAGGCACGGCGGCGGGGGAAGACTGATGATGGCGGAGCGAGCAGAGATGCTCTTGTAATTTTGAACAAAAAACGTTTCCAATTTACATCAAAATGCTGAATTATCAGAAAACGCAAAATTTTATCTTCCCAAAGACAAAAAATGTAGTATAATATGGGCAATGGAGATGGAAACGTTTCCAACATGATAGCAATCATGTGAAAATTAACAGGAGGAATTACCAATGAAAAAGCTTATCGCATTGTTCCTGGCGCTGGTTCTGGCGCTCGGTCTGATGGCTTGCGCATCGTCCGCCAACACCGAGACGACCACGCAGCCGGCTGAGACGACCGCTCCCGCCGAGGAAACCAAGACCGAAGAAGCGGCTCCCGCCGAGGAAGCTACCGAAGAGGCTGCTCCCGCAGCTGCCGGTTCCGTCTACTGGCTGAACTTCAAGCCGGAGTCTGACGAAACGCTCCAGAAGGTCGCTGCCATGTACACCGAGAAGACCGGTGTTCCGGTCACGGTCGTGACCGCCGCTTCCGGTACGTACAACGAGACGCTGACCGCTGAGATGGACAAGAGCAAGATGCCCACGCTGTTCGTCGTCGGCAACCAGGCTGCTATCTCCACCTGGGGCGACTACTGCTACGATCTGACCGGCACGCCCATCGCCAACGAGCTGACCACCGACGCTTACAACCTCTATGACGAGGATGGCAAGCTCTGCTCCATCGGCTACTGCTATGAGTGCTACGGCATCATCGTCAACAAGAAGCTTCTCTCCGAGGCCGGCTATGATATCGCCGACATCAAGAACTTCGAGGCTCTGAAGACTGCTGCCGAGGACATCCACGCCCGTGCTGCCGAGCTCGGCTTCGACGCTTTCACGTCTTCTTCCATGAGCTCGGACTCCAGCTGGCGCTTCACCGGCCACCTGGCAAACCTCGAGTACTACTATGAGTCCGTGGACGATCCCGCTGCTTGGGAATCTTGCCCGGCTACCATCACCGGCAAGTATATGCAGAACTACAAGAACCTGTGGGATCTGTACATCAACAACTCTGCAACGAATCCTGCCGATCTGGCTGCCGGCGGCTTTGACGCACAGGCTGAGTTCGCAGAGGGCAAGGCTGTGTTCTATTCGCAGGGCAACTGGGAATGGTCCGCTCTCCAGGAGAAGGGCATGAACGCTGACGATCTGACCATGATCCCGTACTACTGCGGCGTGGACGGCGAAGAAAAGGCCGGCCTCAACTGCGGCACCGAGAACTGCTGGGCTGTCAACGCAGAGGCTTCCGAGGAAGACATTCAGGCGACCCTCGACTTCATGTACTGGATGGTCACGGACGCTGACGCTTCGCGTCTTCTCGTCGACTCCTTCGGTGTTATGCCTTACAAGCAGGCTGCCGAGTCCACCAACCCGTTCCTGAAGATTGCCAACGAGTACACCGAAGAAGGCAACTATGTCATGCCTTGGGTCACCAACTTCCAGCCGAACGTTGACGCTTACCGCGAAGCGCTCGTCGCCGCGATGAACCAGTATGACGCCGACCAGACTGACGCCAACTGGGAGCTCGTGAAGACCGCGTTCGTCGACGGTTGGGCTGTTCAGTATCAGGCTGCGAACGGTTAACGATTAACGAGTCTTTTGCCGATCGCACAGAAGTGTGCATAACGGAATGAACTTTGGACGGGGCGAGCATGCCGCTCGCCCCGTTTTCCAAAACAGGGAGGCTTCTCCCGATACCATGCCGGGCGCTGCATGAGGCGTCCGGCGTGCGATGAAATAGCGCGGAAGGCCCGGAGCACCGGAAACGGGGCGGACTTTCCATAAAAAGATGAGGAGTGAGGATGTTGAAGCGTAGAAGAGATCCCGCAGCGGTCAACAGCCGCCTGATTCGAAGACCGATTCAGCGGATGTTCTGGCTGTTTTTGCTTCCGATGACGGGAGCGTTCTGCATCGGGTTCGTGTATCCGTTTTTGAAGGGCCTGTTTTTGTCCTTCTGCAAGTTCAAGACGACGAGTAAGTGGACGTGGGTGGGACTTGCAAACTATGGAAAGGCCTTTGCCGACGAAAGCTTCCGGTACTCGTTCGGCTACACGGCGATCTTCGCCATTGTGTCGCTGATCATCATCAACGTCCTCGCCTTCGCGGTAGCCTACGCGCTGACGCAGGGCATCAAGGGAACGAACGTGTTCCGGACGGTCTTCTTCATGCCGAACCTCATTGGCGGCATCGTGCTGGGCTACATCTGGAGTATGATCTTTGACGGCGTTCTGAGCCATTACGGAACGTCGATCCTGCTCAACTCAAAGTTCGGCTTCTGGGGGCTTATCATCCTCATGTGCTGGCAGCAGATCGGCTATATGATGATCATTTACATTGCCGGACTGCAGGCTGTGCCGGAGGATATGCTGGAGGCCGCGAAGATCGACGGCGCGAACAAGTGGCAGACGCTCTGGAAGGTCACAATTCCGAATGTGATGCCGTCCATCACGATCTGCATGTTCCTGACCTTAACGAACGGCTTCAAGCTCTTTGACCAGAACCTCGCGCTCACCGGCGGTCAGCCGTATATCATCAATCCCGACGGCACGACGGTCCACACGACCGAGATGCTGGCGCTCAACATTTACAACACCTTCTACGGCCAGAACGCCAACGCCAGAGGCACGGCGCAGGCCAAGGCGGTTCTGTTCTTCGTTCTGGTTGCGGCCATCGGCCTCATCCAGCTGAGCGCAACACGGAAAAAGGAGGTCCAGCAGTGATGAAAAACAGCGCGTTATCCAAGGAAAAGCAGGCCAAGCGGGCGCTGACGATTTTCTTCTCGGTGCTCTGCGTGTTCTACGTGATGCCGGTTCTGCTGGTGCTGCTCAACTCCTTCAAGGTCAATACGTTTGTTAAGACCGACACCTTCGGCTGGCCGCACGGCGAGAGCTTCGCGGGCTGGAGCAACTTTGTAAAGGGCATGACGTTCGGCAACTATCCGTTCTGGAAGTCGGCGCTTTACAGCGTGATCATTACGGTTCTGTCGACGGCGCTGATTCTGCTGTTTACGTCGATGGCGGCGTGGTATATTTCGCGCGTGAACTCCGTACTTTGCCGCGTGATCTACTATCTTTGCGTGTTCTCGATGGTCGTGCCGTTCCAGATGGTCATGTTTACGCTGTCGAAAACGGCCGATACGCTGAAATTAAATACGCCGTGGACGATCCCGGTCATTTATCTGGGCTTTGGCGCGGGACTGGCGGTTTTTATGTTCACGGGCTTCGTGAAGGCAATTCCGCTGGACATTGAAGAGGCGGCGGCGATTGACGGGTGCGGCCCGTTGCGGACGTATTTTTCGGTTGTGCTTCCGATGCTGAAGCCTACGATGATCTCGGTCGGCATTCTGGAGATCATGTGGATCTGGAACGACTATCTGCTTCCGTATCTGGTGCTCGACCGGACGAATTACCTCACGATTCCGATCCACATCCAGTACCTCAAGGGAAGCTACGGCACGGTCGACCTCGGCGCGACGATGGCGCTCATTCTGCTGTCGATCATCCCGGTCATTGTGTTCTATCTGACGTGCCAGAAGCACATCATTAAGGGCGTGGCCGCGGGCGCAGTCAAAGGATAAGGCAGAAAAACGGAAGGGGAGTGACCCGGTTGACGATCAAGGACTTAGCCAAGCTCAGCGGGTACTCGCTGGGAACCGTATCGCGCGTGCTCAACAACCAGCCGAACGTCTCCGAGCAGGCGCGGAAAACCATTCTGGCGCTTGTCGAGGCGCACGGCTTTGAGCGCAATGCGAGCGCGCAGCTACTCAAGCAGCAGCGGACAAAGAGCGTTCTCATCGTCGTCAAGGGCACATCCAACGAGATGTTCGCGGCGATGGTGGAAAAGCTTCAGTCGCTCTTTGCAGACACCGACCACCCCGTCGTCGCCGACTTCATCGATGAAGACGACAACGAGGTCCGGCGGGCGGCGCAGCTGTGCCGGGAGAGAAAGCCGAGCGGCGTTCTGTTTCTCGGCGGCAACAACGAAAATTTCCGGGACGATTTCGGCAGGATCGACGTGCCGAGTGTGGTCGTGACGAACGACGCGCATGAGCTTGGGTTTCCGAATCTCTCGAGCGTCTCGACCGACGACTGCAAGGGCGCGGCCTGCGCGGTGGAGCATTTGCTAAGCTGTGGGCACCGGGACATCATCGTTCTCGGCGGCGACCGCGCGATTTCCGACACCAGCGCCAAGCGCTATGAGGGCTGCGTCGAAGCGTTCCGGAAAAACGGCTTGACATTTGACGATGAAACGATGTATTATACCGGCCGGTATTCGTATGAATTCGGCTACAACGGCATGAAGCAGGCACTGCGCGAGCGGAAGAAGCTCACGGCGGTGTTCGCGATGGCGGACGTGATCGCAATCGGTGCGATTCGCGCGCTGTTTGACGAGGGACTTCGCGTGCCGGAGGACATTTCTGTCGCGGGCTACGATGGGCTTCGCATCGGGGGCTACTTTGTGCCGAAGCTGACGACCATCGCGCAGTCGGTGGATCTACTGGCGGAGCGTTCGTTTGATCTGCTGCTTTCGTGCATGCAGGGCGCGCAGGGGCAGCATCTGACGGTGCCATTCCGCTTACTGACGCGGCAGAGCGTCCGGCAAATCACAGAAATAGAGGGATGATTATGGAACGAAGCAGCGGAATCCTGCTGCATATCACGTCCTTGCCGTCGAAATACGGCATTGGAAACCTCGGCAAAGAGGCTTACGCGTTTGTGGACTTTCTCAAACAGGCGGGGCAGAAATACTGGCAGATTCTGCCGCTTTGCCCGCCGGGGTATGGAGACTCGCCGTATCAGGGCTTCTCGACGTTTGCGGGCAATCCGTATCTGATTGACCCCGAGCAGCTGGTCGAGCGCGGCTGGCTGCGGCAGGAGGTTTTGGACAGCGTAGAGTGGTCGCAGCGGGACGATCAGGTCGACTTCCGGAAGATGTATGACGAACGGCTGCATATGCTGCAGGCGGCATTTCACGGCTTCCGGGAGGATATGCCCGCCGACTTTGCCGCATTCACAGAGCAGGAGGCAAGCTGGCTTCCGGAGTATGCGCTGTTTATGGCGATCAAGGCGCACTTTGACGACCGGCCATGGCTCGAGTGGCCGGCGGATATCCGGCTGCATCAGCCGCAGGCGCTGGCGCACTACCGGGAGCTGCTCGCGCTCGATGTACAGTTCCACTGCTTTTTGCAGTATGTGTTCCACGAGCAGTGGCAGAAATTAAGAGCCTACGCGCACGAAAACGGCGTGAAGATCATTGGCGACGTGCCGATCTATGTGCCGCTCGATTCGGCGGACGTGTGGGCGCACCCGGAGAATTTCCAGCTGGGAAGAACGGGGCGGCCCAAATGCGTGGCCGGCTGTCCGCCCGACGGGTTCAGCAAAAACGGACAGTATTGGGGCAATCCCATTTACGATTGGGAGCGCATGGAGCAAAGCGGTTTTTCGTGGTGGCTCCAGCGAACCGGCGCGGCGGGACGGAGCTACGATGTGGTGCGCATCGACCATTTCCGCGGCATCGAGAGCTATTGGAGCATTCCCGCCGTCAACAAGACCGCGCGCAAGGGACACTGGGTCAAGGGTCCGGGCATGAAGCTCGTCGGCGCGATCCAAAGCGCATACCCCGACATTGCGTTTATCGCGGAGGATCTGGGGTTCCTCACGCCGGAGGTTTTGCAGCTGGTGGAGGACTCCGGCTGGCCGGGGATGAAGGTGCTGGAGTTTGCGTTCGACCCGCGCGAGCCGAGCAATTATCTGCCGCATAAATACGGCGAGAACTGCATCTGCTACACGGGGACGCACGACAACGAGACGCTCCGGCAGTGGTGCGCGGGAATCTCACCGGAATCCGACGCTTACGCGAGAGACTATCTTGGAATTTCCAAGGCGGACGATCTGGCGAAGGCCATTATTGAGGCGGGCGCCGGCTCGAAGGCGAAGCTCTTTGTCGCGCAGATGCAGGACTATCTCGGCCTCGGCGGAGAAGCCCGCATGAACGAGCCCGGCACGCTCAAGCCGGAAAACTGGCGCTGGCGGATGCTCCCGGGGCAGGCGAGCGAAGAACTGGCACAGGAAATTTACCGTTTGACACGGGATACAAAACGCGTATAATACGTAACATAAATCGCAGCCCGCGCCGTCTGCGAGACGGCGCGGGCCGCTTGTTTTGAATCTGGACCGAAGGGTCAAAGTTTGGAGAGTGTGTATGAATAACGAAGTAGAACGAATTGTACAGCAGACCGAGGCGCTTTTGCGCCTGCGCCATGAGGAGACGCTGCAGGAGACCACGCCGCAGCGGCTGCATGAATGCCTGGGCGAGGTCGTGATGATGCAGATCAACGACAGCTGGGTCAAGACGAAGAAGCGTCAGACCGCAGGCCGCCGCGCATTTTATTTTTCGGCGGAGTATCTGGTGGGAAGACTTGTCTACAGCAACCTCTTTAACCTCGGCATTCTGGACGAGGTCAGAAAGGCGTTTCAGGAAAAGGGCGTCGACCTTGCGTGCCTCGAGGAGATCGAGGACGCGGCGCTCGGCAATGGCGGCCTCGGACGGCTCGCGGCATGCTTTTTGGACAGTGCGGCGACCTGCGACGTGCCTCTGACGGGCTACGGCCTTCGCTACCGGTTCGGCCTTTTCAAACAGAGCTTTGAAAACGGCAGCCAGCGCGAGAACGCCGACGACTGGACGAAGTTCGGAGACCCCTGGAGCCACCGGCGCGACAAGCTGGCCGTAAAGGTCGACTTTGCGAACCAGTCGGTCATCGCGGTTCCGTATGATATGCCGGTCATCGGCTATGAAAACGGGACGATCGGCACGCTCCGGCTCTGGCAGTGCGAAGCGGAGAAGGAGCTCGACTTTGACGCGTTCAACGCGCAGAATTATGTCAAGGCACTCGAAACGAAGAACAAGGCCGAGGACATTACGCGCGTTTTGTATCCGAACGACTCGACGTTGGAAGGAAAGCAGCTGCGCATCAAGCAGCAATATGTGCTCTCCAGCGCGTCGCTGCAGGATATTTTAAGAAGCTTCCGCGAGAACCACGGCTGCGACTATTATAGGCTCCCGGAGTTTGACGCGGTGCAGCTCAACGACACGCATCCGGCGATGGCGATTCCCGAGCTCATCCGACTGCTGCAGCTCGAGGGCATGGACTTTGCGTCCGCGTTCCAGATCGCCGCGCGCGTGTTTTCCTACACGAACCACACTGTCATGGGCGAAGCGCTCGAGAAGTGGGACCTGGAACTTCTGCGCTCCGTTGTGCCGGAAATCTGCGACATCATCGAGAAAATCGACACCCGGCTCAAGCAGGAGCACCCGAATAGCGGCCTTTTCATCATCAAAGATCATCAGGCGCATATGGCGAATCTCTCGGTCTACGTGTCGACGGCGGTCAACGGCGTGGCGCGCATTCACTCGGAAATTCTCAAAAATGACCTCTTCAAGGACTGGTACAAATTCTACCCCGAGCGCTTCCAGAACAAGACCAACGGCATTACGCCCCGGCGCTGGCTGGGCCTCTGCAACCCGGAGCTCTGCGGGCTTATCGAGAGCAAGGTCGGCACGGGCTTTTTAACAGACCTCGATAAGCTCGAGGGACTCAAGAATGACCTTGATGAGATGACCATCAAGCAGTTCAACGCCATTAAGCTCGAGAAAAAGCGCCAGCTCTGCGCTGTGATCGAAGAGCACGAGGGCGTGAAGCTTGACCCAAGCTTCGTCTTTGACGTGCAAGTCAAGCGGCTTCACGAGTATAAGCGTCAGCTTATGAACGCGCTTTCGATCATGGATATTTACTTCGGCCTCAAGGACGGTTCGATTCAGGACTTTACGCCGACTGCGTTCGTTTTCGGCGCGAAGGCCGCGCCCGGCTATGTGCGCGCGAAGGCCATTATCCGGTATATTAACCGTGTGGCAGAGCTGGTCAACAACGACCCGGCGGTTGCGGATAAGATGAAGGTTGTGTTCGTGCAGAACTACAACTGCTCGTATGCCGAGCACATCATTCCGGCGGCGGATATCTCTGAGCAGATTTCGCCTGCTGGCACGGAGGCATCCGGCACGGGCAACATGAAGCTGATGCTGAACGGCGCGGTCACGCTCGGGACGATGGACGGCGCGAACGTCGAAATCGTTGAGCGCGCGGGACTCGAGAATAATTATATCTTCGGCGCGAGCGTCGAGGAGATCAACGACATCCGCGAGAGCTACTGCGCGCGTGATGTGTATAACAGCAATCCGCGCATCCGCCGTGCGGTTGATACGCTTGTGAACGGCACGGTTCCGACGGATTCCGAGCTGCGTGAGCTCTATACGTCGCTGCTGGATGGCGCAAGCTGGCACCGGCCGGACCACTACTTCCTCCTCAAGGACCTGCCCTCTTACCAGCAGGCGAGACTGCAGGCAAACCGCGACTACCGCGACCGCGTGGAGTTTGGCCGCAAGTGCCTGATGAACGTCGCGTCGGCGGGCTACTTCTCGTCCGACCGTACTATTAAACAGTACGCGAAGGAAATCTGGAAGCTGTAACAGCAAGAGGAGCGCGCTGGAGCTGCTGAGAATTGCGTAGGGGTCGATGCCTACATCGACCCGGCGGTATGGACCGTTTTTACGGAAATCTTCGGCAAATTCGTAATTGCTCAATGGGGCGATGTGGGCATCGCCCCCTACGGACATTCCGGAAGTGCACGGAACCTTTGCAAGGGCGGACAGAGTTGTCCGCCCCCTACGAAGAGCAATGTGTTTTGAGCGGTGGAAAGAAGCTTGACAGACTGAGCCCCGGGCAGCGCCCGGGGCTTTTGTGGGATTTGGAAGAAGGGAGCGCAATATGGTTTTTGATTGGATCCTGCGCGGCGGGACGGTGATCGACGGGAGCGGGAAGGAAGGGGTCTCGGCGGACGTTGGCATTCTGGACGGCAAAATCGCGGCGGTCGGGGAGCTATCGGGCGCGCAGGCAAAAAGCACGCTCGATGTGACGGGAAAGCTTGTTACGCCGGGCTTTATCGACATCCACAGGCACGCGGACGCGGCGCTTTTTCGGGAAGGCTTCGGCGACGCGGAGCTCTTTCAGGGACTGACGACGATCGTCAACGGCAACTGCGGGCTCTCGATTGCCCCGAGCGGCGGCACGTATCAAAAGGAGATTTTCGACTATCTTACGCCGGTCACGGGAAGACCGGAGGAGCAGATGCGGACGGAGTCGATGGGCTCGTACTTGCAGGCGGTAAAAGAGCAGAGGTTCGCGGTCAACATCGGCATGCTGACAGGCGGCGGGACGATGCGCGCGCAGGCGGCTGGCTTCGGCGTGCAGCGATTAGACGACGTGCATTATCGGAGAATTCACGCGGCCATCGAACAGGCTTTGGCGGACGGCGCGCTCGGCGTGTCACTGGGGCTCGGGTACGCGCCGGAGTGCTTTTATACGACGGAAGAACTCATCCGGGCGCTCGCACCGCTGCAAAATTCCGGGATTCCCATCACCGTCCATATGCGGCAGGAGGGAAGCGGCGTGGAGGCGGCGCTGGAGGAGATGATCGCGGTCGGAAAAGCGCTGCGCACGCCGGTTGAAATCAGCCACTTGAAATCGATCGGAAAAGAAAACTGGCACCGGTCGACGCCCAATATGCTCCGCCGGATGGCGCAGGCGCGGGAGAGCGGCGTGGAGATTTTCTGCGACGCGTACCCGTATACGGCGGGCTCGACACAGCTCATTCACATCCTGCCCCCGGAGTGCCAGGAGGGCGGGCTCGAGGCGCTGAGTGAAAATCTCAGAAAGCCGGCGTTCCGGGCGCAGATCAGAAAGCGCATGGAGACGGGAAGCGACTTTGAAAATATTTCGCTGCTGGTCGGCTGGGAGAACATTGTCGCGTCGAGCGTCACGAGGCCGGAAAACAAAATTTACGAGGGTAAGTCGATTGCGGAAATTGCCGCCATGCAGGGGAAAGACCCCTTTGACTGCGCGTTTGATTTACTCGCTGATGAGCGGTGCGCGGTGAGCATGATCGATTTTATTACCGCCGAGGAGGACATCGAGGCGATTTTGCGCGATGAGAACACCTGCGTCATTTCCGACAGCACGTACCCCACCGAAGGACTGGTGCATCCGCGGGTGTACGGAACGTTTGTGCGGCTGTTTGAGCGGTACGTGCGCGCGGGCGTACTGCCGGTACATCAGGCAGTGCAGAAGGTAACTAGCCTTCCAGCTGCGCGGCTGCGTCTTTCCGGCAAGGGCAGACTTCAGCCGGGGATGGACGCGGATATCAATGTGTTCGCGCTGGAGGGACTTCATGAGGCGGGAACGTATCAGCAGCCGCGGCAGCTCGCGCAGGGAATGGAGCATGTGTTTGTTGCAGGAGAACCTGCAATTCTGGATGGGAAGCGCAGGGCTTCTTTTTGTGGGAAGGTGTTGGAACGGGTGAAATCCTGACATTGGAAGGCGCAAGCCTGAAATTTGAAAGTCCAACCGCTAAAATGTTCGAAACTATGAAAAATGTAAATATAACAGCGCATAGAACGGTTCTTTTTGGCAAAAATAATACTGGACACCTGCTTTCAAATGGACTATAATTTGAGAGAATGATGAAAGTGAATGTGTAGTTTCGTGTCCGGTTTGCCGCTTGGCGCGCCGGCGATAAAATAAGGAGGAAATTATTCATGTCTGTTAAAGTTGCGATCAATGGTTTTGGACGTATCGGCCGTCTGGCGTTCCGTCAGATGTTTGGCGCAGAGGGCTACGAGGTTGTCGCCATCAACGACCTGACTTCCGCCAAGATGCTGGCGCATCTGCTGAAGTACGACTCCACGCAGGGCAACTATGTTGCGCAGGGTCACACCGTTGATTTCCACGAGGGCGAAGGCGAAGACAACTACATCGTTGTCGACGGCAAGAAGATCGTCATCTACAAGGTGCCGAATGCTGCGGAACTGCCCTGGGGCAAGCTGGGCGTTGACGTTGTGCTCGAGTGCACCGGATTCTACACCAGCAAGGCAAAGGCACAGGCTCATATCGACGCAGGCGCCCGCAAGGTCGTTATCTCCGCTCCGGCTGGCAACGATCTGCCCACCATCGTCTATAACGTCAACCACAACACCCTGACCAAGGAAGACAAGATCATCTCCGCTGCTTCCTGCACCACCAACTGCCTGGCTCCGATGGCGAAGGCTCTGAACGATCTGGCTCCGATCGAGTCCGGTATTATGTGCACCATCCACGCCTACACCGGCGACCAGATGCCGCTCGACGGCCCGCAGAAGAAGGGCGACCTTCGCCGCTCCCGCGCCTGCGCTGTCAACATCGTTCCGAACTCCACCGGCGCTGCAAAGGCCATCGGCCTGGTCATCCCGGAGCTGAACGGCAAGCTGATCGGCGCTGCCCAGCGTGTTCCCACCCCCACCGGCTCCACCACGATCCTGAACGCCGTCGTCAAGGGCACTGTCACCGTTGAGCAGGTCAACGCACAGATGAAGGCGGAAGCTACCGAGTCCTTCGGCTACAACACCGACGAGATCGTCTCCTCCGACATCATCGGCATGCGCTTCGGCTCCCTGTTCGATGCAACGCAGACCATGGTTCTGCCGCTGCCGAACGGCGACACGCAGGTTCAGGTCGTCTCCTGGTACGACAACGAGAACTCCTACACCAGCCAGATGGTCCGTACGATCAAGTACTTCTCCGAGCTCGGCTAACGCAATAAAAAAACGGCAGCACAGCGTGCTGCCGTTTTTTTATGGGGAAATGTACTTCGACTGCGCGCAAGCTTTTCGCGTGCTGCGTGAAAAGCTCACACTTGCGAAGTGATAGGTATGTTTCCGGTCGGCAGAGCCGCCGGATAACATGGATTTCCATTTTATTTCGCGCTGCGGGGCGAAACTCTGCGAGGCAGACACGAAAAAGGGACGTCAACTGGCAATAGCGACAAAGCTTTGGGCGGATTTTCTGCTTGCGAAGTGAGCTGAAACGTGGTAAAATCTTACCATAGACCAATGGCAGCAAGGAGGACGACGGATGCAGCGGTTTTTGTTTCCGAGATGGAATACCGGAGCATCGAAGGGCGCGTGCGCGGCGTGCGTCCGGGGCTCGTTCGGCCTTGGACAAATGGGTCTTTTTATGTGCTTTTGATGCAGCCGATTCCCGTAGGCGGGAGTTGGCTGTTTGTGTTTCTAGGGGCGCGTCGGCAGGGCTTGGCTATGCCCCCTAAACAAGAGAAAGAGGTCAGTCTATGGAGCAGTTTCAGGCGTTTTTGGAGCAATTTCACACGAGCGGTGCGGCGGACGCGTACAGGTATCTCGGGTGCCACCCGGAGGTGAGCGAAGGCGTAAACGGATTTGTCTTCCGGACCTGGGCGCCGCAGGCGCAGTCGGTTCGCGTGACGGGAGATTTCAACTTCTGGAATGAGGAGGACCTTCCGATGCAGCCGGTCGGCTGCGGCGTGTGGGAGGCGTTTTCGAAATTCGCGCAGGCAGGTCAGCGCTATAAGCTCTGCGTCAAGACGAAAGACGGCCGGACGATCTATAAGACGGACCCCTATGGAAACCGCTGCGGGGTGCTGCCGGATACGGCGAGTATCATTGAAGCGGACGACGGCTTTGTGTGGCACGACAGCTTATATCGAGCGCGGCGCAGAAAGGAAAACGTTTTGCGCAGGCCGGTCAACATTTATGAGGTGCACGCGGGCTCGTGGAAGCGGCACGAGGACGGAAGCGTTCTGAGCTTCCGGGAGCTGGCCGGCGAGCTGCTGCCCTACGTCAAGGATATGGGCTACACGCACATTGAGCTGCTGCCGATCATGGAGTATCCCTATGACCCGTCGTGGGGCTATCAGATCACGTGTTACTATGCCCCGACGCACCGGTACGGTACGCCGCAGGATCTCAAATATTTCATCAACGAGGCGCACAAGCGGGACATCGGCGTGATTCTCGACTGGGTGCCGGCGCATTTTCCGAAGGATGAAAACGGACTGTATGAGTTTGACGGCACGTGCTGCTATGAGCTCTCCGACCCCACGATGAACGAGCACCCCGACTGGACGACGCGGATCTATGATTACGGCAAGCCTGAGGTGCGCTCGTTTTTGATCTCGAATGCCTGCTACTGGCTTACGCAGTTTCATGCTGACGGTATCCGGGTCGACGCGGTGGCTTCGATGCTGTATCTCGACTATAACCGGCCAAACTACAAGCCGAACCGGTTTGGCGGGCGCGAAAACCTGGAGGCCATCGACTTTCTGCGGCAGCTGAACGCGGCGGCGTTTCAGGCGGAGCCGTCGGTCATGATGATCGCCGAGGAGTCGACTGCGTTTCCGCTCATCACGAAGCCCGATTACGACGGGGGACTGGGGTTCCTGTTCAAGTGGAACATGGGCTGGATGAACGATATGCTGCGGTATATGTCGCTCGATCCGCTGTACCGTAAGGGAGACCACAACGCGCTCACGTTCTCTATGACCTACGCGTTTTCCGAGAACTTTATCCTGCCGCTCAGCCACGACGAGGTGGTGCACGGAAAATGTTCGCTGATCGGGAAAATGCCCGGCAATTACGACGATAAATTCAACAACCTTCGTGTACTCTATGCCTATCAGATGGCGCACCCGGGGAAGAAGCTCAACTTCATGGGAAGCGAATTTGCGCAGTTCATCGAATGGAACTTCAAGCAGGGACTCGACTGGCTCTTGCTTGGCTATGAGAAGCACGAAAAGATGCAGCATTTTGTGAAGACGCTCAACCGGTTTTATCTGGAGCACCGCGAGCTGTGGGAGAACGACTCCGACTGGGGCGGGTATGAATGGATTGAGCCGGACGACCGGGACAACTCCGTCATCGCCTTCCGACGCAAAGACCGGAAGGGACGGGAGCTGGTCGTCGTCTGCAATTTCTGCCCGGTGCTGCGCGAAGACTACCGGCTTGGGCTTCCGAAAGTCGGCTGGTATATTCCGGTGCTCAACACCGACGACGAGGAATTTGGCGGATACGGGTTTGAACCCACGATCGTCCGCACCGAAAAGAAGCCTTCACACAATCAGGCGCAGAGCGGTCTGTTCCGCATTCCGCCGATGAGCGTCTGCTTCTATCGATACACGCGCGCCAGACCCCAAACGAAACCGTAACGCAAGAGGAGGAAACAGAAATGCAATTTCAGAAAAAGCGTTGTGTCGCGATGCTGCTGGCAGGCGGGCAGGGAAGCCGCCTGATGGTTCTGACGGAGAACACGGCAAAGCCCGCGGTTCCCTTCGGCGGCAAATACCGGATCATTGATTTCCCGCTGTCCAACTGCGTCAACTCCAAGATCGATACTGTCGGTATTCTGACGCAGTATCAGCCGCTGGAGCTGAACGAATATATCGGAAACGGCCAGCCGTGGGGCCTCAACTCCTCGCACGGCGGCGTGCAGGTGCTGCCGCCCTACGCCAAGAGCAAGAACTCCGAATGGTACAAGGGCACGGCGAACGCCATCTACCAGAACATCGGCTTTATCCAGCGCTATAACCCGGACAACGTGCTCATTCTCTCGGGCGACCATATCTACAAGATGGACTACGCGGCGATGCTGAAGTTCCACGAGAGCATGGAATCGGACTGCACGATTGCCGTGCGCGACGTGCCCTTAAAAGAGGCGTCCCGCTTTGGTATTATGAACACGCGCGAGGACGGCTCAATCTACGAGTTTGAAGAGAAGCCGAAGCACCCGAAATCCACGAACGCGTCGATGGGCATTTACGTCTTCAAGTGGAGCGTTCTCAAAGAGTTCCTCGAGGCGGATGAAGCTGACCCCACGAGCGAAAACGACTTCGGCAAGAACATCATCCCGGCGCTTTTAAATTCCGGGCACCGGCTGTTTGCCTATCAGTTTGACGGATACTGGAAGGACGTGGGCACGATCTCGAGCCTCTGGGAGGCGAACATGGACCTGCTCGGCAAGCACCCGGCATTCGATATCTACGGTCCGGAAGGGCACAAGATCTACGCCAGAAATGCGACGAAGCCCGCAAGCTACATTGCAAAATCGGCGGAGCTGCACGAGAGCTTCGTAGCCGACGGATGTGAAATTTTCGGCATGATTGACCACTCGGTCATCTCGACCGGCTGCACGGTCGGCAAGGGCGCGGAGGTCATCGACAGCGTGATCATGCCGGACGTGGTGATTGAAAACGGCGCATCCATCCGCAACGCGATCATTGCAGAGGGCTGCGTTATCCGCGCGGGGGCGAAGATCGGCGGAGACATCGAAAACGGCGAGCGGCGCATCAGCGTCATCGGCAAGGAGAAGGAAATTTCCGAGGGCACGGTCATTGAGCCGGGCGCGATCGTCTGATGAAGGGGGGACGCGAACATGGAAGCAATGGGCATTATTTTCTCGAACATCTATGACAGCAAGATGGGAAACCTCACCTGGGAGCGCACCTCGGGCTCGATTCCGTTCGGCGGGCGCTACCGGCAGATCGACTTCGTGCTCTCGAACATGAGCAACTCCGGTATCCGGAACATCGGCATCATCACAAAATATAATTACCAGTCGCTGATGGACCATCTGGCGAATTGCGAGGACTGGGACCTGCATCTGGGCGAAAACGTGCGATTTTTGCCGCCGTACGCAACAGGACACACGGGCGCGTACCGCGGAAAGCTCGAGGCGCTGCAAACGGCGCTGCCGGTTTTAGAGCGAAGCGACGCGGAATATGTCATTTTGTCGGATACGACGGTTCTGTGCGCGATCGATTTCTCGGAGGTCGTTGACGCACATGTGGCCTCGGGGTGTGATCTGACGGTGGTTGCAAAGGCAGGAAGAGCCGACGGACGGCGCACGCAGACGCTGGCATTGAAGGTAGACGAGAGCGGAAAGGTCGTCGATCTGGCGGTTGACTACTGCGCGCCGAAGGATTATCTTTCCGGTATGAGCATGTTTGTCATCGAGCGCAAGAAGCTTCTGAACATCATCCAGGAGCTGGTGCCGCACGGAAAGTGCTATTTTGAGCGGGACTTTGTGCTGCCGCAGTACAACGAGGGAAAGCTCTCCGTGAACGTCTATTCGTTCCAGAATATTGCGCTCTTCAACGAGAGCCTGCAGGAATTTTACGAGAATAACCTGAGGCTTCTCGACCAGGACGTGCGGCACAGCCTGTTCCGGACGAATCTTCCGATCTATACGAAGGTCCGCGACTCGGTGCCGACGCTGTTTGGCGAGCACGGACAGGCCTCCGACTGCCTGGTGGCCGACGGCTGCCATATCTTCGGAAACGCGAACCACTCGGTCATTTTCCGCGAGGTCGATCTGGACGAGGATACGCAGGTGGAGAGCTCGGTTCTGATGCAGGGAAGCAAGGTCGGCGCGCGGTCGCAGCTGCGCTATGTGATTTTGGATAAAAATGTTACTGTCAAACCGGATACCAGACTCCAGGGCACGCCGGAGCATCCGCTTTATATCAGCAAAGGAGTTACCGTATGAAAATTGCAATGGTCGCTTCCGAGGCCGCCCCGTTTGTCAAGACGGGCGGCCTTGGCGATGTCTTGCAGGCGCTGCCGCAGGCATTATCAAATATCAAGAATAACGAAGTGAGCGTGTTTATCCCGTTCTATGACCGGATCAAATATTCCGGGAAATACGACGTGGAATTTCTGGGTTATTTTGACGTGCCGCTGGCCTGGCGGCGGGAATACGTGGGACTCTTGCGGCTCAAGAGCCGGAGAAAAAAGCTCAGGATCTATTTTATTGACAACGAGCACTATTTCTGCCGCGGCTGTGTGTACGGGTGCGCGGACGACGGAGAGCGGTACGCATATTTTGCGAAGGCGGCGCTTGCATCCATGGCGTTCATCGGCTTGCAGCCCGATATCATCCACTGCCACGACTGGCAGGCGGCGCTGGTTCCGCTGCTTCTCAAGACCGAGTACCACGAGAGCTTCCCAAACGCGAAGAGCGTCTTCACGATTCACAACATCGAGTATCAGGGCAAGGCGAACCTGAGCTTTAATTACGATGTGATCGGCCTTCCCAGAGCGTGCGACGAGGTTCTGCGCTTTGACGACTGCACAAACTTCATGAAGGCCGCGATCGTAACGGCCGATCAGGTGTCGACCGTGTCGCAGACGTACTGTCAGGAACTGCGATACCCTTACTATGCGCATGGCATGTCGCAGGTGCTCTCGAGCCGGGGCGGCGATTTTACCGGCATTACGAACGGCATTGACACGAAGCTTTTTGACCCCATGACGACCGAGGGGTTGGCCGCGCATTATAATGAAAAGACGTTCAAAGAAGGGAAGCTCCAGAACAAGCTGGCGCTTCAAAAAACGCTGGGACTGCCCGAGGACCGCGATACGGCGATGCTTGCAATGGTGACGCGTCTTGCCGGGCACAAGGGCATTGATCTTCTTTGCTATATTGCCGAGCGGCTCATGTCCCGGCGAGTACAGCTCGTGGTCATCGGCACGGGCGAGGAGAAATACGAGTGGTTCCTGCGGGGACTTCAGGAGCGGTTCGGGCGGCAGGTGAGCGTGAATCTGTGCTTCAGCGCGGACCTTGCAAACGTTGTGTACGCGGGGGCAGACCTCTATCTGATGCCGTCAAAGTCCGAGCCCTGTGGGCTCTCGCAGCTGATGGCGATGCGCTTCGGCGCGGTGCCGGTCGTGAACGCGACGGGAGGCCTTAAAGATACGGTCCCGCCCTATGAAGGGCCCGAGAGCGAGGGACGCGGCTTTACGTTCCAGAGCTATAACGCCGACGATTTCCTCGCGGCCATCGACCGGGCGCTGGCGCTTTACTATGACGCGCCGGAGCAGTGGCAGGAGCTCGTGCGGCACGATATGTCGCAGGACTTTGGCTGGGACAAGGGCGCGGAAAGCTACATGGCGCTCTATCACAAAGCATTGGGGGACAAGGCATGACAAAGGAAATGCTGCATCAGCTGGTAGAAGAGACGTGTCTTCGCATGTTTGGCTGCGAGCTGCGCGAGGCGACAGAAAAGCAGGCCTATCGCGCGCTCTGCGTGACGGTGCGGATGATGCTGGAGGACAAGCAGCGCGCGTTTCAGGCAGAAACCAAGGAAAAAGAGCGCAAGCAGGTCTACTATATGTCGATGGAGTTTCTTGTCGGCACGTCGCTTCGGAACAATCTCTTTAATTTGGGGCTTTACAGCGAGGCAGACGAGGTTTTAAAGGAGCTCGGGTTCTCGCTTCCGAAGCTCTGCGAGATGGAGCCGGACGCGGGACTTGGAAATGGCGGCCTGGGGCGGCTTGCCTCGTGCTACATGGACGCGGCGACGGGACTTGAGTACCCGGTGACGGGCTTTTCGATTCGCTATGAGTTCGGCATTTTCAAGCAGAAGATCGTCGACGGCTGGCAGATCGAGTTCCCGGACGACTGGCTGGGACTGGGCGATGTGTGGCTGCACACGAGAGAAGATGACGCGGTCGAGGTGCGCTTCGGCGGAACGGTGCATGAGTGGATGGACCACGGCAAGTTCAAGGCCGCGCAGGTGGGCTATCAGTCGGTGATGGCCGTGCCGCACGATTTTTACATTTCGGGCTACCACGCGGACGCAGCAAACAAGCTGACGCTCTGGTCGGCAACGGTGCCGCACGGGTTTGACATGGCAGCATTTTCGCGCGGAGATTACGCGCGGGCGCTCGAGCAGAACACAATGGCGGAGACCATCTCGAAGGTTCTGTATCCGGCGGACGATCATATCGAGGGAAAGAGACTTCGGCTCAAGCAGCAGTATCTGCTGGTGTCCGCGTCGCTGCAGACGATTTTAAAGGAGCACTGCAAGCAGTACGGCACGCTTACGAACCTTGCAGACAAAGTGGCTGTGCATATCAACGACACGCACCCGGCGCTCTGTGTGCCGGAGCTGATGCGGCTGCTCGTCGACCAGTATGAAATGGGCTGGGACGAGGCCTGGGACATCACGTGCAAGTGCCTTTCCTACACGAACCATACGGTTATGGCCGAGGCGCTCGAGCACTGGCAGATCGATCTGTTCCGCGAGCAGCTGCCGCGGGTATACGGCATTGTGCGCGAGATCGACCGGCGGACGCGCAACCAATTGCAGCTGGCGTATCCGGGCGACTGGGCAAAGATCGACTACATGGCGCCCATCTCCGGCGGAGAGGTGCGGATGGCGAATCTCTGTCTGGCGGCGTGCCACAAGGTAAACGGCGTGTCGCAGCTGCATACGCAGATCTTGAGAGACGGCATTTTCCGGGACTACGCGCAGTTAGACGAGAGCCGGTTTATAAACGTCACAAACGGCATTGCCTACAGACGTTGGCTTTGTCAGGCGAACCCGGCTTTGACCCGGTATCTCACGGAGCTCATCGGAAGCGGATTTACGAAGGACGCGCGGGAGCTCGAGAAGCTGATGAGCTTCTACGATAACGAAGAGGTTCTCGCGAAGCTGCGCGCGATCAAATTGGAGAATAAGAAGCGGTTGGCGGCGTATGTGAGCCGCGCCAACGGTGTGAACCTTGACCCGGAGAGTCTTTTTGACGTGCAGGTCAAGCGGCTGCATGAGTATAAGCGGCAGCTTCTGAACGTGCTGCATATTTTAAGGCTGTACCTGGAGATCAAGGACGACCCGCAGATGGAGGTGACCCCGCGCACGTTTATCTTTGCGGCCAAGGCCTCGGCCGGCTATCAGATGGCAAAGCGGATCATATCCTTAATTGTGGCGGTTGCGGACATGGTGAACGCCGACCCGGCGATGCACGGAAAGCTCAAGGTTGTGTTCATTGAGGACTACAAGGTGTCTCTTGCCGAGATCATCATTCCGGCGGCGGATATCTCCGAGCAGATCTCCGTTGCGGGCAAGGAAGCGTCCGGCACGGGCAACATGAAGCTGATGATCAACGGCGCGGTGACGCTTGGGACGCTTGACGGCGCAAATGTCGAAATCTGCCAGCAGGTGGGAGAGGAGAACATGTTCCTCTTCGGTCTGCACGCGGAGCAGGTCGAGGCGCTGTGGAGAAGCGGCTATGACCCGAGCGCGTATCTGACGGAACCTTTGAACCGGGTGCTGGGCATGCTGACCTCCGGCGCGCTCGGCGGCAAGAAGTTTGAGGACATCGTCCAGAGCCTGACCTCCAACCACTTCGGCACGGCGGATGGGTATATGACGGTAGCGGACTTTGAGAGCTACTGCCAGGCGCAGCAGCGGGTTGGCGTGGCGTGGAAGGACCAGCGGAAATTCGGCAACATGGCGCTTGTGAACATCGCGAAGGCGGGCATTTTCTCGTCGGACCGCGCGGTGGAGCAGTACGCGGAAGAAATCTGGAATCTGGACTAAGAAGTAATGCGAATTTTATTTGACAGCAAGCTATCCCAATTCAAGACCCCATTCGGGACGCTGCGGCCGGGAGAACAATGCCGCCTGCGGGTGGATATCCCGGTCTCTTGCCGGACGGTGAGAGCCGAGGTGCGGTTTTTGCAGGACGACGGCGTGACGGAGGCATTTTGCGCGCCGCTTCGAAAGACGGAGGAAAATGCGCTCTACGAGGCGTGGAGCGGGGGATTTTCGTTTGAAACTGCGGGACTTTATTTCTACTATTTTTTCATCACGACACAGAACGAGGCCTTCCGGCTCATGAAGCAGGGAAACGACACGAATATCGAGGCGGGCGACCTGTGGCAGGTCAGCTGCGTGGAGGAACGATACCCTGCGCCGAAGTACGCAAAGGGCGCAGTCATGTATCAGATTTTCCCCGACCGGTTCTATCAGGCGGGGAGCTGCGACTGCAAAGAGAAACTCCAACCCTATTGGGTGCATGAAGACAAGCATGATATGCCCGTGTATCTGCCGGATGCGAACGGCAAGGTCTGGAACAACGACTTTTACGGCGGGAATCTTGCAGGCATCCGCGAAAAGCTTTCCTATTTGCAGGAGCTCGGCGTGGAGCTTTTGTATCTGAACCCGATATTCTTTGCGTTTTCGACGCACCGGTACGACACGTGCGACTATGGGCGCATCGACCCGATGCTGGGGACGGAGGACGATTTCCGGGCGCTGTGTGAAGATGCGCACGCGCGGGGGATGAAGGTGATCTTAGATGGTGTGTTTTCCCATGTGGGAAGCAGGAGCCGGTATTTTCAGGAGGCCATCTCGGACCCGAATTCCAAATACCGCGACTGGTTCGACTTCAAGCACTATCCGGATAGCTACACCAGCTGGTGGGGGATCACGGATCTTCCGTGCGTGAAAAAAGACAACGAGGACTTTTTGCGGTACATCATTGACGGCGAAGACGCCATCGCCGTACACTGGCTGCGCGCGGGCGCGGATGGATGGCGGCTTGACGTGGTCGACGAGCTGCCGGATAGCTTTGTGATGCGGCTGCGCGATCGGATCCGGGCGGAAAAGCCGGACGCGCTGCTCATCGGAGAAGTCTGGGAGGATGCGTCCAACAAGATCGCCTACGGTGTTCGGCGGCGGTATTTTGTCGACCGGGAGCTAGACTCCGTGATGAACTACCCGTGGCAGAAGGAGATTCTCCGGTTTGTGCGCGGGGAAGCAGACGGAAGCGATTTGGGCGAGCGGATCATGACGCTGGCGGAAAATTATCCGGCGGATGTGCTCGCCTGCGTGATGAACATTTTATCGACCCACGACACGCCGCGGGCCATCAACGCCCTTCTCGACCCGAGAGACGGCGACCGGGCGGAGCTTGCCAAGCGGCAGTTTTCGCAGGAAGACCTGGCTCGCGGAAAAGAGCTTTTGCGTATGGCGGCGTTCTTGCAGTTTACGCTCCCTGGCATTGCCTGCATTTATTACGGAGACGAGGCCGGGATGACCGGCTACCGCGACCCCTTCAACCGGCGGTTCTATCCGTGGGGCGAGGAGGACGAGAGCCTCGTCGCGTTTTACCGGACGCTTTCGAAGCTTAAAAGGACGCTCCCGGCGCTGCGGTCCGGCGATGTGACGGTTGTGGAGGCCGGAAACGGGCGGCTGATGTTTTTGCGGAGGACGAAGGAGCAGACGCTCTGCGTGTGCTGCAACAAATCGCGCAAGATATGGGAGCTGAACGGTCCGGGCGAGGTCCTGATGGGCGGCGGCATTGCCTCCCTGCTGCCCGGGAAGGTGCGCCTTGGAGAGGGCGGATACTGCCTTGTCACGCGCGAGGGACGCAAGATGTTGTAAGAAAATGCAAGCCTGACCGCAAGATAATACTTTACAAATATCCGGGCGGACGGTATAATGTCTCTGATAACAGGATACCGCCAGCTTGTGTCTGGACGCGGGGGCCTTCGGGTACGCGGACGGAGGAAACGGGAAGGAAAACAGACGCCGCCCGGCACTGTATGCACGAGTCTGAACGCATAGGCGAAAGCCGGTCATTGGGAAACCGAGAAGGCTGCGCAAGGACGCGGGGGAAGCCCCGGACGTGTGAGTCAGGAGACCTGCAAGGTGGTTGTATGCGGCGCTGCGGGAAAAGGCGGCGGGCATACAGTTTGCGCAGAAAAACGGCTGCTGCACCGATCGGGTGCGGCAGCTTTTTTTGTTTGCGGAAGGCTTCGAAGGCAGAGGCTTGGTTTCCGGGAAGACAGGCGAAATACGCCGGGAACATGGAGGAAGGTATGAAGAAGAGAATTGTCTCGCTGGTGCTGGCATTTGTGTTGGTACTCGGGCTGCTGCCGGGATCGGTGATGGCCGCGTGGCTCAGTTTCCGGGGAAACGGGAGCAACATGGGCATTACAAACGTGCAGACGCCCGCGCCTGACTATGCAAAGCTCCAATGGGCGGCTAAAATCGGCACGTCGGCGGAGGGCATGACGACAAGCACCGTCTATGCCGGGCAGCCGGTCGTGGAGGGTGAGTTTGTCTATGCGACGGCGGGGCGGACGCTTTATAAGATCAAGGCGCTGGACGGAAGCGTGGCCGTGCAGCAGGTGATGGACGGGAAGGACCGTTTCGGCACGATCCCGCCGACGATCGCCGGGGACACGATCTATGTGGCGCTGGACGGCGGCATGGTCGAGGCATTCAACAAGGATACGCTCGCAAAGAAATGGACGCTTGGCGGGCTTTCCGCCGGAGGGCAGAACAGCTGCCCGGTTCTGGTGTCCGAAGGCCGGGTCTACACGGGATTTTATGATTCGGAGACCGGCGCGCAGAACTATGTCTGCCTGACGACGGCGGGAAAGCGCGTCTGGAGCTATGAAAATGCGGGCGGCTTTTACTGGGCCGGCGCGGTCGCGGTCGGGGACTATATTTTTGTCGGCACGGACGACGGGGAGCCAAGCGGCGCAAGCGGAACCTCGCGCATTTTGAGCTTCCGCAAGGATGAAACGAGCCAGAACCCCGTTCCCAAGGCGTGTAAGCTCGAGGGGCTCGGCGACCAGAGAAGTTCGCTCGCGTATTCCGAACAGACCGGGCGGATTTATTTTACGACGAAGGGCGGCTATCTCTGCTCGGCGAAGGTGGACGGCAAGGCCGGTACGCTCACGGAGCTCAGGACCTGCCTTCTCGGCATGGGAAGCACGAGCACGCCGGTCTATTATAAGGGCTATGTCTACGTCGGAACCGGAACGGGGCCGGGGCCGAGCGGTGGGTTTGCCATTGTGAAGGAGAACGCGCAGACGGGTGATCTGACGCTCCAAAGGGAGCTCACGATGCCCGGCAGCACGCAGGGCTCGCCCCTTCTGAGCACAGCGCGGGAGGCGGAGGGGTATCTCTATTTCTATGAATGCGCAAACTATAAGCCGGGCGGGCTTATCTGCATCCGGGTGAACGCGAATCGCCCGGAGAGCACGACCGCGTCGGACGTCTTTACGATCTTTGACGCGGCGGATTATCCGGAGTACTGCGCGGCAAGCCCGGTCTGCGGAGACGACGGCACCATTTATTACAAAAACGACTCCGGCTATCTGTTCGCGGTCGCGAAAACGCAGGCTCCGGCGGTCAAGTTTACCCGGCATCCGCAGAGCGCGGCATATGCGCCCGGAAAGACGGCACAGGCCCTTACGGTGACGGCAGTGGCGGCAGACAATGCGGCGCTCAGCCATCAGTGGGAGAAGTCTTCAGATGAAAAAAGCTGGACGGCCATCGAACGTGCGACGACGAGCAGCTATGTCCCAGAAATTCCGGCGAAAATCGAGGGCGAGCAGGTAACCTATTACCGCTGCAAGGTGACGTCTACCCTGAACGGGAAGACGGCGTGGGATGTGTCGCACACGGCGGCCATCACGGTCAAGGCGCTCAGCGCGGACACGACGATTTCCTATATTGTGACCGACGGCAACGAGGAACCGACAGGCGCACCGACGGCGGCTTCGGTCAGTGAAACAACAGTTGTGCTCAACTATGCGGAGCTGGGGGCGAAGAAACCGCGCGTCTGGTTCCAGCCGCCGCAAGGCGGCACGCTGCGCGTAACGCTTGGTACGTGCGACGACCCGGCGGCGCGCTATGACGGTTCGGGTGATTATACCGACCGCGTCTACTTCCGAAGTGGTATAACGGGCACGAATATCATCCGTGTCACCGCGACGGCGGAAGATGGCGTGACGCAGACGACGTATACCTTCGTTTTGACACCGGACGGAAACTATGACGGCCTGCGGAGCGTCTATGTGACGATCACGGATCAGGGAAGCGTCGCTGTGGCGCAGAAGAAGCTTTCTGTGGACGACCGGAACGGGGACGGCAAAATTACGAACGACGATGTGCTCCGCGCGGTGCATGCGAAATACTGCCCGGACGGTGTGAGCGGCTATCAAGCGGCGGATAGCGAATACGGCGCATATATCACGAGGTTCTGGGGTAAGGATACCGGCAACACCGGCTACTGGAATGGCGGCCGGATGTGCATGGGACTTGACGAGGAGGTCTCGGACGGCGACCACTTTGTCGCGATGGCGTATGTCAAGTCTTATCCGGAGACGGAAAGCTACGCGAAGTTCGGCGAATTTTCTTACACTGCGTCCGCAAACGCGGCGGTTTCAATCTCGCTGGAAACAGTGACCGGCTATGACGCCTCATATAACCCGGTCTTCGGCGGCTGCGAGGGCGCACAGATCACGGCTTGCCGCGTCACGGACGGCGCGACGGGAGAGGCATTGGAAAGCGATCTGTATACAGTCGCGGAAACGGGAAACGGATATTATACCGTGACGTTCTCGCAGGCGGGAGAGTATTATCTGGTTGCCGCGAATGCAGCGGGAACGATCGTCCCGGCGGTCTGCACCATCAGCGTTTCGGACGGACAGGCGCCGGGCGAGGAGATCACCGTGACATTCTCGCTGCTGGGCGATGAAGCGCACGGCGCAGACGGAACGGCGCATACGCTGAAAAATGGCAATCTTGCGACTTGGATCGACAAGGCCAGTGTGACGGTTCCGGCGGGCGCGACGGCGCTGGACGTGATCGAAAAGGCGTTTGTTTTGCAGGAGGACCCGACGTATAGCTGGAAGGGCGACCCGGGGTATATTCGCTCGGTGACGAGATCGGTCAAGGGCGGCACCACGACGACGCTTGCCGAGGGAAGCAACGGCACAAACTCCGGGTGGATGTACACGTTCAATGGCGTTCATACTGACAAGGCGGTAAACGAGCAGGTCGTTGGGGACGGAGACAAAATTGTGCTCCACTATACGGACGACTACACGCTCGAAGCCGGCATGGTCTACACGCCGGCGGACGTGATGGAGCGGATCGGCGCGATCGGCGAGGTGACGAGGCTGAGCGGCCCCGCCATCGACGCGGCGAGAAGCGCGTATGATAGCTTGACCGATGAAGAAAAGGCGCAGGTCAAGAACTATAAGACGCTGCTGGACGCGGAAGAGGCGTTCCGGAACCTTTCTTCCAGCGTCGACTGGAGGACGGCATATCGCGAGACGGGAACAAAGCTGCTCGATCTGGTGCTGCAGGGCAAGTGGACGACGGGCTCGGTCGGCGGAGAGTGGATGATGCTCGGCCTTGCCAGAAGCGAGCGGCTCTATGGCGGCGACGTGGAGGACTATATCAAGGCGCTCGAGTCGTTTGTCAAAGGCAATATCAACACCAATGGCCAGATCAAACGAAACGGTGATGCGAGACCCACAGAAAATGCGCGTGTGGCGCTGGCGGTGTCGGCGCTTGGCTATGACGCGCGGAGCTTTGCGGGCTATGATCTGCTCGCGGCGCTGAAAAATACCGCGTGGGTCACGAAACAGGGCAATAACGCGTCCGCGTTTGCGCTTCTGGCGATGAATGCGAAGACGGCGTATCTTGCGGGCGATGAAGCGCTGCAGCGCGCGGCGGAAACGCTGGTCAAGAGCCTTGTTGACAAGCAGAATCCGGACGGCGGCTGGGCAAATACGACGGGAAACAGCGACCTTGACACCACGGCGATGGCGCTCACAGCGCTGGCAGCCTATCGGCAGGACAACCGGGACGCTGCGGACGCGATCACGCTGGGCCTTTCCTATCTGGCGGGCCAGCAGCTTCCAAGCGGCGCAATCGGAACCACGGCGGAGACGACGGCGCAGGCGCTCGTTGCGCTGAGCACGCTGGGGATTGACGCGGCGACGGATGCGCAATTCAGCAAGGACGGAAAGAACGTACTTGACGGGCTGCTGCAATATTATTTGGATGGCGGCGGGTTCTATCACGCGGCGAGTGCGGCGGGCTACAACCAGATGGCAAGCGAGCAGGCGTATTATGCGCTGGCAGCTTACGCGAGGCTCGCAAGCGGCAATGCGCACGGGCTTTATGACATGGACGATGCGAAGAAGCTCGACGACGCGGCGCTGGATGACGTTCTGCGGGAGATCGAAGCGCTGGGCGAGATCACCGACGCGAGCCGGGAGACCTATGTCAAGCTCGAGACCATCCGGCAGAAAATCCGCTATCTGAAGGACGAGGACAAAAAGACCGCGCAGGACGCGCTTGAAGAAAAGCAGAGCGCGTTCGATGAGATTCTCGCGGAGAAGAAGCAGACGGCACGGACGGTTTCGCTTTCCAAGGTCTATGACGCGGTCATTGACGCGGCAAGAAAGGAAGATCCCTCGCTTCTGACCGACGCGGCGCTCGAAGAGGTTCGCAAGGTGATGGCGCAGGCGGAGAAGGATATCCAGGACGCGGCGCACACGGGAGAGATCGGAGACATTCTCGCCAAAGCAAAGACCGATATGGAAAATGCACTGCATACGATGAAGGTCTCGTTCCGGCTGATCGGAGACTTTTTGCACGAGGAACAGGGGGACGAGCACAAGGACTATGTGACATGGATTCAGACGAAGACCTATTCTCTCAGCGCCGGAGCGACGGTGAAGGATTTGCTGGAAAAGGCGCTGGACGAGACAGGGCTTCAGGAAACCGGTGCGGACGACGGCTATGTCAGCTCGATTCTGGCGCCCGAGGCACTGGGCGGCTACTGGCTGAGCGAGATGGACAACGGCGCGAACTCCGGCTGGATGTACACCGTGAACGGCGAGCATCCCGATCAGGCGCTGAATGATTTCACGCTCGAGGCGGGCGACAAGGTCATCTGGCACTATGTCGACGACTACACGACCGAGGCCGACGCGGAGACGTGGCTCAAGGCGGCGGATATTTCGCCGGAGGAGTACGCGAAGCAGAAGCTGGCGCGGATCGTGCAGGTGATCGGCGGCGGCACGGTGGAGCCGACTCTTGGCTTTTCGCAGCTCGGCGCGGATGTGACGTTTACCTTCGAGCCGGATACGAACCAGCAGCTGCTGGAGGTGACAGTGGACGGCAAGTCCATCGGGACGCCGGAGAGCTATACGTACAAGAACCTGACGTTAAACAGCCGGATCGTGGCGACGTTTACGGGCGCGATGCTCTTCTTGGATGTGCGGCGCGAGGACTGGTTCTACAGCGATGTGCGCTATGTGGTCGAGCATGGGCTGTTCCACGGAACGACGCAGGAGCTCTTCTCCCCGAACGCGCCGATGACGCGCGGAATGCTGGTGACAGTCCTGTACCGGCTGGCGGAAAGCCCCAAGAGCGCGGCGGACAGCGGCTTTGCCGATGTGGCGGCGGGCAAGTATTACGCAGATGCGGTCTCGTGGGCGGCAGAAAACGGCATTGTGAGCGGTGTGAGTGATGGACGCTTTGCACCTGACAGCAAGGTAACGCGCGAGCAGCTGGCGGCGATTTTGTACCGGTATGCAAGGGAAAAGCGCTATGACACAGGCAAGACGGCCGATCTGACGGGCTTTGCCGACTACGAGCAAATCTCTGGCTACGCCGCCGAGGCACTTGACTGGGCGAACGCGGAAGGGCTTGTCAGCGGCAGAAGCAAAACGGCGCTTTCTCCGCAGGGGCAGGCCACGCGCGCGGAGGTTGCGGCGATTTTGCACCGGTTTGCGGAAAATGTTGCAAAATAATTGAAAAACAGGTAACATGGGCGATAGAATGCCCTGACGCGAAGACCGGGCTCTGGGATGCAGGGCCCGGCCTTGGCAGATTTGTGGACAAAAGGAGGATGCGGCAATGACGCGGACGAGACGGTTAGTGGCGTTTGTGCTGGCACTGGCGCTTTGCGTAGGCTTGATGGTTCCGGCGATGGCGGCGGATGTGGGCACGCAGTATGAAAAGACAGCGGGGTATGTGGCGAAGACGGTCGCAAGCCCCGGGTTTGGCTCGATTGGCGGGGACTGGGCGGTGCTCGGTCTTGCCAGAGGCGGAGCAGACGTCAAGAGCGGATATTTTGAGGGATATTACGAGAGACTGGAGAGCTACGTAAAATCCTGCGAGGGCGTGCTGCACAAGCGGAAGTACACGGAGTACTCGAGAGTCGCCCTTGCGGTGACGGCGATCGGGAAGGACGCGCGCGATGTCGCGGGGTATAACCTTCTGCTGCCGCTGGGAGACTATGAAAAGACGGTCTATCAGGGCGTGAACGGCGCAATTTTTGCGCTGCTGGCGCTGGATGCGGGGCAGTATGAGGTGCCTGTGAATACCGACGCGAAGACACAGGCAACGAGAGAACTCTATGTGCAGAAGATTCTGGGTTCCCAGCTTTCAGACGGCGGCTGGAACATTGCGGGCACGGCGGCGGACGCAGATCTGACGGCAATGGCTTTGCAGGCGCTGGCCGGGTATACGGCGCAGGCTTCCGTGAAGGCGGCGGTCGAGAAGGGCGTTGCAGCGCTCTCCAAATTGCAGGGAGCAGACGGCGGATTTTCGACCGGCGGGGCAGCTACGTGCGAATCGAACGCGCAGGTGCTCGTGGCGCTGGCGGAGCTTGGAATTTCGCTGGATGACAGCCGGTTCGTAAAGAACGGAAACACGGCGCTGGATGCGCTTTTGACCTACGCGAACGCAGACGGCAGCTTCCGGCACGCCTTAGATGGCGATGCAAACGAGATGGCGACTGAGCAGGCGCTCTATGCCTTGGCGGCCGCGAAGCTCGCCGAGAGCGGGAAGTCGCTTTACAAGATGGACGCGCCCAAGGCGGATGCTTCGAGCGGGACGTTCCGCGATGTGGTCGGGCACAAGAACCAGAAGGCGATTGAGGCTTTGGCCGAGAAGGGCGTGATCAACGGCATGACGGCAGATACGTTCGCGCCGGACGCCGGGCTTACGCGGGCGCAGTTCTGCGCGATTGTCGTGCGGGCGCTGGGGCTTTCGCAGGAGAAAACGGCGGAGTTCACGGACGTTTTGCAGTCGGACTGGTTCTGCGGCTTCGTCGGCGCGGCAAGCAAGGCCGGGATCGTCAACGGCGTTGGAAATGGAAAATTCAATCCGCAGGGCGCAATTACGAGAGAGCAGGCGGCGACGATGCTGGCGAGAGCTTCTAAAACGCTGGGACTGTTCGGTGAGGCCAAAGATGCGGATTCGGCGCTCAAAACGTATCCGGATGCGGCGAAGGCATCAAGCTACGCAAAAGATGCGCTGGCGTTCTGTGCGGAACATAATATTCTGGAATCGGACCGGACAGAGCTCAGGCCGGGTGAGGCCATTTGCCGCTGCGAGGTGGCGCAGATGGTCTGGAATCTGCTGGCGGCAGCCGGGGAGGTATAAATGAAGGAATTTGGACGGCGCGCGCTGGCGCTGGTCCTTGCGGTGCTGCTGCTGGGACTGTGCGCTTGCAGCGCGAAGACGGAACCAGCACAGGAAGAGACGGCTGCGTCGTCGGCGGCAGAGCCTGCGCAGGAGGCAGCGAAGCCGGAGGAAACGCCGGCTGCGGAGGAGCCTTCGAAGAATGAGGCGGCTGATGCGGCTGCCGAGGAGCAGCCGGAGACGGTTGAACCCGAAACGAACGAAGCGACTGCGCAGGAACCCGAGGTGCGCGCGCCGATCGACGAGCTGCCGGAGCAGGAAGTGCCTGCGGCGACGGACGTGCCGCTTACGTGCACGATCAGCATCAGCTGCGCGACGATTCTCGATCACTTAGACGAGATTGACCCGGAGAAGGTCGAGCTTGTGCCGGAGGACGGCTGGATCCTTGCGCCGGTGACGGTCGAGTTTACGGCAGGACAGAACGTGTTTGACGTTTTGCTGGCGACGGTGAAGGCCAACGCGATTCATATGGAGTATCAGAACACGCCGATGTATGAGACGGCTTATATCGAGGGCATTGGCAACCTCTATGAGTTTGACTGCGGCGCGCTCTCGGGCTGGATGTATCGAGTCAACGGCTGGTTCCCGAACTACGGGTGCAGCCGGTACGCTGTGCAGGCAGGCGACGTGATCGAGTGGATGTACACCTGCGATCTGGGGAGCGACGTCGGAGGCGGCGTGAGCCAGGGATACGAGGAGTGAAAAAGGAAACGCACGGGGAGGGGACTCTTCGTGCGTTTTTTGTCGGGGGTGGCTATTTTTTTGAAAGTATGGTATAATATAAACATAAACGGGAATGCAAAGGAGGCGGCGAGATGGCGGTGACGCTCAACCCGGACAAGGAGGTCGTGCGGGCGGTGCGGGAAGGCCTTAAGAAGACCGGAGGCTACTGTCCGTGCAGACTCGAACGGACGGAGGACAACAGGTGCATGTGCAGGGAGTTCCGCGAGCAGATCGATGATCCCGACTTTGAGGGCTTCTGCCACTGCATGCTGTACTATAAATCACGCGAGAAGAAAGGATGATCGCAATGGCAGAACTGACCCTTACAGGACAAAATTTTGAACAGGAAGTGTTGCTGGCCAAGGAGCCGGTGCTGGTGGATTTCTGGGCGACGTGGTGCGGCCCGTGCCGGATGCTTGCGCCCGTGATCGAGGAAATCGCAAACGAGTACGCGGGAAAAGTTAAGGTCGGCAAGGTGAACGTTGACGACGAGCGGGAGCTGGCGCTGGAGTACGGCGTGAGCAGCATCCCGACGGTGGTGGTGTTCCAGAATGGCGAGGTCAAGGAGACCTCCGTCGGCTACCGGCCGAAGGAAGAAATTGAACAGCTTCTGAAGTAAGGAAAGCCCCGCAATCGCTCGATTGCGGGGCTTTTCGTATGCGTTCTTTCAGGGAGTTCGTAGGGGTCGATGCCCACATCGACCCGGCAGTACAATCCGATTTTACGGGAATCTTTGGCGAATAAGCGGCTTCCAAATGGGGCGATGTGGGCATCGCCCCCTACGCGTGTTCTGGGAATTTGTCCGGAATATCGGGGAGGCTACTGGATGTGGACGTGGTTGTTGATGTGGTCCATGCAGTAGCAGTAGTAGCCGTTGCACTTGGAGCAGTAGCGGAACTCGAGGTTCGGATAGTCTGTGTCGGTGCGGCCGCAGACGGTGCATTTGTGGCGGTAGGGGCGCTCGCCGGTTTTGGATTGATAGCCGGCGGCCCAGTTGGCGTTGGGCTTTGCGCCGGAGGGGTAGGCGGTTTTGTGCTGCTTCGGACGGCGATAGCGCCAGGAGTCCGGGAAGAGGTTCTGAATGTCCGAGCCGAAGAAAAGGAAGTAGTTCAGGAGCGGAACAAGGGGCATCAGCCAGTAGAACGAGAAAAGACCCGCCGGAAGCAGGAGAATAACGTTCAGGGCTGTGAAGCCGAGGTAAACCCAGGCCATGTATTTCATCTTGACGGGGATGAACATCATGAGAAGGACTCTCGTGTCGGGGGCGAGGGTTGCGATGGCGAGAAACAGGCTGAGGTTCAGGTCGGTCGAGGTGACGCTGTAGCCGAGAAGAAGACCGGCGAGGTCCGTCAGGAGAACGCCCGTGAGATAATAGAGGTTAAAGCGGCAGGTACCCCAGTAATTTTCCAGCATCTTGCCGAACTGGTAATAACAGAAGAGACTGACAACGGCGAGGAGCAGATAACCGCCAGAGACGTCGAGCAGATATGTGAACACATAGGTGAACAGCCGCCAGACCTGCCCTTGCAGAATTTTGCTTGAGGAGAAGCAGAGAAAGCGGTAGACGACCTTGCTGGGGTCGATGACGGACAGGGCATAGGCAATGAGATTGCCGATGGCGATGACGAGCATCAGATTCGGAATGCCGCGATTGCGGTTCTTGAGACAGAAGCGTTCGAATTTTTTGCGGAGATCTTTCATATGTCAACCTACCTTTTTGCGTGACGCAGTTTCATCAGTACTCCTCATATTACCCGAAAGGAAGTCGGAAGTCTACAGACAAAGTATGAACAATGTACAAGAAGTGTCTCACTTTTCGGAGTATGGACAAAAATGCGGAAAAACAGACACATTGCGGTTGACATTTCGAAAAATACGCATATAATAAGCTTGACAACCAAATAGCCTTATCAAGAGTGACGGAGGGAACGGCCCGATGAAGTCCGGCAACCTGCTTTCAGGGTGAATACACCCCTGTAAGGTGCCAATTCCGGCGAAGCAATCGAAAGATGAGGGAAAGCTAGATTTCGTGCGCTTTGCAGGTTTGCAAAGTGCATTTTCTTTTCCCCGGATGACGAAAGGAGAACAAAGTAAATGAGCAAGAGAATTTTTACGTCCGAATCGGTGACAGAGGGACATCCCGATAAAATCTGCGACCAGATTTCAGACGGCGTACTGGACGCGATTCTGGCCAAGGACCCGCAGGCGCGTGTGGCGTGCGAGTGCGCGACAACGACGGGCCTTGTGCTGGTGATGGGCGAGATTACGACGAACTGCTATGTGGATATCGCAGGCATTGCGAGAGACACGATCACGAAGATCGGCTATGATAACGCAGAGTTTGGCTTCGATGGCAGAAGCTGCGCGGTTCTGACGGCGATTGACAAGCAGTCGGAGGATATCGCAATGGGCGTGGATGCGTCCTATGACGATGCGAATCAGGAGGGGGCAGGCGATCAGGGTATGATGTTCGGTTTTGCCTGCAACGAGACCAAGGAACTGATGCCGGCGCCGATCTCCTACGCGCACAATCTGACGAAGGCCCTGACGAAGGCGAGAAGGGATGGCCGCCTTCCGTGGCTCCGGCCGGACGGCAAGAGTCAGGTTTCCGTGCAGTACGGTGAGCACGGTGAGGTCCAGCGGATTGACACGGTCGTTGTATCCACGCAGCACGCGGCGGATATCGCGATTTCCGACCTGCGCGAGGCGATTGTGGAGGAGGTCATCAAGCCGAATCTTCCTTCGAAGCTGCTTGACGGCAACACGAAGTTCCTTGTGAACCCGACCGGCAGATTCGTTATCGGCGGACCGGTGGGCGACTCCGGCCTTACCGGGCGCAAGATCATCGTCGACACCTACGGCGGCTATGCGGCGCACGGCGGCGGCGCGTTCTCGGGCAAGGACCCCACGAAGGTCGACCGGAGCGCAGCTTACATGGCGCGGTATATTGCGAAGAATCTGGTTGCGGCGGGATTGGCTGATAAGTGCCAGCTCGAACTTGCCTACGCCATCGGTGTGGCACAGCCGGTGTCTGTGCTCGTTGACAGCTACGGCACGGGCAAGGTGCCCGATGAACGCCTCGGCGAGATCGTGCGCGAGTGCTTTGATCTTCGTCCGTCGGCGATTATCAGGACGCTCGATCTGCGCCGGCCGATCTATCAGCAGGTTGCGGCCTACGGCCACTTTGGAAGACCCGAGCTCGATCTTCCGTGGGAGAAGGTCGACCGGGTGCAGGAACTGCTTGCAAAAGCGTGAAAAATGGGGTATGATACTCCCGAGTGAGTCAATGAGAAAGGGAGCTTCCCAATGAAGAAAATTGAAATTATGGGCTGCGGCTACATTGGTCTGCCGACTGCCATTACCTTTACGCTGGCGGGGTTCGAGGTCTGCGGCTTCGATGTGAAGCAGGAAGTTGTGAACCAGCTCAACGGCGGCAAGATCCATATTGTTGAGCCTGGGCTTCAGGACGCGCTGACGAAGGCTTTGGAAACTGGGCGGCTGCATTTTGTGGCAAAGCCAGAGCCTGCCGACGTGTTCATCATTGCGGTGCAGACGCCGTATAAGCAGACGCAGGACCACAAGCGGGTATCGGACATGCGCTTTGTGGAGTCCGCGGCGCGCGAGGTGGGATCGGTCGCAAAACCGGGAGACCTCTGCGTGCTGGAGTCAACCTCGCCTCCTTATTCGACGCGGCTGGTGGAGTCGATTGTGGCCGAAGTGAGCGGGATGGATAAATCTCAGTTTATGACGGCACACTGCCCGGAGCGGATTATCCCCGGGAGAATGCTCATTGAGCTGAGCGAGAACGACCGGATCATCGGCTCGAATCGCCCGGAGGCGGCGGAGTATGCCAAGTCCATCTATGAGAAGGTCGTCACGAAGGGCACCATCCGTCTGACGGACGACTTGACGGCGGAAATGTGCAAGCTGACGGAAAATACGTTCCGCGATATCAACATCGCCTATGCAAATGAGCTCAGCAAGGTCTGCGACCGGCTGGGGATTGATGTGTTCAATCTCATCGAGCTCGCGAACTGCCATCCGCGCGTGAACGTGCACACCCCGGGTGTGGGTGTGGGCGGACACTGCATCGCGGTCGACCCGTGGTTCATCCATGAAAAGTTCGAGGACATTACGCCGCTCATCTACGAGGCGCGGACGGTCAACGACGGGAAGCCCGAATGGGTGGCCGAGCGGATCGGCAGGGACGTGAAGCCTGGAGCGAAGATTGCGGTGCTCGGTATGAGCTTTAAGGCAAATATCGACGACACGCGCGAGAGTCCGTCGGTGCTGTTTGCGAACATCCTGAAAGGTAAGGGCTATGAGGTTCTTGCCTGCGAGCCGTTCATCAAGGGTGACGTGGCCGGGTTCCAGAACCATACGCTCGAAGAGGCGATGGCCGAATGCGACTACGCCGTCATTACGCTGATGCATACGCCGTTTTTGGAGAACAAGGCGCTGATTGCGACGAAGCCGTATTACGATTGCGTCGGTTTAATGCGCAAATAAGAACATCAATTGAACCCGCTGTAAGAGGAGGACTCTTGCAGCGGGTTTTTGCGGCCTGTTTACAATAGAATCGGCTGAAGCTGCTCGCCTTGCAGGGCGTGGCAGACGGTGTCGGTCAATTTGGAGAAGTCGGCGACCATGGAGCGCGGCTTTTTCTGGGGACTGTCCTGCCGGAAGGGGACGAAATAATAGTGCTTGCGGTTCAGAAGCGCGCCGATGTTCGCGGCGTTTCCGGCGAGCGCGTCGTTGGTGGAGACGGCAATCACAATGGGAGCTTCGTTTCGAAGATGCGCCTTGGCGGCGAGGGTGACGGGCGTGTCGGCGATGCCGTTTGCGAGCTTCGCAATCGTGTTTCCCGTGCAGGGAGCGATGACGAGCGCGTCTAAAAGGGCTTTCGGGCCGATGGGCTCGACCTGCGGGATGGTATGGAGGATTTCATGGGAGCAGATGGCCTCCAGCCGTTCGCGGAAGGAGGAAGCATCCCCGAAGCGGGAATCGGTTTCATAGCTTGTGTCTGACATAATCGGGATAATATCGGGGAAGACGGTATGGAGCTCTTCGAGGGCTTCGAGAACGGGAGCAAAGGTGCAGAACGAGCCGCACATGGCAAAGCCGATGACAGGATGTTTCATAAGACCTCCGGTTGGGATAGATAGGGGGAATCGCACATGGCGCGGAAAATAAACTGCGCGGCGGTCTTCGGGGCGGTTCTGCCGGGAAGGCCGGGGGCCGGGATGTAATGGGCGGGTTTTAGCGCGTCGGGGGAAATGCCGCCGGGGCTGGACGCGAGCTCAATATAAAAGCAGTCGGGATGGAGAGCTTTCAGTTGCTCAACTGAGAAGATGGGCGCGGGGACGGTGTTGAAGATCGCGTCGTATTGCGATAGGCCATCCCGGTAGCGGCCGGTTTCGTCGGGGGTGCAGGAGAGCTGCTCGATGGCGGGGAAGTTCTTCGGATCGCGCGTCGTGATTGTGACGTGCGCGCCGAGGGCATGGAGTTTGGCGGAAAGGCTTTTCCCGATGCGGCCGAAGCCGGTAACAAGGACGGCAGAATCCCGGATGGCGATGGGCATCGCTTGCAGCGCGAGAAGAAGCGCGCCTTCGGCGGTGAGAGAGGCATTTTCGATGGCGAGAGCGGAATTTTGCAGGAGATCATAATAGGGTGTGTTCGTCTTTTGCAGGAGCGTTTTGAAGGCACCGAGGCCGCCGCCAAAGACGACGGCGCGCTCCGGCAGGAGGCTTAAAAGGTGCGCGGGTGTGAGGCCTGAGAGACCTGTGATCGCGCCGGAGGTGACGGCGGGGGTGGGCAGACAGACCGCGTCGGCCTGCGAAACGGATTCCTCCAAGGAAGCGGCAGTGTTCGGAAGCTCCGGGACGGCAAAGGTATGGACCGTGAAGCCGGAGGCGGTCAGAAGCTCAGCGAGATAATGCTGGCGCGCATCGCCGCCGAGGACGGCAAAGGTATGAAGCAAACGCATCCCCTCTTTTCTGATATTCGTTACAATAGAATATGAAGCGGAAGCCTTTCACGCGACCCGTTCGGCAAAAGAGGGCAAAAAAAGACCCCGCCATATAGCGGGGAAGTCGGGAAAGCACTTTTCTCTTTCTATGTAGGCATAAAAAGCCTCGCAGAGTTTCACGCCCGCAGGCGTGAAAGAAATTGGAAATCCATGTTATCCGGCGGCTCCGCCGACCGGAAACATACTTCTCACCTCGCAAGTGTAGAATTTTGCCCCAAAGGGGCAAAATTATGCGCGCAGTCGAGGTGCAGTCCCCTTTGGCTAAAAAGCGCCGCTTTTTAGCCAGGCGTTAGCCAATGAACCACTGCGTCCAGTAGCCGCCGTCCGCGACGTAGCCGAGGCCCATGGCGGTGAAGTTCGCGGAGAGGATGTTTGCGCGATGGCCGGCGGAGTTCATCCACGCGGTTACAACGGCATCGGGGCTCGAATAGCCCATGGCGATGTTTTCGCCGGCATAGTTGTAGGTGATGCCGAAGGACTTCATCATGTCAAAGGGCGAGCCGTAGGTGGGGCTGGTGTGGCTGAAGTAGCCGTTGTCGTGCATGTCCTGGGATTTGACGGCGGCATAGCGGCTGAGCGTGTCGTCAAGCTTGAGCGCCGAAAGGCCGTTTGCTGCGCGCTCGCGGTTGACGAGGGTCAGGACCTGCTGGGCGTAGCTTTCGCTGCTGCCGGTGTCCGGTGTTTCGGGAACATCGGGCGTGCTCGGCGTATCGGGGGTATCCGGCGTGCTCGGTGTGTCCGGCGTTTCGGGCTCGTCCGGGAGTGTCGGGGTATTCGGCGCGGACGGGCAGGAGCTGGGCTGGCAGACGGACGGCGGACAGGGGATGCAGACGCTTTGCCCAAAGCAGAACGTTCGGCTGCGCGTGGTGCAGGTGGGGGACGCTGCCTGCGCGGAGATGATCAGCGCGGCAGAAAGCGCCAGGGTTGAGACGAATGTGAAAATTTTTCTTTTCATTGGGTTTCCCTCCTTGCTTTTCTTTTTACGCCAGTGCGTGGTAAAAGGCAAGCTGTAAATGTTGGAAGAAAATTTGCGTGTTCGTCAAAATCCTTGTGTTTTCAACAGCTTTTATGGTATACTATAAGCATGTTAGAAATCCTTGCCAAAGAGGTGACTGAAATGGAAGAACGCGGATTCATCCGGGACATGCTGGATGTGAAGGTTTTGATCCTGTTTGTGGCGGCGACGGCGAAGTATCCGCTGACGCTGCAGAAGATCTATGAGCTGTGCTATCAGGACGATCGGCTCAGCTATTTTGATGTGAGTATTGCAGTGCCGCAGATGGTTGAGAGCGGACATCTTGAGCAGCTTTCGGACGAGACGTATGTGATTACCGAAAAAGGACGCGAGCAGGAGGAAGTGACGCGCGACTCGATTGCGTTCCCGGTGATGCAGCGGGCAAAAGCGGCCGTGGACCAATATAACGCGAAGACACGGCGCAGTGAATTCGTGAAAAGCGAGGTCGTTGAGCAGGAGGACGGGAGCTGCGCGGTGCGGATGTACTTAAGAGACGACGTGGGGAGCCTTATGAAGTTGGAGCTGACCGCGCCGAGCAAGACGCAGGGAAGAGTTTTGCAGCGGGCGTTCGAGCAGAAGGCGGAGATCATCTATAACAGCGTTATGAAGCAGCTTCTGCAGCAGGAGAAATAAGCGGTGCGGCAGTATGAGAAAGCGGCCGAGAAGCTTGGCTGCTGGATGCGCGAGCGAGCGGTCGAATCAAGTCAGCTATCAAAGCAGACGGGTATAGATGCAGGGACAATCCGTCATGTTCTGTCCGGCCGGCAGCGCGCCATCAGCACGAGAAACATGGTGGCGCTGGCGAGATTTTTCGGGATTTCGCTGCGGGAGCTGATGGACAAACTCTCGTAAAAGTCTGTTTACAGAATATTTACTAAAACGGGCACATATGGGATTGAAAAATTGTGCAAAATGTGATATCCTGTAGATACAGAGGAACAGGAGAGACAAACGCAAGCTCCGATCCTCTGGCAGAGGCAAAAACGAAAGGAGCGGCTTATATGAGATTTCAGTACACCGAGAAGAAAGTCAACCTCCCGGAGAACGTTCACAAGTATGCCGAAAAGAAGGTCATGAAGCTGGAGCGGTTCTTTGGCGATGACGCCGAAGCGCTGGTTACGTTCAGCGTAGACAAGGACTGGAACATTGCAGAGATCACTGTACACGCGTCGAATATGTACTTCCGCGCACGCGAGAGCACGTCGGATATGTTTGCGTCGATCGACGCAGCGGTCGCCACGATGGAGCGGCAGATCCGCAAGAATAAGACAAGACTTGCCCGCCGTCTGCGGCAGGACGCCTTTGTCCGCACGCCGGATGTTACCTCGTTTGCTCCCGAAGAGCCAGAGGAGGGTGCGTTTGAGATCGTGCGCAAGAAGGAATTCAACATGAAGCCGATGACGAGAGAAGAAGCCATCTTGCAGATGAATCTGCTCGAGCACACGTTCTTTGCCTTCCGCGATGAAGACAACGACGGAGCGTTCGCAGTTGTCTATAAGAGAAAGGATGGCGGCTACGGCCTCATCGAAGACGCGGAGTAATACGATAAAAGATCCTGAGGGCGCCCGATAGGGCGCCCTTGTTTTTGTACACACAAGATGTGGATAGCTGCCAAAACAGACAATTGGAATGGGACGGCATTTGTGGAAAAAGACGGCGAAATTTGTGTTGACTTTTGCCGAGAAACTGGTATAATGATTCATGCGTTCGAGAGAACGCTTGATTTTGAAGATCGGGCTGAGAAAGTTCAAAAGAATTTGAAAAAAGTTCTTGACAAGCTCAAAACGATATGATATAATCAATAAGCTTTCTTCGGGAAGCGATCACAACAAAATCGAGCGAATCAAAAAGAATTTGAAAAAGTTCTTGACAAACTCGAGACGATGTGATATAATGAATAAGCTCTTTTGTGAGCGATGCGGAAACGCGAGTGCACCTTGTAAATTAAACAACGAGAAACATGAACAAACACCTTGGACAATTTAGTTCCGAAAGGAACGAAAAATAAGTTGTTCGATGAATGTCTGAAAATGAGATTCTTTGAATAGCCAACGAAAATTCTTGAGTAAAGCTAAGAGCGAACTTAAGTAAATTGATTTTAGAGCTTCGGCTTTAAGATACCATTTTATTGAGAGTTTGATCCTGGCTCAGGACGAACGCTGGCGGCGTGCCTAACACATGCAAGTCGAACGAAGCACTGTGGATAGAGACTTCGGTCAATTGAAGCTTTGACTTAGTGGCGGACGGGTGAGTAACGCGTGAGGAACCTGCCTTTCAGTGGGGGACAACAGTTGGAAACGACTGCTAATACC